>Ga0335069_10002590_pt1 | contig 27729 bp, 25 predicted proteins | sample Lox_Sample_11_FD_206714 | JGI IMG/M metagenome (GOLD analysis project Ga0335069, IMG submission 206714) | Soil microbial communities from Loxahatchee National Wildlife Refuge, Florida, United States - Lox_Sample_1.1 | ecosystem: Environmental > Terrestrial > Soil > Wetlands | place: USA...
TTTGTCTAGCGGAGAGGCGGCATTGAGAGTATTCCGGCGAAGACCTGAAGCGTTTGATGCCGTCATCACGGACCTGTCCATGCCTGCCATGTCGGGATTGCAACTGGCACGGGAGCTGCGGAATTTGCGAGCGGACATCCCCATTCTTCTGACTTCGGGATACTTCAATCCGGAGGATCAAATGAATGCTGAAAGACTGGGAGTACGCTCGCTCCTCACAAAACCAGTGAACGCGAGGCAACTGCTTTGGGCACTCCACGCCATTTTTCAGGAGCAGGTCGAATCTGCCAAATCATGATCTGGTTCGTCTCTTTTTGCGTTGTGATGTGAGCCGCAGATCGTTCCTGCAATTCTGTTCCCCTTGTCGGTGGCGTGCAGACTAGATGCTTTTATTAGCGGCACGAGATCATGGCCGTTGCCTCTCCTGCCGTGCATGAATCCGAGAGAACTTAACCCTGCCCAACTGGCTGCATCGCTCAAGTATCAACGGGATTCCCACACAATCGCAGCAGGTCCGTTTTCAGAGAGAGCTAGGGGCCGGGTCAAGCCTTACGTATCCTGGAATCCCGGCGATTCCCGCTGCTTTGTTCCGAACGCCAGTGTTCACAGGACCGATGCGCAAGTATCCACACTCAGAGTAGTCCCGCTTCGTGAGGAACATGAGGTAGCCAGTTGCGTCGAAGTACACGCCAGGAAATTTCTCTAGATTCCAGTACCACCGGCCATTGACGTGATAATGCGCGCTCCGTGCTGGAAGCTTGTAGTGTTCAAGTAGGGCCTTGCCCATTGTTTTCATGCTTGCCGCCCTCCGCCGCTCAATGCTCCTTCAGAACAAGTACCAAAGAGGATTTCAATAAATCCTTGGGAGTTGTGCATCGTTCACAATGTGATTTAGCCCTGAGCTTCGTCACCGCGCGAAGAGCCAAAATCGCACAACTCCCGCTACGAACAGCCCCACGAGGCACAATCCGAGCAGAAACCCGATCAGCACTTGCGACCCGGAGATCTCTAGTCTGCGGAAGTCAACAGCACCCTGGGCCGCGGCAGACTGTTCGTTTACAAGCCTTGCCGTTGGAAGCAATGGCGCAGGATTCTGGGCCGTCAACGACAGTCGGATTTCCGAGCCTGTCTCTTGAACTTCGTTTTCGAGATTCGTGGCACTAGCGGCAGACCCAGAAGGCATATCGAATAGCCTCAAATACCGGAAGTGATAGTGCGCCCACAGAAGGTGAAACTGAGAAAGGATGGAATGCGACCTCATAATTACCCTCTTTGGGCGCCAGCGCTCGGTTACCCAAAGCTGGTAAACATTCTCAACACAAGGATGCAGGTCGCCTGCCAAAGGGGCGTTCTAATCGAGGTCGGGGCAACTGATTGAAGACCGAAGAGATTTGCTTTGCGAGACTGCGATCCGCAGAAAAAGTGTCGAAACTACCGTCGGTTCCTGGACAAGTGTCCGAGGGTCGACGACACTCGGGCTCAGCCTTCCGCTTTTGATTCCCCGAGGCCGCGTGATTGTTCAATCACTTAGGCGGAAACCCCGGTTATTCAGGTCTGGTTGTGGCATTCCCAAGCTCCAATGAATGGAAGCAGAAATGCAGCAGAGTCCTCTGAACGTTAGTCATGGAGTGCCAAGAAATTTTCGGCACCAACAGGTTGTACTGATGTCGGCAAGCGCTACGCACGCAGAGGCCCTTTCGTTGGCGATCTTTCCCACGAGAATCGACGCGCACTGGGAAACGGAAATTCGCACGGTGTGGAACGCGGGAGAATGCGCCTCCGAAGAACACGAACTGGTTTATGAAATCAGTTGGATTTCAGAACTTGGCGCTTGGCGGCGCTTTCTGCGCTCGGAGCGGAAGGTTAAGGGTTGAAGCGAGGGCCGAGACGCGAAACGAGTCTGCGGGGAAAAACACCGGTAGCTTTTTCTTTGGCGAAGTGATTGGCCTTACTCAGGCTGGAATTTGGACGTAAGGCCCATAAAGATGGGAGACCATTACGGCCGTCATTTTGATGCTCGCCATGTTCGCCATCTTCCTCACCATCGAACGCCTGAGGAAGGGTAGATCGGTAGGGGACTGGAGATCCCTTATTTCGCATCGTCGTCGGTGGTGTCGCCGCTGATTGTCATTGGCACACGACGTGCTCTCTTTCGTGACGTAAGACACAAGAACCTATGACCATGACCACAACGATGCAAGCGGGAACGAAGCGGTCGACAGAACAAAAACACTCGTCAGCAGCAAAGGGTGATTTGTCGGCTTCCACAGTTACGATAGGCAGCTATTTGGCGACCAGGCTTGAGCAGGTAGGGCTTAAGCATCTCTTTGCAGTTGCAGGCGACTATAACCTTGTTCTTCTGGATCAGCTTCTCCTGAACGAGAACGTCAGACAGGTCTACTGTTGCAACGAACTCAATTGCGGATTTGCGGCTGAAGGTTATGCGCGCGCGCACGGTGCTGCGGCCTGTGTAGTCACTTACACCGTAGGGGCTTTGTCAGCGTTCAACGCTCTCGCCTCCGCATATGCGGAGAGCCTTCCCGTGATACTCATCTCGGGCAGCCCAAACACAAACGACCTCGCTGCTTATCACCTGTTACACCACACATTGGGGACGCTGAACTTCGGCTATCAATTGGAGATGGCCCGCCACATCACGTGCGAAGCGGTCGCAATCACCCACCCCGAAGAAGCGCCCTCGCTGATTGATAGGGCTATTCGCGCGGCTTTCCGAAACAGAAAGCCCGTCTACATCGAAATCCCTTGTAACTTATCCGGAGCTCTTTGCTCGGCACCCGGGCCGCTCGCGTCGCTCTTAGACTTTCCTGAAAGTGACCCAGCATCATTGGCCGCTGCCGTGGATGCTGCAAGCACCTTTCTTCGAAAGGCGGTCAGGCCAATTCTTCTCGCGGGACCCAGGCTTAGATCGTACGGGGGAGTAAGTGCCTTTCGCGACCTCGCTGAGACAGTTGGCTGTGCTGTCGCCATCATGCCCAGCGCGAAAGGTTTCTTCCCGGAAGAGCACACGCTGTTTATTGGCACTTATCTCGGTTCTGTCAGCAGCCCAGGTTGCAGCGCGTTGGTTGAATCGGCTGACGCAGTACTCGCTGCTGGACCCATCTTCAATGACTACACAACAGTCGGATGGTCCTCACAACCAGCAGCGAGCAAGACGATACATGTAGATCCGGATCGTGTTCACGTCGCTGGAGTCACTTATAGCGACGTATTCCTGAACGACTTTCTGGAGGCCCTCGCACAGGCAGCGAAAAAGAACCCCAGGAACGCAACAACGTTGATTGAGTTCCAGCGTACGCGGGTTGAATGCGTCCAACCAGCAGTAGCCGACCCTGATGCTCCGCTGACGCGAGCTGAAATGTGTCGTCAGATTCAAGAGCATATCGATAGGAATACAACCTTGATCGTCGAAACCGGTGACTCCTGGTTCAACGGCTTCAATATGGCGCTCCCGGACGGTGCAAAGTTCGAGATCGAGATGCAATACGGTCACATCGGCTGGTCGGTGCCGGCAACGTTCGGGTATGCAGTGGCCGCTCCTGATCGGCGGATCGTGCTGATGGTGGGTGATGGGTCTTTCCAGCTGACCGCGCAAGAGGTCTGCCAGATGGTCCGACTCGGGCTGCCGGTAGTCATCTTCCTCATCAACAATCGCGGATACACGATCGAGGTGGAGATTCACGACGGGCCATACAACAACGTAAAGAACTGGGACTATGCGGGAATTATGAAGGTCTTCAACGCCACTGACGGCAACGGACGAGGGTTTCGCGCTACGAACGGAAACGAATTGTCGGCAGCGATCAAAGAAGCGCTCGCTCACAACAGTGGCCCCACGCTGATCGAGTGCACCATCGACCGGGATGATTGCACCAAGGAACTGATGGAGTGGGGATCCCGGGTTGCGGCAGCCAACGGGCGACCTCCCAAGTGCGCTTAATTGCCTTAAGCACCTCCCTGGACTGGTTCAGGAGGCTCGGCAAACGAAACATGTTAGAGGACGCGAAAACATGAACGTATTTCGTAATCTGACGGCGTGCAGCGGCTTCCCAACCGAAAGGAATCACCGCCCATGAGCTGGCCGCTGCTGGTCTATTTCGTCTTCATCATTTTTCTGGTCGCCGCGGTTCTCGTCGTCTCTTACCTCCTAGGCCCAAGGCACTCCGAACCTGCCACCGCCGAACCGTACGAAGGCGGCATTGTTTCCCAGGGATCCGCCCACGTGCGTTTTTCGATGCGCTACTACCTGGTGGCAATGTTCTTCGTTGTTTTCGACCTGGAAGCGGTTTTCATATACGCGTGGGCGGGAGCGGTTCGAGAAATTGGCTGGGCCGGATATTGGGGAGTCATGCTGTTCGTCGCAATGCTGGCCGCGGTGCTGCTGTATGTGTGGAGAGTTGGGGCGTTGGACTTGTCGAGGGAAGCAAATCGTTCGAGGTGAAAATTGCATGCAGTGGACACTAACCAAGCCGGACATAACGGGACTGACCGCAATTCGGGACTCGGAACCTCTGGAAGAGACCGTGCGGCGGAGCGTCGTTTTGTCCCGTCTCGAGGATCTGGTGCGGTGGGGTCGCAAGAACTCGGTATGGCCCTTTAATTTTGGGCTCTCCTGCTGCTACGTGGAGATGGCAACCAGCCTCACAAGCAAGTTTGATGTTTCGCGCTTCGGCGCCGAAGTCATTCGCGGCACGCCTCGCGAAGCAGATCTGATGGTCGTCGCCGGGACAGTCTTCCTGAAGATGGCGCCGATCGTTCAGCGGCTCTATGAACAGATGATGGAGCCGCGCTGGGTGATCTCGATGGGGTCGTGCGCGAATTCGGGGGGCATGTACGACATTTACAGCGTGGTGCAGGGCGTCGACAAATTTCTGCCCGTAGATGTCTATGTGCCGGGGTGCCCGCCGCGGCCGGAAGCGTTTCTGGAAGGACTGCTGTTGTTGCGGCAGGCTATCGGAACGGAACGGCGCCCGTTGAGTTGGGTGGTGGGCCCTCAGGGAACCAGTCGCGCCGCCATGCCCTCGATGCGAGATCTGATGCAACCGTCGCGCAAGAAGACGACCGTGTTGCGGGAGCCCGACGAAGTATGATTGCCGTTCCGACAATCGCAGAAGAAATCAAGGACCGGCTTGGCCCTGGTGCGATAGCTCAGCAGACACACGACCATATACCCACGTTCTGGGTGGCGAAGGACCGCGCGCCTGGCCTACTGCGTTTTCTCAAGGAAGAGATCGAGCAGCCCTACAAGATGCTGTACGACCTCACCGCGATCGACGAGCGCATGAGAGTACATCGTGAGGGACAGCCCGCGAGCGATTTCACCGTCGTTTATCATCTCCTCTCATTCGACAGAAACGAGTACCTGCGAATCAAGGTCGCGTTGGCCGAGGGCGGGCTCTCGCTACCTACGATCACTCATATCTGGCCGGCGGCTAATTGGTACGAGCGTGAAGTGTGGGACATGTTCGGGATCGCGTTCGACGGCCACCCGCACCTGGAGCGAATCCTAATGCCCAAGAGCTGGACGGGTCACCCGCTGCGCAAAGAGCACCCGGCTCGCGCGACGGAAATGGACCCGTATCAGTTGTCGCCCGAAAAGGAGAATGCGGAGCAGGAGGCGCTTCGGTTCCGTCCGGAGGAGTGGGGCATGCGCAGGGAGCGCGACGGCTCGGATTTCCTTTTCCTCAACATCGGCCCGCAGCACCCCGGCACGCATGGCGTGTTGCGGATCGCCCTGCAACTTGATGGCGAGGAGATCGTGGATGCGATTCCTGAGATCGGGTTCCACCATCGCGGCGCCGAGAAGATGGGTGAGCGGCAGTCCTGGCACAGCTACATCCCCTACACCGACCGGATCGATTACCTCGGCGGGGTGATCAACAATCTGGCCTATCTGACGGCCGTCGAAAAGCTCGCCGGGATCGAGGTACCGCCCCGCGCGCAAGTGATCCGGGTAATGCTTTCGGAGCTGTTTCGCATCATCAGTCACCTGGTCTGGTACGGGACGTTCGCGGGGGACCTGGGACAGATATCGCCGGTGTTCTTCACGTTCAACGATCGTGAGCGCGCTTTCGGCATTATTGAGGCGATCACCGGAGCGCGCATGCACCCAGCCTGGTTTCGCATCGGCGGAGTGGCCGCTGACCTGCCCAAGGGCTGGCAGAACCTGTTATTCGATTTCATCCGGTACCTTCCGCCACGCCTGATCGAGTATGACCGCACGGTTATGCGGAACGCAATCTTTAAAGGGCGCACTCAGGGTATCGGCGCATTCACCTTGGACGAGGCAATCGAGTGGGGCGTGACCGGCGCAAATCTGCGCGCGTGCGGGCTGGAATGGGATTTCCGTAAAAAGCAGCCCTACAGCGGCTACGAGCAGTTTGCGTTCGACATCCCCACAGCCAGCAAAGGGGATTGTTATGCGCGTGCCACCGTGCGCATCGAGGAGATCCGGCAAAGCCTCCGGATAATCGAGCAATGTGTGAAAAATATGCCCGAAGGACCGTACAAATCGGATCACCCTCTGGCCACCCCGCCGGTGAAGGAACGCACGATGCAGGACATCGAGACGCTGATCACACATTTCCTGGGCGTGACCTGGGGGCCGGTGATCCCGCCGGGCGAAGCGCTCGGCGCCATTGAAGCCGCGAAGGGGAACAACGGTTACTACCTGGTAAGCGACGGAAGCACCGATTCGTACCGCACGCGTATCCGTACGCCGTCGTTTGCCCACATCCAAACTCTACCGCTCCTTTCGCGGGGGCTGACGATTTCGGATTTGGTTGTGATCTTGGGCAGTCTTGATTTTGTACTGGCAGATGTCGACCGGTGAGGATGTAGACGATGCTGACGATCGAGGAAATTCAGGAGATTGAGAGCGAGGCGGCGCACTATCCGAGGCGCGAAGCCGTTTCGATAGACGCGCTGAAGATTGTCCAGAAACACCGCGGCTGGGTGTCCGACGAAAGCCTTCGCGACATCGCAGAACATATCGGCATGTCCCCGACCGACCTGGACAGCATTGCAACCTTTTACAACCTGATCTATCGCAGACCCGTCGGGCGCCACGTCATCTCGGTCTGCGACAGTGTGAGCTGTTGGATCTTGGGCTGCGAGCAGATACGGGAGCATCTCCAGCAACGCCTGGGCGTCGGGCTCGGCGAGACGACGGCCGACAATCGCTTCACGCTGCTGCCGACCGTCTGCCTCGGATGCTGCGACCGTGCACCTGCACTCATGGTGGACGGGGACCTGCACACCGATCTCGATCCGCTGAAAATCGACACGGAGCTTGAGAAGTACAAATGACGAACTCCACTGAAAAACCGCTGACCGGAAATGTCCGTCCGGATGGATCAGTTCTGGATTTGCCGGCCTACGAGCAGGCCGGTGGCTACCAGGCGATCCGAAAGATGCTGAAGGGCGGCATGACCCCGAAAATGGTCATCGCAGAAGTGAAGAATGCAAACCTGCGCGGCCGGGGCGGAGCAGGATTTTCAACCGGCTTGAAATGGTCATTCGTCCCGGTGGGCGAGGACGCGCCCAACCCCACTTACCTGGTAATCAATGCCGATGAGATGGAGCCGGGCACATTCAAAGACAGGTTGCTCCTGGAGCGGAATCCGCACCAACTCATCGAGGGTGCAATCCTGGCAGGCTTCGCTATCGAAGCTGACATCGCGTACATCTTTCTGCGCGGAGAATACACGCTGGCTGCGGAGCGGCTTTCGCGCGCCATCGCGGAAGCATACGAACGTCATTATCTGGGGAAAGACATCCTCGGTTCCGGCTACAGTCTGGAGTTACATCTGCATCTCAGCGGTGGGCGTTACATATGCGGGGATGAAACCGGACTACTGAATGCGCTGGAAGGTAAGCGCGCGAACCCGAGAGCAAAGCCGCCTTTCCCCGTCGCGGTTGGACTGTTCGGCAAACCAACGGTGGTGAATAACGTCGAAACCATCAGCTGCGTTCCGCACATTATCAACAACGGTGCGGAGTGGTTCCACAGCCTGAGCCGGACGAAAGATGGCGGCACGAAGCTCTACGGTGTCAGCGGAAAAGTAAAGCGCCCTGGTCTTTGGGAACTGCCCATGGGAACGACAGCCCGGGAACTTCTTGACGAGCACGCGGGCGGCATGCGTGACGGCCTGAAGTTTCGCGGATTGCTGCCTGGCGGCAGCTCTACACCGTTCATCGTCGAAGAACACCTGGACACTCCCATGGACTTCACCGAGATGCCGAAAGCCGGCAGCCGCCTGGGGACAGGCACCATGATCGTGCTGGATGACCATACGTGTCCGGTGGGTATGGTATGGAACATGACGAAGTTTTTTGCACGTGAATCCTGTGGATTCTGCACGCCCTGCTGGAGCGGGCTAGGTTGGGCGGAACGTCTTCTGCGGTCGATGGAAGACGGTCACGGAAAACCGGGTGACCTCGAGAAGCTTACCTCCCAAGCCAGGATGTGGAGTCCCGGGAACACGTTCTGCGCACTCGCGCCTGGGGCCGCCGACCCGCTGGAAACCGCGATGAAATACTTTCGCCCCGATTTTGAGCGCCACATCGCTGAGCACCACTGCCCGTGGAGATAAGTATGGCTACCGTCTACGTCGACAACAAGCCTTACGAGATGAACCCCGAGGAGAACTTACTCCACGGCTGTCTCTCGCAAGGCTTGAACCTACCGTACTTCTGCTGGCATCCGGCTTTGGGGTCGGTAGGCGCTTGCCGGCAGTGCGCGGTGAAACTCTTCAAGGACGAGCACGATACGGAAGGCAAAATCGTGATGTCCTGCATGACGCCGGCTGCCGAGGGCACGCTCATCTCCATCGCAGATGCAGAGGCCAGCGCCTTCCGCGCCGGCGTCATCGAAGGACTAATGTTGAATCATCCGCATGACTGCCCGGTGTGCGATGAAGGCGGCGAGTGCCATCTGCAGGACATGACCGTCATGACCGGTCATGACACCCGGCGCTACGAATTCGACAAGCGCACGTTTCGCAACCAGAACCTGGGTCCGCTCGTGAATCATGAGGCGAACCGATGCATCCAGTGTTACCGCTGCGTGCGCTATTACCGCGACTACGCTGGCGGGAAAGATCTGAACGCGTTTGCCTCGCGCAACACGGTGTTCTTTGGCCGGAACGAGGACGGTGTCCTGGAGAATGAGTTCAGTGGAAACCTGATCGAGATTTGTCCGACGGGGGTATTCACGGATAAGACCCTGAAGCACCATTACGCGCGCAAGTGGGATCAGCAGTTCGCTCCGTCGATCTGCGTCCATTGCGCTTTGGGCTGCAACATCGATGCCGGTGAGCGCTATGGCACTCTGCGGCGCGTCGTGAATCGCTATAACCACGAAGTGAACGGCTACTTCCTGTGCGACCGGGGGCGGTTCGGCTACGAGTTCGTGAACAGCGAACGACGGCTTCGGAAGCCGCTGCTCAACGGCACACCCGTGTCCGTTGCGGTAGCTCGGGATCATCTGGAAAAGCGGGCCGCCGGGGGCAGAGTGATCGGAATTGGTTCGCCGCGTGCTTCGCTTGAAGCGAATTTTGCTCTGCGGACCCTTGTGGGGCCGGAGCGCTTCTATTCAGGAATGGCCGATGGTCAGGCGATGCTGGCTGCTCGCATGATCGAGATTCTGCGGCGCGGTCCCATGCGGACGCCCTCATTGCGCGAAATCGAGGAGTCTGACGCGGTCTTCATTCTGGGGGAGGATCTCACTAGTGTTGCCCCCCGAATGGCGCTGGCTCTCCGGCAATCGGTGCGCCAGCAACCGATGGAGATTGCCAGGCGAGCGAACATCCCGTTGTGGATGGATCACGGAGTGCGGGACGCTCTGCAGGAAACGCGAGGCCCGTTGTATGTTGCGACCCCCTACGCCAGTCGCCTCGACGAAGTTGCTACGGCTACGTTCCGCGGCGCGCCTGATGATCTGGCCCGACTGGGCTTCGCCGTGGCCCATGCTCTCGATCCGCAGGCGCCTTCGGCCCAGCATTTCCCGCTGGCCGCTGAAATTGCGAACGACCTGAGAAGTGCGAAGAAGCCTCTGGTGATTTCCGGCATGAGCTGCGCCAGCCAGACCGTCATGGAAGCGGCTGCCAATGTGGCGATGGCGGCACGCGCGGCACTGAGCTTAACAGCCCCCGAATGCAACACCGTGGGTGCGACCCTGCTAGGTGGTTCTCCGCTCACCGCGGCCTTTGAAGCCGTCAGGGAGGGAAGCGCGGACACTGTGATTATCCTGGAGAACGATCTCTATCGACGGGCACCTGCCGCCGAAGTGGAGGCTTTCCTAAGGGGAACCAAACACGTAATCGTCCTTGATCACTTGGCCAACCCGACTACCGAAAAAGCGGAGTTGGAATTGCCGGCCGGGACCTTCGCCGAATCCGACGGTACGTTCATCAGCAGCGAAGGACGCGCCCAGAGATTCTTCCAAGTTTTTATGCCGCAGGACGAAGTTCTCGCAAGCTGGCGTTGGCTGAAACCGGATCACTGGCAGAACCTGGACGATGTACTTGCGGCTCTCTCGAGAGCATTGCCCGAACTCGCACCGGCGAAGTGCGCCGCACCCCCGGCTTCCTTTCGAATCGCTGGCGCCAAAATCCCGCGTTCGCCGCTCCGCGAGAGCGGCCGGACCGCTGCGCTCGTCAACATCACCATTTCGGAGCCGAAGACCCCTGAGGATGCCGATTCGGCACTCTCTTTTTCGATGGAAGGGACGCCGGACAAACCTCCCGGAGCTCTTATCCCGTTTTTCTGGTCGCCCGGCTGGAATTCCATTCAGTCTGTGAATACTTATCAAAAAGAGCCAGGCGGACCTTTGCGCAGCGGCGATGCAGGTGTTCGCATGTTCGTCCCAGCGGCGCCCGACGGTCAGGCCTGGTTCACCTCTATTCCGCCGGCGTTCGAGCCCCGTGAAGGTCAGTGGCTGCTGCTGCCCATGTATCACTTCGTCGGCTCCGAGGAACTAAGTCAGGCGGCGGGAGGGCTCGCAGAACTGGCAACGAAGCCGCACGTCTTCGTCAACAGCGCTGATCTGCCCGAAGGCACGGAAGTCGAATTGAGTTGTGCGAGCGGTACCTTCCGCCTTCCGGTGCGTGTCCGGCCAGATATTCCGCGGGGCGTTGCGTGCCTGTCCGCCGGAATCGCGCCGCTCGGCGGAGTCACCATGCCTGCCTGGGGCAAGATCGAGAGCGCGAAATGACAAGTCCGTACCCGCTGCTTTCGATCATTGGAATCGTGATTGTGGCTCTGAGCATCGCCGCCTCTCTCATCTATGTAGAGCGCCGGTTGCTCGCCCTTTGGCAGGACCGCTACGGTCCGAACCGTACCGGGCCTTTCGGTTTGCTCCAGGTAGTGGCTGACGCGATCAAGATGTTCATGAAGGAGGACTGGGTCCCTCCTTTCGTGGACAAACCTGTTTTTATTCTGGCACCGGCCGTGATCTTCGTGACCGTGCTCATGGCTTTCGCCGTGCTTCCCGTCGCCCCGGGGATCATCGTCGCCGACCTGAACATCGGCCTGCTGTTCTTTCTCGCGATGTCGTCGCTGGGAGTTTACAGCGTCGTACTCGCCGGATGGTCTTCGGACAACAAGTACGCGCTTCTTGGCGGGATGCGGGCCGCGGCGCAGATGCTGAGCTATGAAGTCTTCATGGGTCTTTCGCTCATGGGAGTAGTGATTTTGGCCGGATCGTTCAGTTTGCCGGCCATTGTCGAAGCGCAGAGGAAAATGTGGTTCGTAATTCCGCAATTTCCAGGTTTCGTCCTGTTTCTGATCGCGGGTTTCGCCGAAACGCGGCGGATGCCCTTCGATCTGTCGGAAGCCGAGAGCGAACTCGTGGCTGGCTATCACTCCGAGTACTCGGGAATGAAGTTCGGCATGTTTTTCGTGGGAGAGTACATGGGAATCACCCTGATTTCCGGGATGATTTCGGTTTTGTTCTTTGGGGGGTGGCTGGGCCCGGTTCTGCCCGGACTGGTCTGGTTTCTGATCAAGACTTTCGTGTTCATTTCATTCTTTATTCTGGTGCGGGCCGCTTTGCCTCGCCCGCGATTCGATCAGCTTATGTCCTGGGGCTGGAAGGTGATGTTGCCTCTGGCGCTGGTAAACGCGCTGCTGGCCGGCGCCGCGGTCGTATCGAGGAGTCACTGAATGTTCAGCATGCTTCGAACCATCTGGTACGTCTTTCTCCACGCCTTTCAAAAAAGGGTTACGGTGCAATATCCCGAGGAGAAACCGTATCTCGCACCACGCTACCGCGGCAGGATCATTCTTTCGCGCGATCCCGACGGTGGGGAACGCTGTGTGGCGTGCAACCTGTGCGCGGCCTCCTGTCCGGTCGGTTGCATAGCTCTGCAGGCGACGGAGGACGAAAACGGTCGGCGGTATCCGGAGTTCTTCCGTATCAACTTCTCGCGCTGCATCTTCTGCGGCTATTGCGAGGAAGCCTGCCCGACGTACGCCATTCAGTTAACGCCGGACTTCGAGATGGGCGAGTTTCACCGGCACAATCTGGTTTATGAAAAGCACGACCTGCTGATTGATGGGCCCGGTAAGCATCCGGGGTACAACTTCTGGCGAATGGCCGGAGTCCAGATCGGTGGAAAAGACAAGGGCGCGGCGGCGCACGAAGCACCGCCGGTCGACGTGCGCTCACTGCTGCCATGAGGCTGATATGGAACTGATCTTCTACATCGCGGGTGCGGTCGCAATGCTTTCGACGATTCTGATGCTGACGCGTTTGAATCTGGTTCGCGCGCTTTTATACCTGATCGTGTCGTTGCTCGCCGTGGCCGTGGACTTTTTCGTGCTCGGCGCTCCGTTTGCCGCGGCGCTCGAAGCCATCGTTTACGCCGGCGCCATCATGGTGCTCTTTCTGTTCGTCGTGATGATGCTCAACATCGGAAGGCACGCTGCGGAAACAGAGCGACAGTGGCTGACACCGGGAATCTGGACCGGGCCTGTGATTCTGGCCAGCATCCTTGTTGTCGAAGTCGTCTATTTGACGCGGGCCGCAACCGCAGGTCTGGGCACGGACGCAACTGGACCGAAGGAAGTCGGGATCGCCTTATTTGGTCCTTACCTGATTGGCGTGCAGCTGGCCTCCATGCTTTTGCTCGCTGGTCTGGTGGGTGCATACCACCTAGGCATCCGCACAAACAAAAAAACCGAAAAACTGGAGGCTGAACATGACAGTGCTACCGATGAGGGACGGGCTGATACTGGCGGGGATCTTATTCTCGCTGGGACTGACGGGTCTACTCGTGCGACGTAATTTGCTTTTTGTCCTGATGTCCCTGGAGGTCATGCTCAATGCGGCGGGGCTGGCCTTCGTGGTTGCCGGGTCACGATGGCATCAGGCGGACGGTCAGGTAATGTTCGTGTTCATTCTGGCGATGGCCGCCGCAGAAGTAGCCGTAGGACTGGCGCTGATCCTGCAGATCTATCACCGGTTCAAGTCCCTTGATGTGGACGCAATCAGTGAAATGAGAGGATGACGTGATCAGCTGGCTATGGCTCATTCCGGCGCTGCCTTTCTTCAGTGCGACCTTGCTCATTCTGTTTGGCTCAAGTTTGCCGCGGCGAGCCGTTGCTGCCGTGGGCGCGGGGTCCATCGGACTCTCCGCCCTGGTTACAGCCCTGATCGCGGTCAGCTTCGTAACCACCCCTCCGGCCGGCAACGCTTACACACAGGTTCTCTGGACCTGGATCAGTATCGGGGACTTCCGCCCGCAGATCGGTTTCTATCTGGATGCGCTCTCGCTCGTGATGGTTCTGGTGGTCACGTTTGTTGGCTTTCTGATCCACATTTATTCGGCCGAATTCATGATCGAAGACGAGAGTTACAGTCGCTACTTTGGATACATGAACCTGTTCGTCGCCTGCATGCTCACGCTGCTGCTTGCCAACAACCTTCTCCTCCTCTTACTCGGATGGGAAGGTGTGGGCTTGTGCAGTTATCTGCTGATCGGCTTCTGGTACCGCGTTCCAGCAAACGGGCGAGCTGCCCGCAAGGCGTTTATCGTAACGCGCGTAGGCGACTGCGCCATGATGGTCGCATTGTTCCTGCTGTTCACACAGTTGGGCACGCTGGAGATTCAGGATCTGATGCAGCGCGCTTCCGTGCAGTGGCCCTCGGGTTCCACCTGGGCGCTGGCAGCAGCTTTTTTGCTTTTGGGCGGTGCTGCCGGCAAATCGGCGCAGATTCCGTTGCAGGTATGGTTACCCGATGCGATGGCTGGCCCGACGCCAACCAGCGCACTGATCCACGCGGCGACGATGGTGACCGCGGGCGTTTATCTGATCGCGCGCACGCACGTTCTGTTCTCGCTCGCTCCAGCCGCGCAGTCGGCCGTTGCAGTTGTGGGTGCAGCTACCCTGTTGCTTGCCGGGTTTAGTGCCCTCACGCAGCACGATATTAAGCGCATCCTGGCGTATTCGACGATCAGCCAGATCGGTTACATGTTCCTTGCGCTCGGAGTAGGTGCATGGCAAGCAGCCCTGTTCCACTTCTTTACCCACGCCTTTTTCAAGGCTCTTTTGTTCCTGGGCGCCGGCGTGATCATTAACGCGGTCGACGACGAGCACAGCATCTTCAAAATGGGCGGACTGCGAAAAGAATTGCCGGTCGCTTTCTGGACGTTTCTGGCGGGAGGTTGCGCGTTGGCCGGTTTGCCGTTCATCACGGCCGGCTTTTTCAGCAAAGACCTGATCATCTGGCAAGCCTGGTCGGCGCGAGGCGGGCATCCAGCGCTCTGGATAGCTGGAATGCTCGGTGCAGGATTGACGTCGCTGTACACGTTCCGGCTGATTTTCCGCGTCTTCTTTGGCCCGCTGGGTACGCCCGTGACGAAGCGGCCCGGCTATGCCATGAAGGTTCCGCTCGCCATGCTTGCGGCTCTCGCCATCGTGGGCGGATATCTGAAAGCACCGTTGCTTGCGTTTCTGCATTCGGCATTACCGGCGACGATCGAAGGGCGCGCCAGCGGTCTGACTGAGACCGGTTCGGAGGCGATTGCCGGACTCTTGTTCGTCGTCGGACTGTATCTTGCGTACTTGTTCCACCTGCAAAAACGGAGCCTTGCGGACTCGCTGGTCGCGAACCCTATTGGCCGTGTTCTTGACCAATGGTGGTTCGCCGATTGGGGCTTCGACTGGATTTACGACAAGGCGTTCGTGCAGCCATTCATCTGGGCGGCGAACGTTAACAGGGGCGATTTTGTCGACTCGTTCTATACCGGAGTTGGGCGGATCGCTGACGTGTCCTATCGCTGGCTGAGCAGCACCGAAACTGGTCGCGTGCGCTGGTACGCCACAGCCATGGCTGCGGGGTCGGTGCTGTTTATCGCGATGGTGTATTTGATCACGAAGGTGTGGCTCGTATGATCCTAATCCTCTTAATCGCCATTCTCCTGCTCGGCGGCATTGTAGCTGCAATATCGGCCCGCTGGGACACGGTCCTGCCTCGGTGGATCTCACTCGCTGCAATCGGGGTGGATCTCATCCTGGCGGCGCGTATCTGGGCCGTCCGGTCGCTAAGCGCTTCGAAGGTGTGGTACGAGGAAGTGGACTGGAACTGGGTCCCTAACTTCGGCATTCATTTTCATCTTGCCGTTGATGGTCTTAGCTTTCTGATGCTGATACTCACGTTGTTCCTCGGCATCGTCGCCGTGCTGTGTTCCTGGACCGAGATCCGCGAGAAGATCGGTTTTTTCCATTTCAATCTGATGTGGGTCCTTGCCGGAATCCTGAGCGTATTCCTGGCGATGGACCTGTTCCTGTTCTACTTCGCCTGGGAACTCATGCTCATCCCCATGTATTTTCTGATCGTCATCTGGGGCCACGACCGGCGCGTGTATGCTGGGACAAAGTTTTTTCTTTTCACGCAGTGTAGCGGTTTGCTCATGTTGATCGCAATTCTGGCGCTGTACTTCCTTCACCACCAGGCCACCGGCGTTTACACCTTCGAATACTCGGAGCTTCTGGGCACAAGGCTTAGCAGTGGCGCGGAGCTTGCGATTATGCTCGGTTTCTTTGTCGCCTTTGCGGTGAAACTACCGGTAGTCCCCCTGCATACCTGGCTCCCGGACGCTCACACGGAAGCGCCCACGGCTGGAAGTGTCATCCTGGCGGGGTTACTGCTGAAAACAGGCGGATACGGTCTACTGCGCTTTGTGATCCCGCTGTTTCCGAACGCTGCTCATCAGTTCACTCCTGTGGCCTTGGTGCTCGCCGTCATTGGCATTGTTTATGGTGCGGTGATGGCCTTTTCGCAGACGGATCTCAAGCGCCTGGTGGCCTACACGAGCGTCAGCCACTTGGGTTTTGTGTTGCTGGGCATCTTCTCGTGGAACCCGCAGGCGCTCCAGGGCGCGATCATGACGATGATCTGTCATGGGCTGAGCACCGGCGCCCTCTTCGTCCTGGTCGGCGGTTTGCAGGAACGGATGCACACCCGGGATCTGAACTACATGGGCGGGCTCTGGAGTGTGATGCCGCGCCTGAGCGCTTCGGCGCTCTTCTTCTGCCTGGCCTCGCTTGGGCTGCCGGGCCTGGGCGATTTCGTCGGCGAGTTTCTCGTGTTGCTCGGATCTTATAAGGTCAGCGTTGCCCTCACGGTGCTCGCGACTTTTGGCATTCTCGCGTCCACTTTCTACGCCTTGCGGATGATGCAGCGCGCCTTTTTCGGGCCGAACGCGAATTCCTGGCGGTTGGCAGACCTCACCCCTCGCGAGGGGCTCATTATCGCCGTGATGATCTTTGGCCTCGTCTGGCTGGGATTCTACCCGCAACCGGTCCTCAGTACTTTTGCGCCGGCTATGCACAACCTACAGCGTCAGGTTGAGATGCCGTCCGCGTCTGTGAGGAGACAGCCATGAACGCCACCGATGCGCTCGCCCTTCTTCCACTGCTTTTGCTCGCTGGGACTGCGGTCGTAGTCATGCTGGGCATCGCGGCGAAGCGGAGTTACGAGCTAACGGCTGGCCTGACGCTGCTGGGCCTCGCCGCTTCTTTCGTCTCGGTCTTCGGAGTTGCTCCGCTGGTTCCGCGGCAAGTGAGCTCGCTTTTGCTTATCGACGGGTATGCATTGTTCTACCTGGGGCTGATCATTGCTTCGGCCGGGGCCGTGGCGGTGCTGTCCTATCAATATTTCGCGAAACACGACGGCCAGTCCGAGGAACTTTTTCTCTTGCTGGTTCTGGCGACCTTGGGTTGCGGGGTCCTGGTGACGAGTGTTCATTTTGTGTCATTTCTTCTCGGCCTCGAGGTTCTGAGCATTTCCCTGTACGGCATGGTTGCGTATTTCACGGGCCGTAGTCAGGCACTCGAAGCCGGTATCAAGTACCTGATCCTTGCCTCGGCCTCGGCGGCGTTCCTTCTTTTCGGCATGGCGCTCATCTATGCCGGTACCGGCACAATGGCGTTCTCCAGCATCGGGGAACTTTCCCTGGGTAGGTCCAACCTTGCGCTCCTGCTGCCAGGCATCGCACTCAGCGTTACCGGCATAGGGTTCAAGCTTGGCGTCGTCCCCTTCCATCTGTGGACACCGGACGTATATGAGGGCGCACCGGCGCCGGTGTCGGCTTTCGTCGCGACCACATCGAAGACTGCGTTGGTCGCGCTGCTGTTGCGCTTTTTGACGGCCGGGACTCAGCAGTCCCCGGCGGTCTTCTTCGTGTTCTCGGTCATTGCCATCGCCTCGATGTGTGCGGGCAATCTCCTTGCGCTGTGGCAAAACAACATAAAGCGCGTTCTGGCCTACTCTTCGATTGCGCACTTTGGTTACATCCTCGTGGCGTTTCTGGCTGGAACAACGATGGCGGCTGGCGCCGTAGCGTTCTATCTGGTGGCGTACACGGTGACCATACTCGCGGCTTTCGGCATCGTCACGGTCCTCTCGACTTCGGAGGACGATGCCGCCGATCTAGAAGAGTATCGGGGTCTCTTCTGGCGGAGGCCAGTGCTTGCGATCGTATTCACAGCGGTGCTGCTGTCGCTCGCCGGCATCCCCGCCACTATGGGTTTCGTCGGTAAGTTTTATATTCTCGCCTCCGGCGTGAACGCTGCGGCCTGGCCGCTGATCCTTGTCCTCGTTCTCACGAGCGTCATCGGGCTGTTCTATTACCTGCGCATCGTGGTTACGCTCTTTTCAGAAGTACCGGAACATCCGTTTTCCGTGCAGAGACTCGGGTGGGGCACCGCTTTTGTCCTCGGCGGACTCGCGGTTCTGCTCATAGGGTTTGGCGTGTACCCCGCGCCGTTGCTCAATCTCATCCGAGCAACGATAGGTGGGCTCAACTGATGTGGTGTCCGGAAAATCGCTGGACAACCGGGGTACAGATAAGGTCTGCGACGGTTCCGTTTTGGACCGGGCTTACAACTGCCGCTCGCTCGCAGGGGGCGGACATTCTATAAGAAAGAGGTATGTTTCGATGCTGTATCAAACGATAAATCCTGCCACAGAAGAAGTACTCAAGACGTTTCCGGAGCACACGGACGCGCAATTGCAAAAGATTATTGCGAAAGCGGAAGCCGTGTACAAGAACGACTGGAAGCTGAGAACGCTCGAGCAGCGCAAAGCGGTTGTCAAGAAGGCCGCAGCGATTCTCCGGGAGAAGCTTGATGAATTCGCAAAGCCCATCACGCTTGAGATGGGCAAGCTGTTCCGCGAGGCGCAGGCGGAGGTTACGCTGAGCGCCGACATACTGGACTACTATGCCGATAACGCCGGGACCTTTCTGGCGCCCCGCAAGCTCAAGGTAGCAGAAGGGGAGGCGGTCGTGGAGAGCGAACCGCTGGGCGTGCTCTTCTGCGTGGAACCGTGGAATTTCCCGTATTATCAACTGGCACGGGTCGCCGGCCCGGACCTGATGGCCGGCAATGTTCTGATCATCAAGCATGCGCCCAATGTGCCGCAGTGCGCGCTGGCGTTCGAAAAGTTGTTTTTGGATGCCGGCGCTCCCGAAGGCGTCTACGCCAACGTCTTCCTTTCGAACGAGCAAGCCGCGAGGGCGGTTGCGGATCCGCGAATCAAAGGCGTCGCACTGACGGGCAGCGAGAGGGCCGGCTCGGCGGTTGCTGCGGAAGCCGGGCAGGCTCTGAAGAAAACGACGATGGAGCTCGGCGGCAGCGACGCGTTTATTGTCCTGGACGATGCCGACATGGATACCGCCGTTAAGTGGGGCGTTTGGGGCCGCATGAACAACACCGGCGAGTGCTGCGTGGCCGCAAAAAGGTTTATCCTCCACGAAAAAATCGCCGACACGTTCCTGGACCGCTTCAGAAGGGAACTCGAGGCATTGGTTCCCGGTGACCCGATGGAATCCAAGACCACGCTGGGTCCGCTGTGCACGAAAGGTGCACTGGAGTTAGTGGAGAAACAGATCCAGACGGCGATCGATGGCGGCGCGAAGGTGCTTACGGGTGGCAAGCGGCTCAACCGCCCAGGCTACTTTCTAGCGCCTACCATCCTCACCGATATTACTCCGGAGAACCCGGCGTTCCATGTGGAGTTCTTCGCCCCGGTGGCGCTGATCTTCCGCGTGAAGAATGAAAAAGAGGCAATCGATCTTGCTAACGACTCTCCATACGGGCTGGGTGGATCGGTGATCACCAAGGATGTCGAGCGGGGGAAGCGCATTGCCCGCCAGATCGAGACCGGAATGGTCTTCATCAACCAGTCCACTTGGACCGCACCCGACCTTCCGTTCGGCGGCGTGAAGAACTCCGGCTACGGCCGCGAACTCTCCGATCTGGGCATCGGTGAGTTTGTCAACAAGAAACTGATTCGCGTGGCTTGATTGCGGGGTGGCAAAGTTCAATAGCAGTTGTACCCGCCTTGGGTACGGCTGGTTTTTGGGCCGTGCGCTCCACTCATAATACTCTGGTGCAAAAAGGCGAGACGGGCGTGACAAACACGCCCGTCACTACATTTCAGCCGGCTCGGACGGAATGCTTTCGAATGGCTGGTTGTTCCTACATCTGCGTTTATTCTTGCGACAAAAGTTCTCCAATCACTTGGACCTAAGAAACAAATACACAGAGGGAGTCGACGAAGTTTCTCGAGCACCCATGGATGTGGGTTTGCCTCAATTCCTTATTGTCAGTACGGGGCAATGTGCGCCGCACACCACTTTGTAAGCGACGGCCCACGGCATATGGGATGTCGTCCCAATATGTGCGGGGCGATTCAAACCCAAAAAGATGAGATCGGCTTGGAGAGTGTGCGAGGCAAGCAAGATTTGTTCACTCGGTATTCCGAACTCAACCAGCAATTCTGGTTTGGTTGCCGTTGGAGCATGCGCCAGAATCAGTTCCTCGAACTGTTTTTGGCAAGCAATTCGAGCTTCTTCTCGCATTTGCATAAGATCGCCTGTAGTTGACCAATGGAAGCCTTCCCGTATCGGGGCTACAGGGAGAACGTGAAGTACGACGAACCTTGCTCCGAAATGGTTGGCGAATGAGATGGCGTAGGGTAACGCACGCAAGGAAGCCGTTCCAAAATCTGTAGCAAACAAAAACGGGCGAACTACGTGAGTTCTCTCGGCCAGGGAATCCTTATAAGAACCCGGCCCAACGGTATCGACAAAACAATCTGCACAACGAAAGATCTGTTCCGCTGTGGATCCAAGCAACAGCTTCCCCAGACCTCCTCGCCCGTGTGTCCCTGTCACCACCAAATCCACCTGCTTTTCTCTCATGACAACCTTCAATTGTTCCCATACGTCACCCACGCGGAGGATGAACTCATACTGCAAGCCGGCTAGCGCCCCACTTTCGAGCAACTTTTGCTCCAGTTGTTTTGCATCTCTCTGGGTTTGTTCGGTTGCTAATTGCAAGGTTTCCGGTCCCGCGATTGTATACCCCAGATGTGAGACGACATGCGCCAAATAAAACTTCGCTCCATAGTGACGGGAAATCGCGAGGGCGTGATGGAGTGATTTCTCAGAAGCTTCTGAGAAATCAAATGCAAGCAGGACTGATCTCACCCCGATGTCTGGAACCGCTTCGACACACGACATACACGCCTCCTAATTCGTTTTCCGGATCTCAATAATTGACAACACCGCAGTTCTTACACCCTCGTTTATCCTCGCAACAGAAGTTCTCCCATTCGTTCGACCTAAGAAAAAAAGAGTGCAAGTCAGATTTCCTTACTTAGGGACATCGTCAGGGACGCAATGTTCCGAGACAGAACAAGAAAAGTCTGCAGGCCAGCTCCGAGCGCTGTTTGTGATCCTTCTGAACAGCAAGTCCGCGTCGTTTGTTGTAGCTGCTCGAACGAACCTTCGAAGTTGGTCTTTTCGAGGAATGGTTTACCTTCCATGCGGTCTGCCATGTCATCCAGCACTTTGGCCGACTGATAGTCGAACTCCTGCTGTGCCACACGTACCGGTTCCGGCAGTTCGAAGCCAGGGAGTTCAACGCGATACTTCCATACGGCAATTCGCATCAAGAAAAGAGTGCGCAGTTGCGGTTGCCACTCCCTAATTTGGCTGCGCAATGCGAGATCCTGCTCGCGGGAAGGCCCGAATTCGAGGAGAACACCGTCCGCGAGAGCCCTTAACTTATCGAAATTGCTGTTAATTATCTCCCCGAGAGTAATGCTCTGTGCGATTGCAGTTCGCCGGTCTTTCGAAAGCGGTTCTCTTGCAAACTGCGCCAATAACCGAAGATTGGAAACGAACGTCCTCCTGATCTCAACAGCGGCGGGCGCACTCCATAACTGATCAAACACCAACCACATGATGAGGAGACCCACCAAGATTCCGACGACGCGGTCTCGCGCCACTTCGAGCGACGTCTGCATTTTGAACTCGCTCAAGTGAATCAGGTAAAAGGCCACCGCGACCTGCATTCCCATGTAGGACAGCCGCGGGCTAGAGGTCATGATCCAGGAAGCGAAGGCGGTAACGAGAATAAAAAGAATGGTGAATCCCCCAATCGAATCAATGTAGGGCAGAATAAATATCTGCGAGCCCATTCCGATTAGAAAGCCGCCAAGGATGGCTCCTAGGATGCGAAGAAGCTGCTTTTGGCGAGAGGAACCGATTGTGGAGAGCGCGGTCAGCAGGCACGTGGTCACGGCCGTGCTGATGCCGGGCCATGCCAGGCCGTTGTAAATCACGTAACAGACGCTCGCGGCCAGGCAGCCCTTGAGGGCGAACTGAAGGTGCGCAGGGTTGGCGAGCGAGCCGAGGGCAATGAGTCTTCGTTGCTGCGTATCAGCCGCGGCTGGCACGTACTCTTGCATGGATCGAGAATCCGCAAAGGCCTCGGGGATAAGAGCAACGGTGTGCTCCATCTCGGAAAGTAATGGAACAAGACTCGCCGGCTGTCCATCGTGATTAAATTGGATGGGGGTCGGGATTCGCCTGTTCAGCAAGTCATCACGAAGGATGGCGACAGTCGAGGCTAAGTTCCGGAATCGTCCCTGATCGCTTACTGACAATGGGAAATGGAGCTGCGTCAGAGTTGCGGCAAGGTCGACGAGCCTGCCCACAAGTACTACAACACCACCAATCTCTACGGAGTACTGGGCCGAATAGTCAGAGCGCTGCAAGGTTCGCCGCAACAAGGATGTTCCAAGTGTCCGCAGCCGGATGATGTGTTTCTGGGTAGCGGGATCAACCGGACAGGAATCTGCATAGCACGTCAACAAATTCTTGACCGCAGCGAGTTGCTCGGCAATAGGCAAGACGACTTCATCTCCTGGCCGGAGCCTCACAAAGGCCAGTTCGACCGCCCCGGTAATCACTACGCCTACCATTACCGCCAAACACAGCCACAGCGTATCTTCGACATTCGTTTCGGCTGGCACATGCCGATCCCACAACGGAATTACGACCGCATTCATAATGGCGAAGATCACTGCCGCGGTGTAGTTGGTCACAGCGCTGATGGCATAAAAAACCAGAAAGAAAGAGGTGATGACCCAGAGAAGATGAAGCTCGGGAATGCTGATAACAAACCGCACCGAGAACAGAAGATACGCTGCCGCGATAGCTGTAACAATCGCTATGACTGCCGCTGACCGCAGTGTGGCTCGCGGGCTTTCCCGAGAAATCAGAAGGGCATAAATTGCGCCTTGAAATGCGAACGGGATGCGAAACGTCATGCAGACGATCATGATGAGCGTAGCGGCGATGGTCATTCGCCCTACCACGGCGGCCCGGCCCGGGTACGGTGCGAGTTCCTCTTTGAGGAATTGTCGCACCCAAGTCAGCGGAGCAAATGACTGGGGCAGGCTTTGAACGACTGTGGCCATCTTCAATTTCCTCGAATCGTGACCACAGCTGACTCGCCGATTCGAAACAGGTCTGGCGTGGGATTCTCGACGCGCACGCGCACCGGGTAGCGCGATGCCAGATGCACCCAATTGAGCGACCGCTCGACCTGTGGGAGTCCCGGGCCCAAACGTCCAATCCGATCAGGGTCCGGGGTGACTCCGAAACCTACGCTGTCCACCACGCCCGAAAAGCGGGCACTGGGCTTCGACAAAACATAGACATCGGCCCGCATACCCGGCTTGATGTGTGAGAGTAGCCCCTCGCGAAAATTGCCGATCGCCCACCATGTCCGCGCGTCAATCAAAGTGAATATCTGCTCGCCGACGTGCGCGTAAGCCCCTTCGGAAATCGTCAGGTTCGTCACTAAAGCATCGAAAGGCGCGTATACGCGGCAGTTGTCGAGGTTGTAGCGGGCGTCCTTCACGGCCGACGAGCGCGCTCCCCGTTGGTTGACTAACGGCTCAAGGGTAGTCACCGCGTTGCGCGCTTGTTCGTGGTGGGCCTTGCTCTCGTCGAGGGCGGCCCCGGAACGCTCGTATAGCGCCAGGGCTGACTTGAGCTGAGCTTGAGAAAGAAGCAGTTGCGATTCAGCTTGCTTCAGAGCTTCAGCCTGGGCGATTTCGGACGTTCGCGCTCGGTCGACTTGGTCCACGGTGACGAACTGTTTCGCAAGCAGCGGCTCCAGCCGATGCAAATTATTGCTGGCGTAGGTCCACTCCGCCTTCGCTCGGCTGACGCCCTGCTCGGCATGAGCTACGTCCGCGCGCGCCTGCTCGATGGCTGCCGACGAGCGACTTACGTCGGCTTGTGCGGTGTGAATGACGGCTTGCGAAACGGAAACGGCGCTTACCTGGGCGGCAATCCTCCGTCGCTCGTCCGCGATTTGCCCTTCAAGCGCCGCCTGATCGGAAATGGCCTTCTCTAGAGCATACTGATAGGGCCGCTCGTCAATTTCGAACAGAAGGTCGCCTTTTTTTACGACCTGGTTGTCATGGACATTCAAGTGGATGATTGGGCCGTTAACTTGCGGTGCAATGCCTATGAAATTCGCGAACACCTCGGCATCGTCGGTTCGTGGAGCGTGGTTGGCATGGTACAGGACCGCCAATCCGAGCAAGAGCGCAGCGAGCACGACACCAATGCTCGCCCAGCGGCTGAGCTGCTTGGTGGTTGTCGTGGTGGAGTCAGTATCCATATCTTTGCGCACCTCGCTGACAGTTGCCGTCAGTAGAAGAAAATGAGCCACAGCGCGAATGTGAAGAATGCGGCCAAGCTCGGATACACCAGAATGGGGAAAGCAATCTGCATGTGCAGGCGCTGCAGCGCCAGTCGGACGAAAGCTGTGAGCACGATCGCCAATACGAGACAAAAGAGCCATGCCGGGAAAAATGAGCCCAGAACGTCGACGGAAGGGGCTCGCGAACAGCTCACGAGCAGCGGAGTAGTAAAAAGGAGCAAGAGTGGACGTCTTGCAGACCAGACATTTCGTGGACCGCTCATGGCCTGGGGCTCCTAACGTCAGGCTGGATTGCATCGCCGCTGCGAAAAGCCAAATCGGCTAATGCGTTGAGGATCTGCGTACGCGCAAGTACGTCGGTGGAGCGAGCCTGTGCGAGTGTTCGCTGGGCTGCCGTCACGTCCAGTAAGTTCCGAAGCCCGTCGTTATAGGATTCGAGGGCAGCATCATATGACCGGCTGGCGGCATCGAGCAAGGCCGTGGCAGCCTGGCGCTGTCGAAGGGCGGTATTCAAATTGGAGTATGCTGTCCAGACTTCGTTCGCAATTTGGTCGCGAGAGACATTGACCTGTGCTTCCGTTGAATGCACGTTTGCTTCCGCCTGCAGCAGTCTGTTTTTGCGCGCGCCCCCGTCAAAAACAGTCCAATTCAAGCTAAAGGCCGCTCCGCCCGTTAGGCCGGCCGTGTGTCCCCAGGGGAATTGCTGCTGCATGGCGTACAACGATTGCGCGGTAGGGCTGGCTGTAACACTGAGGGAGGGATAGTACGCCGCGCGCGCTTCCTTGACTCTGGCATTCCCAGAGCGCACGTCGGCCACTTGCTGCAGGAGATCGGGACGTTGCGTGAGGGCGCGATCGATCACCACGTCAACGCTGTCGTCGATCGATTCGGGAATCGACAGTTCTTTGAGCGGTTGCACGTGAATCGTGGTGGTTGCGAAGGTTCCTAGCGCTGTTGCAAGGTTTCCTGACGCGATCTGTTCGGTCCCGAGCGCCGATTGCAGTTCGTATTCGGCTTGCGCGGTGGCGCTGCGCGCTTCCAGCACGTCCGGGAGAGTCGCCAGTCCATTTTTTAAACGTTCTTCCGCGGACTGCTGCACGGCTTGTGCATTCGCGAGACTCGCGCGTGCCGCATCCTCCTGTCCCAGCGCGTTCAGCAGCTGGTAGTAGGCTTGTTCGACCTGGAAAATGATCTTGCGGTGGGCATCGTTAAACGAAAAGTTTGACGCGAGGACCTCCGCGCTCGCGGCGGAGATGCGACCCGATCGTGCACCGAAATCGAAAACGGTGTAATTGAGATTTAAGGCCACCTGAAAATCCCCGATGGTTTGCCGATAGAAACGATCGACCAGATAGGCCTGGGAGCGAGTGACTCCGGAGAGTGCGGCCGCCGCTAAAGTGGGATAGAGCTCGCTGCGCGCGACACCTAAAGCCGCGGCTTGGGCACGAGCTCGCTCCCAGGCAACGCGTGTTTGAGGATTGTGTGATTCCGCCAAATCGATGAGCTCCGCCAAGGAGTATGTCTTGTCCGGATCTACGCGGAACCTGGCCGCAACAAGAGCCCTCACGTCAACTTCGATTGTCTGTTCCTCGTGCCCATGCCATGGATGGTCGGGTAAAACAGGCGCAGTCTGGGCCAAAATAGTTCTGGTGGACAGCAGGAGAAACGAGATCACGGCACCCATGCGCAAGAAATGGAAAAGCAGTTTCAGGTACTCGTACATTTCGCTTCGGCCTCACAATTCCACCTTGCATCCTTCACTCACAACTGTCCTGCGAGCGGATGGGTCATCTCGTCTGGGCGGACCCATGCATCAAACTGCTCCGCAGTTAGGAAGTCGAGCTTTAATGCAGCCTCACGTAAGCTGAGATCTTCGTGATAGGCGGTTAGTGAGATTTTCGCCGCCTTCTCATATCCAATGTGCGGATTGAGAGCCGTCACCAGCATCAGAGAATTGTCGAGGTGCTCCTTGATGCGTTTTTCATTCGGCTCGATCCCGATGAACTGTCCGGCATGGAACCCAACTGCACCTGCCGTCAGGTGAAGAAGGTGGAAAATGACGAAGGCAACCAGTAGCACCCCACCCCAGCGCATCACGTATCCTGCGAAGGTCGTCTCGAGATTGCGCTTGACCTTATATCCAACTGGTCGCGCAGCCCAACTTATCCGGCTGAGCTGGGCTGCGGCGGTGATGTGAAGAGCCACACATAGGAGCAGCACGATTCGCACGACCCAGAGCAGTTGCCCATAGGCAAGCGCAGGTTCACCCACTTCCCGCAGGAACCGTGAGTAGGCGTTGATCTCGTCGGGACCCGAAAATATCTTGAGGTTGCCCAACATGTGGGCGATCACGAAGCCCACAAGGACGACTCCGGTGACCGCCATTACGACCTTCTTGCCGACCATGGTGTGCCAGAAGGCCATTACGGGATGCGGGGCGGCTAGGCTTCTTCGCGTTGCCATATCGCCAACGGGTTGGACCGAGTTCAAGCTCATATTGTTTGACATCTCTACCGCGTTTTCTTGACGTTTGTTATTCCAACGCGGAATAAGCGGGCGTCCACTGGGTTTTCAGCACTCGCTGGCGCAGTTCGTCTTCAGTGATCTTTTCGGCGAGGCCTTCTTTCTGTGCCTCCATCCCAACCGCAAACGCAATCTCCGCTGCCACTTGCCTGAGTTCTGTCAGGGGAGGAAGCAAGGACGCGGAGGGATCTTTGAGTGCCGGCGAATTTCTGCCGAGGGTCCGGGCGGCTGCCAGCATCATCGGCTCTGTTACCCGACTAGCGCCTGACGCGACCACGCCCAGTCCCATTGCCGGAAAGATGTAAATGTTATTGCATTGCGCTATGGGGATCTTGCGCCCGCTGTAGCTGACGGGAGCGAACGGAGAACCTGACGCCACCAGCGCGCGTCCATCGGTCCAGCGGATCAGATCCTCTGCTTTCGCTTCCGATCTTGAAGTGGGATTCGAGAGTGGGAAAATAATAGGCCGCTCGACCTTCCGGGCCATTTCTCGAACAATTGGTTCCGAAAAGGCGCCGCTTACGGTTGAGAGACCGATGAGGATTGTCGCATCGATCCTTGCAATTACGTCGGCAAGACCGATATGACCGTTGGAGGTCCGAGGCCACGTGGAAACCCGGCTCTCCGGCTGGGCATAAACGTTCTGCT
>Ga0335069_10002591_pt1 | contig 27727 bp, 28 predicted proteins | sample Lox_Sample_11_FD_206714 | JGI IMG/M metagenome (GOLD analysis project Ga0335069, IMG submission 206714) | Soil microbial communities from Loxahatchee National Wildlife Refuge, Florida, United States - Lox_Sample_1.1 | ecosystem: Environmental > Terrestrial > Soil > Wetlands | place: USA...
CTTTTTAAACACGAGAAAGACTCTTTTTTGGTGGTCAATTTGCTCCGGCGCCAAGTGGTCAATTTGGACCGGCGCGAGGTGGTCAGTTTAGTCCGGCGTCACGTGGTCAATTTGACCGTTTTTTGCAGTAAGAAAGGAGAAATGATTTTCGATCCTTATAGTGGTTTGGGTACAACGATAAGAGCTTGTATTTTATATGGATGCGACTGGATTGCTTGTGATTTAGATGAATATCAGGTTAATTATTTCAATAATAAAAGATTACAAGCAATATTGAGAAAAATAAAGAAATTAAAAAAATTCTATAACTTAAATGATGAAATATGAAAAAAAGAGCATTAAGACACTTAGAACTAATCAAACATTCTGGTGCTAATTATGAAAATTTTGTTCCTTTAGAAACAGCCACAATTATTAATGCAACTATTAAAAGTAAATCTAGCTATAGTAAATTACTGAATGGACTAGATAAACCATCTGAGTTTATCAATAAATCTATTCTTAATAGTTCATTATCATATAAGGATTATGAAGATATGATAGAAGTCATTCACAAGAAATTAGAACTTCTAAAAGAAGATGAAATCAAGAATACAGAAAAACAGATTGAAGAAGTTAAAAAGAGACTTGTTGAATTAAAACAATAACTTTTAAATAAACCTATGATAACTCATTATGATACAAAATTTGTTGAGAAGGATGGAAAAACCATTAATTATCCAATTTCTGGATTTCCGACTAAAGGTTTTATTTCTATTCCTTTTACAGAAACAGGAGTAAAATATGATAACGATTGGCCAGCATATGCTGGTTTCAAGATCAAGATTGTAAATCAAGTCCCTATTTATTATAAAGATGACATTTATATATGGCATACAATGAATTTTGGAGCGTATGTAATTGATGAACCAAGAATTAATGACGTATTGATGGATATTTTGATAAATGAACTTGATGATGAAGCTGTAAATAATTTGATTATTGAATTTACAGAACGTGAAAAATTAATTGTTAAGAATATATTAGATTGATAATAATTAAAAAACCCATCTGATTAGATGGGTTTTTCTTATCCTTGTAAGGATACTAACTTTTCAATTTTTTCAATTTTTCTTGAAGTTCCTTAAGTTCTGTTTCTGTCTTTTCAATTTCCTTAGCTTTCAAATCATCTTTCAGATGATTGATAAACTCAGTTAGATTATTTAATCTTTCGTAGGAAAATTCACCATACTTTAATAAATAATCCACAAGATTGTTGACGTTGTCCACTCCTAATTTCTTATTAAAGGATGTGAAAGGTTGTTTCTTTAGTTTGACATTTAACAATGTCTCTTGAACTGCTGTTGCTAATTCTGCTGTTGTCATAATTGGAAAGTATTAGTTAATGATATAATTTATAACGGGGCTAATATAAAACGCATATTTCGAACGTGCAGCATTATTTATGAAATATTTTATTCTTAAACAATTCAGATAACATCTTCTCCGTAATTTTTCCTTGCAATCTCATATCCCAACTAAACATAAAAAAATTAATTTCTTTAATTGATTTTATTAGGATTAATAACATACCGACTAAGCACATGAATATACATATAAGAATAAAAATGAAGGAAGTGGTTAATAATGTCTTATGAGAAAGAAGAAAATTTCCACATGGTATAATTAACAAAGAAATAAATAAAGTTAGTGATGTAAATGCAGACCATAATATAGTTTCATTAACAAGGGATTTAAGAAATCCATTCATATTATTGAATGACTTAACATATAAAGCAAATTCTTTATTCTCAACTAAGTTAATTGTATTGTCGAGTGAGCTTAAACTATTTCGAGAAATTGATAAATTAAGTTCAGTAATAATATCGTCATTTCCTATATTATCATTTAATATTAATGCGTTTGATTTACCCCATTTAATCCAATAATCATCAATTATTGTTTGTCCCATTCCAAATAGCTGAGACTTCATTGATTGTATTTTGAAAATAACAAATACACCAAATAGTGCTAGTATAGCTCCAAGCACCTGGGGTGTAGTACTGAAAAAGTAATAAAATGAGCTGTTTATATTCATAGTAATAAAATCAAATTTAAAAAAAAATAAATGATTACTGTTTATTAGATGTTAAATAGTCAATCTCAATTGCTGCAGCATATAGAATTATATTTATAGAATATATCAAATTTGTAATCTTCTTTATATCACAACTACAACAATTGGAATTAAAATATTGGATACAAAAAAGTATAATTGAAGCTAATATTAAACCTAGAAAAATAATCTTAAGGGTAGTTGTTTTATTTGGTAGGTAAAAATAAGCTGCAACGAATATTAAAAATGTCCAAATAGATATCAAATAATAGAATTCTCTATGTGATGAACAAGCATGAATGGAATAAATGATAAACATAAAAAGAAATGCAACCCCTAAATCCAACCAAATTATTCTAGACGGAATTTCTGCTTTTCTTCTTATTTCTTTATCTACGATTGACCAGTAGAAATAATCAATTAAATAAAATACTAATGTTATTGATAATAGAATGAAATCATTATTCCATTTGAAATTCGTAAAGTCATATATTAAAGATCCCAGAATAGCAGGATAAAGTAATTTTCGTACAAACTCATTAGCAATATTTTTATCTAAGAAGAAAATGTGATTTTCCACCTTCTTTATCTGTGTGGGTTCATTTTGTATCATTTCCGGATAATTATTTATTACTAATCAACTTAAATATATTCTTATTAATAAAAGTGGCATTCCCTGATTGAAAGTCTCGCTGCATAAGCGTCTGTGAAAGCTGCATATAGAAGGAAATGCCACTTATCAAATTTATGAGTTTGCTAAATAATAAGCAAATAATGAGTTTTCCCTTTTAATATATACCTGAAAACAATCCTATATGAATTGCCAGTTAATGAGAATAACAAATATTATACACCTCAATGGTTAGTGAAGAAGATAATAGCAACAATGTTGATTGTATTAAGTGGAATAACAATTACTGAAATAATTGAACCAAGTGCTGGTGACGGTTCTTTCATAGATGAATTAGACAAATTGAAGATACCAACCTTTTATTATGATTTGTACCCAGAACATCCAAGAATTATTCAGCAGGATTTTTTGAAACTTGAATTAGATTATAGACCAGGAAGAGTTATAATTGGAAATCCACCATTTTGTCTAAATGGTCATAATTTCAATCTATGGAAGAACTTCTGTAATAAATCTTCTGAAATTGCTGAATACACTATTTTCATATCCCCATCATCACAATTTAATAATGATTATAGTTTAAAAAGGTTTGTTTTAATCTATTCCGAATACCTGGGTGATATTGAGTATAGAGGGACTAATAATATAAAAGTCAAAACTTGTTTGAATATTTATAAGAGGAATTTATCAAAAAAGACAGATAATAAAATCAAAGAAGTAATAGAAAAAGATTTTAGAATTGAAAGAATAGAAAGGGAAAAGGATGGGAGTTATAAAGGATGCTTTAATTGTGACTTCTATTTAGGTGGATGGGGAAGCATAGCATGTAAAATGGTTAATCCAGAAAACAAGAAATATGCTCTACAATATGGATTTAAAGTATTAAATGAAGATAAAAGAAATGATTTATTCGAATTCCTCAAGAGTTTCAGCTCACAATATAAAGATGAAGTTATTAGACAATGTGTTTCAGCTCCATATATCTCAAAAAGATATATTTATGAGAAACTTTTTAAGGAATTGTATATTAAATTAGATTAGCAGTATTTTTGTTAAAATATCTTGACTATGAAATTCCTTACAAATAAAGAAACAAGAGAAAAAATAAATACTACTGCTGCTGCAGTAGGAATAATCGGAGGTATTCTTGGGTTTAGTTCATTATTCATTAAAAATAAAGACCTACAAACACAAGTTGAAAAACTATCTGTTTTAGCATCTCAATCAATTGAGCAAACTAAATCACTGAAACAACAGGATAGTTTATATCAAGTTTATATTAATATGCTAAGTGATCAATTAATAAAAGATATTAAACCAGAATTAGAGTTTCAAAATTTTGTTTCAGTTCCAGAAGGTGATAATACTACAGGTGCGGGTTTCAATGGTCAATTAATAAATAAAGGTGGAGGAGCGTATATTAAAAAGATAATTCCCAATTCTGGAAATACATATAAATTTGATTTACTACCTGAATATCTTTCAAAAGGTACAGCAATTGATATTGATTTTCGAAATGATAAACCTCCAGCTCATTTTGATTATACTTTTATATATCTAGATACAAAGGGAAATAAATATCAACAAAGATTTTATTCTGATAAAAATGGTAGGTTCATTTCATTGCCTTCTGAAAGAATAAAATAGATTGAGATAAAACTTCTAATCATAAAATATTGTAGAAGCATATGAAATTATAAATTACAATGATTTTCTTATTATAATATGGTAAAAAATGCATCCCCATCACCCATCTTAATTTGATCCTTAGATGATGTAATATAATGAACTATAATAGGATATTTTGAATTATTATTCTTTATTTCTGCCTTAGAAAATCTTGAAGTATCAAATGATTTTTTAATACCAATGAAATCTTCATTTTGATTATCAAATACAATTGTATGTAATGTTAATGTTTCATTGTTCGAAATTTCTTCTATATTACTGATGAGAAGTCCATCAACTTCAGTTAAATCAATAACACCAGATTTTAATGGTTTAATTGTTATTTTCATTTTGGTTTGATTTTAACTTTCAAATCAAAATTAGTAATTCATTAAACATCAAACAAATAAAAATTATTACATCACCGCACAATATATAAATATATCATCTGAAATAGTATGATGTGGTGAACGAAATGGCCGTCGCGTCATCAGGGAGGTGTTGTCATCAATCTTGCCTGCCACGGAATGTATTTTAGTCGTCTCCAGGGCCTCTTCGAGCTGAAGCGGGGGGATGATAGTCGGAAGTCTTTTCGCCAGCATTGTTTTACCCGCCCCCGGGGGGCCTATCATCAGAATGTTATGCCCGCCGGCGGCTGCTACTTCAAGGGCACGCTTGACGCTTTCCTGGCCACGGACATCTGAAAAGTCAAAATCGTATTTATTGGCCTGTTTATTGAAGATATCCTCGAGGTCCACCCGGACAGGTTCAAATACTTTCATTCCATCCAGCAGGTCAATTACCTCTTTAAGATCATTCAGCCCATAAACATCCAACCCTTTTACGACAGCACCCTCGGCAGCATTTCTGGCCGGCACGATAAGGCCCTTGAATCCCTCTTCCCTGGCCCTTAGTGCTATAGGAAGTATGCCCCTGACCGGCTGAAGAGTGCCGTCAAGGGATAGCTCTCCCATTACCAGGAGAGATTCGAGCCTCTCCCTGGATATCCTTTCATCTGCTGCCAGAACCCCTACTGCAAGGGGCAGGTCGTACGATGAACCCTCTTTTCTTATGTCAGCCGGGGCCATATTGATAACTACCTGTTTACCGGGCCACTTATGCCCGTTCGACCTGAAAGCCGATTCGATGCGCTGCTGACTCTCCTTGACAGCAACATCGGGCAACCCGACCAGGAAAAACCTTATACCCTGGGAAACATTAACCTCAATGGTAACTGTGACGGCATCAATACCCGTCACGGCACTGGCGTAAGTCTTCACTAACATAATTTCCTTTTTAGAAGCACATGTGGAAATGCATATCAAATATATGCTATTCACAAGAATATTCAAATAAAAAACCCGTATCTGAATACGGGTCAGTCATTTGAAATAAAAAAACCGGTCGATGACCGGTTTTTCGGTCTTCATTTATTTAAGGTAGACTTTTTCTCCGTTTTTGTTAAGGTAGTAGAGTCCGCCTTTGGGTCCCTGGTAAACAATCTCGCCATTGGGTCCCTTTTTGCCTGCAACAACCTGGTCAACATCCTTGAGGTAAGTCTTGTTGCCGCTCTTGTTCATATAATACTGTCCACCCTGGGCACCCTGGTAAACTGTCTCACCGTTAGGGCCCTTCTTGTTTGCGACAACCTTGTCACCGGTAGATTGTTTCTCTGTGGTCTTGGTGGCTGTCTGCGTGGTAGTTGGTTTCTCCGTGCCTTTCTGAGTTTTATCCTGAGCATAACCCATCACTGAAATGCTCAGTAAAGCAACGATCATAAGTAGGAAAAATTTTTTCATAATTGTTATTTTTAAAACTGGGTAAAATTAAATAAGAATTCATAATTCAAACATAACATCCGGCTGAATGTTCAAAAAACCCCGGGTGCAAGCCCGGGGTAACCAACCATGAAACCTGACTGACTATATTGCCGTACCGCCTCTTTCACCGGTACGTATTCTGATGCATTCTTCAAGCGGTGAAATAAAGATCTTCCCGTCACCAACACTACCCGAGCCGTTTGTGCGGGCCGATTTTAAAATCGCGTTGACTGTGATATCGACAAAACTGTCATTTACAGCTATCTCAATCTTGATCTTGGGTATCAGGTCGGGCACTATCCTCTGGCCCCTGTACATCTCCTCTATTCTCTGCTGACCATGGCCAGACACCCTGCTTACCGTTATCCTTGTGATCTCTGCCGCGATAAGTGACTCACGTACCTTATCCAGCTGAACTTCACGTATTATTGCCGTAATTAATTTCATCCTCTTAACCGTATTGTTTGACTTTAACTTGGATTAAGCATTCCATATCCTCTTTCCCCATGGTACGAGCGATCGAGACCGGCCATTTCTTCGGCTTCATCAGATTTGAACTTCACAATCTTGTTAAGGAAGTATATGATTATGAATGTCATAACTGCTGCATAGGAAATAGCTATTATGACCGCAAGGCTCTGCACGCCAAGCTGGTTCCAGACAGACCAGTGACCGCCATGGGCCGCAGCAGCTTCCTGCATCCAGGAGGGCCGGATGAAAAAGCTAAGAAACAAGGCTCCTACTATCCCTCCGATACCGTGGATTCCGAATGCATCAAGGCTGTCGTCATAGCCAAGCCGGTTCTTTGCCTGGATAGCCATATAGCAGACAAGCGATGCGATAATTCCGAGAATCATGGCCCCGTAAGGCTGTACTACTCCGGCAGCAGGTGTTACCGCAACAAGGCCGGCCAGGATACCTGATGCAAACCCGAGGGCAGTAGCCTTTCCCTGGTGAAAGCTTTCAATTACTATCCACGACAATGCACCCGCTGCAGCAGCAACCTGCGTGGCTGTCAGTGCCTGTGCCGTGCTCAATCCGCTTGAGACGCTGCTTCCCGCGTTGAATCCGAACCATCCGACCCAGAGCAACCCTGCACCAAGCATAGTAATCACAAGGTTATTCGGGCGAATCACCTGGTATGGATAACCCCTTCTTGATCCAAGGAATACTGCTGCAACCAGTCCGCTCACCCCTGCCGAGATATGTACAACCGTGCCTCCTGCAAAATCAATGGCACCCTTGGCGCCAAGGTTATACAGGAATCCATCCGAAGCCCATACCCAGTGGCAGAGAGGATCGTAAACAAGAAGGCTCCAGATTGCAATGAAAAAACAGTAAGCCTTGAATGAAACTCTTTCAGCGAAAGCACCTGCTATAAGTGCAGGTGTTATTATTGCAAACTTTCCCTGGAACATTGAAAATACATATTCAGGCACACCTGAATCAAGCACATTCTTATCTATTCCCTTGAGGAAAAAATAATCGCTGCTCCATCCAAAAGCTCCTCCCATTACATTTTTCCCGAAACTGAGTGCATACCCGACGACAACCCATAAAACGCTTATAATACCCATAGCAACAAAACTGTGCATGATAGTCCCAAGGACGTTTTTGGATCTTACCAGTCCACCGTAGAACATTGCCAATCCGGGTACCATTAGCAGTACCAGGGCAGTCGAGGTCAGCATCCAGGCAGTCGCACCTGTATCAATATGAGTGCTATCAGCAGCGAACAGGCCACCTGAAAAAACAAACAAAATCAAAACCACAAGCCCTATTCTCTTTAATCTGTAACCCATCTGTCAGTTTTTTACCATTTCATTTATAATTCCCGGTTCAAACCTATATATTTTTTATATTACAATCAAATATTTTTATATTATTTTCATTATACCCCCTGTTTTTTTGATGATTCTTCACTATTTTAGTTGTTTCTCTTGTTTACCCCCTCTGTTTAATAATAGTTATTTTACTTTTCATATATATTTTCGGCACGCCCCCCCTGTTTCACAATTCGACAGTTCCTGATTTTTATGGTGTTCCTTCTGATCATCTCTGACCCTTGATTAATAACGCGATGCCAGTAATTGCTTAGCCTGTAATCAGTTGGCAGAAAGAGTGATAGTATTTTGGCCAGGTCCTGCCAGGCGAAACCCACGAAACCCGTGGTGTCTGCGGCGCGAAAGCTACTGAGTGGCAAAGGATATCTGCCGGAACCTAAACAAACAGATTAAAGGAAATTCCTGTCGAGGAACTCCTGGAATTTGTCACGATACTGGTCGCCGACGGGAATGTAGGTTTTCCCGAACACTATCCGGCTGCGCTCAATTGTATCTATCTTCCTGAGATTCACGATGAATGAACGGTGAACCCTCATGAACTTCCCCGGGGGAAGCTTGGTTTCGAGAAGTTTTAACGATGACAGGGAGAGTATTGGGTTGGAAACATTCAGTACAAAGACTTTCACATAATCTTTTAACCCTTCAATATAAAGGATATCATCAAAATTGATCCTCTTGATCTTGTAATCTGATTTCAGGAAAAGAAACTCCTCATTCGCCTCAATGCCGGTCATTGAATTCTTTTCAAGCCTGATCAGCTTATTGGCCTTCTGTACCGATTTCAGGAACTCCTCATAACTGAAAGGCTTAAGCAGGTAGTCGACAATATCCAGCTTGTATCCCTCGAGAGCATACTTCTCATAAGCAGTTGTAAAGATCACCCTGGGTCCTTTTTCCATCGCCCTTGTAAATTCAATTCCTGAAAGATCGGGCATATGTATATCTGTGAATACAAGGTCAACCGGATTATCGGAAATGAACTGGACTGCCTCAAGAGGACTCTCAAAACTTCCAAGCAGCTTCAGAACCGGGGTCTTCCCGATATAGCCTGTTATCAGTTTAAGCGCCAGTGGCTCATCATCGATGGCGATTACCGAAATCATCCTTTAATGTAGATAATAAGATTTACGTTGAACGCTGATATGTCGCTGTTAATGCTTAGTTCATGCTTTCCCGGGAACAGCAATTCAAGCCTTTTTCGTACATTGCCGAGACCAATACCTGAATTTTCATTTTCTCCGTTGGAAGCCGTTTGTGCTATACTGTTACGGCACTTGAAATAAATCCTCTCATTTTCTGTTTTAAGAGAGATTTCGATGAAAGATTTATCGCGGAAACTTATACCATGCTTGAAAGCGTTTTCAATGAAGGGGATAAATAGTAATGGCGGAATACTGAAATCGGTGTACTTCCCGGGGAAATCGACTGTCAAGCCAACCTTTTCACTCAGTCTCAGCTTCATAAGGTCGAGATAGTTATTCATAAACTCAATCTCATTGCTGAGTTTGGTGTCACCCTTCTCCGATTCATAAAGCAGGTACCGCATCATCTTGGAAAGCTTCAGAACCGCTTTCTGTGAATCCCCGGCATTTATTGCAATAAGCGAATAAATATTATTCAGCGTGTTAAAGAAGAAATGCGGGCTGATCTGGTTCTTGAGAAAAGCCAGCTCCGAATTCAGCTTCTCCTTTTCAAGTTCCTTCCTGGCCTTTTCAATTGATGTATGCCTCTCCACCATCCTCAGTCCAAGGGAAAAGAATATAATGAAAATCGCATTAAAACCATAATTGAAGATGTGCATGGACCTCATCGGAGGACCATGCATCCTGCCGTTATCCGGTCTCCCGTTATCGGGCGGAAACTGCGGCTTTTCTATCCTGGGCCTGTCGCTCAGATTCTGAAAGATCTGTTTGTTCGACTGATCAGAAACAAAATAGAAGAAAACCAGCAGCAGCAGCACGGCAAGATAGTAACGGTATCTTTTTAGCTGGAAAAAATACCTGGGTACCAGGATTACATAATTGACGTAAAAGATAATACCACTGATTACCATATTTACGTAGTACAACCAGATGAAATCAACTGCAATATTCCATCTCTTTATAAAGTAGACCGGAAGAACCAGGAGAATTATCCAGGCAAGAAGATGGAGAAGAACCCTGATGGCACTGCCTTCAAAAAAATCTCTTTTATGCCTGTTTTCTTCTTCCCTTACAGGTGTCATTTCGCTTTCAGGTACCATTTAATTCAAATTTAAACTTTCTCTTTGAATTACTCATACCTGAGCGCATCTATCGGGTTAAGCCCGGCGGCTTTTCTTGCAGGATACCATCCGAAAAATACTCCTATGGCAAAGCATACGAGAAATGCCAGCACGACCGCCTGTGTCTTTACTACCGGTTCGGAATTCATCAGTGAACCTCCGACTTTGGCAAGCAGGTACCCGAAAATTACCCCGATGATCCCGCCCAGTACACTTATCATCATCGATTCAACAAGGAACTGTTTCAGAATATCCCTTCCACGTCCGCCTATTGACATTCTGAGGCCAATCTCCCTGGTTCTTTCCGTAACGGAAACAAACATGATATTCATAATTCCTATCCCGCCAACCAGCAATGATATACCTGCGATCGCCCCGAGAAGGTAAGTCATAATATCTGTTATCGAGGACACTGTATTTATCAATTCCGACTGCGACATCACCCTGAAATCATTGTCGTCGGTATCCTTAAGCTTATGAGCCCTTCTCAAAATTTCAGTAACTTCTGTAATGGCATCAGCACTCTTTTCCTCACTGACAGCAGAGGCATTAATCCCATTAATGTAATCAATGGCTGCAAGCCTGCGCTGGACAGTGGTAAAAGGTGCCAGTATAAGGTCGTCCTGGTCCTGTCCCATACCTCCTTCTCCCTTTTCTTTAAGAACCCCTATGACCTGGAAAGGAAGGTTCTTAACCCTGATCGACTGTCCGATAGGATCGACATCCTCACCGAACAGGTTTTTTACAACTGTCTTTCCGAGCAGGCAAACCTTTGCCATGTTTTTTTCTTCGGTTGTTGAGAAGATCCTCCCGTTGCTTATCTCGAGCTTTCTGATTCCGAGATACTCCTCAGTCACACCGTATATTGTTGTCTGCGTATTCTGGTTCCCGAATACTACCTGTCCACTGGCCCTTACCTCGGGTGAAACGGCTGTGAGGTTCTCCGCTTCAGCCCTGAGTTTTTCCACGTCGGTGTACTTCAGTACTTCGGAGCTTGAAGCGCCAAGGCTGACTCCTCCCCTCCTCTGGAAATTTGGCATAACCATAACCAGGTTCGAGCCCATGCCTGACATCTGTTTCCTGATCTTCTGCTTTGATCCCTCACCGATTGCAAGCATCGCTATAACAGAGCCGACACCTATAATGATGCCGAGCATTGTGAGAATCGCCCTGAGCTTGTTTCGAAGCAGAGCCCTGACGGCTATCCTGAATAAATTTACGTAATTCATATTATGCTTTTTTATTCTTCCAAATCGATCTCAACCGGTAAAGTCTTTAAGACTTCTGTCGCAAAGAGCCGTTCATTTACCTCAATTTCCTTCTGAATTTTTCCATCGCGGAAGAGGATATTTCTGGTGGCATATTTAGCAATGTCAGGTTCATGAGTTACATATACGATTGTTCTCCCTCTTCCATTAAGGTCCTGGAAAAGTTCCATAATTTCGACCGAGGTTCTTGTATCAAGGTTCCCTGTGGGTTCGTCGGCAAGTATCATCACCGGATCATTTACTATGGATCTTGCTATTGCCACCCTTTGCTGCTGTCCTCCTGAGAGCTGGTTTGGCATGTGATGCATCCTATCGGCCAGTCCCACGGCCTCAAGGGCATTAACTGCTCTTTCCTTTCTCTCTTTCGACCTGATCCTGCTGTTGTAATAGAGGGGAAGTTCCACATTTTCAAGCGCTGTTGTCCTGGGAAGCAGGTTATATGCCTGGAATACGAACCCAAGCTTTTTATTCCTCAGCCTTGCCAGTTCGTCGCCGTTCAGCGATTTCACATCGGCACCGTCGAGGCTGTATAACCCTCCCGTGGGCTTGTCGAGGCATCCCAGGATGTTCAGCATGGTTGACTTACCCGAGCCGCTTACTCCCATGATTGCAACAAATTCTCCCGCCTCAATCTTCATATCAACCCCCCGGAGTGCATGAACAGTCATCTCACCGACATGGTAGTCCTTCTTAAGCCCTGTTATTTCAATTATAGTGTTTTTCATGACTCAGCTCTTTGTATTGTCATTCTTAAGTTCAGAATGGAAAGGGACCTCTCGGGCCGCTGTTGGTTGATGCTGAGGCTTTCTTCTTACCTGTGTTCATGGCAACGATCACTTCATCATTTTCCTTAAGGCCGCTGACTACCTCGAGGTTTGTCCCGTTATCGATCCCCACGGTAATAAATGCAGGTCTTAATCCCATCTTGTCGTCCTTTACCCATACTGTTTTTGTCTTGGAACTGCTGTTGCCCGTTAATGAAGGCATACCTGGCATCTGTGCTCCGGATGGCATCTGGCCTCCTGCCGGCATTCCTGATCCGGATGGCATTCCTGAAGGCATGCCCGATGGCACCTGGCTCCCGTTCTTGCTTCTTTCAGCCATCATCTTCTGGAACATCTTCTGCATGTACTCAGTTGACGGTTTGAATCTTACTGCCTTACCCGGCAGGTACAGTGCGTCCTGTTTTTCATCAACATATATAGTTGTACTTGCAGTCATGCCAGGCATTAGCTTACCGTCGGGATTTGGTGCTTTCATGATTACCACGTACGTTACCACGTTGTTCGTTGTTACTGGCTGAAGTCTTACCTGTGATACTTCTCCGTTGAATTTCATATCCGGGTACGCGTCAACCGTGAATTCAACACGCTGTCCTTCCTTTACCTTACCGATATCAGCTTCATCAACGCTGGTCTGAACCTGCATCTGTGTAACATCATTCACGATCGTGAAGAGTGTCGGTGTACTGAAGCTGGCAGCAACGGTTTGTCCCTCCTCAACGGCACGGTTCAATACCACACCGTCGATTGGTGATATTATTGTTGCATAATCGAGGTTTACCTTTGCCCTTGTGAGCCCTGATTTTGCATTGCTCAGGTTGGCTTTTGCATTCTGGTAGTTGTAAACAGCCTGGTCGTAATCGGCCTGAGAAACCAGGTTCTTGTCGAACAGGACTTTAAGCCTCCTGAAGTTTGCTTCCTGGTAATTCAACTGGGCCTGTGCCATATCGAGAGCCGACTGGCTCTGATCGAGCTGCGATTTAAGCGGAACAGTATCAAGCTTGGCCAGTACCTGGCCCTGCCTTACCCTGTTGTTGAAATCAACATAAATATGCTGGATTATTCCTGAAACCTGGGTACCGACAGTAATTGACTTTATAGCCTGTATGGTACCAGTTGCAGTTACAGTGTTTGAAAGGCTGCCTTTCTGGACCTTGACAGTCTCAAAGGAGACAGATTCATCCTTTTTAGAGAATGGCTTGAGAGCGAGCAGAAGAATTGCTGCTATTGCCACTACTCCGACTGGTATGAAAATTTTCTTTTTCATCGTTTATCTGGTATTAATATTTTATAGTGTAAGGGGTACTCCTTCGTAAAAATCAAGAATCTTGATGCTGAATATCAGGTTGTATTTCGACTGCAACAGTTGGCTTTCCGCAACAATAAGGTTGGTTTTGGCTACCAGGTAATCGACAGAATTAATGAACCCCTGGTTGAACTTCTCTTCAGAAAGCTGTGATGATTCGAGTGTTGCATTATAGTTTTCAATGCTTGCTGTATATTTTACCTGCGCTGAAATAACATCCTGGCACGCCTGTTCGATATTTTTCCTGAGCTGGTTTTTTGTATCGATCTCGCTCAGCTCCGCATCGCGGTATCCGATTTTGGCAGCCTTGATATTGTTCTTCACCTGGTTTTTCTGGTAGATCGGCACCTGCAGCGAAAGCCCGGCAGTAGGATACAATCCATCATTAAGTTGTGAGCCGTAGCCCGAGGTATAGGTGCTCGAATAGCCTGTTGAGATTCCTGCGCTTGCGCTCAGGCTCGGATAATATGATGCTTTTGCAATTTTTTCATCAAGTGCGGCAACCTGCTTGTTTATTGAAGCTTCCTTAATCTGTGGCTTAAGTGAAAGCGCTGTCTCATATACCTTTTTTACATCCGGTGTCCTCTGCACATTTAGCAGATCCTTCAGCCCGGGATGTGATATTGTAAAAGGATTCCCGGCGGGTATTTCCATAATCTGCATCAGCGTGATTTTTGCAATTGAAAGCTGACTCTCTGAATTGGCAAGAGTCAGCTTTTCAGATGCAAGCTGTGACCTGACCTGTGAATAATCTACCGCTGTAATGGCTTTTAATGTGAGTCTCTCCCCTGCCAGTCTCAGCTGTTCCTGGATTGACTCTATCTGTTTCTTGCTGTTATTTACCTGTTCTTCTGCATAAAGCACCTGCAGGAATGCATTGAGAACATTCAGGCTTATCGATTCTTTTGTAGTTGCCAGCGCATATTCGCTGCCAGAGATATTAAGATTAGCCTGCTGAATCTGTGTTGCAACCCTGAACCCGTTAAAAAGTGTTATGGATGCATTTGCAGAATAATTTGTGCCATTCGATCCTGAAAAATCAGACCCGGATGATCCTTTTCTCCAGCCGAACGACTGCCCGATTGACCCGTTTGCTGATGGCAGCCTGGAGGCTTTTGCTTCATCATAGCTGACAGCAGACCTTTCAGTTGCAAGTTCACTCTTTCTTACGGTAATGTTCTGCTTAAGAGCGTAATCGATACATTTATCAAGTGTCCAGACTGTATCTGCCTGGGGAAAGAGCGGTACACTCAACAGGCTGATAAGAACTGTCATTAATATTTTTTCCCTTCTGTTCATAATTGTCTCGTTTGCACCAAATATATTATACAGGTAATGGCTCGTGAAAAAGTTATAGACCAGGCTACCTGATTTACCGACAGAAAGGCAGTATTTAGGGATAAAATATGCTGATAATCAATGTCGAATAAAGGTCACCGAATAATAAGAGAGGCAAAATTAACCTGTTTCCAGGTATAGTTCCGGAAATAAAAACGGGGCTTATGATATGCCCCGTTAATTTTATTAATGATTCTAACCGTTCTGATTTTTCATAAGGTTGCTCTCAACAATTTCAGGTTTGCCTTGAGACCTTCAAAATACACCAATGTCCATGCCTGACCTTGTAAAAGGAATATCCCTTCAGTCCATTCCCCCGGGATAGCTGTCTCAGAAAAATCGAGAATCTTCGGGGCTGCAAGTGCCAGGTCTTTATAGCCCGGGTCAGCGGCAAAGTCATTTATCAGCTTCCTGAGTTTAACCTCGAGTGTGGTTTCTACCTGTGTAAATTTACCAGGATAAATCCCTTTGAGCGTGACATCAATGGAAAGAGGGTAATTCAACACCTTTGTATCGGTATTCCACTCTTCTTTTGTTGTGCCGTCTCTTTTCAGTATTCTTGTCTCATAATCCTCAATGACGCCAACCACTTCATCTATGTCTTTTGTGAGATCAGGATTAACCGTGGAAACAGGATTCTGATCAAGTACTTTAGAGACTTTTATGTACTTAGCTCCAAGATCAAGGCTGTCATATATCCTGTCTTTAGACACATCAAGAGCCAGGAGCATCGAGAATACAGAAATTACAGCAAGAAGTAACAGGACAAAGACTGTATTGTAGATATTGAAGTTTTTGATCTTTGAGGTTACAGCAAGGAAGACCGGTATAAAGATTACATATGGAAAAGGCAGCGCGAGTAACAGGGCATAACCGGCACCGGGCCAGTGCTGGATTTTAAAGAGCATGCCAATAAATATTACCGCCGATGTAAGCCAGATCACCAGGTAAAGAAAGAGGTTCTGCCTGTTACCGTCATTTTTATAATGATTTACCAGAGCAACAGGAAGGAAAACAAAGACCATAGTCACCATCCCGACAGCAATCATTATTCCGGCAAGTGGCCAGTGATTAATCTTAAAAAGAGTGCCCAGAATAATTAATGCTGAAGTGATCAATCCCAGGATATATATCTTCTGTTTCATATCTTATGTATTTTATCTTATTTGTGAGATACAGCCTGAAATGCCACCGATTCAGCAACAAGAATGCTGTTTTTCAGCAAAGCCAGTGAATGAAGCCCGGCCATTAAAGTGGTCCACCTGTTATCCCGGTTATCTCCGGGAAGGCAGACAGACGGTTCAAGCAGCTTTTCAAACTTCTTATCCTCACCCTGGTGGCAAAGTGCTGAGAGATGAGCCGAGTAATCCCTTAGCCTGGTTTCAAGTTCCTTTCTGTTTGAAGTACCTGGATACAGGAAAACCGCAACGGCATCCCTTGAAAATGTCTGCTTTAGTGAGTTGAATTGAACCTGTAGTCCCGATTCAGTCTGTTTTACCTGATCAGAAAGAAGAGCCGGTTTTTCAACACTACCTTCTGAAACAGATATCATACCTGATTCAATACCATTTATAAATTTCAACAAATCATTTGTTTCTGACCTAACCTGGTTTAGTGACTGCTGTACCTCCTGCCTGGTATTATCCCTTACAAACTGCTGATTTTTATAGAAGAGGTAAGAATACAATGCCTGCTGTTCACTTTGATGTGCGAAAAACTGACTTTCGTATGATCTTTGCAGGCTGAGGGTAACAAGAGCTGCCGGAACAACAATTGCTATCAGGCCGATTACCATGAAAATGAACTTTGCATTTGTCGCCTGTTCTTCCTTCCAGGTAATAAAAGTGTACCACGGAAATACAATGATTGCAAGGAATATCAACCCGAGAACCATCATGATTGTTGCGGCTGGCCAGTGCTGAAGCTTAAAAAGCAATCCGAGAATATAAAAGATCAGCCCGACTGCCCCCAGTATATAGAGCAACCTCTTCTTCGGCTCCTGGTTATCTTTCAGTTTGCTGAAAAGAAGTGAAGGTACCAGGCAGAATACCCCGCATGCTGCTGCGACTGTGAGCATCATACCTGCAAATGGCCAGTGCTGGATCTTGAAGAGTGTGCCGCAAATAAACAACAATGCTGTGATAAATGCAGAAATATAGAGAAACAGCCTCTTCCCGCTGTGAGTCTCTTTCCACAGGACAATTAATGCTGACGGCATAAAAACGAATGCCGTGATGAAGGCTCCAAGAGTAGCCAGTATTCCTGCTAATGGCCAGTGCTGGATCTTGAATGTTGCAGCAACGCCCAGGAGCAATGTCCCGGCTATTGCTGAAATTTTCATAGTGTTTTTCATAATCCGGTATTTAGTGTCTACTGCATATAATGTCTCTTCCTGTATTTCCCTGAACCTCCTCGAACCGATTTTCTTCTTCACCAGTCTGTAGGCATCTTCAAACTCAAGACCTTGCTGCATTTCATCTTCAACAGAGCAGCAGACATGATCGATGAGCTCATCGAGCAGGTGAGAAAATGAAATCTCCTCCCTGCTTATATCGAATGTGATTCGCTCTACCTGGGAGAATGTCAGTTCAGGCATAGCTCAGACCAGTGCTAGGTTTAACTATAAGTTGCAGGGATTCGATGAACTCATTTAATTCCCTGAGCTTGTCTTTCACCATCGAATGGCCTTTCGGAGTAAGGGAATAATAGATCCTGACCCTGTTATTGTGCAGTTCTTTCGTTACCTGGAGTACACCTTCACTCTCGAGCTTGTGAAGCACAGGGTAAAGAGCGCCAAAGGTCAGTACGATCTTCCCTGAGGATTGTTCCTCAACCTTCCGGGTGATCTGGTAACCGTACATCCGTCCGTTTTCTTCGAGTGTCTTAAGGACTATTGTCTTCAATGATCCTTTCAGCAGGTCTGTTGATATCATACTAAGTTATATATTAAAGTATATTATATATTGCAAATATAGAATATAAATTAAACCTGATGCAAATTTTTCTGCTCTTTTTTTATCCCGGGAAGAAAAAATGCTGCCTGATCCTCATCAGTACAGCATTTAAGAATTATTCAGAATGAGAAATTTCGCTCCGCGAGGTTAAGAAGCCGGTTTCATCTCGTGCAATGCCTTAACAAGTACATCCAGTTCGGCTGTAGTTGTATACAGGTTTGGAGTTATCCTGCAACCGTGTACACCTGCACCGTCGATCGGGGCCGTATATATCTTATATTTTTCATAGAGAATCTTTCCCATTTCATCTGGTTTCATACCCTTTATGCCCACATTTCCTATACCGCATGATCTCTGGGGTTCATAAGGAGTATTGATTATCACGTGGGGAAGATCCCTGACTTTGTTCATCCAGTAATCCTTAAGGTACCTGAGCCTGGCCTCCTTCCTTTCTGCCCCTATCATATTATAGAAATCTATGGCATCAGCCACGGTAAGGTCGGTATGGGCAGGATGTGTACCGATATGGTTCAGCCTGGCAATATCGTCCGTCGGCATATTGCCTGATGCAATCAGGGGCCAAATGGTTCCGATAAGGTCCTTTTTCACCCAGAGCATCCCTGATCCCAATGGCACACTGAGCCATTTATGCAGGCTGCTTCCGTAAAAATCACAGTCAAGTTCGGGTATTGTAAATTTAAAATGTCCAATGGCATGGGCGCCGTCAACCATCACCTTGACCCCCCTTTTATGAGCCATGTCACAGATCTTTCTGACCGGCAGGATATGTCCAGTGATATTGATAATATGACAAACCATCAGGAGCCTGGTTTTTTCTGTGATGGCAGATGAATAGAGATCAACAATCTCTTCGTCGGAAGCCGGGTGGTTTGGTACTGAAACAATTTTATTGACCACTCCGTGCCGTGCTGCAACCTGCCTGAACATATCGAGCATTGCTCCATAATCCTGTTCCGCCATTACAGCCTCATCCCCGGCCTGCCATTTGAAACCGCCGATAATCAAATCGAGAGATTCCGTGGTGTTCCTTGTAAGAATCATTTCCTCAGGAGGGCAGCCCAGTAACTGTGCAAGCCTGGCGGCCATGGCTTTTTTATTTTCAAACTGAACTGTCCTCATATAATATGATCCCTGGAAGTTAACCTCCCGGAGATGGGCTAAATATTTTTCAAGAATCTGCTCCGGCATGAAATTATAGTAACCGTTTTCGAGGTTGATAAAGTCGGGCTTCAGCCGATAGCCCTTTCTTATTTCAGCCCAGAAATCTTCGTCACGGGCAAGTTCGGCATGCGGCACCCCTGCAGCCTTCTCAAGTACGCTTGTCAGGTTTTCAAACCTCAGCATTCCTCCGAGACCAATCAGTCCGGCGCTCTTAATAAATGACCTTTTATCCATCTGATTATCAAATAACTGATTTGTAATACTCTATCAAATTTAACTTATTTGGTTTATTTCTCATAATCAAAATGGTGAAAAAATAAGTCGTCGCTCCACAATGACTTATTATAATCATTCACCTTCCTCCTGCTTCCATGTGTTTCTTAACAAAATCAGCAGATTGTTGTTATTGTTTTAAACTGTGTCGGGCCGAAGTACTATCTTCGGGCACCTGAAAGGAACATTTAATTACTTTAATCTATTTGAGAAAATAAGGACTAAGGCGCCGGATGATCACACTATACGATCTCGAAGAAGGAGAAGAGGGGATAATTACAAAAATAAAGGGAAGGGGACGATTCAGGCAAAGGCTCATGGAGATGGGCTTCATAGCCGGCAAAAAAGTTTCGGTAATCAAAAAAGCACCCCTTGGCGATCCGGTGGAATACCGGATTATTGAATATTATGTCTCGTTGCGAAGCAGTGAAGCAAAACTGATAGAGATCGACAGGAACGGGAAACCGGGCTCATATTTTAATAATGGATTCCAGGAAGAATTTAATTATACCGATAATACCTGGCAGGAGAAGAGCAGGAATTTAGTCGTTGCACTTGTCGGGAATCCCAACTCAGGCAAAACAACCCTGTTTAACTGGGCTTCTGGGGCCAGGGAAAAAGTAGCAAATTACCCGGGGGTGACAGTTGATTTGAAAACTGCAAAATACAGGCAGTCGGGATATACCTTCTCCCTCGTTGATCTTCCCGGCACCTATTCGCTGAAAAGCTATTCCCCTGAAGAGATATACCTTCGCAATTTCCTGATGGAAAACAAGCCGGATGTAGTAATAAATATCCTTGATGCCGGGAATCTTGAAAGGAACCTTTACCTGACGACTCAGCTTATCGATATGGGCATCCAGTCAGTAATTGCCCTGAATATGTACGACGAGCTTGAAAAGAAAGGGGACAGGCTCGACCACGGGACCCTGGGAAGGCTCCTGGGAATTCCTGTCATTCCGACTGTAAGCTCGAGGGGAAGAGGGATTAACGACCTGTTCGACAAGGTAATTGAAGTCTATGAGAACAGGGAGCCTGCGGCAAGACATATACATATTAATTATGGTCCAGAGCTTGAAGAGGCGGTCAAAGCCATCCAGGAAAAGATAAAAATAGAGGAAAACAGGGACCTGACAAATATTATATCCTCACGATATCTTGCAATTGAGCTTCTCGGTGGTGATCCTGGATTTCAGAAGAGCATAAACGGCTGTGTCAATCATGAAGAGATAATTTCAATAGCGAACAGCCAGATCGAAAAGCTCAGGAAACTGTTCAGTGAGCCGGTTGAGGATTTAATCACTGACCTGAAATACGGATTCATTGCTGGAGCCCTGAAAGAGACCCTGGAAATCTCTGAAAAGGAAGGAGCCTCAAAATCAGACAAGATTGACAATTATCTGACCCACAGATTCCTTGGTATTCCGATCTTCGCCGCCTTCATGTGGCTTACCTTTTACACGACCTTCAGGCTGGGAGGGTATCCGAAACACTGGCTCGAGGTACTCATCGGCGACCTTTCCCATAAAATCTCCCAGGTCCTTCCCCCGGGCATAGTCAGCAATTTTATCTGCGGCGGAATTATTGGTGGCGTGGGAGGTGTCCTGGTATTCCTGCCGAACCTGATAATTCTCTTCCTCTTCATTTCATTCATGGAAGATACAGGCTATATGGCCCGTGCAGTTTTCATAATGGACAGGCTCATGCACAGGATAGGGCTTCACGGGAAATCGTTCATTCCTCTTTTCATGGGTTTCGGGTGCAACGTCCCTGCAATAATGGCAACACGTATAATTGAAAGCAGGAGGGACAGGCTGATCACCATGCTGATAACGCCGTTCATGTCGTGCTCGGCACGCCTGCCGGTGTACATATTGTTTATAAGCGCTTTCTTTTCAAGCCAGCAGGGAACGGTTCTTTTTGTCCTTTACCTGCTTGGAGCACTTTTCGCAATATTCTCCGCCATCATTCTTAAAAGGGTATTTTTCAGGAAAGAAGATATCCCGTTCGTGATGGAGCTGCCCCCTTACAGGTTGCCTTCCCCCAGGAATTTCCTGAAGCATATTTCTTTCAGGACGGGCCTGTATCTCAGGAAGATTGGCGGTGTAATTCTCCTTGCATCAATAATTGTATGGATCCTTACAAATTTCCCAAGAAAAATCGGCTACTCCAGGGATTTTGACGGCATGATAGCCGGTTTTGAAAATAAAGCACGAATGGCTGAGGGGAAAATATCTGCCGATTCAGACAGGCTGATGATCTTAAAGCTTGAAAGGGAAAAGAGAATTGAAACGCAGAGATCATCCTACATGGGAATAATAGGCCGCACTATTGAACCGGTTATGAAACCGTTGGGGCTCGACTGGCGGCTGAGTGTAAGCGTACTCTCGGGCATTGCGGCCAAGGAGGTGGTTGTCAGCACCCTGGGTGTTATCTGCCAGGCCGACGACAAAACGGGAAATAATTCCCTTGTCGAAAGGATCCGCGACCAGAAGGACCTGACTGGAAAAAATGTATTCACACCGCTTATTGCTTTTTCCTTCATGCTTTTCATTCTCACCTACTTCCCCTGCGTGGGTGTGGTGGCCGCAATAAGGAGAGAATCGGGCAGCTGGAAATGGGCAGCTTTCGTGGTAATCTATACAACAGCAGTCGCCTGGCTTCTCTCATTTACAGTCTTCCAGATAGGCTCGCTGTTTATCTGACTACCTGATTTTCTGAACTATCCTGCCGGTCTTCTTCTCTTTCAGGATCAGCCTTACGGTACCGTCGGGCAAAATCTCCTCCTTGACAAACAAGTGGTCATCGTCAAATTCACGAACATCTGCTATCGGTTTGACCTTTTCAAGTCCCCTCCATACCCTGAGGCTGACAGGCTCCCATTTCTTCGATTTTGCCGACCTGTAACAGGCATCCATGATCTCATTAACGATATAACCATCGTAGAAATCCTCTGAAGGTGACGTCCTGTTATCAAATGAGCTGAACATATCTGCAAACATATGGTTATATCCCAGTTCCGCGACCTCATCACCAACAGGGAAAAGCCACCCTTTTTCAGTCTCAGCTTTCTCAGCGACATACCCTTTCTTTCCTCCTGCAGTAAACATTTCAAAGCCGGTCCTGAGGAAGTTATTGACCCATATGGTGCCATCGGTACCGGCTACCTCATCGCGCAGATCCATACCGCCCCTGAATGTCCAGCTAACCTCGAACTGGCCAATGGCCCCGTTTTCATACCTGACCCAGCCCAGTGCATTGTCTTCGGCTTCTATCGGTTTGACAAGAGTATCTGCCACGCTTATAACCTCTACCGGTCTTATATCCTTGCCTATGTAGTTCCTGGAAATTTCTATGCAATGGCATCCCATGTCGAGTAACACACCACCCCCTGACTGCTCAAATGTCCAGAACCAGTCGCTGTGAGGGCCGGGATGCGTCTCCCTCGAACGTGCCCAGGTAACCTGGCCGATCGATCCCTGCCTTACTGCTGCTATAGCCTTCATGGTTTTAGGTGTGTAAACCAGATCTTCGAGGTAACCATGGAACACACCCGCCTTTTCGACTGCCTCAAGCATCTCGTATGCTTCTTTTGCATTTCTCCCCAGCGGTTTTGTGCATAATATCCCTTTACCCGCCGTCGCTGCCAGCTTTACCGCGTCAAGATGCAGGTTATTCGGTAAACCGATAACCACAAGATCTACATCAGGGTCGGAAACAGCTTCCTTCATAGAGGTCGTCCACTTAGGGATAGAGTGCCTTGCAGCGAAAGCCTTTCCTCTCCCACCGTCGCGGGAATAAATTATCTCCACCCTGTCACGGCTCCTAAGCCCATGCAACGAGTGAGTATAAAAATCGCCGATAAAGCCGGCTCCCAGCATTGCTACTTTTGCCATCAGATTCAGTTTTCAGGTTCATCAGAGTATAAATTTATAAATATTACACAACATCATGAAATGCCATGGTGGTGAAGTAAGAGTTAAAAAATTGAAAAAAAACTTGCTGAATAAAAAAATGTCCATATCTTTGACCATCTGGTTAAACTATATAGTTAATCCTCATGGTTAAACTTAATGGTTAATAAAATGACTGATACAGACAAACAAACAGAAGAAAAGATCTTTGATGCAGCTGCAGAGGTCTTTGTTGAGAAAGGAAGCGATGGTGCAAGGATGCAGGACATTGCCGACCGTGCAGGAATTAACAAAGCCCTGTTACATTATTATTACCGGACAAAGGATCATCTTTTTGATGCTGTGTTCCAGAAAGTCGCGGGGATAGTTTTTAAAAAATTCGCTCCCGTCTTCGATGAGAACCTGAACCTGGAAGACAAGATCAGGTTCTTTTACAAAAAACATATTGAATTCATGAGTGAGAATCCGAAGCTTCCTGCATTTGTCCTCAATGAGATAAACCGCAATCCAGGCAGGATTAAGAAGCTCATTCGTAATGTTGACTTTCTCCAGTTCTGGACCATGCTGGAGAAACAGCACCACGATGAACTTACCCGGTACGATATAACTCTTGAAACGGTTCCCCAGCTGATGACTACTATCGCATCCCTCAGTGTATTTCCATTCGCGGCCAGGGGAGTGATTGAAACCATTTTAGCAACTGTGGATATCAGTTTTGAGGATTACATCGAACAGAGAAAAGAGTTTGCCGCCGAATTTGTGATAGGCGCACTCAAATCAAGAGAAAAACAAAAAAACAAAATATCATGAAATTGAAATTCATCCCGTTACTGCTGGTCGGTTCTCTCTCTTCAGGGATCAGCTACAGTCAGAAAACTGTTTCACTGGGGGATTGTTATGACCTTGCAATGAAGAAGTCGGCACTCTCTGGAGAGGCAGACGTCTATTCGTCAATTTCAGGTCTGAACGACAAAAACCTGAAGAGCGGGTGGCTTCCCTCACTTGATGCAAATGCAAGCGCCCTGTACAATTCAGACGTCGTCGACCTGGCAAAGAATATGGCTGCACTGCCTGCACTGGCAAAGGCGATATCGCCAATGCCTCACGACCAGTATAAAATAACCCTGGATATCAACCAGGTTATCTACGACGGAGGGGCAATAAAAAAAGGAAGGGAGCTTGAGAAAATAGACCAGAACCTGAACAGGAAGCAAACGGAAACGGATATGTACAGGCTTCGCGACCAGGTGAATCTGTATTTTTTCAGTATCATGCTCCTTGACAGGCAAAGGGAGATCCTCGAAAGCTTCAGGAGCCTGCTTTCAAAGCGTATCATGTCGATGCAATCGGCCATCAGTAACGGCACGCTGCTCAAAGCAGACGAAGACATACTTGAATCGGAGAAGATTAAGACGGATCAGCAGCTTCTTGAAAACAGTCTCAAAAGAGGCTCATTTATAAAGGTTCTTTCAGATCTTACCGGCGAAAAGTTCGATTCCTCAACCGTGCTTGTCGCACCTGTCTCTTCTGAAAACCCTGCCTTGGAACTGAAGAGACCCGAGCTCCAGCTCTACGACCTGAGGAAGGACAAGCTGGGCGCGGCAGCCGACCTGGAGCAGACCAAACGAATGCCCAGGGCTTTCGGCTTCGCTACTTTTGGATACGGGAAACCCCCCGGACAGGACTTCTTCAAGAACAGTTTCGGGACCTATTATGTAGTGGGAGGAGGTATAAAGTGGAATATTTTCGACTGGAACCATGTAAAGAACCAGAAACAGGTTATATCACTCCAGCAGGGCATAATAGATGAACGGAAGAAAGATCTTGAGGATAACCTCAGAAGGCAATTGGAGCTTAAAAAATCTGAGATTGCAAGTCTGAATGCACTGATCGGGACAGATGCGGTACAGGTAGCGCTGAGAAAGAAGATAAGCGCCTCCGCCGAGTCGAAACTGAATAACGGTGTGATTACTTCAACGGAATATCTTAACGAGCTGAATTCAGAGCAACAGGCGGAGATAAATTCCGAAATACACAAGATAAACCTGGCACTCGCGAAAGTAGAATACCTGAATATAAGCGGAAATGATATCAAGTAACAAATACAGAAACAAAATGAAAACAGGCACAATAATACTGGTCATCGCACTGGCTGCTTCAGCATGCAGCAATGGTGCCAGGAAGTCGGATGCATTCGGAAATTTTGATGCCACTGAGGTTGTAGTCTCAGCCGAAACAAGCGGAAGGATAATAAGCCTTAATGTTGATGAAGGATCACCAGTTGAGAAGGGAACACAGATTGCGCTGATCGACACTGCAATAATGCACCTTCAGAAAGGTGAGATTGAAGCGGGAATAAGGAGTGTCAGGACAAGGCTGGCAACTTCCGACGCCCAGAATGAAATCCTCCGGCAGCAGATCGCAAATATAGGCAGGGATGTGAAACGCATCGAAAACATGCTGAAAGATGACGCGGCAACAAAAAAACAGTACGACGACCTGACGGGACAGGTTGATGTACTTAATAAACAGATAATGGCGAACAACACGCAGAAAGAATCCGTTGCAGCTGAGATCGGGGTATATGAGTCAAAAGAAGCAACCCTTGGGGAACAGATATCAAGGAGCAGTGTCAAAAGCCCTTTGAAAGGAACGGTAATTGAGAAGTACTGCGAGGAGGGAGAGACAGTGGCTGCCGGCAAACCGCTTGTCAAAATTGCAGACCTTTCAGTAATTAAGCTCAAGGTATATGTCAGCGGTGCCGAGCTGGGCAGGATAAAGATCGGAAACGAATGCACTGCCAGGATAGATGACGGCAAGAAGGGATTCAGGGAATTCAGGGGAAAGATCAGCTATATCTCCGACAAGGCTGAATTCACCCCAAAAATCATACAGACAAAGGAAGAAAGGGTGATAATGGTCTATGAAGTTACCGTACTTGTACCAAACGACGGCAGCCTGAAATCAGGAATGCCCGGAGAAGTGATCTTTTAAAAAGGAAGATTAGCCATGCAGAATATCGTTGAGGCATCCGCAGTTTCTAAAAGCTTCGGTACAACCGGGGCCCTTGAGGATATCTCCTTCAACATTGGAGAGTCGGAGATATTCGGGTTCATTGGACCCGATGGAGCCGGCAAGACAACCCTCTTCAGGGTCATGACAACACTGCTGGTCCCGGATTCAGGTTCGGTGAAGGTTTTCGGACTTGATTCGGTAAGCGACTACAGGATTATCAGGAATGAGATCGGTTACATGCCCGGGAGGTTCAGCCTGTACCAGGACCTGACAGTGGAGGAGAACCTGAATTTTTACGCAACTGTCTTCGGAACAACGGTAAATGAGAATTATGATCTGATATCAGATATCTACTCCCATATTGAACCTTTCAAAAAAAGGCTTGCCGGGAAACTTTCGGGGGGAATGAAGCAGAAACTGGCACTATCGTGTGCACTGATCCATAAGCCCAGGCTCCTGGTACTGGATGAGCCGACAACCGGTGTGGACGCCGTTTCAAGGGTGGAATTCTGGGAGATGCTGAAGAAACTGAAAGCCTTCAACATCACTATTGTCGTATCGACTCCTTACATGGATGAAGCTATGAGATGCGACAGGGTTGCACTGATTCAGGAAGGACATCTCCTTTCGATAAATAACCCGCAGGCAATAAAGAATGAATTCAGGGGCAGGCTCTTTTCTGTAAAGGCCGGCGAAAAACACAGGCTTATAACCGCACTGAGGCAGTATCCCGCAACACTGTCGGCTTACCCGTTCGGCGATGCAATGCATGTCACCTTCGTGGATGACGAACCCGGCGAAACGCTCGGGACCTTTATGAAAGATCAGCGTCTGGAGGACTTTATAATAGAAGAGACAGAGGCAGGGATTGAAGACAGGTTCCTTCAGCTGATGTCGGCAAGGGAAACGGTTTGAAAACTGAAATGTCATGAATGAAACTGTTATATCGGTGAAGAACCTGGTAAAGAAATTCGGGGATTTTGTTGCGAACGACAACCTGAATTTTGAAGTCTACAAGGGTGAAATATTCGGGTTTCTCGGGGCAAACGGCGCAGGAAAGACCACTGCCATCAGGATACTGTCGGGGCTCTCCTCCCCTACCTCCGGAGAGGTGACTGTTGCCGGGGTCGATGCATTTCACAGGCCGGAGCTCATAAAGAAGCAGATCGGGTACATGTGCCAGAAGTTTTCCCTCTACGAGGATCTGACGGTGAAGGAGAACATCATCCTTTACGGGGGCATCTACGGGATGAAGATCGGTGTGATAAGGCAGAGGGTGGGAGAACTGCTCGAAAAGCTGAAGTTCACTGAATATGAAAACAGGATCATCGCCGACCTTCCGCTGGGGCTGAGGCAAAAGCTTGCCTTCTCCGT
>Ga0335069_10002592_pt1 | contig 27724 bp, 22 predicted proteins | sample Lox_Sample_11_FD_206714 | JGI IMG/M metagenome (GOLD analysis project Ga0335069, IMG submission 206714) | Soil microbial communities from Loxahatchee National Wildlife Refuge, Florida, United States - Lox_Sample_1.1 | ecosystem: Environmental > Terrestrial > Soil > Wetlands | place: USA...
CCACCGTGGCCACCACCTGGGTGTCGCTCCAGCTCACCACCGTTCCGTAGGTGCTGCCCAGCCACACGTTGCCGCTGCCCTGCGTGGCCCCGAAGCCGGTGCCCGCGATCGTTACCTGCGTCCCCGCCGTCGCCGTGGTCGGCGTCACCGTGCTGATGTTCGGAGTCACCACCGTGAAGTTCACCGAGTTGGACCACACTCCGCCCTGCAGCACCTGCGCCACTCCGCTCTTGGCCCCCGAAGCCACCGTGGCCACCACCTGGGTGTCGCTCCAGCTCACCACCGTTCCGTAGGTGCTGCCCAGCCACACGTTGCCGCTGCCCTGCGTGGCCCCGAAGCCGGTGCCCGCGATCGTTACCTGCGTCCCCGCGACGCCTGCCGTGGGGGAGACGACATCGATCTGGGGGGGCGCCTGCGCAAACCCGCTAACGAACGAAGAAATGAGGAAGAGAATGACCGCGAAAAGAAGCACGCCGCACGTGCATAGCTCGCCCTTCGATATGCGTCTGACACTGCGCAGAAGCGCGAACCGGCATGTGCGTTCAGCGCTGATTGGGCTAGAGGCACCACAGACCTCATTATCTTTCATTCCATACTCCTGATTGGCAGTCGGAGACAATCCAGAGGCAAAGCCGACAAAACCACTCTTGTTACAAATGCCACATCCGTCGGCGTTGTCCTCTTCGGCCTCCTACGATCTGTTCCTAGCATTCACTCCCGACCATGCCTCAATAGGGATACGTAATACTCACGGCATCAACGCTACCGGCGCGAGCAGATGTTACTCCACGTCCCATGGAGTCGTATGTATGTGACTCGAGGATATTGCCGTCCGAATCTCTGACCGCCGTGATAAGGGACTGGCCGTTGTAGTCAAACGACACCGTTGTTTGGTCCGGCTTAGTGACTCTAGTCAGGCGACCCTGGCTGTCATAGGAGTATGAAAGCACCAGCCCAACATCCGAGCTAACGCTGACGACTTGGGGGCTGGACGCATCGGCATACGTGAAGTTGAGATGACGCAAGGCAGGATCGGTGACAGTTACCAGACGGTTCAACCCGTCATAGGACAGGGCCGTCGCATTTCCGTTGCGATCGATAATTGCGGTGAGCGATCCGCTTGCATTATCGAACAATCTTTGCTCGCCATTCTTGAAAGTTAGTGTCCAGTAAGTGCTGCCAGGAACGAGTATCGCGCCACCATTCGCAGGAGCCATGACCTGCAAAGTCGACGTGTTCGAGCCACGCCCGAAGGACCAAAAGCTCCCGTCTTCACGCGAGTATTTCGTAGTTCCATCGCTTCCCGAAAACACGCGCTCTTCATAGGTTGACCGCCAATTCAGCCCAAATCGGCCACTCTTTAAAGCTGCTTGCGTCGAGGGCCAGGCGCTGTTCCACGTCCTGGTAAGTGTCAGGCCACCTCCAAGACCAGGAATGCGGATGTCTGTTTGTTGGATGTAGGTATTGCCACTGGCCAGCTTAATCGGACCTCCACAGGTTGGGTCACTGGAATTACAGGAGGAACCGAGAGCCGTTTCCGAAGCTGTATCTGCAGGGATAATCGGGTCAATGTACAGTATGGAGCTTGCAGAAGAAGTTACGTTAAAGGAATAGTTGCCCTTTCCTGACGCTATAGAACCTCCCGCAAACTGCACTCCGGCTGTAACGGTAACCGGCGTTGCCTCTGCGACCCTTTGTGTCGGCGTCAACCCTCGCGCCAAAGACGCTGGAGCTCCACTAGTGCTAAGCAGTCCAGCTGGCGTCGTTGTGAAATAAGGGGTCGGATTATACTTCGGTGAAAACGGCACGCTAAACGAGATTGTGGCAGTAGCTGTCTCGTTGCTTCCTCCCACCAAGTGACCCTTGTCTAATGAGATGGACGTTGTGAATGGCACAATCGTCATTGACGCCGATAGTGACGCCACGCCCGCTGACAGCGGCACCGGGTCGCTACTGGCATACACAATTGCAGTCAAGGTCATGATTGTGTTGTGATCAACCGGAGGCACAGTATAGGTGAAGGTCTCGGTGTAACTGCCGGGCGAAACAACATTAGTGGTCCAATACAGAGGAATCGTGGTCCGGAAGACGGTCAACGGCGTAAAAGGATCCTGATATATCGGATACGACAGGTCCGGGATGTTGCTCTCTACAAATATCCAGCCAACACCACACTCGGGAATAGTGTAAGTGAGGGTGAGCGTATATTGCTGAGTGCTACCGCCAACGATTCGTTGCGGACTGACTGTCAGTTGCGTAGGAACGGGGGCTGGAAGGTCGAGCGGACACTGAGCACGCGATGCGGGCAGGAACGTGATCGCATGGAGAATACTGGCCAGCGCGAGAAAAACACGGAACAACAAGCGCATACATCCTCCTGCTCGATGGAAGCATTTTGAACTGGGCACGGCGGCTCGCCGCCTGGAGCATCATTCCCGCCAAACGCGGCAAGAAAACCTTGGCGCATCTACGGCATAGGCTACCGAAAACACGGAGCCATTTCCCACGCCGCCTCTATTGCCGTCGTGCCATGGCGGAAGCCATTTTCTCGGCCGCCACTTGGCTCCGACCTCGATTGCGCCGCATATATGCCTCTGCCCTTTCTGTAACAACTGCCGCTGGATTGACGTTTAATATGTGCAGCAGCCTACTTGCTTTCACCCTGCATAAGTGCGCAATTGGTGAATTGTTCCGGAAACAGAAAATGCACATACAAATGTGCACGTGTCGCGTCGGGATGGCCGGAGAGCATTGCGGGGCATCACGCGGCAGCGTTCGGAAGAAACACAGGAAAGGCGCAGGTTGCGGACGATTTGCAGTGCTGAAGGCGCACGCGTCCTCTGCAAAGGCGGTTAAAGGAATAACACCGTGAATTGTCAAGGACTTTAATCACGTTGTTCCACTTTCAGAACAAAAAGCCTCCAAGCCGGATTCCACCTGGTCCCGGAGGTGTCGTGGCAGAAGCTAAGATGTGGGGACTTTTGTGGGGACCGCTAATACATTCCAAGACAGGATAGCACAACTTCGGACAACCACCCACAGGACACAAGTTCAAGAACGGAAAAGGGGTTGCAGGGTTTCTGCCGTCCAGTCAATCAATTGCGTTCATGGCCTGAAAAGGTCTCATAATCCGCGTGTCGGAAGTTCAATTCTTCCCGCCGCCACCAGAATTCCGCCGCTGGCCGAATGTCACGCCGGCAGCGGTTTGCCCCTCGTTTCGGGCACGAAGCAGGCAACAAACAATCCCAGAATATAGATCAGGCCCAGAGTCATCGCGGCGCGCGAGATGCCACCGAAGCGCTGGATGATGGTTCCCGCGATGATGGGGAACATCCACGCGATCAAACGGGTGGCATTAAAGACGAAGGCCGAGGCGGTCGAACGTACTGAGCTGGAGAACAACTCGACCGGGTAGATGGCCATCCAGGAATAAGCGCATCCCAGGGTGAAAAACCCATTGATGGCGGCAACGAACATCATGCGCTCGACCGAGTGCGTCCACAGGTAGGTGACCGGCGTCATCACCAGAGCGCCAGCGTAGGTGAGAAACAGGAACGACCTGCGCCCGATAGCATCGGCCACGAATCCCGAGATCAAGTAGGCGACCACAGCGCCGCTGGTATAAAAAAGGGCGGCGCGGGCGCCCCACACCACGGGATTCGCGTATCCCTGGGCCCGGGCCAACCCCTGGGTGAACACCGGCAGCCAAGTGGAGATCGCCCACCACCCGACCATCGTTGCCAGCGACATCAGGAACGCCAGCAACACCCGCTTGCGGCTCTCGCGCTCGCGGAAGATCTCGGCCAGGCTCAAGGGACGGCGCGACGGCTTCCGGACCATATCACTGGCGACCTCGGTCGCTGCCCAGCGCTGTTCGCGCACTGCTGTCAGCCAGCGCTCCGACTCGTTGATCGCGCGGCGGATATACAGCGTGAAGAGTGCCGGGATGGCGCCGACCACGAACATGAGTCGCCAGGTCTGCGGTCCAAGGAAGTTGAAGCGGCTGAGCGTCCACCAGATCAGCGCCGCCAGCAACGTTCCCCAGCCGAAGCCCGACTGCAACAACCCGGCGCCCTTGGGACGCGCGCGGTCGGGCCAGGTCTCCGCCACCATCGAGACCCCGGTGCTCCACTCGCTGCCCAGGGCCAGGCCGGTGATGAAGCGCAAGCCGGCCAGCATCCAGAAGGTGGTGCTCAAGGCTGTGATGCCGCTGAAGATGCCGTACAACAGCACCGAGTACACCATCATGCGTTTGCGCCCGATGTAATCCGCCATAGTGCCGCCGATCACGCCGCCGATGCCCCACCCCAGCAGCGTGATGCCGATGGCGATGCCCGCCCAGACCGCCGCCGACTTCAACGCGGCCGGCGGCAGCAGGGCGCGCAGGGCGAAAGGAAGCGCCACGATGAGGGCATAGGCCTCGTAACCGTCGAACACCCATCCCAGGAAGCTGGCGACGAGGACTCGCCAGTGCTTGCCAGTCAAACCTTCGTGCCAGGGCGGGGACGAACTTTGTGCGGAAGCGGTGCTGCTCATGATTGGCCCTCCTTGTCGGGTTCCTATAGATCGCAAATCGCGGAAGCTCAGCGTGAGCTTGCGAACCGCTTTTCCAACTCGCGGATCTCCGGCAGCCCGACCACCTGCAGAAAGTCCTGGAAACTCACCATCTGGCCGGCAGCACGCTCCGGCGTGCCGTCCTCGCGGATCTGCGAGAGCAGGCTGCGCACTGCCCTAGTCATCGCGAACAGAGCACCCAGCGGGAAAATGATCACGCGGAAGCCGAGCTCCTTCAAGCGTGCCAGAGGGACGGGCGGAGTCTTCCCGCCTTCCAGCCAGTTGAAGAACAAGGGCGTGTCGGGAAAAGCGCGCGCCACAGCCGCGACCTCATCCTCGCTTTGCGGCGCTTCCACGAACAACATGTCCGCTCCCGCCTCGCGGTAGAGGCGGCCACGACGCAGAGCTCCATCCATCCCCTCGACGGCGCGAGCATCGGTGCGAGCGATGATCACGAAGTCCGGCGAGCTGCGGGCCTCGATGGCAGCGCGAAGCTTTTCCACCATCTCGCTGCTGTCGACGACCTGCTTACCTTCCATGTGGCCGCACCTCTTGGGGGCGACCTGGTCCTCGATATGAATGCCAGCCACGCCCGTGCGCTCGTATTCGCGCACCGTCTGTACCACATTGATGGCGTTGCCGTAGCCGGTATCGGCATCGGCGATCACGGGCACGTCCACCGCCTGGGCGATGCGGCGTGCGTTGTCCACCATTTGCGACATGGTGACCAACCCCACGTCGGGACGCCCCAGAAGCGCTGCAGCCGTGCCGAAGCCGGTCATGTAGACGGCCGGGAATCCGGCCTGCTCGATGAGGCGGGCGGTGAGGGCGTCATATGCGCCCGGGGCGAGGACGGGCTCAGGTCCGGTGATGAGTTCGCGCAGGCGGGCTGCGCCCTTGGCGGCGGGAGATAGGAAGCCACTCATGGCCAGCGGTTAGCGCCTCCCTGAACGGCGGCCAACATACATGCGCGTGGCGCTGGAGTCAATCAGGACGTAAGGGGCGCTAGCTCGCCAGAATCAGGTAGCTATACTGACCCACGTTGTGCACCGCATCTACTCGTTTGCCGTGGTCGTGGAAGAATCCCTGCACTTCGCTGGCGGGCAGACGGTGTTCGATCGGGGGGCCCGGAGGATGCTCGGCGTCCGGGCGCCAGTCCAGTACGGCGATTCTTCCCGCGGGCTTCAGCATGCGCTCCAACTCGGCGAGGGCAGCGGCGTGATCGTCCAACTCATGCCAGACGTTGGCCAGCAGGGCCAGATCGCAACTAGCGTCCGCCAGCCCGGTAAAGCTGGCCGTGCCCTGCAGCAGCACGATGTTCGCGGGCGCGTCGGCTTGGCCCAGTTTGCCGCGCAGGACGTCAAGCAGCTCGGCCTGCAGGTCCACCGCGAATACGCGACCGCCGGGCGCAATGGCCCGCGCCATGGGAATGGCGAAGTATCCCGTTCCGGTCCCGATGTCGGCTACGATCATGCCCGGCCGCAATTCAAGCCAGCCCAACACCTCGCCGGGCGGCAGCCAGAGAAGGCGCTCTTTGGCCTCCAGCTTGTGTACCTGCGCGGGATCAAAGACGCGATCGTGCATAGGTCACTCGACAACAAGGTATTACGCCCAGCTGCGGGGCACTCTCGGCAAGGAGGCTGAGTACGCTAAACGCGCTCGCCGGGAACGTTGTTTCGTGCTTGTGCGAGCAAGTTCGTGCAAGCGTACACGCTCCGCGTGTGAGGCATGGGCAGCCCGAGCCGCTCTCCCAGTTCGACCACCGCTCCCACCACGGCCTCGAGTTCGAGCGGACGTCCGGCTTCCAGATCCTGCAGCATCGAGGTCTTGTGCTCGCCGACCTTTTCCGCGCCCGCCATCCGCTGCTCGATCGTGACCGGCAGTTCCAGGCCCAGTCGCGCGGCCACGGCCTGGGCTTCCATCATGATGTTGCGGACCAGCGCCGACACCTCGGGATCGCGCGCCATCTGAACCAGCGTGGCCCGTGTCAGCGCGCTGATGGGGTTGAACGCTACGTTACCCAGAATCTTCACCCAGATTTCGTTGCGGATGTGGGTGGTGACCGGGCAGCGCAAGCCGGAAGCGATCAGGGCGTCGGCGATGCTGCGCGAGCGCGGGGAGCGTGTGCCGTCGGGCTCGCCGAGCGAGATGCGGTTTCCTTCGGTGTGTAGAACCACTCCCGGCTCGATGATCTCGGTGGAGAAGTATACGATCGAGCCGACTACGCGGCGCGGTTCGATGGCGGCGGCGATCACGCCTCCGGGATCGACCCGCTCCAGACGGATGTCTTCTGCCGGGCCACGAAAGCCCTGGAAAAACCACCAGGGCACGCCATTCTGCGTGCTGACCACGGTTGTCTCCGGAGCGAGGACGGAATGGAGCTGGGGCGCGAGTTGCGGCAGGCTGTGTGCTTTGACCGCAAGGAAGACCACATCCGCCGGGCCTGCGTCTGCGAGCGCGCCGACGATGCGCGGCCGCGCCTCGAAGTCTCCCTCCGCGCTCCTGACGCACACTCCGTGCTGCTGCATCGCCCGCAGATGCGGGCCGCGGGCAAACAGCGTGACATCGATTCCCGCGCGCGCCATGCGCGCCCCGATGTAGGCCCCGATGGCGCCCGCGCCCGCGATCAGAAACTTCATAGCTGACCGTCCAAAATGGCGGACGCCACCTGCTGGCGGCGGATCTTCCCCGTCGCGGTCAAGGGAATGCTGGGCACGATGAACACTTTCTTCGGACACTTATATTCCGCCAGACGTTCGCGGCAGTGCTTGAGCAGGTCCGATTCGTGCGCGCCTCCCTGCTCGTGCAGCACCACCGCGGACGCCACTTCCTCGCCCAGCGTGGGATGCGGCATGGCGAAGGTGACGGCCTCGGCCACCGCCGCATGCGCCAGCAGCACTTCGTCCACCTCGCGGGGCGCAACGTTCTCGCCACCGCGGATGATCAGGTCCTTGATCCGGCCGGTCAGGTGCAGGTAGTTATCCGCATCGAGATATCCCTGGTCGCCGGTGCGGAACCATCCCCTCACGAAGGAAGCAGCATTGGCTTCGGGATTATTCTCGTATCCATCGAATATGCTCGGCCCCTGAATCACCACCTCGCCGCGTTCTCCCTTGCGGAGATGCTTGCCCTGCGCATCCATGATGCTGATACGAATACCGCTGGCCGGTCCCACCGAACCGGGCTTGCGATGCTTCGGCGGGAGTGGATTCGACGCCATCTGGTGCGAGGCCTCCGTCATCCCATAGGCCTCGACGAAGGGCACGCCGAACAGTTCCTCCACCTTGTGGATCTTCTCCGGCGGCATGGGGGCGCTGGCGGAGCGGATAAAGCGCAGAGTTCCGGCGTGATGTTTGTGGCCGTGGGCGCGCGCCAGCAGAAGCTGGTGCATGGTGGGAACTCCCGAATACCAGGTCACGCGATGCTCATGCACAGTACGCCAGAAAGTCAGCGGGCTGAACTTGGTGGGCACCACGACCGTGCCGCCGGAAAGCAGCGGCGCCAGCGTCGAAGCCACCATCCCGTGAATATGGAACAGCGGCATGATGCACAGGGACACATCGTCAGGAGACAGGGAGTAGGTGTCGGCAACGTTGCTGGCGGAAACAACCAGGTTGGAATGCTGCAAAGGCACGCGCTTGGGGCGTCCGGTGCTGCCGCTGGTATGCAGGATCAGAGCCACGTCCTCGGGCGACGGCGGCACGGCGGGCGTCCCCTCGCGCTTGTGCACGATGTGCACCGTTCCCTGCGGGTCCATCACTACGCTCAGCACGCGGATGCCGCGATCGAGGGCGGCAGCGCGCGCCTGCTCAGCGCCCAGATGCGGACACAGCAAAAGGTGCGCCGAAGTGTCGCCCAGGAAGAAGAAAAACTCTTCGTAAGGATAGGCGGGATTCAGCGGGGCGGCGGTGCCGGTTATTGCCGCGGCCAGGAAACAGACGATCGCCGGCAAACCGTTGGGCTGGACAATGGCGACGCGGTTCCCGTGGCGGATGCCGGCCGCAGCCAGCGCATCAGCCACGGCCATGACCTGCTGCCGCAGCGAATCGTAGCTAATGTGCAGGTTTAGTTCTGGGACGATAATGGCCGTCCGGTCGCCGGGCGCCAGTTGCAAAAGGTCAAGAAGCGTCGTGGGAGCTTTCATGGCTTGGGTTAGGTAGCGATTCTAAAATAATTCCGAATGGCAGGTTCGACTCTTCACGCCGCCGGAGACCTTTTACCGGCGCCGCTGGGCCGAGATCACGCCAGTATTCAGTCCGATTGTGCTCAGCCCGCCGAAGAACCGCGCGTGCTCGATCTTCATGCAGCGGTCCATCACTACTTCGAGGCCAGCCTGCCGCGCCCGCTCGGCGGCGGCTTCGTGGATCACGCCAAGCTGCATCCAGATCACTTTGGCGCCGATGGCGATGGCATCTTCCACCAGCGCCGGCACGGCTGAACGTGCGCGGAAGATGTCGACCACATCGATCTGGCCCGGGATGTCGCGCAGCGTGGCATACGAGGTCTTGCCCAGAATCTGCTTCTCGTTAGGATTGACGGGAATCACGTCGTAGCCTTCGGAAAGAAGATAAATCGCGGCGAAGTGGCTCGGGCGGAACGGATTTGCCGACAGGCCGACCATCGCGATCCGCTTGTAGCTTTCCAGGATGCGCAGGCGGTCGAGCGCAGTGGTGGCGAAACGGCTGCGATTCACCGGCGAGTTGCCGGCCACGCCGTCAGAGGGGGCAAACCTGCACGCGTCGGCGGTTTTCGCGTTCATGCGTGCGCCCTCGTCGGGCTGCGTTCGGCGACGGGCTGCGAAGCGTGCAGCGCCTGGTCCAGGTCCCAGATGATGTCCTCGATATCTTCCAAGCCAACGGAGAGCCGGATCAGGTCGTTGGTCACGCCGCAAGCGATTTTCTCCGCGTCGCCGAGCTGCTGATGCGTGGTTGAAGCAGGATGAATCACCAGGCTCTTCGCGTCGCCTACGTTGGCGAGATGGGAAAACATTTGCAGCGACTCGATGAATTTCCGCCCAGCTTCCAGGCCTCCGCGAATGCCAAAGGTGAAGATCGCACCGCAGCCCAGCGGCAGATATCGCTCGGCCAGCTTGTGATACCGGCTCGATTCGAGTCCGGGATGATTGACCCACGCGACCGCCGGATGCTCGGCCAGGAAGCGCGCCGCCGCCAGCGCGTTTTCCGTGTGGCGCTCCATGCGCAGGCCCAGAGTTTCCAGGCCCTGAAGAAACAGGAAGGAATTGAACGGACTCAACGCCGGGCCGAAATCGCGCAGCCCCTCCACGCGCGCCTTCATGATGAAGGCGAAATCGCCGAAGGTCTCGTAGAAACGGATGCCATGGTAGCCCTTGCTGGGTTCGAGGAGCTGGGGAAACGCGCCCCGGTCCCAGGGGAAGCGTCCGCTATCCACGATCACCCCGCCGATGGAGGTGCCGTGCCCGCCGATGAATTTTGTCGCCGAGTGCAGCACGATGTCGGCGCCGTGCTCGATCGGCCGGCACAGGTAAGGCGAGGCAAAGGTGTTGTCGATGACCAGCGGGATGCCGTTCGCGTGGGCAATTTCGGCCACGGCGGCAATGTCGAGCACGTTCATGCGCGGGTTGGCGATGGTCTCGGCGTAGAGCAGACGCGTACGCGGCGTGATAGCGCGACGGAAATTCTCCGGGTCATCGGGATCGACGAAGACGGTGTTGATGCCCAGTCGCCGGAAGCTCACGTCGAATTGCGTGTAGGTCCCGCCATACAAAGTGCTGGCGGCGACCATCTCGTCGCCCTGTTGCAAGAGGCTCGAGATGGCGATGAACTGGGCGGCCTGGCCGCTGCCCACCGCCAGCGCCCCGACCCCGCGCTCGAGCGCGGCGATGCGCTCCTCGAAGACGGCGGTGGTGGGATTCATGATGCGGGTGTAAATGTTGCCGAAGCGCTGCAGGTTGAACAGCGCCGCGGCGTGCTCGGTGTCGTCGAACACGTAGGACGTGGTCTGGTAGATGGGCACGGCGCGCGAGCCGGTGGCAGAATCCGGGCGCTGTCCCGCGTGCAGGGCGCGGGTGTGGAAGCCGAAAACGTGATCGCTTGACCCGTTGCTGTTCTTGTCGGGCATAGACGTTCCTCGGAAGCTTGAGATTCTACCTTGGTCAGCTCCAGGACTCGCAGTAAGGGCTGACCGGCACCTGGCTGGTGTGGGCGAGACGCCCCCATGACACCCGCCGGGACGGCGGCGTTACAAGACAAATGGCGGAGGATTACCCTCTCCTCCGCCACTCTTCTCTTCCCGCGCGGTTCGTTAATCAACTGGCGCGGGCCTTGGCCTCTTTCTGTGCCGGCTCTTCTTTCTGAATGTTGACCGGCTTGAGGAAGGGCATCATGGCGCGCAGGCGCTCGCCGACTTGCTCGATCAACTGGTTCTGCTCCTGGATGCGCTGTTTGGTGAACCACGGCCGGCCGGCCTCGTTCTCGTTGATCCAGCGGCGGGCGTACGTGCCGTCCTGGATTTCCTTGAGGATTTGCCGCATGGCTTTGCGGGTCTCTTCAGTAACGATGCGCGGCCCGCCGGTGTAGTCGCCGTGCTCGGCAGTGTCGCTGACCGAGTAGCGCATGTAGTTCAGTCCGCCCTGGTAGATGAGGTCCACAATCAGCTTGAGTTCGTGCAGGCACTCGAAGTAGGCGATCTCCGGCTGATAGCCGGCCTCGACCAGGGTTTCGAACCCGGCCTTCACCAGCGCGCTGACCCCGCCGCAGAGCACCGTCTGCTCGCCAAACAGGTCCGTCTCAGTCTCTTCCGCAAAGGTCGTCTCAATAACCCCGGCGCGCGTGGCGCCGATGGCCTTGGCGTAGGAGAGCGCCAGCGGCTTGGCCTTGCCGGTCGCGTCCTGGTGGATGGCCAGGAGCGACGGTGTCCCCGCGCCCTCGGTGAAGATCTCCCGCATGCGGTGTCCGGGCGCCTTGGGCGCGACCATGGTGACGTCGATGTTCTGGGGCAGCTCCAGCGTGCCGAAGCGCACGTTGAAGCCGTGGGCGAACATCAGCATCTTGTCCGCCGTCAGGTTTGGCAGGATGTGCGCGCGGTAGACCGCCGCCGTGCTGGTATCAGGGATGAGCACCATGATCACATCGCCCCATTTCGCGGCATCGGCCACGGAGTTCACGGTCAGCCCGGCGGCCTCCGCCTTGGCGCGCGACTTGCTGCCGGCATGCAGCCCGACGCGAACGCGCACGCCGCTATCGCGCAGGTTCAGGGCGTGGGCGTGACCCTGCGAGCCGTAACCAATGATGGCGACGTTCTTCGCCTGGATTAGCGAAAGATCGGCGTCGTTGTCGTGGTAGATCGTAGGCATGTCTAATCCTTTCTGCTATGAACTTCATTCGCCGCGGAATCAGCTTTTGGCTGTTGGCTTTTGGCTGAACCAGCTAAGAGCCAAGGGCCAACAGCCAAGAGCCGGTCTTCAAACCGAATACGATACGTCCTCGTCGTCTCGCATCTCCGGCGGGATGGCCATCTCCGCCATTCCGTTGACTGCAGCCGCCGCGCTCTTCGAGCCGCGCGACATGGCCACGCGCCCCGTGCGCACCATTTCCAGGACGCCGAAGGGACGCAACACCTCGAGCAGGCCGTCAATCTTCTCCTCAGTGCCGGTGATCTCGACGATCAGCGACTCCGGCGCCACGTCCACCACACGCGCGCGGAAGACCTGCACGAGCTGCAGCAGGTGTGAACGCGTCTCGGCTGTGGCCGCGACCTTAATCATGGCCAGATCACGCATCACCGAAGCGCTGGTGGTGATGTTGTGCACCAGGAGCACGTTGACCAACTTGTAGAGGTTGGCCTCGGCGCGCTTGGCGCCCTGCTCGTCGGTATCGACCACGATGGTCATGCGCGAGACGCCCGGCTTGTCGGTGTGCCCGACGGTCAGCGATTCGATGTTGAAGGCGCGCCGGCGGAACAGCGATGCCACCCGGTTCAGCACGCCCGGCTTGTTCTCCACATAAACGACGAATGTATTCAGCATAAGGTCACGCGCTTTTAATCTAAGTATCCTGGGCCGTCTCCACCAGGGGGCTGGGACGGCGGATCATGTTGTGCAGGTCGGCGCCCGCGGGCACCATCGGGTACACGGTGTCTTCCTGCTCCACCTGGAAGTCGATCAGCACCGGGCCGCGGTGCTCGCGGGCTTCGCGGATGGTCGGAATCACGTGCGCCCGCTTGTCCACCGCCGCGGCGCGGATGCCGAACGCCTCCGCCAGTTTGACGAAATCCGGGCTCGTCAGCGGCGTGGCGGCATAGCGGCGGTCGTAGAAGAACTCCTGCCACTGCCGGACCATCCCGAGATAGCCGTTGTTGATGATCGCGATCTTGACGTCGATCTTCTCCTGCACCATGGTGGCCAGTTCGGCCATGGTCATCTGAAAACCGCCATCGCCGACGACCGCCCAGACCTCGGCATCAGGGCGCGCAAACTTGGCGCCGATGGCCGCCGGCAGGGCGAAGCCCATGGTGCCCAGGCCGCCCGAGGTAATGAGAGAGCGCGGCTGCTCGTGGTGGTAGTACTGGGCTTCCCACATCTGGTGCTGGCCGACGTCGGTGACCACCACGGCGTCACCGTGGGTCTCGCGCCACATGTCATGGATCACGTGAGCGGCGTAAAGATGGCCGTCGTCGGGCAGGTTCTGGATGTCGCGCACCGCCGAGTCGCCCTTGAGCTCATCGATGTGATGCCGCCATTCGGAGCGGTCCACCGGCCCGATATCGGGCAGCAGGTGCTCCAGCACTTCGCGCAGGTCGCCCACCAGACCTACGTCAACCTTTACGTTCTTGTTGAGCTCAGCCGGATCGATCTCCACGTGGATTTTCTTTGCCGTGGGCGCATAGGTCTTGGTGTTACCGGTGACGCGATCGTCGAAGCGCATGCCGAAGGCCAGCAGCAGGTCGGCTTCCTGGATGGCCTTGTTCACCCAGGCCTCGCCGTGCATGCCCATCATCCCGAGGTTCAACGGGTGCGACGCCGGGAAGCAGCCTAGGCCGAGCAGCGTGGGCGTCACTGGGATGCCGCTTTTCTCGGCGAACTTGCGGAGCGCGTGCATCGCCCCGGAGATGATCACGCCGTGGCCGGCCAGGATCACCGGCCGCTGCGCGCTGTTGATCAGCTTAATTGCCTGGTCGTAGTCCTCTTCGTCGGGCGAGTGGTCAGGACGATAGCCCGGCAGTTGTGGCTCGGCGGCTTCCCAGTCGAACTCGCAGGAGCTCTGCTGCGCGTCCTTGGTGATGTCGATCAGCACCGGGCCTGGCCGCCCCGACGCTGCAATGTAGAAAGCTTCCCGGATGGCATGTGCCAGCTCGTCCGCGCGCGTGACCAGGTAGTTGTGCTTGGTGATGGGCAGAGTGACGCCGGTGATGTCGGTCTCCTGAAAGGCGTCGTAACCGATCAGCTTGCTGCCCACCTGGCCGGTGATGCACACGATGGGCGAGGAGTCCATCATGGCGGTGGCAATGCCGGTCACCATGTTGGTGGCACCCGGCCCAGAGGTCGCGATAGCCACCCCGACACCGCCGCTGGCGCGCGCGTAGCCGTCCGCCATGTGCGTGGCGCCCTGCTCGTGGCGAACCAGCACGTGGTGGATGGGATAACGCGTCATCGCGTCGTAGGCGGGCAGAATCGCCCCGCCGGGATAACCGAACACATGCTTCACTCCCTGGCGAACCAGGCATTCCCAAATGATCTCGCTGCCGGTCTTGGTCATGGCCGCACCTTCATTGATATCAACGATTTTTCGTGACCCATCACGTGTCAGGGCACGACTTTAGTCGTGCCGCTAGGCTCCCCTACAATTTGGCTTTAGCCCCTGCCCGCTTCAGCCCTCGACAGGTTTGTCACAGGGGCTAAAGCCCTCAATTTTTCTTACCGCTGGCGGCACGACTAAAGTCGTGCCCTGACACGTCATCTCTCACGAAAACGCACATTTCTAATCCGTGTTCATCCGCGTAAATCCGCGGGTAGCACCCTCATCCGGTCACCGCGCCCTGCGACGCCGACGATACCGTCGCCGCATACTTGGCAAATACTCCGCCCGGATACCGCGGCGCTGGCGCTTTCCACTTCTCCATCCGCGAGCGGATCTCCTTCGCCGACAGTTCGACCTGGAGTTTCCGCTTCGGAATATCGAATACGATCATGTCGCCGTTGCGCACGGCGGCGATAGCGCCACCCCGTGCCGCTTCCGGCGCGACGTGTCCGGCCATCAGGCCATGGGTAGCGCCGGAGAAGCGCCCGTCGGTCAGCAGTGCGACCTTGTCGCCCAAATCGGCGCCCGCGATAGCGCCAGTAACCGCGAGCATCTCGCGCATCCCGGGACCGCCCCGCGGGCCCTCGTAACGGATTACCACTACGTCTCCGGCGCGGATTTTTCCCTTCTGCACGGCGGCAAAGGCATCTTCTTCGCGGTCGAAGACGCGCGCGGGGCCACGGAAGTGCCGCATGTCGTGCCCGGCAATCTTCACCACGCAGCCCTCGGGCGCGAGATTGCCCTTCAGGATCACCAGGCCGCCGGTGGGCTTAATGGGACGATCGAGCGGGCGCACCACTTCCTGTCCGCGCGTTTCGACCGCAGCACCTGCTTCCTCGCCGATGGTCTTGGTTGTAACCGTCATGCACTCGGAGTGCAGGATGCCGGCCTGCATCAGCCGCTGAGCGAGCAGGCGAATTCCGCCGGCATGGTAGAGATCGGTCGCGACGAAGCGGCCGCCGGGCTTGAGATCGGCGATCAGCGGCGTGCGCGAGCTGACGCGGTCGAAATCGTCGATCGAGAGCTCGAGCCCGGCTTCGCGCGCGATGGCCAGCAAGTGCAACACTGCGTTGGTCGAGCCGCCGCTCGCGGCCACGCTGGCGATGGCGTTTTCCAGAGCGTGGCGTGTGATGATCGCGCACGGACGCAAGTCACGCCGCACAAGCTCCATGATCTGCATGCCGGCTTGAAATCCGACTTCGTCCTTCTTGGGATCGGTCGCGGGCACGCTGGCGCTGCCCATGGGCGAGATGCCCAGGAACTCTGTGGCGGTGGCCATAGTGTTGGCGGTGAACTGTCCGCCGCAGGCGCCGGCGCCCGGACAGGCGTGGTTTTCCAGGTCGGCGAGTTCCGCGTCGGTCATGCGTCCGCGGGCATGCGCCCCCACCGCCTCGAACACGTCCTGGATGGTTACGTCGTGCCCCTGGAACCGACCGGGCTCGATAGAGCCGCCATAGATCATCAGTCCGGGGACGTTGAGCCGGGCCAGCGCCATCACAGTCCCGGGAATGGTCTTGTCGCAGCCGGAGAGGGCCACCACGCCGTCGAAGAGGTTTCCCCGCGCCACCAGCTCGATGGAGTCGGCAATCACCTCGCGGCTCACCAGCGAGGCCCGCATGCCCTCCGAACCCATGGTGATTCCGTCGGAGATAGAGACGGTGTTGAACTCCATGGGAGTGCCGCCTGCCTTGCGGATGCCTTGCTTCACGCACTCGGCCAGGTGGCGCAGGTGGTAGTTGCAGGGGCCAATCTCGATCCACGTGTTGGCCACGCCGATGATCGGTCGCCGCAGGTCGTCGTCGGTGAAGCCGACGGCCTTCAGCATGGCGCGCGCCGGCGCACGGCTGGCGCCTTCGGTAATTGCCGCGCTGAGGCGTCGTTTATCTGCCGCCATAAACAAAAACAGCCATCGATTTCCAACCCCGGCAAAGCAAAGGCGGGCTTGCTGGGGACCGGGAAGATGGCTGATCCCTTGGGTTCTCCTGGTCGGATCGTTTAAGTGCTTCCCTAGCTCAGGCCACCTGCTGGCTGGGGCGAACCCTTAGCTTACGTCGAAGCGATAATAAGTCCAATTGATAGTTATTTGGTAATCATAAGATGGAATTATGAACGTCAGGACCGTTAGCTTGCGGATCCGGCCCCAGCGTCCCTTCGAAATAGATAGCGCAGCACTGGCGGCGCGAGAAGCGTGGTGGCTCCGGTCATGAAAATCACCATGGCGTATGCTGCGGGAGAAACCATATTCATTTGCAGTCCAACCAGCGCCACGATGAGGGCCACTTCCCCACGAGGGGTCATGCCCACGCCGACCTTCAGCGCGCTCAGCCAGCCTTCCCGCAGCACCGGCAAGCCGCAGGCGATCACTTTGGCTATCAGGGCGAGCAGCGTCACCACAACGCAGGCAACCATTACCTGCCGATTGAAGATGCGCAGGTCCAGCCGCGCCCCCATGGTGAAGAAGAAAAAAGGCGCGAGGAATTCGTTGATGGCATTGACCCGTGGCGCCAGGCTCCATTCGCTGGAGTACTCGGCAAAGGCCAGGCCGGCGAAGAAGGCCCCGATAATGGCGGCCATGCCGATCCTCTCGGCGGCCACCGAGAGTCCCAGGCAGAGGGCCAGGGCCAGGATTAGCGGCGCGTTCTGGATGGACAGGCGTTCCACGCCCGGCCGCATCTTGTGGATTACCTTGGATGCGAAAAACACCATGAAGACGGTGAACGCAACCGCCTCCGCCAGCAGCACGATGAGCTGCAGCCACTGCACGCCACCGTTCGATTCCAGCCCTGCCACCACCGCCAGCACGATCATGCCCAGGATGTCATCTGCGACGGCCGCGCCCAGGATGATGCTCGCCACCCGGGTGTGCAGCACGCGCAGGTCTCCCATGACGCGGGCGGTGATGCCGACGCTGGTGGCCACCATGGCCGCGGCCACGAAGATGGCTTCATGCGTCGAATCGCCGCGCAACCAGCGCAGGTACACGAACCCCAGTACGAGCGGCGCCAGCACGCCGGCGAGGCCGACGCCCAGTGAGGTGCGTCCGACCCGGATCAGCTCCTTGGGACTGGTCTCGAGACCAACGGTGAACAGCAGAAAGATGGCGCCCAATTCGGCGATTGAGAGCGTGGTAAGGCTCGGATTGACGAACTTCAGGGCGTAGGGGCCGAGGGCGACGCCCGCCAGAATCTCCCCCACCACCGCCGGGAGACCGAATTGCTCGAAGATTTCTCCCGACACCTTCGCCCATACGAAGATGACAAACAGCTCCAGCAGTAGCGGCTCGGCGTGCGGCATGATGTGTCATTGAACCACTGATTCATTGGTTCGTCGAAGGACTATCAGGCGGGAATGAATTTCGGGCACTAATGAGGACCGCTCGCCCGGCCCCTGATCTCTTACTGGTCGCCACTGACGGCAAGCGTCGCGGCACTGGCGGCAGTGGAAGAGAGGTCGTAATCGTCGGTGGCGATTTCCACCAGGGCGCGTCCCACCAGGCGCGTCTTCGCCACCGAACTGGCGTGCACTGGAAGGGTGTAGCCCTCAATGTCGGCGTAGTCCTGCGCGAACTCGATCCGCTTGACGAAAAAGGAATCTGTCTTTACCAGCGTGCCCTCGGTCCGGCGCAGGCTGCCGGTGCTGGCATCCAGATAGATGCGGCCCTTGAACAATCCCGGCCGTTTGTGCCGTGGTTTTACATGGAAGACGTGCATCGGCCGCCCGTCGATCTCGCCCATTCCTTTGTAGCTGAACTTGTAGTTGGCTTCGCTGATGGCCGTCCGCGTGCTCTCGTCCTTGCCGACGTGAGCCACTTCCGCCTGCAGCAGCCGCGCGATGACGTTGCTCTTGACGAAGTTGTCGCCTACGAAGCGCACCGGGGTGAACAGCAGGGTCTTGGGGGCAATGAAGCGGCGGCGCAATTGGAACCTGCCTCGTTGTGCGGTGTCGGGCAGTTCGGCCTCGATTACGGTGTTGGCGGAGTAGCTGACCGGCGCATTCAGTTGCCGGGCGGCATGCTGCTCAAAGGTCTGGAGCGCGAGTTCGGGGGCCATCCGGGGCAGGCTTGCCGGCAGCGCCAGGGCTGCCTCGGGCCCGCGTCCGCCGAGCACCCCGGCGGACGGCGAAGTTCCGTCAGGCGCGCTGTCCGCCTCCGGCGACATCGCGCCCCACGCGCCCAGTGATACGCTCGCTGCCAACAAAAGGACTGAAGATTTAAGAAGGTTACGCATCCATCAAGAACAAACAAATATCTTAGCGCGAATTCAGAAATCCGTCTCTCCCAAAGTGGGTACGAACGTAACTCCCGGAGCGCCTCCAGCCGCTGTCATGTAGATGCCTTATTTGCACCCAGGGTAGCAAACTGTTTTTTCCGATTGAGCCAATCACCCGGCCCGCGATTCCGTTAACGCCATGGTGGGCCGCTCTTGCCCGCCGGCGTGATTCCGGAATAGCATCGCTCGAATGTCCGACGAGAACGGATCCCGCGATCCCAAGCAACCCGCTTCCACGTCCGTGTACGCCATTTACGGCGTCGAGCCTGAAGTGCAGGCCTATGCCATGGCCAAGTATTCGCGCTCGGCCCTGTCCATGAAGGAGTCGCTGCGCGAGATCAGCGAACAGAAGGCCGAAAAGTTCCTCAACACCTACTACTTTCAGTACGGGCACCGCTCGATCGCGGACCTGGCGCATATCGCGCTGGCCATCGAGCGGCTCTCGATCCTGGCCGCCATCGCCGTGGTGGACGAGCAGCGCTGGGACGGACAGGAGCGCTCCACGCGCTATCAGAATTTTTCCCATCCCGACTACTACCAGCCCGATTTCGAAGGCAACAGCGCGGCACGCACGCTCTTCCGCGAGACCATCGACTTTCTCTTCGCCGAGTACCAGACCATCTCGGCCCGCATGTTCGCCCACTTGCAGGAGCGCACGCCGCGGCCCATCGACATGAAGCAGGAGGCGTACGAGCGCACCCTGCGCGCCCGCGCCTTCGACGTCGCCCGCTACCTGCTGCCGCTGGCCACCAACACTTCGCTGGGCGAAATCGTCAACGCGCGCACGCTGGAGTCACAGATCTCGCGGCTGCTCTCCGACCGCTTCCCCGAAATGCGCGCTCTCGGGGAGAGCCTGAAGGAAGCGGCGCGCAATCCTGCCTACAACCTGAACCAGGCAGCCTTCCGCGAGCTGTGGGAAAAGATCCGCGGGTGCGATGAGGGCTGGGGTGACAAGGTCCGCGACCTGCTGCTGAAGGAAGTCCGCCCGGCGCCGACGCTGGTCAAATATGCCGAGGCGAGTCCTTACCTGATGCACAGCCGCGAGGAGCTGGAAGCGGCCGCCGCTGAACTGATGGCGGGCGCCGCCATCGCGCCTGCGCCTCCCGTTGACCTGCTGGACGACGAGCCGCTCGAAATCGAGCTCGCGACCACCCTGCTCTACGAGCACTGCGCCTATCCTTACCGCCAGATTCGCGACCGAGTGGCCGCGCTCAGCGCCGCCGAGCGCCGCGAGATCGTCGATCTCGGTATCAAACATCGCGGTCCGCACGACGAGTTGCTGCGTGCCTTCAACGCCGGCCAGACCTTCCGCTTCGACATCCTGATGGACATCGGCGGCTTCCGCGACCTGCATCGTCACCGCCGCTGCGTGCAGATCCACCAGGCGTTCACCGACGCGCACGGTTATGAAACGCCCGAGGACCTCGCCGCTGCCGGCCTGCGAGAGCGCTACGACAAGGCGATGGCACGCGTGCAGAATGCTGTTGCGGAACTTAAGCGCACCGCCGACGAAGACGCTCGCACCGACGCCATTTACGTACTGCCGCTCGCTTTCCGCAAGCGCACGCTGTTCAAGATGGACCTTGCCGAGGCTGCCTACATCTCCGAATTGCGCACCACGGCCGCCGGGCATTTTTCCTATCGCCGGATCGCTTACCAGATGTTCGAGGCCGTGGCCCGCCGCTATCCGACGCTCGCCTGCCATTTCCGCGTGACGGATGTGAACGAGCCGGTGGACTTGCTGAAGCGCTGAACGATTGAGTTAGACTGAGCCTATGCATGCCCACGCCCAGCAGCGGACCTCCAAGGTCCTGCGCCTTTCGCTGCTGGCGACCCTGATCTACATCGTCCTGCTGGTCGCGGCGGGGCTGCGCGCGCACAGCCTGGCGTTGCTTTCCGAGGCCGGGCACAACCTCTCGGACTTCCTGGCGCTCCTGCTCTCCTGGGTCGCGGTGTACATGCAGACGCTGCCGCCGAGCGCGACCAAGACCTATGGCTACCAGCGCGCCGGGGTATTGGCGGCATTCGTCAATGCGCTGGCGTTAGTGGCCGTATCATTCTTCATCTTCTGGGAGGCGGCACGCCGGCTGTACGCGCCGGCGCAGGTGGCGCCGCGGCTGATGATCGGCGTAGCGGCGGCGGGGGTGGTGATGAACGGGGTGATTGCGGCGCTGCTGTGGGCCTCCAGCCGCGACCTGAATCTCCGCAGCGCCTTCCTGCATATGCTGGGCGACACGCTCTCCACCGCCGCCGTGATCGCGGGCGGCGTGGGGATCATGCTGACCGGCCAGACCTGGATCGACCCGGCGCTCTCCATGGCCATCGGCGCGCTCATCCTGTGGTCGTCGTGGGAGATCATCCGCGAGACCTTGAACATTCTGCTGGAAGGGACACCACGGGGTATGGAGCTGGAGCGCATCAGCGCCGTGATCGCCGCGATCCCGGGCGTGAACGGCGTGCACGACCTGCACGTCTGGAGCCTCGGCTCGGAGAGCCATGCGCTCTCCTGCCACATCTTCATTCAAGACATTCCGCCCTCGGAGAGCGAGCAGATCCTGCGCCAGGTACAGGAGCGGTTGCGCGAAACCTTCCGAATCGACCACACCACCATCCAGTTCGAGCACATGGTCTGCGAGATAGCGAACGGCTGCGTGGCGACGGTCGAGAATACCCACTTGCACCCGCACTAGAACTATGGTTTCACCTCGACATGTAGCGCCGGCCTCTAGCCGGCTGTCCCTGTGGGCGTCTCGCCCACATGCGCGAGGCCGGGACGCCCTCGCGACAGCCGCCGGGACGGCGGCGCTACATCTGTCCGGCCTCGCCCTCCTTGCCGTCGCCATGCTTCTCTGCGTCGGGTGCAGGAAGAAAGAGTCCCCGCCGTCCCAAGCGCGCCAGCAGAGCGCGATCATCGCCACGCAAGCGGCGCCCGGCTCGACGTTCATGATGTCGCTGGTCATGGATCCCGCACAGCCCAAATTCGGCCGCAAGACGAATTTCCGCGTCAGCATCAAACAGACGCTTGGCACGCCGGTGGACGGCGCTCAGGCCGAGGTCTCCCTGGTCATGCCGCTCATGGACATGGGCAAGAACCGGTTCGCGCTCAAACCGGCGGGCAACGGCGAGTACGAAGGCACGGGCGAGTTCACAATGGCCGGGGAGTGGGAAGTCATCGTCACCGCGAACGCTGCGGGAAAAACCGGGAAGACGACGTTCAATGTGAATGTTGTGGAATGAAACTCAGAGCGGCCGCGAACCGCTGTTGCTCACCAGAATGGGGAGGCCGCAGGCCGATTCCAGCAGGTAGCGTCCGGCGGCGATCCACTCCGGCCGCTTGCCGGTTGCCGGGTATCCCTCGGCTCGCAGGACGAGGAAGCCGTTGTGGCGTTCCAACTCAATTTTCTTGACGCCCTTCCGGCCGCCGCGATCAACCGCCTCAGCCAGCCGCAAAATTCCGCTGAGCAACGCGACCAAGTGCTTCTTGGCGCGCGCCAGCCGCGCGAACGCAGGCTGCATCACGGGAAGCGCTCCGCGATGGAAGCGGGCCACCAGGCCTACCGTCCGGAGATCGTCGGCGGTCCAGCCCGGCGGCACATCCAGCTGCTCCAGCAGGCGGGCCGTGCGTTTGTGACATTTCTTCCTGCCGGCGGCGCGCCCTACCCCGTGGGCAATGGCCGCAACACTCAACAGCTCGCGAGCTTCCACCTGGTGCAGGGCCGCCTGGCGCGTAACCCCGCTCGCGACCAGGCCGTCATAAATTTCCAGGCTCCGCTGCCGCACCCGTTTGGCGTGGGCGGGATCGGGATCCATGAACCCGGCCCAGATTTCGAACTTCTTCGCGATGGCCCGTTGCAGGGCTTCGCCGGAGAGCAAACCCTCGCGCCATACGCCAAGCAGCGACTTCGGGCCCACCAGCTTCTGCCTGTACAGGGCCACGCGCTCGGCGCGCTCGCGGGCGATGGCGCCGCGCCAGTGTTCACGCTCCTCCGGCTTGGCGAAAGCGCGGATCCGCAATGCCGTGGCCCAGAGCACATCCAGGTCGTGGATCTCCCCCAGCACGTCCTGCAGTTGTTTCAGATCCTTGGACCAGCGTTCGTCCTGTTCGGGGAGAAAGTTCTCAACGACGTAGCGGAATCGCTTGATGCCGATGCGCAACGCGTGCAATGCCACTTTGCTGCGATTGCGCAGCGCGGTCCGGTGCAGGCGGAGGGCATCTTCCAGCTTTTCCAGCGCGATCACCTGGAAGACCTCGGAACCTGCGGGAAGCTGCCGCTCGCGCGAATTCAGAACGCGGGCCCAGTGCAGCCATGCGTGCGTATCAAAGCCCGCGAGCGCGTCCTCCGCTTGCTTCTTCAGTTGCCGCTCGCGGTCGAGGCAGTAAGCGCTCAGGCGGTCCTTGGCGGGGTCGTTTGCGCCGCCCAGCCGCTCCACCCAGTCCTTCAACACTTGAACGTCGCGCAACTCTCCCAGGGCGGAAAACACGGTTTTGCCCGCTTTGCGCATCCTGCGCCAGGTGGGATCGGGATCGATGGCGCGGAAGCCTTCCGCCATCGAGCGGCAGCGCCGCAGCGCAACTCGAAGATCATGCACGGGATCGGCTTCGAACCCAGCCTGGACACGCTGGCACTCTTCCACCACGCGTTCCATCCAGTGCTGGATTCCCCGCTTTTCGTGCGCGCTTGCGGGAGCTGTTGACATCGTTCTTAGGAAGATTCTAAGCCAAAAGACGACGGGGTTCCATGTCCACCATGGTTGCACAGTCGCAGGCTAGAACTCGAAGTACGCTCCCGCGCCTCCGGGACGGAGAGCACCATCCGCTTCGGTGGGGGGCAGCAAGCCCACAATTCCTCGCAAGGCCTCCCAAGCCGCCTCATTGAGCGCCGGGTCGGAGCCGACCAGGTCGCGGATCATCTTCCAGGCCGCCATGTTGAGCGCGCCTTCAGGCGGAGGTCCCATGGCCAGAGAGACGGAGCACTGCGGGCAGAAACAGATTCTCCTCGCCCCTGATTTCTGCCGCGGCCGTACTCCTACTGTTTGCGCGAACATGTACACGGCTACGGATTTTTGCCCTGGCTCGAGCTCCCGGTTGCAGCGGAGACAAAACAGATTTTCCAATGTTCCCTTCCTGGCGATGGTTTGGCAGTCAAGAAGATACTGTCTGCACGCTTCGCTTGACGCAAGTACGTAGCGGGTTTCCCGCGCGGGGTGGATTCAGAGGTAAATCGTATGCGGGACCCCGAACCAAGCTGTGCTCTAGTCAGAGCAGACCGCATCGCGCACTCTGCTGCTATGAGCGCGCGGGATCAATCGATCACGAGCGGGTCACGCTCCATCAGGTTCGTTCGGCCGTGGCAACTTCGCAAACTGCGCGCACCCGAACAGGTGGCTGCCGTTTGCTATCGGATCGGCACGCGTGGCATTGAGTTCCTGCTGGTTCAGACCCGCAAAGGACGCTGGACTTTCCCCAAAGGCGGCGTCGAACCGGGGCTGACACATGCCCAAACCGCCGCCCTCGAGGCTTTCGAAGAGGCGGGAGTTCATGGGCGCATGGAGGAAGAGCCGTTTGCGCGATACCTGCGCCGCTCAGGTGGCGTTGAGATTGCCGTCCACGCTCATCTTTGTGACGTCCTGCGGCTCAGCCCGCCGCAGGAGCCCGGGCGAAATCCCACGTGGTTTTCTCCCGAGAAAGCGAAGCGGCGTTTGCGGGAACGCCGCAGGCCGGATGACGGGGCCGAGTTCGCTCGCGTGGTGGACCGTGCCGTGGCTCGCGCCCAGCGCTTGCACAACCCAGCCTGCCCGGCAGGCGACGCGCTCCAGAAAGCGCAGTTCGAGGCGTCCCTCGCGCCGGGAATGCATGCCCGGGTCGAGGCAGCTTTGTTCGCCTACATCCGTCGGCGTGGCGACGTGCGGCGTTCACCTTTTATCGAGTTCGCTGCCAACCCTCAGTGCGGCAAGATGCTGCAGCTCGGTCCAGCGCGGGAGGGGAATCAGCGTTTATTGGAGGAGCGCACGCCGGATTACGAAGCCGATCGTGCCCCGGCGGCCGAAACCAAAGCCTTGGGGACCGGTAGAAAGAATCGCCGCTCCTGAAAGCGGGCGTGAAGCCTGTCCACAGTCACGCCCGTTGCCTGGATTCCTGCCGCTCGTAGATCTTCTTCACCGTCTCCAGCGTGTCGATGTCGCCTGGCGATTTGTCGTCCCGCAGGCGCAAAATCCGCGGAAAGCGCAAGGCGAAGCCGCTCTCGTGGCGGTCGGAGCGCATCACCGCGTTGAATGCCACTTCGAGCACAATTCTGGGTTCGACCAGCCTCAAGAACCCCTCGTCGGCAAGAGTGTGCTCCATGAACCACTTGGTCATTTTGGCGATCTCGGCATCGGTCAGGCCAGAATAAGCTTTGCCTACGTTCACCAGCTTGTCTCCATCGCGCACGGCAAAGGTGTAATCGCTCAGCACGTTGGCCCGCTTGCCGTGTCCCCATTCAACCGCTGTGACCACCACGTCGAGCGTCGCCAGCTCGCGCTTGAGCTTGAGCCAGGCGCGACCGCGCCGCCCGGGCGTGTAGGGCGACTCCAGGTCTTTGATCATCAGGCCTTCATTACCGCGCTCAAGCGCCTTCTCGAACATCTCGGCCAGGTGCTTGGGCGAATCTGCGAGTGCAAGCGGCGCACGGATCACCGGCGCGGGCGGGATCGCGCTTGCTTCGCCTAGCGCTCCGAAGGCGAGACGTTCCTGAGCGCCCGCGTTCGCAATCGTGACCGGCCGTCGCTCGGCAGCGAAAATGCGGTCTAGGATATAGCCCCGCTGGCGCAACGGACGGTCAATCACGAGCTCGTCGCCGGCATAAAGCACGTCGAACACGACGTAGGCCACCGGCACCTCGCGCTGGATGGCCGCGCCCACTTTCTTTCGTCCCAGGCGCTTCTGCAGCTCAGAAAAGGGAAGGGCGCGGTGGTCAAGCGCGTCCCAGGCGACGATCTCGCCGTCGAGCACCACTGCCTCGGTGAAGGCGCTGAGGGGTGCGACCAGCTCAGGGAAAGATTCCGTCACCTCGTCCAGGGTTCGCGAAAACAGCCGCACGCCAGCCTCACCGATGTGCGCCTGCGCGCGCATGCCGTCGTACTTATCTTCGACCGAGGCGTGGTCGAAATAGGTGAACGCTTCCTCGGCGCTTTCAACCGGGCTGGCCAGCATGAAGCCGATAGGGTGGAACAACCGCAGGCGTGCTTCGCTGAGGCGCCCGGCCGCGGCCAGTCGAAGGGTCTCGCCGATATCGCCCAGCAGCATGTTGGCGCGCTGCACGCCGGCGGGGGTCGCGCCATAAGCCTTGGCAATGGCTTCTTCCACCAGGCTCTCCTTCAACCCGATGCGCAGCTCGCCGGTGATGATCTTGACGATGTACTTGGCTTCAACCGCGGTCGCCTGCTGGAGCAAACCGCCGACCAGTGGGGATTTCGCAGTAGGACCGGAGGCGCGCGCGATGGCGCGGAAGGCTTCGGCCACTTGGAGCACCGTGAGCGTGCTGTTCGCCGGCGCGACCGATCGCAGAATTTCATACGCGGCGGCGCCAAGGTCTCCGTGGCGGCGATACGCGGCCGTCAGAAGAGCTTCGCTCTTGCGCGCCAGCGTTCCCACCACGCGCCAGAGTTGCGCCCCGCCCACCTGCAGTGTGACTTCCTCCCAGGCGGGGAAGGCGCGGCCGGAAAGGAACACAGCCGAGATCGCAGCTTCCTCCACGGCGCGCGAGCGGAGATACTCGGCCAGCAGGCGGACTTTTTCCGTCTTCTTGGTGGTGCCGCCGATCGCTTCCGCGACTGTAGCCAGGGCTTGCATTGGAGTCTGCCACCAGGACTCGGAGGATAATTGTTTATTTCCTGCGCTGTCATCCCGAGTGGCTTTAGCCGCGAGAGATCTTGGTCTTACAGAAACCAGGATCCCTCGTCGCGCTCACCTCGCGCGGCTCGGGTCGCGCCTCCTCGGGATGACAATTTGGTGAGGGTGCTTTTCGGCACAGCTCAAGCTGTGCCCTCCCGACCGCCCAACCATGTGTTACCTTAGCGTTTCTTCATGATCGTCGGCACCGGCATCGACATCGTCGAAGTCGCGCGCATCGCGGCGGCGATAGAGCGCTTCGGCGAGCGCTTCCTGGATCGCGTGTTTACCGCCGACGAAATCCGTTATTGCCGGTCGAAACAGAACACGATGGAGCGTTTCGCCGCGCGTTTTGCCGCCAAGGAAGCCGCATTCAAAGCCATCGGCACGGGATGGAGCCAGGGCGTGACCTGGAAAGAGATCGAAGTCGGCCGCGAGCCCGGCGGACGGCCGACCCTAACCTACTCGGGGAAGGCCGCTGAATTCGCGGCGAGGCTCGGCGCGCGCCGAGTGTCGCTTTCGATCTCCCACACCACAGAAGAGGCGATCGCCCACGTGATCCTCGAGGACTGATTTCTGCCGTGAGCGAAACCGCGGTTCTGCCCTGCGCAAATGTGGTCGAGACTGACCGGCGCGTGCTGATCGCCGGCGTCGGCCTGGCGAGCTTTGCCAGCCTGCTGCTGGAACTGGCCCTCACCCGGCTGTTCTCGGTAGTTCTCTTCTATCACTTCGCGTTTCTTGCCATCTGCATTGCGCTGCTGGGACTGGGGGCCGGCGGCGTGTTCGCCTATCTGCGGCGCCGGTGGCTGGCGCGCTGGACGGTGCGGCGGCTGGGCGCGGCGCTGTGCGGCATGAATGCCGCAGGCATCGTGCTGGCGCTCGAAATCGTGCTGCACGTGCCGGTGTCGCTTGGTTTGGCCAAGGGGAATTTCGCGCGACTGACCTTGATCTACGTTGCTGCTGCGGTGCCCTTTTTCCTTACCGGTATTCTGTTCTCCTCGGTGTTCGCGCGCGCGACCCGGACGATCTCGCAGCTCTACGCGGCCGATCTCGCCGGCGGCGCGATTGCCTGCCTGGCGGTGGTGCCGCTGCTGAACTGGCTGGGCGGGCCGAATGCGGTGGTCTTCGCCGCGCTGGCCATGGCTGGCGCGGCGGTCATCTGGGCGGATGCGCCCAGGCTGCGTCAATCTGCAGCTCTGCTGCTCGCCGTGCTCATCGGTCTTCTGGCCGTCAATCATGCAGGACGCCTCATCGAT
>Ga0335069_10002594_pt1 | contig 27723 bp, 27 predicted proteins | sample Lox_Sample_11_FD_206714 | JGI IMG/M metagenome (GOLD analysis project Ga0335069, IMG submission 206714) | Soil microbial communities from Loxahatchee National Wildlife Refuge, Florida, United States - Lox_Sample_1.1 | ecosystem: Environmental > Terrestrial > Soil > Wetlands | place: USA...
TGCTGCGTCAGGGTTTCCCCCATTGCGCAAAATTCCCCACTGCTGCCTCCCGTAGGAGTCTGGACCGTGTTTCAGTTCCAGTGTGTCCGTGCGCCCTCTCAGGCCGGATACCGATCATCGTCTTGGTAGGCCATTACCCTGCCAACTAACTAATCGGCCGCGACCCCCTCCTCGAGCGAATTGCTCCTTTGACCCGTAGGTATTATGCGGTATTAGCTAAGGTTTCCCTCAGTTATCCCCCACTCAAGGGTAGGTTAGTCACGTGTTACTCACCCGTGCGCCACTTTACTCATGGATTGCTCCACTTTCTCGTTCGACTTGCATGTGTTAGGCACGCCGCCAGCGTTGATTCTGAGCCAGGATCAAACTCTCGTTTGAAACCTGATGTCGACTCACTTTGACGGAGGTCAGAATGAGTTCGACCGTGCCCGCGCTTCTCAGCGCAGGGCACCTTACCTTGTGAGAATGATCAAGCCAAACCTGATCGTTTCTCACGACTGGCACGTTCAACCTTATTGTCAAAGATCCTTGAGAGCGGTCCGCCTGAGCGGTGCCCTTTTGGATCGAGGCCCAGGCTTCTTCGCCAGGGTGTCCTCGAACTTGTTGCGCTTGCCTAAGCTGCGTTCCTCAGCAGTCCTCGGCGTTTTTGCGCGAACCTTCTAAATCTATCGAACTTCCAACCTTGAGTCAAGGCTCGAATCGCTAGGAATCAAGCCCCTGAACACTCATCGATTGCGGCTCATTTCCTCCCGCAGTTCGACTCCATCAGCGGCGGCAAAAGCTCACCGCAAAGGCATGCGCAGCGCAAAATTTCAAACATCAACCAGCATCCGATGCTCGAGCCGATAGGGCACGCGGAAGCTCGGCTTCCGGGTCATGCAATGGCTTGTTCTCTGCGGGATTCCCTACAGGGGTTCAGGGGCGCGAAACGCTACCTCAACTGACCCTACGAACCAGCTTCCCACTTCCCTCACTGGGCAGGCCACACGGCCACCGGGAGGCTCCACTGCTCCTCTGCAACTTTTTAAGAGTAGCACAGGCTACTCCCCAGTGCAACTCGCGTTTCGGCCTTGTCCTTCGCACCGAATCGCGACTTGATGAGAATATCAACCACCCGGTATCCGTGCAAGACTCCCGCGCTGTGGAAACCACACATATTCCGTGGGAAACACCTTCTCACGGCCGTGAAATCAGGCCCAAATCCGTCAGCCCATTCACGAAGAACTGCATCGCCAGCGCCACCAGCAGCAAACCCATGATGCGCACCAGGATCCGAATGCCCGTCTCTCCCATCACGTTGCGCACTCGCCCCGCGCCCGCAAGGATCCAGTAGCTCAGCAATGCGGTCACGGCAATAGCTCCGAGCACCGCACCCATCTGCCAGTGCAACAGGCTCGGAACCGTCCCGACCAGCACCATCACCGACGAAATCGCACCCGGTCCGGCCAGCATCGGAATCCCAAGCGGCACGATGCCAGCATCCTCCTTCGCCGCTCCCTCCTCCGTGTCGCCGTGCGCTTCCTGGGTAGCAGAGCGCTTAGCCTCCAACATGTCCAGCCCGATCAGCAGAAGAATCAGCCCACCAGCTATCTCAAACGCCGGCAGAGTAATTCCAAACATCCTGAAGATAAGCTGGCCCGCCAGAGCAAAGCTCGTCAGCACGATGAAGCAGGTCAGCGCCGCCTTCCGCGCCATGCGCTTGCGGCGTCTAGCATCCACACTCTGGGTGATCGCCAGAAACGACGGAATCGCCGCGAACGGATCGACCAGAAAGAAGATCGAACTGAGCGCCAGAACAGAAAAACGAACCAGCGGCGCACTGCGAATCTCATTCAGCGCGGCCGTGGCGGGGTTGGTCCAATCGAACATTCTAGCTCTCTCGCTCGTTCAAGGATTTCAAAGTACGTTGAATGTCCTGATGCGCCTGTGCCCGTGCGAGTCTTCGATCGGTGCATTTCCATCTCGCACCACCAGGCGCGTGCGGCAACCTGCCTCGCGGGCCGGATCCACCTCGCGCACAACATCCGAGAAAAACAGGATCTCGCCCGGAACAACGTCCATTGCCGAGGCAATCGATTGATAGCTCGCAACCGATGTCTTTGGCCCGGTTCTGGTGTCGAAATATCCTGAAATCAACGGCGTAAGGTCGCCAAATGTGGAATGGCGAAACAGCAGGAGCTGCGCAGCTACCGAGCCCGACGAATAGATCGCGACATGACCATCGGCCGACCAGCGCTCCAGCGCCGCCGGGACGTCCGGAAAGAGCGACCCCTTCAGGTCGCCATTCTCAAATCCGCCCTTCCAGATGCGCCCCTGCAGGCTCTTCAACGCCGTCGACTTACGATCCCGGTCCATGAGCCAATGCAGGTAAGGAATGGCTTCATCCGGCGAATTCGGCGCTGTAATCTTGGGGCAGCTTGCGTCGGTCTCCGCCGCATTCTCTTCGGCCAGCAATGTCAGGTCGCCGATCACACCCGGCTCGCCTGCATGTTCCTTCAGAAATCGCGGGAAGTGCGCGCGGGCATAGGGAAACAGTTGCTCGGTAACGAGTGAAATGGGCGCAATCGTGCCCTCAACATCCAAAAGGAAGAGCCGCGTCTTGCTTGCTTTCATAGGCTCAAACCGGCGCCAACGCGCGAAACCAGATACGCAGGGCCAAAGCACACGGGCTGGTAGCCCTGGTCAACTCCTGAGCCGGTGTAATGCGGAGTCCACCCCGCGGTGTCCTGAAACCATCGAATCGCGCGGATCCGACGGTCTTCGCAGAGCGTGAACCAGTGCTTCGTTCCCTTGGGAACGCGCAGCATGTCGCCCGAATGCACCTCCACAGAGGCAACGCGCCCTCCCAAAGCCAGGAAAAACACTCCGCGCCCCGAAAGGATGAACCTGACCTCATCCTCCGAGTGCGTGTGTTCCTTGTCGAACTTCGCCAGCATCTCCTCAAGATTTGGCGTGTGCGGATTCACGTCGATCACGTCCGCAGTCACGTAGCCGCCCCGGCGCTTCATCTCTTCAATCTCATCAGCATATGCGGCGAGCACCTCCTCCGCCGTCGCGTCCGCGCTCACGCGATTCAGCGTCCAGCGCTCGTAGTCGATGCCCAGAGCGGCCAGCTCAGCGCGAATCTCCACCCCGTTGTCAAATCTGCGCTGTTCCTCTGGGAAGCGAAGAATCGCCATGGCATGCTCCTTGATCAGGACTGTTTTGAGTGCCCATCGTCGTGCCTGAACTGCGGTGTAGCTCGGGGATCGCGCAAACTATTCGATCCGGCCGTCCAGTTGCCGTCCCTCCACCTCGAAGAGAAACTCGAGTGCCTCCAGGTGACGACGCGCTTCGGCCACCGTTTGACCCCAAGTATAAAGCCCGTGGCGACTCAACAAAACCCCGTGCGCAGCTGGATGTTCTCTTAACGCGTTCGCCAGATCGAGCGAGAGATCTTTATAGTTTTGTGAATTCTCGATGATTGGAACGCGCTACTGATGCGTATGCGTCGTCACGCCCGACAGGCCCTTCAGCAACTCATAGCCCTCGAGTGGCACATGCCCCTTCGATGCGAATCTCCCTGACAGAAGCGTGTTCCAGATCGAGTGAGCGTGAAGGATCGCATGCGCGCCTGAACGCGCGCGATAGATCACTGTATGAAGCCCTGTCTCGGCCGACGGCCTACCGCGGCCCGCCACCGCAACGCCTTCGGGGTTGATCTCAAGCAGATCCTCGGGTGTTAGCGCCCCCTTGTCGAGACCCGTCGGCGTGATCAGAATGTGCACCCCGCTGCGTACGCTGAAGTTGCCGCTCGTGGCCGGAACCCAGCCGCGCGCATAGCACCATCGTGCAGTTGCGCAAAGCGCTTCCACCTCCGATTGCAGATTGCGCGTATCGGGGACCATGCGTGTACGCAGTGTAGCAACGCCGCCGCCATGCGACGGGCTGGAAGATAGGACCCGCTGGAAACGCATCTCCTCGGAAAAAACCTGTAACGTCCGAGTAGCCGACCAACCGCTCACAACACGAAATCTGCCGGAAGACTGCGCCTGGTACAGGGCTCGATAGTTTCCGATAGCACGAGAACTTGACGATAGTCGAGCGCACCCGGATCATCGCATCAGGAGTGAGTGCGAACGCGGTGCGGCTCGCCAGCCTCTCCGAGGATCCCTTGCATGAGTTCAGCGACAAAGATTTCTTCTGATTCAACGAAGCGCCCAGCTGCGGGCAACGTCAATAGGGAAGAGACTCCTTTCGAAGCGCTGGCAAGCATCTGCTCGGTTCTCGTCGTGGGCCTGTTCATTCTTGCCTTCTTAGCTCAGAACATGGTCATTCCGTCCGGTTCGATGAAGAACACGCTTCTTATCGGGGATCACGTGTTCGTCGACCGCATCACCCTATCGCCCCCCGCTTCGTGGATGCCTCTTATGCGTTATCGCGAGCCGAGGCGCGGCGATGTCGTGGTGTTCTACAAGCCCGTGTATCAGCCCGGCATTGATGAGACGGACGCCGATGGAACGCCGCAGTACACTCGCCTGGTAAAGAGACTGATTGGCGTGCCCGGCGATCATATCCATCTACGCAACGGCATTGTGTTTGTGAATGGCGTAGCACAACCGGTGGGATTTGCGCAGCCGACGACCACCGATAACTTCAACGAGTTTCTCGATAATTTCCCCGCAGTACCCCCGTCGGAGGCGACTGGGGCTGCTGCGTCATGGGTTGTCGCTTTTCCAAATCATGTGCACGAGGGCGACCTGGTGGTTCCTCCTGGCATGTACTTCATGATGGGCGACAACCGGCACAACAGCCTGGACTCGCGCTTCTGGGGATTCGTGCCGCGCGCCAACATCATCGGCCGTCCCCTCTTCAACTACTGGTCGTTCAATGCCACAGACGGACAACTTGAACGAACAGGATTTGGTCACAAGCTCGCGTGGTTCGGCCACGTACTGGTGCATTTCTTCCCAGACACGCGCTGGACACGCACTTTCCACGTCATTCGTTGAACGGGAAATTAAAGATTGCGATTCGATCCTGCTGCGCTTCGGTCGTGTCAGGGACTTCATGGCAACAACCCGAATCTGAGTTCAACGCGCTCAAAACCGGGTTCTTCGACGTTTGCCGACTTCCCGCCAGGGACGTCGGATTTGGACCAGCCTCACGGCTACTTTTGCGTAAATGAGCTACAATTCCCAGCACTCATCGTTGCGAACGAGTGGTTGGACGTTGTACTCGGCGAATTTGCGTAGCCTAAATAGCGAAATCCTGTTAGGCCTACTCACTAAACCGAAACGTTCAGGCTTTAGCCCCGTAGGCATTCGAAGCTGCGCGCCGCTCTACAATAGGTCGTTGCTCACTGAATCCCAACGCGACCGCATCGAGATTGTCCTCGTCGCACCACGCAATCCCCTCAACATCGGCGCAGTCGCCCGCGCCATGGCCAACTTCGGCTTTGCGCATCTCTCCGTGGTTGCGGCCTACCAGCCTCACTGGCGCGAGGCCCGCTCTGCCGTCGGCGCCCCCGATCTCCTTCGGAACGCCTGTGAAGCCGCAACCATCGCCGAGGCAGTAGACGACCGCACCCTCGTCATCGGAACAGGCACCCTCACCCGCCGCAAGCCCGAACAGCCTGTCGTTTCCCTTCCCGCTCTCGCTCCCATCGTGGCTGAGGAACTCACCCGCGGCGGCCGCATCGCCCTCGTCTTTGGCCCTGAAAAGCACGGCCTCACCCGCGAAGATCTTTCCTGGTGTCACACATTCGTCGAGATTCCCACCGATACGCGCCAGCCCTCCATGAACCTCGGTCAGGCCGCAGCCGTGTGCCTCTACGAGATCGCAACCCACGCCCTGAATGCCGCTCAACCAGCGCCCGGTCCCGACCGAAATTCGCGGGACCCTGACTTCAACTCTCCGGCGGCCTCCTCCGGCGATCTCGACATCCTCGCCGGGCTGGTTTGCGACGTCATGGTGGCCGCAAACTATTCTTCGCGCACGATGCAGGCTGCCAATCGCCACGCCATCCGCCTGATGCTGCGCAGGCTCAGGCTGAATTCAGCCGATCAGAGGCGCCTTCTCGGCCTCTTCCGACGCATCCTTTGGGTGATTTGTCGATCCCCAGAGAGCGCGCGGCGATCCCCGAATCGTAACGTTACAAATTGAGCCCGGCAGGACATAGTTATTTTCAAGCATCCTTCATCGCTCTGTGCGAGCCTGTAAGTACGAAACGAAAGGCGGATCCGATGCGTGCGTTCATCGTGTCTGTTCGCAAACGAAGTTCTTCAGAAAAAAGCAGCAAGACAAAGGCAATTGTCTACATCGCGCTGATTTGCTCCGCCTCATTCTTCGCGGCCCCGGGTCAGTCGCCCGCCAGTTCCCAACCAACGCCACAGGTGGAAGGCTCCGCTTCTCCGGTGCCTGAATCAGCCGCACAAGATCAGGCGGCAGGCACTCCGCCAACCGAGTTTGCGATCGCTGTGAAGAACGCACCGCGCACCGCTGACGGTGTCATCAGCGAAGATCAGATCAAACAGATCCTGGTGGGAAAGACGCTGTTTCTGCGTGGCGCTTATCTCGAAAACACGCTCTCATTCGATGAGCACGGCAATCTTGCAGGGCACTCTCCTCGCGGCTCTTATACTCTTTGCGACATCAGGATCAACAAGGCAAGGTTCACTAAGCACAAAGCAGAGTTCGAGGGCGATCGCTACGCGCTCCATTTTCTCGGCGAACTGCCGCATCAGGACCCTTTGAAGGATGTAAACCGCGTAAAAATTACGCCGAAAAAGAAGGTCGTGAAGATCTCGATCGATCGCGAAGTGGTTGAGAAGCCAAAGAAGAAAAAGCACGGGAACAGGGACGAGCAGAAGTCCTCCGGCACCTCGCTCGGAGCCCTGCCCCCAACCAGCGAGTCTTCAACTCCCGGCGATCCTTCAGAGGGTAAGCATTTCTCCGCCACAATCACTCCGGCGCATGCCTCGCAAATGCTTATTAACGCCTTGGATAAGGTGTTCGCAATGAGCGTCGACGATCGCATGATCGAGAATATGCCTGACTTCTGGAAGCTCTACTACAAAGCCGCTGCCGCCAACACCGACTACAGCCCCGCAGATCCCGGTGTATTTCGTCAGAATGCCGTGGATCAGAAGGCGAAGATGCTCACGACCATCGATCCCCCATCCAACGAGCTTGCACAAGAAAACGGCGTGGCGGGAATGGCCTTGTACCACGCGGTCGTCGGCAGTGACGGAAAAGTCGAAGAGGTGGTGGCCGGGCGGCCCATCGGATTCGGCCTCGACGAAAGTGCGGTCGATGCGATCCGCAAGGCTGCCTTCCAGCCCGCAACGAAGGATGGAAAACCAGTGCCGGTCGCGTTGGACTTGGTGGTTTCGTTCCGGATCTACTCAAAGAGGACGTCACAGACAGCCGCGCAACAGGCCACTGACACTCCGGCCCAGCCCGTGCTACCTGGACCCTACAGCGTTCAGCACCAGTAAGCGGTCAGCCCGCGCGGCCATTGCGAGCGTCTCGCGAGCAACGCTATTCCTTCGCAGTGGGAGCAGTCGGCTCCCAGAGCTCCACGCGGTTGCCCTCGGGATCACATATCCACGCGAAGCGGCCGTACGAGGCGTCCTCTCGTTTGGGATCGATGCGGACCCCGGCGGCCGCCAGTTCTCCAAGAAGCGCATCCAGATCGTCCACTCTGAAATTCACCATCGCCTGTTGTGGCCCGTCTCCAAAATACTTCGTGCCCTGCGGAAAGTGTGCAAAGACCGTCATTCCGAGCGTTTCAGGGCCCTCAAAGCCCAGCGACCCGCCTTCATAGCTTCGAATTCCCAGGTGCCGGGCATACCAGTCCTGAAGTTTCTCTGGATCCTGTGCCCTGAGAAAAACTCCTCCAACGCCAACGGCTTTGGCCATTGCTCCTCCTTTTGGCTATTCCTCTTGCCTGATCAGCTCCTCGATCTTGCGTTTGTGCTTGGCTTGGCGACCCGTGCGCGGTTCGCTGTCGATCGCGCGTGCAGATTTGGGCTGGCCGATCCGCTCGCGTGCGTTCGCCTTCACAGCCTTTGTCGCAGAGAACCTTCCTGGCTTGCGTTTCGTCATCCCAAGGACGAGTATGGAGGAGATTGCGTCGGAGAGGAAGTCCCCGGCGATTTTAACGTGGTCGCGGATTTTCCCGCGGCGGCCCTGCTGGGTCGGGAGAAGGGTTTCGATGGATGAGCGGGATTTTTTCAATGAAACCACCGAGACGCGCACGCACACGCTCGTCTGCCCAAAGTGCGGCCAACCAGGAGACTACAAGGTCACATGGGTTGTGCGGCGAAAGAGAGCAATGCTGCCCGGTCGCGCCGACGAGCGTGATCGGGCCCGCTTCGCAAAGGCGCAGTCTTACATGGTGCGTCGCGACGACAAGCTTGCTTGCTTGAACATGCGCTGTCGCAAGCCGTTTGAAATAACCACGCTTCAATCTCTCGCGTTCCTGACAGAGTAGGCCCCCCGATTCGACCCGGCTGATGCTGGAGTGACCGTAGCAGTCTGATTCTTCCCCGATGTCGCACACCTCGGAGGCCGGCGTGCTCCACCGCTTCCCGAGGGAAACCAATGCACACCTTCAGACGCTCTTTTCGGCAACTTACTCTGATTGCTGTTGCCCTTCTCGCTTTGGCCTCTTCGGCTCTTTGCGCTCAGCAACCTGGACCGGAGTCAACCGTTCAGCTTCCAAATCCGCAGATCAGCGGCGGCATGCCGCTGATGCAGGCTCTTGCCAGGCGGCAGACAACTCGCTCGTTCCGCGATCAGTCCATCCCCCTGCAAACGCTCTCAAACCTGCTGTGGGCCGCCTTCGGCGTCAACCGGCCACGCAGTGTGAAACCAGGACTCGGTCGTACCGCGCCTTCCGCAATGAACAAGCAGGAGGTGGTGCTCTACGTGGTCCTCGCCACCGGAGTCTTTCGCTATGACGCCGAAAGCCAGGTTCTTCACCAGGTCGCTTCTGGAGACTTCCGTTCTCGGATTGGCTCGGGTGAAGCCTCTAAGGCTGCAGTCTCGATCGTCTACATCGCCGATCCCAAACTGGATTACGCGCAGGTGGACGTTGGCTTCATCGGCCAGAATGTCTACCTCTTCGCTGCTTCGGAAGGGTTGAATGCCTGGTTCTACGCATTGCATGGCCAAAATGATGCAACCGCGGTTGCGGCTACTCTTCGGCTACCGCCTGACAGGCGGCCGCTCTATGCCCAGTCGGTCGGCTACCCTCCGGAGTAGCCCCGCCAGACTGACAATCTTCCTCTATCGCCTCTGACGACGTCGTTGCACATGGTTTTCATCTCGCCGCAACGGCGCCCCGTTGCGGCTGGCGCCAGTCCCACACCATGTGATTGAATCAGGAGTGTGAACGTCACGGGGCCCGGAGGTCGAAACGCAAGGCCCGCGAGGAGAACGAATACCATGCCGAATATGCTTCTTCCCCCCGAAGAGCGCAATCTGACCCCCGATCAGGTGGAAGCCCTCGACAAGAGGCGCGAGCTCGGCCACACCCTGCTCGTCATCGCCGGCCAGTTCTCCGTCATCGGAACGGTACTTCTGCTCTGGGTGGGCCAGGATCTCACTTATTCCCCCGGCTGGGCACACCCCATCGCCTACTACTTCGCGGCTATTCTGGGCCTCATTGCAGTTTGCGGACTTGCAGGACTCATTCTGCGCTCCGGTACCCCGCGACTCGACTGATTTCCAAAGCCTTCTGGCGCTGGCGCTGCTCATCCCAAGGCCTCATCCACCCCCCGCTGCAAAGTCCTCGAAAACGGTATAGCCTGAGAGTGTGCCAACGGCTGCCGCTTCCTCGACCCTTGCTGTCAGCGCTCCCCGGCTCACAGATAGCCACGGCCGAGTCATTCATGATCTGCGCGTCTCCATCACCGACCGCTGCAACTACAGGTGCGTCTATTGCCGAACCGGCGAGCATGGGCCTCAGTATCCGGAGCTAGCCGCGGTGGAATACCTTCGCCTGATCAGGCTCTTTGTCAGCCTGGGCATCGAAAAGGTTAGGCTCACCGGCGGCGAGCCTCTCTTGCGCAACGGCCTCGTCGAATTCATCGAGAAATTAGCCGCCCTCCGCACGCCGTCCGGCGGTTCGCTCGATCTGGCACTAACCACCAACGGCCATCTCCTCGAAAAGCTCGCCGTCCCGCTCAAGGCAGCCGGACTCAATCGCGTCACCGTGAGCATGGACGCAGTTGACGCTCCAACGTTCGAGCGCATCACCCGGGTCCCCGGCAGCTTTGACAAGGTCCTGCGGGGTGTTCGTGCGGCTCGCAATGCCGGCCTCACCCCCCTCAAGATCAACTGCGTGTTGTTGCGCGGTTTCAATGACAACGAGATCGAGGGCTTCGCCCGCTTTGCCCGCGAAGAAGACGTGGCGGTCCGCTTCATTGAGTTCATGCCCCTCGAAGAAGATCGCCTCTGGTCCCCGCAGATCGTCGTTCCCCTCGCCGAGATCGTCGAGCGTATCGGCCGCCTGATGCCCCTTAAACCTCTACCCCAGCGCGACGCCAGCGAGACCGCTCGCCGTTACACCTTCGAGGACAATCGCGGAGAAATCGGCATCATCGCGCCGGTCACGCAAGCCTTTTGTGGCGCATGCAGTCGTGTGCGCCTTACTTCAGACGGCAAGATTCGAACTTGCCTCTTTTCACAGGTTGAACACGATCTATACGGCCGTATGCGGGCCGGAGCGACCGACGAAGAGCTCTCCGCCTACATCCACCGTACGGTGCAGGGCAAAGAGGCGCGCCACCATATCGGCGAACCTGGCTTTCTCAAGCCATCCCGGTCCATGGTGCACATCGGCGGTTGACTCGCCCTTATACGACGTGGGTGTTCCATTCATGACAAGTTTATGTGGGCAGCCACAACGTCCCGGCTCTCGTCTCTACTCCCTATTCCCCACTCCCTGCTCTACTCCCTGTTCCTTGGTCTCTACCCCAGTTCGCTCGTTCCCTGTTCCTCTATGACACAATGCCATCAAGGGAACTTTCCCTGGGGCCTGAATGATTCACACGCAGGAAAAGCGCATTCCCATCGACGACCTCCTCGTCTTCCATCAACTTGCGCGCTCGCTGAACTCAAGCCTCGACCTGGATACGATCCTGCGCACAATCCTCGAACAGATGGAGCGTTTCATTGACGCCGACCTCTGGACCCTGCTGATGCTCGACGATTCCCGCCATGAGCTCTACTACGCCATCGCCTCCGGAAACGAGGAAAAGGCGCTCAGCGATCTCCGCGTCAAAGTCGGGGAAGGGGTCGCCGGCTGGGTGGTTGAACACGGCGAGACACTCATCATTCCAGAAACCGAAGGGGACGATCCTCGCATGCAGCAGACCGTTACAGGACAAGCAAGACAGGTGCATTCGGTCATCGCAATGCCTCTGCGTGGGCGCAAGGGCATCCAGGGCGTCATTGAATTCCTCAATCCCCGCGCCAGCCAGCTCACGGACTACACCATCGCCTTCCTGCACATCCTCGCCGACCACGCCGCCATCGCCATCGAGAACGCGCGTGACGTCGCACGCATCCAGCAGCTCACGATCACCGACGACACGACCGGGCTCTTTAATGTGCGCCACCTCTACAACGTCCTCGACCTTGAGCTCAAGCGCAGCGCAAAGGAGCGCAAGCCGATCAGTCTCGCATTCATCGATCTCGACCGTTTCAAGCTCGTCAACGATGTTCACGGCCACCTCGTCGGTAGCGAGTTGCTCGGCCGCATCGGCGCGCGCCTTCAGGAACTGAGTCGCAAGCAGGATCTGTGTTTCCGCTATGGCGGCGACGAATTCGTAATTCTCATGCCCGAAACCAGCGCCTCAGAGGCCTTGACCGTGACCACCGCTCTCCATCAGCGGCTCATGCAAACGCGCTTCCATATGAAAAACGGCCTGGAACTCACATCGAGCGCCAGCGTCGGCCTCGCCACCTGCCCGCCGGAACAGGCCGCCGTCCACGCCATCATCGGCATCGCCGACGCGCGCATGTACACCGTTAAAAACGACGGCCGAGGCCGAGTCCGCGGCGAATAACTTCGCCCACCACCAGATTGTCATCCCGAGCATAAGCACCAGGACTTCATTCATTCGGACGAGGCAGACTGCGGATGAATATTCATCGCGGCTTCATCGCGATGAGTGGCACCACTCATGGCTGGCCTGAATCAGACCGCGAGGCCGCTGCGAGTCCTGCCTCTGAAATGGGTGGCCCGGATGCCGCTTCTGGCACCCGGGAAAGCACACCTCACTCATCCTCCCGGAAATCCTCTTTCGCTAGCTTCTCCAGCTGGCTGCGCCAGTCCAGTCCCTCAACAAATCCCTTCGACTCGCGCCAGCCCGGCTCCACGATCACATGTAATTCAAGAAACACTCGTGTTCCCAGCAGCGACTCGATCTGCTTCCGCGCTCCAGTCCCGATCTCCTTCAACTTCGAACCGCCCTTGCCGATCAGAATCGCCTTCTGCCCCTCTCGCTCGCAGTAAATCGCCGCCGCAATCCGCGTCAGTGGCGCCTTCGTCTTCCTTTTCGGCGCCGGACCTTCCACCGGCTCTTCAAACCGCTCAATCACCACTGCCGACGCATACGGCACTTCCTCACCCGTTTCCACGAGGATCCGCTCGCGAATCAGCTCCGCAACCATGAACCGCATAGGCTGGTCCGTGTACTGGTCTTTTGGGTAGTACTGCTCGCCTGCCGGCAGCACTTCGACAATCTTCCGGATCAGCAGGTCAAGTCCGTCGCGCTTCCGCGCACTCACCGGGATCACCTGCGCAAAGTCGTACTGCTTCATCAACGTCTCAATCAATGGAAGCAATACATCCTTCGCAACAAGATCGATCTTGGTCAGCACCAGAAACGCGGGACAATCCAGTCCGCGAATCAGCCCGAATAGAAACTCATCTTCACTCGCCCAGCTCGGCGATTTGTGCAGGTGCGCCTGCGCCGGCTCGCCCGCTGCCTCAAGCTGCACCCGGCGGCTCGCGTCGATCAGCACCAGAACTAGGTCTCTCGTCTCGAGGGCCTCGTGCACTTCCTGCAGCATGCGCCGGTCGAGCTGCGAACTCGGCTTGTGCACTCCCGGCGTATCGACAAATACAATTTGCGCCGCGGGATGCACTCCTTTGCGTGCCGCTACCTCAACCACTCCGGCGATGCGGTTGCGCGTCGTCTGCGGCTTGGCCGTGACAATGGCCACCTTCTCGCCCGTCAGGGCGTTCAGCAGGGTACTCTTTCCGGCATTCGGCCGGCCGAGAATGGCAACAAATCCTGACCGCACGCGGTACTCCCAAACCCATTATCAAGGATTTCCCTGCACCGCTCGAGAACCTAGCTCCCGGCACATCGCCAGCGCAGCTTCCCCAGTTTGTAGCCAAGGTATCCGGGCAGGGCTTCGAAGATGGCTCGCCTCTTCATTTCTTCGTAGCTCAGTTGCCCCACGCCAAATCGCGTGATGAGCGACCGCAGGCCGGGATCGCGGTTAGCAAATCTCACGGCCAGGTCAATCAGTACAGGGTTCGGATAAAAGCGCCTTTGCAGGGCAACCGATTGCCTGAGTTCCCTCCCGATTTCTGTGTCACATGCACGATCATGTCGCACCAGAAACCTCGCCGACGTCTCTCTGCTCCGGATCGCGGCGAGTGCTGTCTTTCCGGCGTGCTCTCCACTGACCATCGCGTAGTAGATTCCCTCGGCAGTAAACCCATTCACAAACCCCGCGGCATCGCCCGCCAGCAAAACGCGATCCGCGGAGATTTTCCGCAGGGGACCGCTGAACGGCAAGGGATAAAAGTGGAAGTTCTGGCGCTGTGATTCTCCCTGAACTACGCCCTGCGCCTTCAGTTCTTCAAAAAACCGAATGTGATGTTCGTAGGGCTTCTCGTCCACGTGCTTCTTCACATAGTCCAGCAGATAGCCCACGCCAAAATTCACATGAGCGGCCTTCGGAAACACGTATCCGTAGCCATAGCCTCCCCCGCGCCCGAAGTGGACATAGAGCGTGTCTGTGCGTGCACTCACCACTGCGATCGGGCTCTCCTCCGTTCCATCGACGGCAATCTGGGCCGGACTCCAGGGACCGCGCAGCCCCGCATGCACGGCAACCGTGCTGTTCACTCCATCGGCTCCGATCACCAGGTCGGCAATGAATTCTTCACCAGATGTCGCGCTTAGAAAGACGCCGTCCTTGCTCACCTGAACGCGAGAGACGGTCACATCTTCTCTCACCTCGATGCCGCTCGTCTTGCAGTGATCGAGGAGCGCGTTATCGAATTCGAGCCGTCGAATCATCGCATACAGAGGCTCTTCGGCTTCGAAGTGAACGGCCTCGCCCGATGGGGCCTCAAGCACCACCCTGTTCACGAGATTCGTCGGAACACTGCGCATCACATGCTCAAGGTTGGAGAAACGGCGATAGACGCGACAACTGATCCCGCCACCGCACGGCTTCAGCCTGGGAAACCGCGCTCGCTCCAGGATCGCGACCTGCAGACCAGCGCCGGCCAGATTGACCGCAGCCATCGATCCCGCCGGACCTCCGCCCACGATCAGGACGTCGTATCTCATGCATCGATTCTCAGATGGAAATATGCCGTTGGGAAGGAAAACTTTCCTTCAGTTCCTTGGGGCATCACGGCAGCCTCGCGGCATCCTCCTGCACGGGCGGGAAGATACGCAGGCGTTCCACGCGCCGGTCAGTGGAAGCAACTACCTGGATCCGCAGGCCGGCATGTTCGAGCACCACGACCTCGCCCGGCAACGGAATGCGCCCTTCGATTTCGCTCACCAGCCCACCGAGAGTTGTCGCCTCGTACCCTTCGTCCATTTCAACCGGTTCGCCCAGAAGGTCCGGGATGCGATCCACCGGAAAGTCTCCCGCGACAAGCCAGACGCCATTCGCCTCCGCTTGCGGATCACGGATGTGCGCATCCTTTTCGTGTTCGTCCCGGATGTCGCCCACAATCTCTTCCAGCAGATCCTCGATGGTCACCAACCCTGCGACACTGCCGTATTCATCAATCACGACGCGCATGTGCTGTTTTTCGCGTTGCATCTCCCTCAGGAGCTCGTAGCCGCGCTTGGTTTCAGGTACAAAAACTGCAGGCTGCTTGATGCTGGCGACCGTGCGCGTCCTCGCTTCTTCATCCGTGATCTGCAGCAGGTCATGCGTAAAGGCGATGCCGGTGATGTTGTCGAGCGATCCGGCATATACCGGGACCCGCGAAAAATTGTGCTCTTTCAGCAGCTCAAGAAACCTCTCCAGCGTGATTGACTCCAAAACCGCGAAAACCTTCGGGCGCGGCGTCATCACTTCCCGAACCAGTTTGTCGCCAAACTCCACCGCGGACCGCACCAGGTCGCGATCGCTCTCTTCCAGAATCCCTTCTACCTCCCCCGCCTCGAGAAGCGACTCAACATCGACCGCCGGTTCTTCATCGGGACTTACCGGTTCTTCCGCAAGAGACGCGACAGAAAACGAAAACCGGATTGCAACCGTAATCGGAGTCATCAGCCAGAGCAGAAAGCGTATTGGCCAGACCAGCCGCGCGGCCCAGCGGCCTCGCGTGTGCGCGAACAGCAAAGTCGGCAGGATCTGGTTGCAGAGAACCACGATCAGCACCACGATCAGAACCGCCTGCGCGATCTCCGGATACGTCGGCCGGGCTGCATGCGGCGCGCGGTCAAACAGGACCGCGCCGATGCCAAGCGCCGTAACACCAAGCGTCAGTTGTTGCAGCACCGCAGCCGAGAGCGCTGCATGATCGCGGCTCAATCCGATCAGAGGCTCGACCTTCTCTTCCCACTCGTCAAGGTTGTCCTGCACCTCGCGCGGCTGGATCTTCCCGAACTCGGAATACACGCGGCTGATATACGCCGCAAACGTATCGATCACCGCCGCAAGCAGCACAAGCGTGATGGCCAATGGGCTCATAGCCTGGAACTCCTTGTCGCTCGCTGTGCTGATCTCCGTTGCGGGCTCTTCGATTTGAGCGGTCTGCCGGCCGCTCCACCCGCTCTCTCGATCAGCCCCTGCGGCAATCCGAGCTTTGCGCGCAAAGTCCGCTCGCGCCGGAACATCTGACCCTCATCTGTCTCGTGATCGAACCCTAACAGATGCAGCAGCCCGTGCAGCATCAGTAACTTGATCTCCGCCGAGAGCGAGTGGCCGCGTTCCGCGGCCTGGCGTCGGGCAGTGGGGACGCTGACCGCCAGATCACCCGCAATCTCCGCCTTGACCTCTTCGCCCGAAGGAAATGAAAGCACATCCGTAGTCTTGTTCTTTCCTCTGAACCGGCGATTCAGCCTCCGCATCGTCGCGTCATTTGTCAGAAGCACGCTCACCTGACCATGAAGTCGGATAGCGGCGCTCGCCTCGTTCAGAAAGCGCTCGAGCGATCGCGCTGAGGGAAGCTTTTGCTTGAAGGAGTCACCGTGCTCCGCGAACCCCTTGGGAGGTCTCGCAGCTTTTCCCCGCGAGGCGATCGCTGTCGAGGGAAGATCCAGGTCTGGGTCGAGAATGATCATCGTGCGCGGGGCCGCATCCGGCGCAGCCCCGTAATCTACAGATTCTACGCGAACCTTCTATTGCGGTTTGCTCGGATGCGCCGCAAGCCCCTCGGCTTGTGTCGGCGAGGGCGCTTCCATTGTCTCGCCCAGGTTCAGCGGCAGTTCCTGCTGCTGCGGCTTCGCTGCCTCATAGGCCCGCACGATGCGCTGCACCAGTGCGTGCCGCACGACGTCGGCATCCGCAAAGTGGCAGAACTGGATACCCTCCACACCATCGAGAATGTTGATCGCATCGAGCAATCCCGACTTCCGCGGATTGGGCAGGTCGATCTGAGTAATATCTCCCGTAATGACTGCCATCGAGTTGTTGCCCATGCGCGTCAGAAACATCTTCATCTGCTCGATCGTCGTGTTCTGCGCTTCGTCCATGATGATGAACGCATCGTTCAGCGTGCGTCCTCTCATAAACGCCAGGGGTGCGACTTCGATCACGTTCTTCTCCAGCATCTTGTCGACCTTCTCCGGATCGAGCAAGTCATATAGCGCGTCATACAGGGGGCGCAGATACGGATCCACCTTCTCTTGCAAAGTTCCCGGCAAAAAGCCCAGGCGCTCGCCGGCTTCCACTGCGGGGCGCACCAGCACAATACGGCTCACCTTCTTCGCATTCAGAGCAGCGACGGCCATCGCCACTGCAAGATAGGTCTTGCCCGTGCCCGCGGGCCCAACGCCAAACACCATGTCGTTCTGCTCGATGGCCTCGATGTACTTGCGCTGGTTGAGCGAGCGCGGCTGCACTGTGCGCTTCACGCCCGCCGAGCGCTGCTTGCCCGAGTCGGCCAGCGAACGCAGCGTGGTCGCCGGATCGGCCACCACCAGCCGCAGCATCCCATTCAGTTCTCCATTGTGCGGGTTGATGCCCTGCCGTCTGAGCGCTTCGAAATCCTGAAAGATGCGCTGCACCCTGGCCACTGCATCGTCAGGCCCTTCCACGTGTACGGCGTCCGATCGAAGGTCGATCCTGACTCCGAGTGAATCCTCCATTAACCTGAGGTTTTCGTCGCGGGTCCCAAACAGGGGCTCAAGATGTGGCGTGATCTCCAGATCAGCGTTCAGGGGGCCTCCATGGCGCTGCCTCGCAGGCAGACGGCTTCTGCAGATTGGATGATTCTGGCTGGAAGGTTGACGGTGCCTGGGCGGGTTTATTTCCACACAGCGGGAGAAAGCGCACTAAACTGCGTCCGGTCTTTCCCTTGCCCGAGTTGGCGTGAGCGGCCAAGTAGCTGTGTATGCCGAGAGAGTAGCGCCGGTGACTTGTTCAGTCAATCCCACCAGCGTAAAGATTCAAGAAAATAGTGACTCCCCATGTACCATCCCCGTCCTGGACCGAGTGCCCCATTCATCGCAGTATCGAAGACTCGCCGAGTGGGGCTTCGAGGGAGATTCGAGCCAGATGCCCAGAGCTTCAGCATTTGCGCGATGAACCTCTCGCCAAATGGGACTCGTCGGGTTCCAGAGGTTTCAGAGGCCGTTCCGTCTACAACATTAGGGCAAGGTGGTTTCGGTGAGCGTCCAGAATTGACCCAAACCCCGCTTTCCCGTAGACTAGGAAATTGCGAGGGATGCGGCTGTTTCTGCATTCTGGCCCGCATAACTCACTGATTCTAAGGAAGCAAAATGGCAAACCATGTATCGTCGCTGAAGCGCGCCCGTCAGACCGAGACCCGCACCGCGGTGAACCGCGCCAATCGCACCCGCGTGCGCTCGAGCCTCCGCGCTCTCCGCGAGGCCATCGTCAAGGGTGATGTGAAGGCCGCTCAGGCGCAGTACCGCGAGACCGTGTCCACGCTCGACAAAGGCGTCCAGAAAGGTGTCTTCCACTCCAATACCGTCTCCCGCTACAAGAGCCGCCTCAACGCCCGCCTCAAGACCCTCTCCACCGCCAAGGCATAGTCCCAGGCGGCCTGCCCCGATGGCGGTCGCAAAGCAGCCAGGAATGCGGCCGGGATGCGCCCCGGCCGCATTTGTTTTTCTCCTGCCACCACGCCTGAAAACCAAACGCCATCGCCAAAACCGGTCAATCCACAATCGAATTGAACTGGTAATTCTGGCAGTGGTCCACGACCTTCAATCTTGCTACCTTGATCTGCGCGGCAGAGACCAGCGAAGCCAGTGGCCTTCTCCCTGCAAGTCAGCTACTCGATCGCCATTTCGAAACTACTCGCATTGATCCGAGTGCACATGGAGGACAAGGTGAACATCAGATCCAGATATCTCTTGAAGATGAGTGCTGCCGTCGTGGCAATCGCAGCCGTAACCGTCGTCCCTGGCTTTGCCCGCGAGAAGTATGAAACCATCGATGCCGCAGCATACGGCACTAGCACCCAGATGGGCCAAAACGGCACGATGAGGCTGGTCATCTACGAGTATTCCACCGCAGACGACAGGCAGATTCTAGTCGAGTCCTTTCAGAAAGGTCAGAACGACGGTCTGGTCAACGCACTTTCGAAGATGAAAGTAGTAGGCCGGATCTCCATGCCAGGCACCCTCGGTTTCGACGTCTCCTACATTCGCTCAATCAAAACCCCCACAGGACGGTCGATTCGTTTCATCACGAACCGCAAGATCGCCTTCGGAGAATCCTACTGGTCCACCCAATCGCAGTCCTTCAACCTGACTGCGGGTGAGATTAACATCGACGATACGGATAAGAAGAAGAGCGGGGGCGTCCTCTACCCGGCAACACAACTCACCATCAACAAGGATGGCGAGCCACAGTGGGATCTCAGAATGAACCCCTGGAAGCTCAACAACATCATCGTTTGGCCGGGCTCGAGCACTGAGCAGGAGAAGTAACCCGATCCGGCTCACGCCTTCCATTGAGGTTTCACAGTTCCTGCGAGGTATTGATCATGAGAATAAGGCTGCGTTCGTGCGGTATCGCGCTGGTGACGGCTTTCGTGCTAATGGGCAGCACCATGGCCCAGAAGAAGAGCAAGTACATCTGTGATGAACCGCAACCGGCGGACATGTGCAACGCCGCCAACACGTGCGGATCAGCATCCGAGGAGTGCAAGGTCGACATCAGAAAATCAGGAGATGGCGCGAGCGTCAAGCCGAGCATTCCCAAAGCAAAAAGCAATCAGTTCTTCTGCGTAAAGGCTGGCACCACGGTTGTGTGGATGTCCTCAAGCAAAAACGCCGGGTTCTCGGTCTACTTCGGAGCCGATTCGCCCTTTACTCCCGATGATCCAATCGTCGGCGGCGGAGCCAAGCCCATCACCGTGAAGGCAGAAACTCCCGGCTGCTACAAGTACGACGCCGGAGCATACTACTCGGGAGCCGTCTACGGCATGAGTGGCGGCAGCAAGCCCGAGTTGGTGATCCTGCCCTAGCTGCGAGTGTCTCGGCCACTTTGACAAGAGCGCACCTCAAACCCTCCCACCGCCAGGCATGGCCGGATTCAATGCAATCGAACGCAATGGCCGAGGTCCCCTCGGCCATCTTTCTCCTATCCCCTACTCCCTACTCCCTAGCCATTCAAAAATCCCCGCCGCGCCCTGCCCTCCCCCCACGCACATCGTCACCATGCCGTACCGCATCTGCCGCCTCTTCATCTCGCTCAGCAGCGTCGCCGTCAGCTTAGCCCCGGTGCATCCCAGCGGATGCCCCAGCGCAATCGCCCCGCCATTCACATTCGTCTTCTCCGGATCGAACCCAAGCTCCCAAATCACCGCCAGCGCCTGCGCGGCAAACGCCTCGTTGAACTCGATCAGCCCGATGTCATCCAGCTTCAGCCCGGCCTTCTTGAGGGCCTTCGGAACCGCGTAGACAGGCCCAATGCCCATCTCTTCCGGCAGGCATCCCGCAACCGCGTACGCAACCAGCCGCGCGATGGGTCTGATCCCCAGTTCCTTTGCCCGATCCGCATCCATCAGCACCGCTGCGGCCGCGCCGTCCGAAGTCTGCGAGGCGTTCCCGGCGGTCACTGTCCCCTGAGCGTGAAACACCGGCTTGAGCGCGGCAAGTGCCTCGCGCGATGTGTCATTGCGCGGTCCCTCGTCGATCGCAAAAATCGCCTCCGACACCACCGGTTTTCCAGACTTCACCCCCGGAACCGCCGTCGCAACCTTCACCGGCACCAGCTCCTCATCAAACCTTCCCGCGGCCTGCGCGGCGATCGCCTTCTGATGACTCCCCAGCGCAAAAGCATCCTGATCCTCGCGGGACACGCCATAGCGCCGTGCAACCCGCTCTGCCGTCAGGCCCATGGTCAGCAGCGATGCCGGGTAGTTCTCCGCAAGCCATGGATTCGGCCGCGGCTTGATGCCGCCCATCGGCAGCATGCTCATCGTCTCGGCCCCACCTGCCACCACCACGCGCTGCGTGCCTGTGCGAATCCGCATATCGGCTTGGGCAATCGCCTCAAGACCTGAGGCGCACAGGCGGTTGACCGTCATCCCCGGCACATCCACGGGCAACTCAGCCCGAAGCGCCGCCATGCGCGCCATATTCCACCCCTGCTCACCCTCCTGTTGCGCACACCCGAGGATCACGTCCTCGACCTCTCCCTTCTCCAGCCCGGGAACCCTTTCCAGCGCTCGGGTCAGCGCTATCGCCGCGAGATCGTCGGGACGGGTCGTTGAGAGAGCCCCCCTCGGCGCGCGGCCAACTGGCGTGCGAACGGCGCTGACAATCACCGCTTCCGGCATAAGAGTGCTCCTTGTGTGCATCCGTTCGATGCAACCGCGCGATGAATAGATGCGACCATGGGCCGACTCCATGCTTTGTCATATGGCATCAGCATCAAGGATCGCACTGCAGCGCAAACAAACTAACAGCTAAAAGCTAATGGCTGGGAGCTGCTTTTACTCCGGCATCTTCAGCGTCGTCCAGGCATTCTTCGCGTAAAAGTGATAGACCTTGCGCTGGTTGATGAAGGTTTCGGCCAGCGCATCGTGATCGAGAAGCGGCGGTCTGTGCTCCATGGCTGCCTGCGCGTCCCTCACCTGCTGCGGCGATGCCGGATCGATCCCCCAGTTGAATCCCATCACGCCCGTTGGATCGTGCACCTGCAGCTTCTGCTTCTCCGCCGCTGTCGTCAGAATCGCGGGGTGCTCGACGTCGCTTCCAAAAAAAACCAGCAGGTTGACCGTACCCTGAGTTGCACACAGAACTGCCCAGTCCGATGAGCCCGTTTGTTCGAAACTCGCGCGCACAACATTCTCCGGCCTGTGCGCCTGGTAGGTCTGCGGAATCAGGCAGCCACGCTGCGTCAAACGCTCCGCCACGGCGGGAGGCAGCTCCGGGAAGGAACTTACCGGCAGGTGGCGGATCAGATAAGCAACCGGCCTTCCCTCCAACGTCACCTCGCCCCTCTCAGTCAGGTGGGCCGTTTGTCCCGTGTCCCGTTCTTTGCCCTGTCCTCTTCCCGGCAGGCTGCTCATCGCAACCAATGCCGCCAGGATCGGGATGATTGCCGCGTATTTCATTGCAGCCTTAATTGCGCAATGGCTTGCCCGTCTTCAGTGTAAAGGCGATGCGCTCCTGCGTCTTGCGCTCGCCGCACAGCGAGAGGAATGCTTCCCGCTCCAGGTCCAACAAATACTGCTCGCTCACCAGCGATCCCGCTGTCACTCGCCCGCCGCAAAGCACATATGCCACCCACCGGGCGACCTTCTGATCATGCTCCGATGCGTACCCGGCCTCACCCATGAGAAAAACCCCCGTGTTCAGCGTCGACAAAGCCGCCGTGCCCGGCGCAGGAATCTGTGTTCGCGGCTGCGGAGCCGAATAGCCCGCATCGGCCAGCGCCATTGCCTCCGCCTTCGCGTCCAGAAGCAGTCGTTCGCGGTTCATCGTGATGCGGTCTGCCTTCGACAGCAGCCCCAGCGAACGTGCCTCTGCCGCAGACGTCGAAACCTTCGCCATGGCGATTGTCTCAAGCGCCCGGCTGAGCGCTGCACTCAATTCACCTGATTGTGCAAAGCGCGACGGGGGGTCTTTCGGATCGGGCGGAGCCAATGCGGCCGCGGCATCCACCGCCCGCAGCAGCATCTCTTTCGTCCCGCCTCCTCCCGGAATCACCCCGATACCGGTCTCGACCAGTCCGATGTACGTCTCGGCGTGCGCCTGCCGCCTTGCGCCATGCAGGCATATCTCCGCTCCGCCGCCCAGCGTCAGATTGAACGGCGCCACCACCACCGGCCTCGGACAGAACTTGATGGACGCCGACATCTGCTGGAATGCGCGAATGGCCATCTCCACCTCGTCCCACTCGCCCTCCTGCGCGCTAAGCAGCAACTGCATCAGGTTCGCGCCCACGCTGAATCGCTCGCGATCGCTCGTGATGACGAATCCCGCAAAATCCCGCACCGCATCCGATGCCGGATTCAGCACCGCCGAAACCATCGCCACAACATCACCGCCAATTGCGTTCTTCAGTGAGTGCAACTCAATACACCCGATGCCATCACCCAGGTCTACCAGCGATGCGCCTGCATTGCTGCGCACCACGCCCCGCATGCGCCGGAATTCGGCAACCCATGCATGGCCGCGCAGCGTGCCGATCGTCTCCCAAACGCCCGAGATGGGGTTAAAGCACTGGGGACCATCAGGCGAATACCACGAAACTTTCTGCCCCTCTGGAATCGCGTCCTGCAGGACCTCAACTGCACGAGACACCGGCAGGCCAATCGACCTCATCCGGTCAATCGTCTCCTTCACCCCTGCCGCGTCCCACATCTCAAACGGCCCCATCTCCCAGTTAAACCCTGCACGCATGGCCCGATCTATAGCGACCGCATCTCCCGCCGCTTCTCCGATCCGCTCCGCTGCAAAATTCCAAAGTGTCGAAAGGAACGGCCACAAGAACTTCGCCGCTTTGTCCCTGCCCGGATCATTTGCAAGCAGCATCCTTAGCCGCTCCCGCACGGTCGCCCCATTCTTCGCCATCTCCAGAGAGGGAAGCGACGCCTTCGCCGCCGGCCTGTATTCAAACGTCTTGATATCGAGAACCAGCCGTTGATCTTTTCCATCAGCGCCGCGCGTCTTCTTGTAGAATCCCTGTCCCGTCTTGTCACCCAGCCAGCCGCGTTTCACAATCTCGGCCAGCACGCCTGAAAACCCGCTCTGCGTCACTCCTTGAGGAAAGTTCGCAGCCACGTGCGCGAGGATGTCAATGCCGACCATGTCCGCCAGCCGGAATGTTCCCGTCCGTGGCCATCCCAGCACCGGTCCGGTCAGCGCATCCACCTCCTCGATTGTCAGGCCCTGCTCTATCATCAGTGTCGCCGCCGTGAACATGACCGCAACACCGATCCGGTTCGCGATGAAATTTGGCGTGTCGTTCGCGTAGACTACCTGTTTCCCGAGAATGCGGTCCGCAAAAGTCGCAAACGCCGCCACCACTCCGCGGTCGCTCTCTGCTGTTGGAACCACCTCGAGCAATTGCATGTAGCGCGGCGGATTGAAAAAGTGCGTGCCAAAGAAACGCTCGCGATGCTTTTTGAGCCCCGCGGCGATCTCCTTCACCGGCAGTCCCGACGTGTTCGTTGTGAGGATGGCGTGCGCCGCCAGATACTGCACAACCCGCTCCAGCAGAACCGTCTTGATCTCGAGATTCTCAGCCACGGCCTCGATCACCCAGTCGCATTGCGCCAGTTTCTCCAGGTCGTCTTCAAAGTTTCCAGCGGTGATCAGCGCCGCAAGAGACGGCTCAAACAGCGCCGCCGGTTTCGTCTTTTCGAGGGCTGCCACCGCCGTCTGCGCCAGCTTGTTGCGAGTCTTCTCGCCTTTCGGAATCAGGTCCAGCAGCATCACCGGGATTCCGGCGTTTGCCAGGTGCGCGGCAATGCGCGAACCCATGGTCCCCGCGCCCAGAACCGCCGCGCGTCGCACAAGTAGCGGTTGCGCCGCAAAACGCGCAGTGGACACCTCAGCCTCATGCGTCGGACTTATCTGTGTCTGTATCGCCATATCCGCCTGTCTCACTTAACCAGCAGCTTGAATGCATGCGTCCAGTCGTTGCGCACAAACCCGGGAATACACCACAACATGCACAAAGGCTCGATGGCGCGGGCGGCTTCCACACCTCCCATATCCGCCGTCTCCCAGCCGAACTGTTCATTCACCTTGCTGACTTGCTTCTTGGCCGCATCGCTGTTGCCACAAATGAACATCGTCGGCCTGCCGCCCTGAAACTCCGGATTGATCATGCTTGCATTGCCGACCGAGTTATACGCCTTCACAAGGTTCGCTCCTGGAAACTGGCTCTGCAGCCGCTCCATGAGCGATTCGTTCATGCCCGTGAAGAACCGAAGCACGCCGTTAACCGGCGGAGCATCTTCGATCGGATTGCACGCATCCATCACCGTCTTCCCGCCCAGATTCTCCGCTCCTGCAAGGGACAGCGCTTCCGCGGCAGCGGTTCCCTTGACCGCCAGCACGATGAATTCGCCAAACTGCGCCGCATCGGCAAATGTGCCCGCTTGCGCGCCGGGATGCTTTGCGGCCCAATCCGACAGTTTCCCTGCAGTTCTGCTCCCGATCTTCACTTGGTGCCCATGTTTCAAAAAGCCTGCGGCCAGCACCTTGGCCACGTCTCCCGATCCAAGCACTCCCACTCTCATCGCGACCTCCATGCAAGACTGCTTACCGACCCCGAAAGAATACTCTTCCTTGGTTATGGCGTGATCAAGCGGGTCTTGCCGCGAGCCATCGGGGAGAAGAATACAGACTCCTCGGATCAATGACATTGGTCACGCCGGCTCTCTCTCCATTTGAAACGCAGAAGTTCACCCTGCGGTATCCTCTAAGCAGGGACAGGCGCTGTCGCACCCACCCTGATGATCCTCTTGAGCAGAAATGTATGGGAAGCCGCGGCCGGCGCGACCGTCGCTGTCGTCCTTGCCGCAGGCACAATCTGGTTCCTCCGGCGAAAGCGCCCGACAGAGGAAGAGCTGGAGTGCGCGCGCAGGAAACTCCTTTCCCAGACCGGCCGTCTCGTAGACGGCATGCTCCTTGACGTGCGCGAATTGACCACCGATGACGGTCGCACCCTTACCATGCTCGAGTACAGCTACCGCAGCGCAGGCGTCGACTACGAGTGCTCGCAGGACATTTCCACGCTGCTCAAAGTGGTTGACCCGTCTAAGATGCGCGCCGGCTTCCCCTGTTCCGTGCGCTACCAGCCTGGAAGCCCGCAGAACAGCATTGTCATCGCGGAAGAATGGTCCGGCCTCAGGTCCAGCCTGCCTGTCTTTCCTCCCGCCGCAGACAGTCGAGGTCGCAAGGATGTGGAGCAATTCAACACCGGCCGCGGCTGACTTTCTGCACCCGCTCCCTTCGCGTTGGCGCCCAACACCCGGCACAATTTAGACTGCCTTTATGCATGTCCACGCGGCGCCCCCGACGCCCGGCACGAAGAGAACCCAGTCCGTGCTTCGCTTTTCCCTCGGGGCCACCCTCGTCTATGTCCTCGTGACTTTCATCGCCGGCCTGCGCGCCCATTCTCTGGCACTGCTCTCCGAGGCCGGCCACAACGTCTCCGACTTCCTTGCCCTGTTGCTCAGCTTCGCAGCCGTCTACTTTCAGTCGCGTCCCGCTGACCACTCCCGCACCTTCGGCTACCAGCGCGCGGGAGTCCTCGCGGCCTTCGTCAACGCCGCAACCCTGGTGGTCATTTCCATCTGGATTGCAATCGAGGCGATTCATCGCCTCAGTGCTCCCGTCGCTGTCCAGCCTCGCCTCATGATCATCGTCGCAGCCGCGGGCGTGGTAATGAATGGCGTGATTGCCGCCCTGCTTTGGGGTGTCGCTCGCGATGTCAACCTCCGCAGCGCCTTCCTCCACATGGCCGGGGACACACTCTCCACGGCCGCCGTGATCGCCGGTGGTATCGGCATTCTCTATACAGGACGCAACTGGATCGATCCGGTTCTTTCTTTGATCATCGCCGGCCTCATTCTCTGGACAAGCCTCGACATCGTGCGCGAAACGCTCAACATCCTTCTCGAGGGCACCCCTCGCGGAGTCGCAATCAACGACATCCGCAGCGGCATGGAAGCCGTTGAGGGCGTCATCAACGTGCATGACCTGCACGTCTGGAGCCTCGGCTCACACTCTCACGCCCTTGCCTGCCACGTCACCATCGCCGACATTCCCCCTTCTGAGAGTGCATGCATTCTGGTCAAGCTCAACCATACCCTTCGCGACCATTTCCAGATCAGCCATGCAACCATTCAGTTTGAGCACCAGGGTTGCGAAGAACTCGAAGGCTGCGTAGTCCCCATCGAAGAAATGTCCACCGGCGCAGCGCACGGTCATCACGGCCACGCACACTAGTCCGGCCTGGGAGGTCAGTATCTTGTCACGACGTCGAGTTGCACTTGCTGCTCTGTGTCTTGCGCTGCTTTCCTCGATTCACAATCGCACCTGGCTCTCGTCACCTGCTCTCGCCGCATCTCCGCTGCAGAATGCGACTCCATCCGCGTCTCAGCTCGAAGCCCTCACCGGCGAATATACCAATCCCGTCGAGCCTGATACCCCTCTGAGCTTCTACGTCCAGGACGGACGGCTCGTCGCAGAATCGGAGCGGCTTGTTCCCACCGCCCTCAATGCCGTCTCCGCCACCCAGTTCGGATTCCCAGGTTCCAGAACAACCTTCAACTTTACGCTGGACTCTTCCGGCCGCGGAGTTAGCCTCGAGGTCTCCGATCAGCCCCGCATGGCCTTTCAGCGCACAGGCATGCCGGTACATCATCCCTTTCACGATTACCAGCGCACCGAAGTCATGATCCCCATGCGCGACGGCGTCAGGCTCCACGCAGTAATCCTGAAGCCCGCCGACATCGCCGCGCCGCTCCCATTTCTTATTCAGCGCACACCGTACGGAGCAGATGGCGCCTCCCGCGCTTCCTTCTTCTTTTCACGGCCAGAGCTCGCGCGTGAAGGCTACATCTACGTCGAGCAGGACATACGCGGACGCTTCAAGAGCGAAGGCGAATTTGTGATGAGCCGCCCCATCGCCGACCGCCACCCCAAGGCCACTGAGGCAGGCTACGACCCAAAGGTCGTCGATGAAAGCACCGATGCATACGACACCGTCGACTGGCTCATCAAAAACGTCGCCGGCAACAACGGAGGCGCCGGATTCATCGGAACTAGCTATCCCGGATTTCTGGCAATGTGCGCC
>Ga0335069_10002595_pt1 | contig 27708 bp, 27 predicted proteins | sample Lox_Sample_11_FD_206714 | JGI IMG/M metagenome (GOLD analysis project Ga0335069, IMG submission 206714) | Soil microbial communities from Loxahatchee National Wildlife Refuge, Florida, United States - Lox_Sample_1.1 | ecosystem: Environmental > Terrestrial > Soil > Wetlands | place: USA...
CGCGGGCACGGCCTCGTCAACGGACAGGTGGCGCTCGCAGGCGGGGGCGGTGCCGGGAAAGTCGCCGGTCCGGACCGCCAGGCGGCACGGGCCGATGGGCCCGCGCTCGTCCTCCAGGATGGGCCTCCACAGGCGGCAGCTTCCGCACTCCCGGGGCCCGTAGCCGCGGCCTCGGTCGGGCGCGGTCACGCCCGGGCCTCCCGATGCGCGGCCCGCGCGGCCACCTCGGCCTCGAGCCTCGCCACCACCGCCTCGAGGGGCACGCCGGTGGTGTCCACCTGGAGCGCGTCCTCGGCCGGGCGCAAGGGCGCCACCGCTCGCTGCGAGTCGTCGCGGTCGCGCCGCTCCTGGTCGGCCAGGACCGACTCGAAGGGGGTCGCGTCGCCGCGGGCCCGGAGCTCGGCGTGGCGCCGGCGGGCGCGCTCCTCGGCGGTGGCGGTGAGGAAGAACTTGGCGTCGGCGTCGGGGAAGACGACCGTGCCGATGTCCCGCCCCTCCAGCACCGCCCCCCGGTTCTCGGGAGCCAGCGCCAGCCGCCGCTGCAGCTCGAGCAACCCGGCCCGCACCGCCGGACGCGCCGAGACGGCGCTGGCCCCCATCGACATGGGAGGGGTCCGGACCTCGGCCGAGACGTCCTCGTCCCCGAGCAGCACCCGCTGGGCCTCGCCCGGCCCCGCCGGCGGCGCGAACCGGATCCGCAGGCCGGGCAGCAGGGCCTCGAGGCCGCGGTCGTCGTCGTAGGCCAGGCCGGCGCGGCTCGCGGCCAGGGCCACCGTCCGGTAGATGGCTCCCGTGTCCACCATGGCAAAGCCCAGCCGCGCCGCCAGCAGCCGCGAGACGCTGGACTTCCCGGCGCCGGCCGGCCCGTCGATGGCCACGATGAATGGCCGGTCGGCCGACCCCCCCTGCGCCCGGCGAAGGGTCACCTCGACAGCACCTTGCGGAGGGCGGCCAGGCACTTCTGGTTCTCCTCGGCGAGGCCCACGGTGATGCGCTGGGCGTGGGGGAAGCCGTAGCCGGCCAGCGGCCGGACCACCACCCCCTCGCGCAGCAGATCCTCGAAGAGGGCCTTGGCCGGCCGGCCGGGGAAGTCGGCGAGGACGAAGTTGCCCTGCGAGGGGACCACGGTGGCCCCGAGCTCCGCCAGCCCCGCGGCCAGGAGCGGCCGCTGCTCCAGGACCAGGGCCCGGCCGCGGGCCACGTGCTCGACGTCGGAGAGGGCTGCGGCGGCCGCCGCCTGGGCCACGTGGTTCACGTTGAACGGCGCGCGCACGCGGTCCAGGTACTCCACCACGTCCGGCCGCGCCAGCCCGTACCCCACCCGCAGGCCGGCCAGGCCGTAGATCTTGGAGAAGGTCCGGAGCACCACCAGGTTCGGGTACTTCCTCCGCAGGGCCAGCGAGTCCTGGTAGCCCGGCGCGTCGACGTACTCCGCGTAGGCCTCGTCGAGGACCACCAGAGTGTCCTTGGGCGCGGCGTCGAGCAGAGGCAGCAGGTCCCGCTCGGCGAACCAGGTGCCGGTGGGGTTGTCCGGGTTGGCCAGGAACACGACCTTGGTCTTGCGGGTCAGCAGCTTCTTCAGCGCCTCCAGGTCGTAATGGAAGCGGGCCCGCATGGGCGCCTCCATGAAGGTCCGCCCGTGGGCGCAGGCCGCCAGCTTGTAGGCGACGAAGCTCTGGGCCGAGGCCAGCACCTCCTCGCCGTCGAGCACGAAGGTCCTGACCAGGAGCTCGATCAGCTCGTTGGAGCCGTTGCCGACGAAGATCTCGTCCGGCGTCACCCGGTGGTGCGCGGCCAGCGCCTGGTGGAGGACGAAGGCCGAGCCGTCGGGGTAGAGATGGACCTTCGCGACCGCGGCGCGGGCGGCCTCGACGCCGCGGGGCGAAGGACCCAGCGGGTTCTCGTTGGAGGCGAGCTTGGCCACGCCGGTCACGCCGTACTCGCGCTCGACCTCCTCGATCGGCTTTCCGGGGACGTAGGGAGTGAGCGAGGCGACGTAGGGCGGGACGAGGGCCATTGCGCCTTCGGTTATACCGTGCCCCCGGGGGGCTGGCGACTGCCGCTGCGTGCCGCGGTCGCGCGTGCTTCGCGCGAGGGGCTTGACGCCGGCCGCGGAACGGGAGTGGGGCGCGACCTCAGCCTTCCTCGGAGAAGACCCCCAGCGAGCGGAAGCGGCGGTAGCGGTCCTCGACCAGCTCGCCCGGCGAGAGCCGGCGCAGGTCGGCGAGGTGGCGGCGCAGAGCCTCGCCCACGTTGCGGGCGGTGAGCTCCGGGTCGCGGTGGGCGCCGCCCGGCGCCTCGCGGATCAGCTCGTCGGTGATGCCGAAGCCGGCCAGGTCGCGCGCGGTGAGCCGGAGCGCGTCGGCGGACTTCTGGGCCTTGGAGGGATCGCGGTAGAGGATGGCGCTGCAGCTCTCCGGCGAGATCACCGAGTAGATGGAGTACTCCAGCATGAGCACGCGGTTGGCCACGCCCAGCGCCAGGGCGCCGCCCGAGCCGCCCTCCCCGATCACCACCGTCACCACCGGAACCGGGAGGGAGGCCATCACCTCCAGGTTCACGGCGATGGCCTCGGCCTGCCCGCGCTCCTCGGCCCCGATGCCCGGGTAGGCGCCGGGCGTGTCGATGAAGGTGAGGACCGGCCGGCGAAAGCGGGCGGCCAGGTCGAAGAGCCGCCGCGCCTTCCGGTAGCCCTCCGGCCGCGGCATCCCGAAGTTGCGGAGCACGTTCTCCTTGGTGCTGCGCCCCTTCTGGTGGCCCATCACCACCACCGACTCCCCGTCGAAGCGGGCCAGCCCGCCCACGATGGAGCGGTCGGCGGCGAAGCGGCGGTCGCCCTCCAGCTCGAAGAAGTCGGTGAAGAGGGCCTTGAGGTAGTCGAGGGTGTAGGGCCGGTGCGGGTGGCGTGCGAGCTGGACGGTCTGCCAGCGATCCAGGTCGCTGAAGATCTGGTCCTGGAGCCGCTTGGCCTTCCTCTCCAGCTTGGCGATCTCGTCGGCGAAGTCGACCTTGGCGCCGCCGGACAGCTCCTTCAGCTCGGAGATCTTGGCCTCCAGCGCCAGGAGCGGGCGCTCGAACTCCAAGGCGTAGGCGAGCTTGGGCACGGCCGGCTTATAGCACGCGGCTGCTGGCCCCACCGCCGGGGCACGTCAGGCGGGCTCGACGCAGCGCGCCAACTCCCCGGCGTCGTAGGGCGGCGGGACGAATCGCACGCCGCGCTCCCGGCGCAGCCAGATCACCTGCCGGCGCGCGTAGCGCCGGTGGGCCACCTGGACGCGGCGCACCGCCTCGCCGCGGGGCAGCTCGCCGCGCACCACCGCCACCGCCTCGGCGTACCCGATGGGAAGCCGCGCCGGCAGCGGGCCGCGGCGGGCCAGCAGCACGCGCGCCTCGTCGAGCAGGCCGCCCGCGAACATCTCCTCCACCCGGGCATCGATGCGGGCGTGCAGCTCGGCCCGGGGCGGGTCGAGGGCGAGGAGCGCGGCCTGGTAGCGCTCGGCGCGGAACCCGTGGGCGGCCTGGAGCTGGGACGGGCGGACGCCACCCCGGGCGATCTCCAGGGCGCGAACCACCCGGACCAGGTCCATCGGCCGGATGCGGGCCGCCGCCTCGGGATCGATGGCCGCCAGCCGTGCGTGGAGCGCCGGCCGGCCCTCGCGCTCGGCCTCGGCCTCCAGGCGGGCCCGCAGGGCCGGATCCCGCCCCGGCGCCGCCACCACCCCGTGCAGGAGCGACCTGAGGTAGAGCCCGGTCCCGCCCACCACCAGCGGGAAGCGTCCCCGGGCGGCGATGGCGGCGATGGCCCGGTCGGCCAGCGCCGCCCAGCGCACCGCGTCCAGGCCTTCCCCCGGATCGCACAGGTCGAGCAGGTGGTGCGGCACCCGGGCCCGCTCCGCCGCGGAGGGCTTGGCCGTCCCCACGTCCAGGCCGCGGTAGAGCTGCTGGGAGTCGGCGTTGACGATCTCGCCCCCCAGCCGGGCGGCCAGCTCCAGCGCCAGGGCGCTCTTGCCCGAGGCGGTGGGCCCGGCCAGGACCAGGATGCGGGTCCCGGGGTGGTCCGGCTGCGGCGCGCGCTCGGAGCCGGGCTCGGTCACGGCGGGGGCTCACCAGACCCGGCAGATCTTCTCCGGCGCCATGGGCGAGCCGGCCGGGCAGGAGAAGGCCTGGCGGAACTCGGGCATGTTGGCCACCAGGCCGTTCACGCGCCAGCGCAGCGGGGAATGGGGATCGGTCCGGGCCAGCAGCCTGCGCCGCTCGTCGGTCACGTTCTCGCAGGCCCACTGCGCGTTGCCGACGAAGAAGCGCTGCTCGGGCGTGAGCCCGTCCCTCGGCTCCAGGGCCTGCCCGCGGGTCGCGTCCCTCCAGGCCATCCAGGCGAGGATCAGGCCGCCGAGGTCCGCGATGTCCTCACCCAGGGTCAGCCTGGAGTTGATCTTCAGGTCGTCGATCACCGGATACTGGCCGAACTGCTCCACCACGCAGGCGGCGCGGTCCTGGAAGGCCTGGGCGTCCTCCGGCGTCCACCACTCCCGCAGGTTGCCGCGGGCGTCGAACTTCCGGCCCTCGTCGTCGAATCCGTGGGTCAGCTCGTGCCCGATCGTGCCGCCGGTGTTGCCGTACCCGGGCGCCAGGTCCATCCGCGGATCCCAGAGCGGCGGCAGCAGGATCCCGGCCGGGAAGTTGATGTCGTTCTTCTGCTCGTCGTAGTAGGCGTTCACGGTCGGCGCGGTCATGCTCCACTCGTTCGGGTCGACCGGACGGCCGATCCTGGCCAGCTGGCGCACGGTCTCGAACCGGGCGGCGCGAGCGACGTCGCCCGCGAACGCCGAGCGCTCGATGCGCAGCGCGCGGTAGTCGCGCCAGCGCGCCGGGTAGCCGATCTTCTCGCGCACCGCCGCGAGCTTGGCCAGGGCGGCCCGGCGGGTGGCCTCGCCCATCCAGTCGCTCTCCCGGATCCGGGTGGCCATGGCGGCCTTGATGCGCCGGGTCATGTCCAGCACCTGAGCCTTCACCTCGGGCGGGAAGACCCTGGCCACGAACATCTGCCCCAGGGCGTCGCCCAGGTCGCGATCCACCCAGGCGACGCACTTCCTCCAGCGCGGCTGGTCCTCCTGCACGCCGTTCAGGTAGGCCGCGTGGAAGTCGAAGGAGGCGCGCTGGAACTCCCGGGAGAGGTAGGGCGCCCGGGCGTCGACCAGGCGGGCAATCAGGTACTCCTTCCAGGTGGAGAGCGGCTCCTCCTCGAGGAGCGACTCCACCTCCAGCAGGAAGGCCGGCTCGCTGCCGTTCACCGCCCGCAGCCCCGGCTTGCCGGCGGCGGAGAGGTAGGCGCGCCAGTCGAACGAGGGGGTGAGGGCAGCGAGCTGCCCGACGGTGAGGCGGTGGTAGACGTTGTGGGGATCGCGGCGGTCCACGCGGCTCAGCGTCGCCCGGGCCAGGGCCGTCTCGAACCCGAGCACGCGTTCCGCGGCGGCCTTCGCGGCGTCCGCGCCCTGGCCGGTGAGCCCGAGGAGGCGGGCCACGTGGCCGCGGTACCGCTCGCGCGCCTCCTGCATGCGCGGCTCGTCGGAGAGGTAGTAGTCGCGGTCGGGCAGCCCCAGCCCCCCGATGAGCAGGACGGCGATCACGCTCGCCGAGTCCCGGGCGTCCTGCTCGCTGCCGATCCCGAAGAGCAGCTCGTCGCCCAGCGACGGGTGGAGGCGCCCGAGGAGGCGGGCGATCTCCCGGCGCGAGCGGAGTGCGTGGATGGCGTCGAGTTCCGCCTGGATCGGTCCCACGCCTGCCGCGTCCACGGCGGCCTCGTCCATGCAGGCCGCGAAGTAGTCTCCGGCCTTCTGCTCATTCTCGGAGCGATGCCCGGTCCCTTCCGCTGCCGCCTTCTCCAGGATGCCCCACAGGAACCGCCGGTTCTCGTCCGACAGCTTCCCGTATACGTCCCAGGAGGCCTGGTCGGGCGGGATGGGGTTCCTCGCCATCCAGCCGCCGCAGGAGAAGGCGTAGAAGTCGCTGCAGGGGTCGACGCTCCGGTCCAGGGACTCGGGGTCCAGGCCGGGCGTGTAGGGGAGCGCGGTGAGGGGGCCGGCGGGCTCTGCGGCGCGGGCCGCGGCGCAGAGCGCGAGGCAGGCGACGGGGAGGAGGCGCATGGCCCCATGTACCCGCCAGGCCGACGGCGGTCAACGATGTCCGGGCGCGGTGCTCCCCTTGCGCGCCGGCGCCTTGGGCTCGGGCGGCAGGCCCAGCTCGGCCCGGACCGCGGCCGCCAGGAACGCCGAGGCGTCCTCCGTGTAGCCGCGGTCGACGCGGGCCACGGTCCCGTCCCGCCGAACCAGGAAGGCCGACGGCAGCGGCGCCTTCTCCCCCAGGTAGCGCCGGGCCAGGATCTGGAAGCGGTCCGACCCGACCGGGTGGACCACCCCCGCCCCCGCCACCAGCTTGCGCGCCGCCTCGATCCCCGCCTCGTCCCCGTCGATGTCCACCGATACGACCCGCAGCCCCTTGGCCCGGTAGGCGCGGTCGAGCGACACCAGGAAGGGAAGCTCCTTCTTGCAGGGCGCGCACCACGAGGCGAAGAAGCTGAGCAGCACCACCTTCGACCCGGCGTCCTCCGCCTCCGGGCCGACCAGCTGGTCCAGGCGGACCCAGGGTGCCCCCGCCGCCTCGGCGTTGAGCATCCGGAGCGAGAAGGTCGGCGCCTGCACGCCCACGGCGACGGTGCCGTCGGGCTCGGCGAGGAGGAGGGCCAGGGCGAGCGCGGGGAGGAGCATGGCCCCCTGATTGTGCCACGCGAGCGCGCCCGGTCCACCGCGCGGACGCGCCCACCCTTCCCTACTCGGGGGAGCCGCCTCAGCGGGCCAGCAGCTCCCGCGCCGTCGCCGCCAGGGCGTCGCGCGCCACCAGGTGCTGCGCCTGGGTGGCCATCACCTTGAGCGCGACCTGGCCAGCCTCGGCCTCCCGGCTGCCCACGAAGGCCACCAGCCGGGCCCCCCGCGACTCGGCGTACTGCAGCTGCTTCCCGAGCTTGTCGACGTTGGGGTACAGCTCGGTGGCGATCCCCGCGGCGCGCAGCGCCGCCGCGACCTGCAGCGTCTCGGCGGTGGTGGCCTCCTCGAGCCGCAGCACCATGGCCTGGGCGGCGGTCGAGAGTTCGGGGAACATCCTCCGCTCTGCCATCACCACCAGGATGCGCTCCAGCCCCAGCGAGAAGCCGACCGCCGGCAGCGGCTGGCGGAGGAACATGCCGATGAGGTCGTCGTAGCGCCCGCCGCCGCCCAGGGAACCGGCCAGGTCTGGCACCTGCACCTCGAAGACCGGGCCGGTGTAGTAGCTGAGCCCGCGCGCCAGGCTGGGGTCGAAGGCCAGCCGCCGGCCGCAGGGCGCGTGGGCCGCGAGCGCCAGGAGGGCCCGCAGCTCGGCGGCGCCCCGGCGGCCCGCCTCCGAGGTCGCCACCGCGCCGGCCAGCGCCTCGAGCAGCGCCGCGCCGCCCAGCCCGGCGCCGGCCACGACCTCCAGGAGCCTGGCGGCGGCGGTGGCCTCGACGCCGCGGGCCTCCAGCGCCGCCCGCACCTCGCCGGGCGCGACCTTCCCCAGCTTGTCCAGCTCGGTGATGGCTTCCACCTCCCGCGCGAGCGGCACGCCGGCAGCCTCGATCATCCCGCGCAGCAAGGCCCGGTGGTTGAGCCGCACGCGGTAGTCGTCGAACCCCAGCCGGTCGAGCACCTCGCAGACCGCGCTCGCCACCTCGACCTCGCAGACCAGGTCCTTGCTCCCCACCACGTCCACGTCGCACTGGTAGAACTCGCGGAAGCGGCCGGCGGCGGGCCGGTCGGCGCGCCACACCGGCTGGATCTGGTAGCGCTTGAAGAACCGGGGAAGCTCCCCCTGGTGCTCGGCCACCACCCGCGCCAGCGGGACGGTGAGGTCGTAGCGGAGGGCGCTGTCGCCCAGCGCCAGCTCGTCACGCTTGAAGGCCGCCCGCGCCTCCTCGGCGCTGCCCGGGGCGGGCCGTCCCCGGACCTTGTCCAGGGCGCGGCCCAGCTCGGCGCCGCGGTGCAGCACGCGGAAGATGAGCTGGTCGCCCTCCTCCCCGTACTTGCCGAGCAGGGTCTCCAGCCGCTCCATGGCCGGGGTCTCGAGCGGCTCGAAGCCGTAGCGCCCGTACACCTCGCGCACCACGGCCAGCACGTGCTCGCGCCGCCGCACGTCCTGCGGCAGGAAGTCTCGCGTGCCCTTGAGCGGGGCGGTGTTCTCCTTGGCCATGCGGTCCTCGGGGCCCCCGCGGCCGAAGTCCCGCCCGGGCGGCGGCCGCGTAGATACCAGAGACGGCGCGGGCGTGCACGGGGAGCGGGCCCGGGCCCGCCTCAGCCGGGCGGGAGGGCCTCGCCGATCCGCTCGCCCACCCTCACCCGCGCGCCGGCGGTGAGGAGCGGGTCGAGGCGGGCCCGGCCCGGCTCCAAGAGCACGATCACCGTCGACCCGAGCTCGAAGGCGCCCAGCTCCTGGCCCTTCTCGACGGCGATGGGGGAGGCATAGTCCCGGGCCTGGGCCCGCGCGCCGGCCCGGTTGGTCGCCGGCACGTCCCGATCGTAGGTGGCATGAACCCGCCCCACCACCGTCGCCCCCACCGCCACCACCGCGCATGCGCCGGCGGGCGTATCGAGCAAGGTCACCAGCCGCTCGTTCACCGCGAACAACCCGCGCACCGAGCGCACCGAGGCCGGGTTCACCGGCCAGAGCCGTCCGGGGAGGTAGCGCCAGCCGGTCACGCCCCCGCCCAGCGGGAAGTGGATGCGGTGGTAGTCGCGGGGCGAGAGGTAGAGGGTCAGGTAGGGGCCGCCGTGGAAGCGCCGGGCCGTGGCCTGATCGCCGAGCAGCGCCGCGGCGGTGTAGCCGATGCCCTTGGCCTGCACCAGCGCTCCCTCCCGCGCCGCCCCGGTCTCCGAGACCACCCCGTCCACCGGGGAGACCACCACCCGCTCCCCCGGCGCCATGGGCCGCAGCCCGGGCCGGAGCGGCCGGGCGAAGAACTCGCCGAAGGTGGCGTACGCGGAGAGGTCCGCGCACTCGGTCAGGTCGACCCGGTACCGGGCGGCGAAGGCTCCCATCCCCAGCCGCAGGAGCCAGCGCGGGAGCCGAAGGCGGGCGAGGGCGCCGGCCAGCCGGGACAGGGCGTTCTTGGGGAGGATCCGCAGGGCGGCGATGAAGAGCCGGTCGCGCATGGACCGGCGAGTGTAGCAGCGCGCCGGCCGGCCCGCGGGCGGTTAACATGGAGGCGTGCGCATCGGGCTGGTCTCCGACTCCCACGGCCTTTCCCATCCCGCCCTGCCCGCGCTCTTCCGGGGCTGCGAGCGCATCCTCCATGCCGGCGACCTCGTGGACCCCTCCCTGCTCGAGGGGCTGCGCGCCCTGGCCCCCCTGGCGGTGGTCCGGGGCAACAACGACGTCGACCCCGCCTTCCACTCCCTCCCCGAGGAGCTGGTCCTCCCCCTGGGCGAGCTGCGGGCCTTCCTGGTCCACGACCTGGGCTCCCGCGAGCACCCCCATCCCCGCGTGCGGGCGGCCCTGGCGCGGGTGCGGCCGGACGTGGTGGTCCACGGCCACTCCCACCGGCCCGGCGCCGCCCTTCACGCCGGCCGCCTCTACGTGAACCCCGGCAGCGCCGGGCCGCGCCGCTTCTCCCTGCCGCGCACCGCCGCCATCCTCGGCGTGGCCGGCCGGCGGGTGCAGGTGGACTTCTACGATCTCTCCGGCCCGCGGGCCGCGCCGCATGGGCCCTCGGTGGAGGCCGAGCTGTGACCTCCCCCGCGGCTCGCCGCCCGCCCGCGCCCGGCCGGATCCTCCGCGCCATCGGGTTCGACGACGCTCCCTTCCCCCGCCGCGGCCGCAGCCAGGTGGCCGTGGCCGGCGTGGTCTGCGCCGGGACCCGCTTCGAGGGGCTCGTCTGGGGCCACGTCCGCCGGGACGGGTGGAACGCCACGGCGGTGCTCCTCGATCTCCTCTCCCGGAGCAAGTTCCTGCCCCAGCTCCACCTGGTCCTGCTCGACGGCATCTCGCTGGGCGGCTTCAACGTGGTGGACCTCGCGCGGCTCTCCGCCGCCCTGGGCCGCCCCTGCCTGTCGGTGATGCGCCGGCCACCCGATATGGCCGCGGTCGAGGCCGCGCTCCGGCGCCTCCCCCGCGCCGCCGCCCGCCTCGAGCTCCTCCGCCGGGCCGGCCCCGTCCACTGCCTGGGGGGCTTCGTCTTCCAGGTCCAGGGGGCGGAGCCGGCCGACGCCTCCGCGGCGCTGGCCCGGGTGACCGACCGCGGTGCGGTCCCCGAGCCGCTCCGCCTCGCCCACCTCGTCGGCGCCGCCGTCCGGACCGGCCAGAGCGGGCGCCGGGCGTGAAGGACGAGGTGGGTGGGCGTCTCCCGTGCCTCGGAGCCGCGCTCTTGTTACCATCGACTGGTCGTGTGCCGCCTCTTCGGCCAGCACGCCCACCAGGGGTTCGACAGCGCGCAGCCGCTGTGCAGCGCCGAGAACGCCCTCCGCTTCCAGTCGCACAAGCACCCGCACGGCTGGGGCATCGGCTGGTGGGAGGACGGGCTGCCTCGTGTCCGCCGGGGAATCCTCCCCGCCCATTCCGACGGCGCCTTCCTCGACGCCGGCCGGGCCATCCGCGCCCCGGTGGTGGTGGCCCACGTCCGGGAGGCCAGCGTCGGGCCGGTGCGGCAGGAGAACACCCACCCCTTCCTCCACGGCCGCTGGCTCTTCGCCCACAACGGGACGGTGGCGCGCTTCAAGGACCGGGAGGAGGTCCGCGACGCCCTGGCGGCGGAGATCGACCCCGACCTGCGCCGCGAGCTCCGCGGGGACACCGACAGCGAGCGCTGCTTCTACCTGTTCCTCACGCGGCTGCGTGCCCGGGCCGGCCTCGAGCGTCCGGGCATTGCCGACGTCCGCCGGGCGCTCGCCGAGATGACCGCAACCGTGCTCCGCATCGCCGACGAGGGGACACGAGCCAAGCCCAGCTCGCTCACCTTCCTGGCCTCGGACGGGCGCTTGCTCGCTGCCTGCAGGCTGGGGCGGACGCTCCACCTCTCGGCCTCGGCCGGCCCGCCCCATGCCTTCGTGGTGGCCAGCGAGCGGATCGGCCGGAACGCCTGGAGCGAGATCCCGGAGGGCGGCTTCGTGGGAACCGAGGACGGCGTCAGCGCCCTCTCCTGCGCCCTGGCCGCCTGAGCGGGCGCGTCCGCCGCCTGGCCGTCTCCGGGTGCCGCGGCGCGCGCCCGAGCAGGGCCCGGCCCAGATGGGCCGGCCGCTCCCCCCGGCCCTCCACCTCGATCCGCCGGGCGGACGGCGCCGCCGCGTCGTGCGCCAGCCGGATGGTGAGCCGCTCGGCGGGCAGCGCGCCCGGGATCCGGTCGGCCCACTCCACCAGCAGCGCCCCATCGCCGCCCACCAGGTCGCCGAAGCCGGTCCCGTACAGCTCGTCCTCGTCGCCGATCCGGTAGAGGTCGGCGTGGTGGACGGGGAGGCGGCCGCGGTAGGTGGCCACGATGGCAAAGCTCGGGCTGGAGACGTCCCGGGCCGGGACCCGCGCGCCGGCGCAGGCGCCGCGGACCAGCTCGGTCTTGCCCGCACCCAGGTCGCCCTCCAGGGCCACCACGTCGCCGGGGCGGAGCATCCGCCCCAGCCGCTCGCCCAGCGCACGCGTGGCCCGGGCAGATCGGCTCCGCAGGTGGCCGAGGTAGTGGACCTTCTCCCCGCTCACCGCCGCCACTCCGCCCACACCTCGCCGATGGCCTCGGCCAGGTCGCCGGCCAGCATGCCCCGCTCGCCCCACCGCCGCGCCGCCAGGTCGCCGGCGCGCCCGTGGACCCAGGCGGCACAGCGGCCCGCGGCCCGGGGCCGGAGCCCGCCGGCGAGCAACGCGCCGGTGAGCCCGGCCAGGACGTCGCCCGTGCCGCCGGTCGCCATCCCCGGGTTGCCGGTGGGGATCACCGCCGGTGGGCCGTCGGGGTCGGCCACCACCGTGCGCGCCCCCTTGAGCACCACCGTCGCTCCCCAGGCCCGGGCCCGGGCCTGGGCCAGCCCGATCCGGTCCGCCTGCACCTCGGCGATGGTCTTGCCGGTGAGCCTCGCCATCTCCCCGGGGTGGGGGGTGAGGACCACGGGCGCCCCGAGCCCGACCGGCCCGGCAGGGTCCGCGGCCAGCGCGTTGAGGGCGTCCGCGTCCAGGGCCGCGGGGAGCCCGCACCGCGAGAGGAGCTCGCGGAGGAGCGCCCCGGTGGCCGGACCGCGGGGGATGCCCGGCCCCACCACCAGCGCGTCCGCGCCGCGCGCAGCCTCGAGGAGCGGCGCGAGGTCGTCCGGCCCGAGCGGGCCCAGCCCGGGGAGGACCGCGCTCATCGCCTCGGGGCGACCCGCCGTCGCCGCCGCCACCACCTCCGCCCGCGCCGCCAGCGTCACCAGCCCCGCCCCACCCCGGAGCGCGCCGCACAGCGCCAGATGGGCGGCGCCGGTCTTCCCCGGCGAGCCGGCCACCACCAGGAGCCGCCCGGCGTCCCCCTTGTGCGCGTCGGGCGCGCGGGGCGGCACCAGGGCGCGCGCGTCCTCGGAGTAGAGGAGCTCCGCTTCGACCGGGACCTGAGCCGCCGCCTCCTCCGGCAACCCGATGTCGGCGACCACCAGGTCCCCGGCCAGCGAGGCGCCCGGGTACACCACCAGCCCGCGCTTGGGGAAGGCGAAGGTCACGGTCCGGTCGGCCTGCACGCACGGGCCCAGCGGCCGGCCGCTGTCGGCCGAGAGGCCGGAGGGCACGTCCACGGCGAGGACACGGGCCCCGGCGGCCCGGGCCGCGGCCATGGCGGCGATGGCGTGCGCGAAGGCGCCCTCCGGCGGCCGCGCCAGGCCCGTCCCGAGCAGCGCGTCCACCACCACGTCGCCGGCGCCCGCGGCCAGAGGTCCCGCCGCATCCGCCCCGCCGAGGTCGGCGATGGCCACCCCGGCCGCGGCGGCGCCCCGGCGCACGGCCGCTGCCTCGGGCGAGAGCCGTCCCTCCGGCACCAGGGCCAGCACGTCCACGCGCCGCCCGGCGCGCAGGAGCAGCCGAGCCGCCACGTACCCGTCCCCACCGTTGTTCCCGCCGCCGCAGATCACCCGCACCCGGCATCCCGGGCCGAGCATGGCCGCCGCCTCGGCCGAGACGGCCGCGCCGGCGCGCTCCATGAGCGCCGCCGAGGGGATGCCCAGCCCGTCGATGGCGGCGCGGTCGATGGCCCGCATCTCGGCGGAGCCGACCAGCCTCATGCGTTCACCCGGAGGTTCACGGCCGTGCCTGCCGCAGCAGCTCCCGCATCTCGCGCACCGCCCGCTCGAAGCCGACCAGCACCGCCCGGCCCACGATGGAGTGGCCGATGTTCAGCTCCTCCATCTCCGGGATGGCCGCCACCGGCACCACGTTCTGGTAGTTGAGGCCGTGGCCGCCGGCCACGGTCAGCCCCAGCTTGGCGGCCGCCTTGCAGGCGTCGACCAGCCGGTTCAGCTCGCGCCGCCGGTCGGTGGCCAGCCGTGCCTCGCAGTAGCGGCCGGTGTGGAACTCGACGATGGTGGCCTCGGCGCGGTGGGAGGCCTTCACCTGGTCGATCTCGGGGTCGATGAACAGCGACACCTCGATGTCGGCGTCCCGCAGGGTCCTCACCGCCTTGCGCACCACGTCGCGCCCGCCCACCACGTCCAGGCCGCCCTCGGTGGTCAGCTCCTCCCGCCGCTCCGGGACCAGGGTGACCATGTCCGGCTTGGTCTCGTAGGCGATCCGCACCATCTCCTGGGTGGCCGCCATCTCCAGGTTGAGCCGGGTGGAGACGGTCTTGCGCATGACCTGCAGGTCGCGGTCCTGGATGTGGCGCCGGTCCTCGCGCAGGTGGATGGTGATCTGGTCGGCCCCGGCCATCTCCGCCTGGAGGGCGGCGGCCACCGGGTCCGGGTACTGTGTGCGGCGCAGCTGGCGCAGGGTCGCGACGTGGTCGACGTTGACTCCGAGGCGTGCGGGCATGGGATCGGGAATGTAGCGCGAAACGCGCCGGGTGGCGCGCCGCCACCCGGGGAGGCGCCCGGGCTCAGCCCAGCGCCTCCCGCAGGCTTCCGGCGATGGCCTCGGCCATGGCCCGGATCCGCCTGGCGTCGGGCCCCTCCACCAGCACCCGCGCCTTGTTCTCCGTGCCCGAGAAGCGGACCAGCACCCGGCCGGCACTGCCCAGCTCCTGCTCGACCGCGGAGACGGCCCGACCCACCCCGGGGAGCTGGGCCAGCGGGCGCTTCTCGGCCACCACCACGTTCACCAGCGCCTGCGGCACCGGCCGGAAGCAACGGGTCAGCGCCGACAGCGGGCAGCCCTCGCGGCGCATCACCGCCAGCACGTTGAGCGCCGCCGCCACCCCGTCGCCGGTGGTGACGTGGTCGAGGAAGATGAGGTGCCCGGACTGCTCCCCGCCGAAGTTGTAGCCGCGGCGGCGCATCTCCTCCACCACGTAGCGGTCGCCCACGGCGGTGCGCACCACGTGCCCGCCCTCCTCGGAGAGGGCCCGCTCCAGCCCCAGGTTGGACATGACCGTGGCCACCACCGTCCGCTTGGCCAGGGCGCGCCGCCGCAGGAGGTCGCGCCCCAGGACGGCCATGATGGCGTCGCCGTCGACGATCCTGCCGGTCTCGTCGGCGAGGATGACCCGATCGGCGTCGCCGTCCAGGGCCAGCCCGAGCTGGGCGCCGTGCCGCCGGATCGAGCGGGCCATCGACTCCGGGTGAACGGCGCCGCAGTCGTGGTTGATGTTGGTCCCGTCCGGCTTCACCGCCAGGGGGATGACCTTGGCCCCCAGCTCCTCGAACACGCCCGGGGCCACCTGGTAGGCGGCGCCATGGGCGCAGTCCACCACCACCGTCAGCCCCTCCAGCGTCAGCTCGCGCGGGAAGAGCCCCTTGAGGAACTGCCCGTAGCGCCCCCGGGCATCGTCGATCCGCTTGGCCTTGCCGATCCGGGTGGCGATGGGCCGCAGCGCCCGCAGCCCCTGGTCCCCGGCCCCGCCGTCGGCCAGCACCAGCTGCTCGATCTGCAGCTCGACCTCGTCCGGCAGCTTGAAGCCGTCGCGGGAGAAGAACTTGATGCCGTTGTCCTGGTAGGGGTTGTGGCTGGCGCTGATGACCACCCCGGCGTCGGCCCGCATCGACTGGGTGACGAAGGCGATCCCCGGGGTGGGCAGCGGCCCGCAGAGCATCACGTCGACGCCCATGGAGCTGATGCCCGAGGCGATGGCCTGCTCCAGCATGTAGCCGGAGAGCCGGGTGTCCTTGCCGATGACGATCCGGTGCCGGTGCGGTCCGCTCCGCACCACGTAGGCCAGGGCCCGACCCAGCTGCAGCGCCATCTCCGCGGTCATGGGGTGGACGTTGGCCACCCCCCTCACCCCGTCCGTCCCGAACAGCTTGCGGGCCACGGCCGGGCTGCCGGACTCGTCCGGCGCCAAGGCCCGCCCTCCCCTCCCGCCCCCGCTCGCCACGCGCTTGGCCACCTCGGGCCCTCCCTCCTGGTGCATCTCGGCGCCGTCGGCGCGCAACCTACCACCTCCCGGATGGCGGCGGGGTCCTGGCGGCATCCCGGATCGCGGCCGCGACCAGCGCCGCCTGCCGGGCCGGGCCGACGTCGTGGACGCGAACCACCTCCACCCCGGCCAGGACGCAGGCCGCCACCGCCGCCAGGGTCCCGGGGAGCCGCTCCCCCACGCCGGCCCCGCCGATCTGGCCGATGAAGCTCTTGCGCGACGGGCCCACCAGGAGCGGGCAGCCCAGGTCCCGGAGCCGGGTGAGCCCGGCCAGCAGCGCCACGCTCTGCGCGGCGGTCTTGGCGAACCCGATCCCGGGGTCGATAAGCACCCGCTCGCGCCGCACGCCGGCGCGCTCGGCGCGCGCCAGGGCCTCGCCGAGCTCGGCGGCCACCTCTCCGACCACGTCGAGGTAGACGGCCCGCGAGGCCATGTCGGCCGAGGTGCCGCGGGTGTGCATGATCACCGCCGGCACGCCCCGCGCCGCCACCAGCTCCGCCATCCCCGGCGCGGCAAGCCCGCCGACGTCGTTGACCAGGTCGGCCCCGGCGTCGAGCGCCGCCCGCGCCACCTCGGGCTTGGAGGTGTCGATGGAGACGGGGAGCGGGAAGCCGCGGGCCCGCAGGCGCTCGACCACCGGCAGGACCCGCCGGATCTCCTCACGGACCGGGACCGGCGCCGCACCGGGACGGGTGGACTCGCCCCCGACGTCGACCAGGTCGGCGCCCTCCCCGGCCATGGCCAGCGCCCGCGCCTCGGCCGCGCCCGGGTCGGCGAAGAGGCCGCCGTCGGAGAAGGAGTCGGGCGTGACGTTCAGGACGCCCATGAGGAAGGGGCCAGGCCCTTCGAAGGTCCTGGCCCCGATCCGCATCCGCACCGCAGTCCCCTAGGCCTTGCCGGTGGCGGGCAGCCCTCCACCGACGGCGTCGAGCAGCCCGCGCTTCCCCTTCTCCGGGACGGCTGGCGCCACCGACTTGGGAGGCGGGGCCCGGGTGATGCTGCGGCCGCTCATGAGCACGTCGATGTCCGCGGCGTCGAGGGTCTCGAACTCGATGAGGGCGTCGGCGATGCGGGCCAGCTGCTCCTTGTGGTCGATGAGCACCTGCCGGGCTCGCTGGTACTGCTCGGTCACGATGCGGTGGACCTCGGTGTCGATGTCCTGGGCGGTCTGCTCCGAGTAGCCCTGGGTCGTGGTCATCTCCCGGCCCAGGAACACCTCGCCCTCCTTCCGCCCGAAGGCCAGCGGCCCCATCTTCTCGCTCATGCCCCACTCGCACACCATGGCCCGTGCCAGCTCGGTGGCCCGCTCGATGTCGTTGCCGGCACCGGTGGAGCGCTCGCCGAAGGTGAGCTCCTCCGCCAGCCGGCCGCCCATGAGGATGGCGATCTGGTTGAGGGCGAACTGCTGGTACATGTTGAGCCGGTCCTCGGTGGGGAGCTGCTGGGTGAGCCCCAGGGCCCTGCCCCGGGGGATGATGGTCACCTTGTGCACCGGGTCGGTCCCGGGGAGCACGAAGGCCACCAGCGCGTGGCCGGCCTCGTGGACGGCGGTGTTCCGCTTCTCCTTCTCGGAGATGAACATGGAGCGCCGCTCGGTGCCCATCAGCACCTTGTCCTTGGCGAACTCGAAGTCGTCCAGGGCCACCCGCTCCTTGTTGCGGCGGGCGGCGTAGAGGGCCGCCTCGTTGACCAGGTTCTCGATGTCGGCCCCGGAGAAGCCGGGGGTGCCGCGGGCGATCTGGGTGAGGTCCACCGCGGCCTCGAGCGGCGTCTTCTTGGTGTGGACCTTGAGGATCCCCAACCGGCCGTTGAGATCGGGGCGCGGGACGGTGATGCGCCGATCGAAGCGGCCGGGGCGCAGGAGCGCCGGGTCGAGAACGTCGGGCCGGTTGGTGGCGGCGATGAGGATCACGCCCTCGTTGGACTCGAAGCCGTCCATCTCCACCAGCAGCTGGTTCAGCGTCTGCTCGCGCTCGTCGTGCCCGCCGCCCAGACCGGCGCCGCGGTGGCGGCCGACGGCATCGATCTCGTCGATGAAGATGATGCAGGGAGCGTTCTTCTTCCCTTGCTCGAACAGGTCGCGGACGCGGGAGGCGCCCACGCCCACGAACATCTCCACGAAGTCCGAGCCGGAGATGGAGAAGAAGGGCACCCCGGCCTCGCCGGCCACGGCCCGGGCCAGCAGCGTCTTGCCAGTGCCCGGGGGGCCCATGAGCAGCACGCCCTTGGGGATGCGGCCGCCCAGCCGGGTGAACTTCTTCGGGTCCTTGAGGAAGGAGATGATCTCCTCGAGCTCGTCCTTGGACTCGTCGATGCCGGCCACGTCGGAGAAGGTCACCTTGTTGTGGTGCTCGGTCATGAGCTTGGCGCGCGACTTGCCGAAGCTCATGGCCTTGCCGCCACCCGACTGCAGCTGGCGCATGAAGAAGAAGATGAGGAGGAAGACGAAGACGAGCGGCAGGTACTGGAGCAGCACCGCCACCCAGAGCGAGTTCTGCTCCGGCTTCTGGTAGGTGACCACCACGCCCTTGTCGATGAGCTTCTGGGCCAGGGTGCCGGAGACGTCGACCGGCCCGGTGGTCTGGAAAGGGGTCCGCTTCTCGTCCTTCAGCTCGCCGCTGTAGTCGAGGTCCTTGACGGTGACGCTGGCGACCTTCCCCTGCTCGACAAGCTGGGTGAACTCGGTCCAATTCGGCCGGTAGACCTGGCGCCCGTTGTGCTCGAAGAACTGCCACAGCGCCACGAACATCACGATGAGGAAGATCCACAGCAGCGCGGTCTTGTAGGACTGTCGCAAGGCGGGCGTTCCCTTCCGTCTGGTCTCCGGGCCGAGAACCGCCGGCCCGCCGCGGGTGTTCCGTCCCTGTCCTGCCGGACGGGCGCACGGCCGCAGCTTTCCCAGCTTATAGCAGCCTTGCACCCCCTTTGCAGTGCGGCCGACCGCCCGGCTATCCGGGCTCGACCCGGACCTCGAGTCCCCCGGCCGTCGTACCCACCTCCCGGGACCTGACGCCCAGCTCCGGCAGCGCCAGCACCGTGGCGCCGGAGGCCACCACCAGCACCGAATCCCGCCGCTCCCGCGGCACCTTCCGGTCGATCATCCAGGCCTTGAGCTTCTTGCCGCCCCCGCCTTCCGGGTGAATACGATCGCCCGGCAAGCGGGTGCGCAGATCGAGCGGCCAGGGCACCAGCGCCGGATCGCGGGCCGTCACCAGGAGCACGCCCGGCCGCCCTGGCAGCGGGTAGCGCCCGGGTCCCGGCAGGGCCACCGCCCAGGGGGAGGGAGCAGGCGGCCGCCCGGCGGAACCCGGACCTAGCTCCAGCTGGCCGTAGCGGCCGCGGGCCTCGACGCCGCCCGGCAAGGACAGGCGCCAGGGCGCCGCCCGCGGCAGGCGGGCCAGCACCTCCTCGACGTGGTCTGCCGAGAGCTCGGCCCCCGCTGCCGCTGCGCGGCGCCAGAGCAGCCGCACCACCCGGCGGCGCACCGCCTCCGGCTCCGCCAGAAGCCGCGCCCGCGCCACGCCCGCGCCGGGCGCGCAGGCCTTGGCCAGCGCCACCAGCGCGCGCTCGTCCTCCCGCAGGAGGTCGGCCGCCCGCGAGAGCGACCGCTCGGCGGCAGGCGCGAGCCGGGCCAGGACGGGCGAGAGCTCGTGCCGGATCCGGTTCCGCGCGTAGCGCGGCGAGGTGTTGGTGGGGTCCTCGCGAAAGGGGAGGCCGAGGTCGCGCAGGTAGGCGAGCACCTCGGCGCGCGAGCGGTCGATGAGGGGGCGGACGACCGGCCCACGCCGTGGGGGGATGCCGGACAGCCCGCGCGTCCCCGCCCCGCGCAGGAGGCGGAGGAGGACCGTCTCGGCCTGGTCGGTGCGGGTGTGGCCGGTGGCGATCCGCGTCGCGCCCACCCGCTCCGCCTCGTCCTGGAGCGCCCGGTAGCGCACCGCCCGGGCCTGCGCCTGGACGTTGCCCGGCCCGACCGTCACCCGCACGGTCGCGAAGGGCACCCGAAGCTGCCGGCAGGTCTCGGCGGCGGCGCGGGCGTCCTCGGCCGAGCCCGGCCTGAGGCCGTGATCGACGTGGAGCGCGGACAGGCCGGCCAGGGCGCCTAGGTCGCGCAGCGCCGCCAGCGCCGCCACCAAGGCGGTGGAGTCGGGCCCGGCGGAGAGCGCCACCAGGGCGCGGTCGTCCTCCGCCAGCAGCGCGCGGTGCCGGCAGCTGGCGCGGACGGCCTCGACGAACGGGTGGAGGTCTCGCTTGCGCACGGACGAGCGGCGCTTGGGGCCGCCCGCTATACTAGCGTCCGAGGCGTGCCAGCCGGATAGGCAGCCGGGAATCGGGAGCGGGCGCCAGGGGTTCCAGGGGGCGAGGAGAGCGGGAACGGCACGAGGATCCCGCCGCAACTACTGGATTTAACAACTGAATAGCCGTCGGTCGCCGGGGGTTTGCACAGGGGTGAGCGACCGGCCGAGGCGCTGGGCCTAGGGGTCCCCCCCCTCCCCCTCTGGGCCCACGGAGAGCCGGCAGAGATGCCGGCTCTCCTCTTTTTTCTCGGACTTCGATGCTCGGGCGCTGGCCCATCCACCGAGCGTGAGCACCCCGAGCGGAGGGAAGGCTTCTTGACCCAGGGGGCCTGCCAGCGTACAAACCCGTCGTCTCTCCTACACCACGGAGCTGCGATGCCAGGCACCGACAAGCGCAAGCAGTCCCTGTACTTCCCCGAGGACATGCTGAACGAGATCCAGGCCGAGGCAAACAGGCAGGACAGGTCGCTCTCCTGGATTGTGCAGCAGGCGTGGCGCATCGCCCGGGGCGAGATCATGCGTTTCCCGAGCGTGAACGACGTGCTCTCCGGTGTGGCCCGCGAGGATGAGCGGGAGGAGAAGGGCTCCTAGCCGCCGCGCCTGCCATCCGAGTTGCATTCGCGCCTGCACCGGGTCGCCCCGGGCAGGCGCGTGTCGTTTTGACGACCCCCGGTGCGGGGGGTACGCTCTGCCGGTAAACTCCCCGACCCGATGGCCAAGACCCCACCGCCCCTCCCCGTCGATCCGACCGCCGAGCCCTCGCTCGAGGACAGCTTCTACGAGGTTCCCGCCGAGCTGCAGGAGACCCAGGCCGCACCCCCCGAGGAGCGTCGACCGCAGGAGCCCGCCGACGAGGAGGTCCCGCGGCCGCGGCCGCGGCGCGGCTTCCCGGTGACCAAGGTGGCCATCGCCGCGGCGGCGGTGGCCTGCGTCGGCGCGGTCATCTTCGCCTTCCGGGCCCAGGAGCGCCGCCGCGCGGTCCGCGAGGGGATCTCCCGCGCCGAGCAGATCATGCAGCTCGACACCGCCGACGCCTACCGGCGGGCGGCCGACCTGCTCGCCCCGCACGCCCAGCTCGATCCGCTCGAGGCCGGCAGCGCCCGCGCCTTCGCGCTGGCCATGCTGGCGGCGGACTACCGGGACGCCCGTGCGGAGGCGGAGGCCAACGCGCTGCTGGTCCTCCCCGGGCGCGAGAAGGAGCTTCCCCGGTACGCGGCGCTGGCTTTCGCGGCGCTGGCCCTGGGGAAGAACGTGCTCGGGGACGCGACCTCGGCCCTGTCCGGCGCCGCCGGCTCGCCCTGGGCCGAGGCGCTCCAGGCCCGCATCGCCCTGAGGGCCGGGACCCTGGAGGCAGCGGTGGAGCCGGCCACCTCGGCCGCCGCGGTGGCGGGCTTCGTGCCCGGCCTGGCGGTCCACGGCGACGTGGCCCGCCGCTCCCGCCACGATCCCCGCACCGCCCGCGCCGCGTACGAGGCGGCGCTGGCGGCCTCCCCGGACCATCCGCGCGCCGCCTACGGCCTGGCCAAGCTGGCCCTGGCCGGGCAGGCCCCCGAGCCCGAGGCCCGCGAGGCCCTGTCGCGCTTGATCTCCGGCGGCGACGCCACCCCCGCCCCCGAGCGCGCGCGCGCCGCGCTCCACCTGGCCGCCCTGCGGCTGCGAGCCGGCGACCCGCTGGAGGAGGTCCGCAAGGACGCCGCTCCCGCGATCCCGGACAAGGCCCTCGACTGGCTCATGGGAGCGGCCCGTGCCGAAGCCGCCAATCGCGGGCCTTACCGCGCGGTGGCCGGCGCGCCGGCCCCCCTGGAGAGCGCCAGCGACGACGATCCCCCCGACCTCCGCGCCCTGCCGCCCGAGCCACCTCCGCCGCCGCCGCCCCCGGCCGCCGAGCCCCGCCCGCAGCCGAAGGCCAAGGTCACCGTGCACGCCGGCAAGGCCACGGCCAAGCCGACCAAGGCCGCCAAGGGCGCCGCCGCGAAGCCGGCGTCGTCCAAGGCGTCGGCCAAGGCCGCCAAGGCGAAGAAGGCGGCTGCCAAGAAGAAGCAGCCCCAGGCGCAGTGAAGGCCCGGCCCACGCCATCGCACGCGGTCGTCCCCGGCGCGCCCTGAGCGGGCTCGCCGCTGCTCGCTTGGGCGGCGGTTGCCCGTCCGAGAGGCAGGGCGCTGCCTCCTCTCCGTGCAGGCCTGCCCGGGGCCGGTGCAAAGCGCCTGGTTTCTGGGCTGCGGGTGCCCGGCACACGGGCTGCAGGGCCGCCCCCGGATCGGTCGCACACCCGTGGAGGGACGCACCTTGCGAAAGCTCCTCATCGCCCTGGCCGTCGCCGCCCCCGCCGTGGGCCTCGCGGCCGACGGCACCAGCGCCGGCGACACCGCGCTCGTCCTGCTGAGCGCCGGGCTGGTCATGCTCATGACGCCGGGGCTGGCCTTCTTCTACGGCGGCCTGGTGCGCTCCAAGAACGTGGTTCACACCATGAACCTCTCCATCGCGGTCATGGGCGTGGCCGGCGTCCTGTGGGCCCTCTGCACCTACAGCCTGTCCTTCGCGCCGGGCGGCCCGCTCGACGCGCTGGTGGGCGGGCTCGCCTTCGCCGGCCTGCGCGGCGTGGGCGACGCCCCCGAGCCGACCCTGGCGGCGACCATCCCGCACAGCGCGTTCATGCTCTTCCAGTGCATGTTCGCGGTGATCACCCCGGCGCTCATCTCCGGCGCGCTGGTCGAGCGCGTGCGGCTCAGGGCCTACCTGCTCTTCGTGGCCCTCTGGTGCGTGGTGGTCTATGCCCCGGTGGCCCACTGGGTGTGGTCGCCGGGCGGCTGGCTGCGGAACCTGGGCGTCCTCGACTTCGCCGGTGGCACGGTGGTGCACATCAACGCCGCGGCCGCGGCGCTGGTGGGCGCCATGCTGCTCGGCAAGCGGCGCGGCCTGCGCGCCCCCACGGTGCTGCCGCACAACGTCCCATTCGCCATCCTGGGCATGGGCCTGCTCTGGTTCGGCTGGCTCGGCTTCAACGGCGGCAGCGCCCTCTCCGCCGGCGGCCTGGCCGGCTCCGCCTTCGTGAACACCTTCCTCGCCCCGGCGGCGGCGGCCCTCGCCTGGGGGCTCATCGAGCTGGCGCTGCACGACAAGATGTCCGGCGTGGGCCTGGCCTCGGGCGCGGTGGCGGGCATGGTGGCCATCACCCCGGCGGCCGGCTTCGTCACTCCCATGGCCAGCCTGGTCATCGGCGCGCTGGCCGCCGGCGCCTCCTTCACCGCCGTCCGGCTGCGCCCGCGGCTGGGCCTGGACGACGCGCTGGACGTGTTCGCGGTGCACGGCGTGGCCGCAACCCTGGGCGCGCTCCTCACCGGCGCCTTGGCCTCCACCCGGATCAACCCGGGCGGCGCCGACGGGAGCCTGCTGCTCGTGGGGAAGCAGGCGGTGGGGGTCCTGGCCACCATGCTCTTCTCCGGCGGGGTCTCCTTCGTGCTCTTCAAGGCGGTGAACGCCCTGACCCCGCTGCGGGCCGACGAGCAGGACGAGTGGGCCGGCCTCGACGAGGCCGAGACCGGCGAGCGCGGCTACATCACCGCCGACGTCGACTCCGCCCCGGGTGCGGGCTCGACCTTCGGAGGGCACCGGCCCTCGGCGGGCGCGACCGCGGCCGGCAGCCACACCGCCGGCTGACCCGCGCCCCCTCGCCGCGCTCCCCTCGGGGCGGCGCCGGCGGCCGGACCCGCGCTTGCCTGCCCCGGGCGCAGCCCGCTGCATGATGCGGCGGCAGGCGCGCCGGGAGCGAAGAAAGATCCGGAAGGAATCAACGCCCTCCGCGGCGGCACGCGCGCTGCACAGCGCGCCTGCGCAGCTTCAACCGCTTCCTCCGGAGGGACCAAACCATGAAGAGGGCTCTCGAGGCGACCGCCCTGATCGCGCTCCTCGCCGTCGCCAGAAGTGCGCAGGCCACGCCGTCCACCGTCGTCTGGACGCCGGCCACGACCTACACACAGCCCTTCCTCGTTCCCCACCTGGACTTCGATACCTACTTCGCCGAGCAGAACGCGCTGCAGATCGACAACGGCATCTTGATCGGGGTGCTGCCCTTCGAGAAGCTCCAGGGCGAGATCGGCGCCGACCTCTTCTACCCGGGCGGCACCGCCAACTACCTCCAGCTGAACGGCAAGCTGACGCTGCCCGAGGGTGCGTTCGGCGCCTGGTCGCCGGGCGTCTCCGCCGGCATCCAGAGCGCCGGGTTCAAGAAGGACGTCTCCGACTACCACCTCCTCCATGCTGACATCGGGAAGACCTTCGACAAGATCGGCACCTTCACCGTGGGTGGCTACTATGGTGCCGGCTCGAAGCTGCTGTGGACCGGCTCGGACGGCAAGGTGAACCGGGCCGGGTTCGAGGGCAGCTACGTGAGCCCGGACATCACCGTCAACCTGACCGGGCTGAACAAGCTGAACCTCATGGCCGACATCGCCACCGGAAGGAACTGGTACGGGGCCATCTCTGCGGGCCTCGAGGCCTACTTCACCCCGGCCATCGGCGTCATCGCCGGCCCGGTCTTCTTCCAGGATACCGATCTCTACAAGGCCATGCCCCACGTCACCGGCGACCACGGCGCCACTTGGATGTGGACCATGCAGCTCGACGTGGACTTCGACCTCAGGCCAGCCAAGCCCGCCGAGGCACCGAAGAGCTAGTCGCGGCGGTACCCTAGGAGACCATCAGATCGAGCACGGTGTCGAAGACGAACAGCTCCACCCGCTCGCGGTCGTCCGGGGGCATCCCGCAGAACTGGAAGGAGACCCTGACGTTGCCCTGCTGCGGCTTCACGTCCGCCACCCGCACCTTGCCGGAGAGGGCCTCGCCCCCCGGCAGGCGGAGGGTGAAGCCGAACTCGTCGCCGGCCGGCGGCGCCTTGGCCAGCAGGCAGGCGAAGCCGCCGCTGCTCACGTCGATGGTGATGGCCCGGGCGTTGGAGGTGACCAGGTCCAGGTCCACCTGGAGGGCGCGGGCCACCCGCAGCGACTGGCGCGGCGTCTCGCCCGGCTTCACGGTGAGTCGCTGAGCGCCCAGGAGGGCGCGGGCCAGCTCGTCGCGGGCCTCGCGGTACTCGACCGCCTCCGCGGCGGAGAGCTTGCCCGCGCGCCCCCGCTCGTGCAGCGAGCGGAAACCCTTCAACCACTGCGCCAGCGTCGTGGCTGCCGGCATGGGATCACCCCTGCAGCGCCCTCTTCAGCTCCGGCGCTGGCTTGAAGCCGACCGTCTTTGTCGGAGCGATCTGGATCTCTGCGCCGGTCTTGGGGTTCCGCCCCACCCGTCCCGCCCGGCGCTTGACCACGAAGGTCCCGAACCCCGGCATCGAGAAGCGCTTGTCCTTGCGGATGCTCTTGGCCAGGTGGTCGAAGACCGTGTCCAGCAGCATCGCCACCTGCCGCTTGGAAAGCTCGCCGTGGGCCGCCTGCACCTTCTCGATCAAGTCCGCCTTGGTCATGGAGGCCCGTTCCCCTCTGCGATTTGCGGCGAACCTAGCGCCGCGCGCCCGGGGCCGTCAAGCGACACCGTTCGCGCAAAATGCGCGCTCACCGTGCGCCGAGGCCCAGCAGCGCCCGCGCCCGGTCCGGACGCGCCGGCTCGCGCCCCTCCCGCGCGGCCAGCTCCACTGCCCGTGACACGAGCTGGTCCGAGCCGGAGGCCAGTACCCCGCGGGCGATATACAGGTTGTCCTCCAGCCCCACCCGCACGTGCCCGCCCATCGATAGCGCCAGCTGGGCCATGGGGAGCTGGTGGCGCCCCACCCCCGCCACCGACCAGCGGCCCGGGGCGTCCAGCCCCTCCACGAGGAACCGCAGGTTGCGCTCGCTGGCCGCCATGCCCCCCGGGACCCCCAGCACGAACTGCACGTGGTGCCTCTGGCCCAGGTGCCCTTCGGCCACCAGCCACCGCAGCGTATCGAGCATTCCCGCATCGTAGACCTCGCACTCCGGCAGGATGCCCCGCTCGCGCAGGCGGCGCGCCACCCGCACGATGTCCGGCCGCGAGTTCACGAACACCCCGTCGCCGAAGTTCATGGTGCCGAGGTTCAGCGTGCCCATCTCCGCGCCGTCCACCAGGGACCCGAGGCGCTCCTCCAGCGGCATTCCCACCGCGCCACCGGTGGAGCACTGCACCACCACCTCGCTCCCCGCCTGGCGGATGCGATCGATGATCTCCCGGAAATGGGCGGCCTCCTGGGAGGGGCGGCCGTCGGGCCATCGGGCGTGGAGGTGCACCACCGCGGCGCCGGCCCGGCCCGCCGCCACCGCCGCGGCGGCGATCTCGGCCGGGGTATAGGGGACGGCCCGGTTCTGGGCGCGCGTCACCTCGGCACCCACCACCGCGGCGGTGATCACCACCGGCTCGCCCACGCTCCTCCTCCTAGCGCCCCGGCCGCTGCTTCTCCCGGGGGACCACGCAGGTCCCCGCCGCCCGGCACACCACCACCGGCGGCGCCAGCACCTCGGCGGCCGAGTCGCCGAGATCGGGCCGGGCGGCGATCACCTTGCGCGCCTCGAAGCGCATGCCGCGCGAGGTGTTCCCTACCCGCAACAGCTCGGCCTCCACCTCCAGGTAGTCCCCGGCGCGGCTGGGGGCCAGGAGCTCCACTGCCTCGTAGGCGCGCAGCAGCCCCTCGTCGCCGTCGTGGCGGATGAGGAGCTCGGTGGCGGCATCGCCGAAGAGCGCCAGGATCCGGGCGCCGTCGACCAGGCTGCCGCCGTAGTGGGCGTCGGCCTGGGAGAGGCGCAGCCGCAGGGTCACCTTGTCGCCTACCGGCATCACCGCGCCTCCTTCCCCATCCGGCTCAGCACCGCGCCCACCAGGTAGTTGGCCACCTCGGAGGGCCGGGTGCCGGGACCGAAGCCGGCGTCGTAGCCCAAGGCCTGCGCCAGCCGGTGGTCGATGCGCGGCCCGCCCAGCACCGCCGTGACCCGGTCCCGGTAGCCGAGCCGCGTCAGCTCCTCCAGGAGCTGGCGGGCGTTGTCCTTGTGCACGTCGCGCTGGGTGACCACCTGCGAGACCAGGACCGCGTCGGCGTGCCGCTCCACGCACTGGCGGGCCAGGGCGGCGTTCTCCACCTGGGCCCCCAGGTTCACCGCCTCGAAGCAGGCGTAGCGCTCGAGCCCATAGTCGCCGGCGAACCCCTTCATGTTCATGATTGCGTCGATGCCCACCGCATGGGCGTCCGAGCCGGTGCAGGCTCCCAGCACCACGATGCGGCGCCCCACCTCGCGCAGCGCGAAATCGTTCAGCTCGTCGAAGGTGCGGCGGCGAACCACCACCTCCGGCACCTGGATGCGGGCGTAGTCCACCGCCACCGAGGTGCGGCCGTACACCACGAAGAAGGTGAAGCGGTCCGAGGCCGGCTCCATGGCCGCCACGTGCACCTCCTCCATCCCCATCCGCCGAGCCACCTCGGCGGCGGCCTCACGGGCCCGCTCGCCACGCGGCACGGGCAGCACGAAGGAGAGCTGCACCACCCCGTCGTCTCGCCGGTCGCCGTACGGGCGCACCAGCTGCCCAGGCTCCCACTCGTGCGGCGTCATGCCTGCCCTCCCACCCGCGCGCCGCTGGCCAGCGCCCGGTAGGTCTCGACCACCTCCGGCGGGGCCGGCGAGCGGGCGGTGAGGAAGACCTGGTACTGCACCCCGCCGTCGCAGGCCGCCCAAGCCCAGACGTGCCAGCCGTTCTGGTCCCCCTCCAGCAGGAGCGCGCGCACGCCGCCCAGGCGGGTCGGGTGCTGGCGGACGCGCTCCATCCCCCCGCCCCGCTTCAGGACCTCGGCCGCGTCGGCCAAGCAGGCCCCCTCGCCGGCCAGGGGCGCGTCGGGCG
>Ga0335069_10002596_pt1 | contig 27706 bp, 13 predicted proteins | sample Lox_Sample_11_FD_206714 | JGI IMG/M metagenome (GOLD analysis project Ga0335069, IMG submission 206714) | Soil microbial communities from Loxahatchee National Wildlife Refuge, Florida, United States - Lox_Sample_1.1 | ecosystem: Environmental > Terrestrial > Soil > Wetlands | place: USA...
CGAGGAGCGTGAAACCGAGCTGCGCGAACCGATAGGGCAGCTCTTCCCTCCACGGGTACTGCCCGAACATCGGGCTGAACTCGCTGATGGTGCTGTACCACCTCCCGCTCCGCGCGAACGCCATGGCCCCCTGCCGGAGGGGCGGCCACATGGCGGGAACGGCGAGCGGAAGCGCCGCGAGCGCGGCGACTACGGCGAGCTGGAGGGCTCGCGCCACCGGCGAGTCCGCGGGCCACCGGCGCCGCACGGCGAGGATCCCCGCGGCGAACGCCGCCGTCATGGCGCAGAGGGCGACCGGGAACCCGCTCAGCCCGGTGAGGGTCATTCGGCCGAGGGCGCCAGGGGGGCCGAACGCGACGAGAGAGAGGGCGAAGAGGCCGCCGGCCACCGCTGCACCCAGCGCGACCCCCCACGCCATGTCCCGCGCGGCGCGGTCCCCAGCGGGCGCCACCACGTGCCACCCCGCGAGCACCCAGCCGACGACCGCGAGGTCGAGCGCGCTCCCCTGCCACGTCCAGAACGCCCCGGATAGGCAGAGCCCCAGGAACGCAACGGAGGCCAACCTGTGGCGCCCTCGGAAGCTGTGGGCGAACGCGAGCAGGACGAGGCAGAAGATCAGGACCTCGGCGACGTGCTGGTCGGGTCGGCCGACGATGCTGAACCGAGCGTGCACCGGCAGTAGCGCAAGGACGAGTCCGGCTCCCAGCCACGGCCCCCCGCCGAGAAGGGCGCTTCCCAGCCAGGGCACGGCCGCGACGGTGGCCACGCCCAGGACGACGGGGAAGAACGCGGCAACCGCCTCCACGAGCTCGGGAGTCGGGTGGCCCGCACCGGCGGCTCGGGCGGTCGCGGCGATGGCCGCGTCGAACAGCGGCGGCCAAACGATCTCGACCCCGTTTGGATAGTCCAGCCACGGGTCGCTCGGCGCCACCCGTGGCCACTCGGCGATGGCGCGCTGGACCCTTAGCACGTGGTAATGGGGATCCGTGTCGACCGTGAACCTCACGCCGTTCGGCGTGAACACGGTGCCAAAGGGAACGAGGCGGACCCCGGCGGCGACGAATAGTACGAGCAGGAGCCCGACAGCGCCGGCGAGGCGCCCGCGCCGGCTTCGCGGTGGACGTGCGGGGGGGGAGGCGCCGCGCTCGGGCTCGACTGGGGTGGCGTGTTGCGGCAAGTGGTCCGTTCGCGTGCGAGCGAAGGCCGGACGATGGTCCGGGAAGGGGGAGGGCTTGTCAAGGCAGCTCCGGCGCAGGCTCGACGCGGATCAGCGGTCGCGCGCGACGAGCAACGTCGCCACCCCGGCACCCAGGTCGAGCGGGAAGACGTGCCGCGTAAGCTCGGGGCGCGAACCGTCCGGGGCAGACCGACGCAACGGAACCCGCGTCGCGTCGAACTCCGGAACCGGAGACTCCAGGCCACCGAAGACGACTACGACACCCGGTTCGTCATGCATCCTGGCCCACGCGTCGTCTCCGACCGCCTTCGCGACCGCGTTCGAGCAGTCGGAGAACGGGACCGTGTCGGGCACCAGCCGGTGCCGGCCGCCGAGGTAGTAGACGAACGTGTCGGTGCAGTAGGTCGGCAGGACGCCGACGGGATCCGAACGGGAGACCCCCTGCGTCCTCGCCAGGATCTCGCCGACGAGCTCGTACACGTCGTCGGGCGGGGGACGCAGGATCTCCTGATACGTCGGCGGCCACCAGGAGAGGGGCATGGGGTTCCTCGTCGCTCGCGGCAACCACAGCCCGACGGACAGGATGGTCGTCGCCATCGCGACGGCGAAAAGAAAGACGCCGCGGCCCCGCGCGGCGAAGGCGGCTCCGCACGCGAGGAGCAGCGCCATAGGCAGGAGCACGGCGACGTGAGGCATGTAGCGAAGGACCGCGAGGTCGTCCCTCTCCACGCCGGCCGCCGCTGCCGTGACGACCACCTGGACGACGAGGGCCGCGATCACGAGCACGCCCGCACCGCGCAGCGCCCGGGCGACCTGGGTGGTCCTTTTCCGCAGGACGGCGGCGGCTGCGACGAGGAGGCAGGCGAGGGTCGGGAGGCTGCCGACGTAGTCGAGATCGCGCGCCCCGGCGACGGTACCCTCGACCAGCCTTCGCGCCCACGCGGCCGGGTGGACCAGCGCGAGCGCGAGCGGCGATGGCGTGCGGGAGGCGATGGATGGCAGCGTCAGGTACCAGGCGAACCACGTTCCCAATCCCAGGAGCGAGGCGAGCACGCATTCCCGGAAGCGCGCCCGGTCTTGGAGCCAGGAGTACCCGCAAATGGCGGCGGCAGCGCCAAACGCCACGACCGGGTGGGCCTGGAACAGCAGGAGCGCGCAGGCGATCGAAACCGCGCGGCGAAGCCTCGTGGAGTTCGGGCCAGTGTCGAGATTCCACATCCAGACGCAGAACAGCGTAGTCACGAGCGGGTAGTAGCGCGCTTGCCGTCCGAACAGCACGGCCTGCGGTGCCAGCAGCAGAGTTGCCGCTGCGAGCGCCGCGGCTCGCCCGCGCTTGCGGAGCACGAGCCAGAGCGGAACGAAGGCGAGCGCTCCGATCGCGGCGAACAGGCGACGCAGGCCCGCGGTGTCGTCCCCGAAGAGCCATATGGAGGCGGCTCCCACGTAGTACTGGAGCCACGGCAACCGCTTCGAGAGCAGGTTCGCCGACAGCTGGAAGCAGTCCTGGTATGCGAGCACGTTGTGGGGGAGGAGCGCGCTCGGGACCCCGTGAGCGATCACGCTTCGGGCGAAGTTGCCGGTGTCCGCCTCGTCGCCCCAGAGCGCTGGCGTGTCGAGTCGATATTGGTACACCAGAAGAACGACGAGGAAGGCGACCGTGGGCGGGGCGAGGGCGCGGCACTTCGGCGCGGCGCTGGGCGGCTCGTGACCTTTTCCTGGCTCTGGGGTCTCGCGCGGCATGTTCACGAGATCATAGAGGTTCGGCAGGTGGCCGCTCGGCTCATCGAGTGCGCGTCATCCGCGGGGGCGCCTTCGTCTGGCGCGCCGCGAGCGCCTGCCCATCCACGCGGGACGGCGGGAAGCGGGCTGCGCCGGTCGCTCGTGGGCGTGGAGCTCGCGCGGACGCCCCGTACGGGTCTGGAGGTGCGCCGCAAGGCCGAGCGCCTCTCGTGGAGAGGACAATAAGAAGCGGGAACGCCAACCCCGAGCGGTGTCATGGGGCAGCCTCTATGCGCTAGGAGACCCAGGACCTCATGCACGGTGAGTCATTTCACTCAAACCAACGTCCGTAAATTGGCTGTTTTCTGCCGTACTTGTGAACCATTAGTCGCATTCATTGACCTGGGTCAATCGGGTGCGCCGCGTGCATGCGTTGCGCCGCGCTGGGGTCCGCCGGCATGCCCGATCGGGCATGTCTGGCGAGATGACTTGAGTGGCCCTAGGGGCCGCTCCACGGGGGGCAAATGCGGCGCGCCATCGCTTTCTCTCTTTTCCTTGCAGCCCTCGGGGGTTGCAGCAGTCACTCGTCGCCGCAGGTCTCTGCCGACAAGCTCCGGAACAACATGCTGGCGAACCTGCCCAGCCAGCCCCCTGGAACGACCGTCTTGTTCGTCAACATCTCCGGGGTCGGACTCGGTGCGGTCAGCTCGAGCCCCAACCTGGCGAGCACAGGCCAGGACTGGACCTGCGACACGGCCGGAGACTCGTGCGGCGTCTACATGAGCCCCGGCGTCCCGGTGACCCTCACCGCGAACGCCAACTCCAACGCGATCTTCACGACTTGGGGCGGCCAGTGCAGCGGCAACGGGCCCTGTCAGATCACGACGAACGGCGTGCAGACGGTTCTCGCGGTCTTCCAGCCGCACACGGTGACGGCGGTCCTGACCGGCCTCGGGAGCGGCAGCGTCACCTCGAGCTACGGGACGCCGGCCTGCAGCGGAGGCCAGTGCGTTCTCAGTCTACCCAGCTCCGGCGCCCCCGCCTCGGTGACGCTCACGGCCGTGCCGGCCTCGAATTCCTACTTCGCCGGCTGGTTCGGCGCCGGCTGCAGCGGGACGGGTACCTGCACGGTCTCGACGACCCAGGCGCAGACGGTGAACGCGATCTTCCAGACCAGTCAGACCGCCATCACGGTCTGGGTGCCGGGCACACCCGTCCTCGGGGACGGGGGGGGCGGCACGATCAGCGCGACGGGTACGGTCGAGCCGAGCTGCTCCGTCCTCGGCACCACGACCTGCACGTTCCACGTGAACACGAACCAGCTGCCCGTGACCGTGACACTCAGCGCCGCGCCGAACTCCTTCTCCGCCTTCTCGTCTTGGGGTGGGGCATGCTCGGGCACCGCTCCCTGTACCCTTAACATCACGCAGCCCACGAACGTCACTGCGGTGTTCCTGGCCTACGAGCTCACCGTGAACGTCTCCGGTCAGGGCACCGTGACATCGAACCCGAGCGGGCTCTCGTGCTCCGGCCCCGCTTGCACCTTCGACTTCACGAGCTCGTCCCCGGCGACCTACGTCCTCACCGCGACGCCCGCGCCCAACTACACGTTCGTGGCGTGGTCCGGCGCGTGCACCGGGACCGGAACCTGCACGGTGTCGACCACCACCCCTTCCCAGTCCCTTTCGGCCTTCTTCCAGGCGAAGACAACGGCGAACGGAGCGGCGCCGATCATCGAGTTCTTCGCGGCGAATCCGAACTCCATCCAGAACGGCGGCACCACGAACCTGAGCTGGATCGTCGCAGGGGCGAACACCCTCACCCTCAGCGGGGGCGGGCTCCCGGCTCCCGTGAACGTCTGGGCGTCCCCCATGCAGGTGGTCCCCGTCTTCCTGTCGTCCACGGCCACCTTCACGCTCACGGCCACGAACGGAAACGGCACGAGTTCGAAGACGGCCATCGTGACGCTGGCCCTGCCCCCGGCAGCCCAGACGTACACGCATGACTGGACATGGGTCGATCCGACGGGCACGCAGCAGTGCTCGGACATCGTCCAGTACGGCGGGAACCACGCTTGCGGCGGGGACATGACCTTTTACATGCCCCTTAACTGCACGCAGTGCCACGGCAACGGGAGCGACTTCACGCAAAACGGCGGCCCCGCGAACGTCTCCTGCGCTGCCTGCCACCTGAACGCGTTCGCGAGCACGACGTGCGGCAGCTTCAACGTGCCGAGCCCCTGCTCCTGCGACCTGTGCCACACGCCCGCACAGATCACGCCCATGATGGGGACGACCTTGCCGCAATCCTCCTGCACGCTCTGTCACGGGGACGCGACCAACTCCAACACCGCCATCAACGCCGCGCCGGGCCGGGACACCCTGGGCAACACGGCCACGACCGCTCCCTTCGTGGGCGCCCACAAGTCGCACTTGAACATCAGCTCCATCAGCCAGCCCATCGCCTGCAACCAGTGCCACACGGTGCCTGCGGCTGGCGACCCGACGCACTACAGCACGTTCCCCTCGCCCGTCGCCCTCACCTGGGGGACGCTCGCCACGGCCGGCAGCGTGACCCCCAGCTGGAACGGAACCGCCTACACCTGCACGAACTACTGCCACGGCGCGTCGCTCACCGGCGGGTCCCTCACCAAGCCGAACTGGACGGTGGTGAACGGCACCCAGGCCGCTTGCGGCACGTGCCACGGCGCTCCGCCTCCATCTCCGCACCCGGCCGCCACGCTCTTGCAGTGCCACGGGTGCCACTCGGGGACGGTCAACGCGGACGGCACCATCAACGTCGCCGGCGGGCTCCACGTGGACGGCATCATCGAGATCACCGGAGGAACCTGCACGAGCTGCCACGGCAACTCGAAAATCACGACGTACCCGCTCGACGCGGCGCCGCCCGTGGACACGTCGGGCAACACGGCCACGACGAGCCCCGGCGTCGGAGCGCACCAGGTCCATCTCGTGAACACGGACCTGAGGTCGTCTCCGATCCAGTGCACCGAATGTCACGTCGTCCCCAGCGACTTCACGCACTCGACCCAGCCGCTCAACCTGACCTGGGGCCCTCTCGCGTCGCTGTGCATCACGAACGACTGCTCGCCGGCCCCGTCCTACAACACGGCCACCTATACCTGCACGAATTTCTGTCACGGTTCGACCCTCTACGCGGGCGGCTCGAACACGACTCCGCAGTGGAACGTCGTGAACGGCACCCAGGCTGCCTGTGGCACCTGCCATGGTCTCCCGCCGCCGCCGGCCACGGGCCACTTCCAGAGCGCGGCTTGCGGCGCCTGCCACTGCGGCTACACGACCTACGCCTACCCCGGCATGCCCGAGAACGCGTCCACGATAAACCTGGACAATCACATCAACGGCACGGTCGAGGTGGACTGCTACTGAGACGGTAAGGAGCCGCCCCCCTCGCTCGCCCGCATCGGGCGAGCGAGGGGGCTTCGCGGGGAACCCCTCGCGGGCAATCGCCAAGCTTCTCGGTCCCGCGAGCCCCGTGCGCCGTCCGGGGATGCCTCGATCGTGCACCCCCGACCCACCGAGCCCGGCGGGTGGCCCGCCTGGCAGCTGCTGCCTCGAGCGGCGCCGATCCCGTACCCACGGGCCGAAGCCGGAGTGATCTCCCGCCCACGGGGGGCGAGGGCACCTTCCTACCTCGGCGAGGCCGTCGGAAGGCGGCCGACCACCTGCGCGGCCTCGCGGCGCAGCGCTTGCGCGAGATCCGGCTCCCGGGGCAGCCCGTCGCTCGCAGCGACCCGGCGCGCGGCGCCAGCCAGGGAGCTCAGGCTCGCGTCCACGAAGCGCACGACCTCGGCATCGAGCTTCTCGTACTGTCCGTCCTCGCCGTCGATGAGCCGCTGCCCGTAGATCTCCCGGCGGTCGTTGTCCACCAGTGACACGAGGACGCGTCCCCGGTTCAGGAACTGGCGAACGGCCGAGATGCGGATGACGTCGCGGCCACCGGCATCGGTCCGGAACGCGAAGTCGGCGAACCTGACGAGCTCCGGCGATCCCCGCGCCCAGGAGGCGAGCGAGTCCACGAGGAAGCGGGTGGGTGCGTACTGGGGGTCCCGGGCGCGCAGCTCCGCGAGCAGGCTCAGGAACCCGGCGTTGTCCCGCTCCCCGAGCAGGAACCGGCCGTGCGCCTCGTCGAAGAGGCGTGCGGTCCCGAAGTGGTGCATCCACCTCTCCACCTGCGCCGCCCTCTCCGGACCCGCCGGGGCCGGTGCGAGGTACGGGAGGAGGTCCTCTCGGGCTGCGGAGAGTGCGAGGACGTTCTTGCCGTCGAGTCCGAGCACGCCCTGCGAGGCCGGCGCGGAGAACTCCAGCACCACGTTGTCGTCGGTGTTCACGTCCCCGCCTCGCCCGAAGGCCCTCGCTCCGGCCGTTCCCGCCAGGAAGAAGGAGAGGAGGTCCTCGGGCGTCCCCATCTGGACGAGCGCGAGGTCGTCCCGGATGGAGGGCACGCCCATCCGCTTCGCGAGCGCCGCCTCGTCGATGACGATGGGGTCGTTCGAGCCGATGAGGACCGCGTCGTAGAAGGTGAGCCAGATGTACGAGTACTTGAAGCTCGCCGCAAAGGTCCGCACGACGGTCCTCACGTCGTTCACGGTGAGCTCGTAGACGGGCAGCCACTGGCAGGCGATGCCGCCTGGGGCGAGCCGGTCCGCCACGCTCCGGAAGTACTCCGCGGTGTAGAGGTATCCGGCGCCACCGGACCAGGGGTGAATCGGGTCGGCGGTGATGACGTCGAACTTCTCCTTCGTCGTCGAGAGGTAGTTCCTGCCGTCGTTGAAGACGATCTTCAGCTTCGGGTTCTCGAGGACGTCGTGGTTCCACTTGGCGAAGGTCCTCGCCACCCCGAGGACCCCCGCCTCGATCTCGCCGAGGACCAGCCGCTCGACCTCGGGGTGTATGGAGGTCGCGCCGAGCGTCATGCCCGTGCCCGTGCCGAGGACGAAGACCCGGCGCGGATTCGGGTGGAGGAGCATCGGCAAATGCCCGAGCGTCCGCTGCACCTGGACGTCCATGAGGTTCGTCGACGCCTCCGGACGCCCGTTCACGACGAAGGACTGCTGCCCGCCCAAGAAGCGGGTCACGCTGACGGTCTCGTTGACGCCCTCGTGGTAGTAGAGCACCTGCACGTTTGCGAGCTTCTTCTGGGCCTCCTCGGGCGTGTCGATGCTGCGGGTGTAGTTCACGTAGGTGGCGAAGTAACGCTCGTCCCAAGCGCGCCCCCAGGACGGAAACGCGGCGCGCACGGCTACCGCGATCGCGGTCGCGACGACGGGGACGCCGACGGCCCAGCGGCGGGCCGACGGGCTAGCGGCCACGGCGAGGCCCACCCCGACGTTCAGGATGACGAGGATCTGAAGGGAGCGCTCGATGCCGAACACGTAGATGAGTACGAATCCGCTCACCACCGCGCCGAGGATCGCTCCGACGGTGTTCGCGGTGAGCAGCCGCCCGATCGAGGTTCCCACCCCGGCCCTCCCGCCGCCCGACCAGGCGGCACTGGCGACGGGGAAGGCCAGCCCCATGAAGAACGCGGGAACGAACATGAAGGCGATGCCGACGCCGAAGGAGGCACCGAGTCTCCCCGCGAACTCCGTCGTGTTGCCCCCGATGAGCAGCGCCTGCAGGCGATTCGCGAGGCTCGGCAGCTCGCGCATGAGCACGGTGACGGTGAGCGCGCTGAGCCCGATGAGCACCTGCGTGACGCCGAGCGCCAGGACGGCGCGGCGCGGGCGGGCGGCGGCGCGTCCCAAGAGCGAGAAGGCGTGACTTCCGGCGCCGATGCCCGCGAGAAACGCGACGAGCATCACCGTGAAACTGTAGACCGACGTGCCCACGACGAGCGTGAGCATTCGCGTCCAGAGCACCTCGTAGCCGAGCGCGCAGAAGCCGGACACCGCCGTGCCGAGCAGGGTCATTCGCAGTGCCATCGCGCTGACCTGTTCCGCGGACGCCGCCGCCGGGGACCCTGCGTCGGGCGGCACCTGCTCCGCGCCCTCGATCCGCCCCTGCAACAGCACCGAGACCGCGCCCACGGCCGCGCTGACTGCGGCGCCCACGAGGAGCGTGGCCGTGACCCCCAGGGAGCGGATGAGGAGGAATCCGGCGGCCAGGGTCCCCGCGACCGCCCCGGCGGTGTTGAAGGCGTACAGGTGCGAGAGCTGCCTCGCCACTCCGCCGCCGCGCCCGGAAGCGAACCGGGTCAGGACCGGCAGCGTCCCTCCCATGAGCGTCGTCGGGACGATCATCGCCAGGACCGCGAAGGTGGTGCGAACCGCGGTGAGGTAGACACCGTTCTCCTCGGCCAGCCTGGCGAGGGGCGGGTACAGCCACGGGTAGATCCTCGTCAGCGCGAGGAAGACCAGCGCCGACGCCCCCACCCCGAGCTCGAGCAGACCGTACAGCCGGAGGGGCCTGGGGCTCCGGTCGGCGAGCCGTCCGAACGTGGCGCTCCCGAGCGCCTGCCCGCCCATGTAGACGGCGAGAACGGTGGTCACCGCGAGATGCGAGGCACCGAAGATGAGCCCGAGAGAGCGCGCCCACGTCACCTCGTAGATGAGGCCGGCGGCACCGGACAGGAAGAACAGGAGCAGCATGAGCGCGTTCAAGGCGTCGTCCCGTCGAAGAAGGGTCGCCGGTCCGCCGCGCCCCGCAAACGGCGCCGCGACAAGGGCTGCGGAAACCTAGCACAGGCCCGGGGCGTCCTGAAGCACCGATCCCGGCGACGCCCGTCACCGGGGAAGCGGGAGCCTGAACCCCGACACCAGGGCGCGGAGCCGGAGCGCGGCCTCGCGGTGGCCGGGCACGAACTCGAGCTGCTGCGCGTACGACCGGGCGGCGGCTGCGGGATCCCCGGCGGCCTCGTAGGCGAGCCCGCGCGTGTACCACGCGTCCGGATAGCCAGGCCCCACCCGTACGCATTCGTCAGCCGCCTCGATCGCCCCTCGGGGATCGCCGACGCGGCGGAGCAGGTCGGCCTTGCGGCACAGGAGCGGCGGCTTGTGGCGCTCGGCGAGCCCCGCCTCGACGAGCGAGAGGGCTCGAGGAAAGTCGCCGCGCTCCGCGTACAGTTCCGCCAGGTTCGCGAACTGCTGGCTGTGATCGGTGTTGCTCGTCGTCCCGGCCCAGCCTCCGGCTGCGAGGGCGACGAAGGCGAGAGCCATGAGGAGGCCGATGCCCCAGGCCAGCCTCCGCGCGCTCGCCGCCCCGAGCCAACCGAGGCCGAGCGCAGCGAGGACCGCGAGGGCGGGTACGTAGTAGAGACGGAAGCGCGCGAACACGTAGAAGGGCACGAGCGAGGCCATGTAGGCCGCGGCGAAAAGGGTCACGAGGCGCGCGTCCTTGTTCCGGAAGCTGACCACTGCCCCCAGGACGGCGAGCGGGAAGAGCCACGCCATCGTGAAGAGCGGCAAGCGGAGCGGAGGCGAGAACCTCGCCACGAAGTCGACGCTCCACGCGTCGGGCAGCTCGGCATCGGCGACGAGGAGACCGACCTTCCTTGCCGTGACGGCGGCCGTTGCACCGGGGTGCTGCGCCACGTAGTCCAGGGTCTCTTGGAGCCAGTACGAGGACAGCTCCTTGGCCGTCAGGTCCCGTCCGACGCGGCGGCGGGTCTCCGCGCGCCAGTCCTCCTCCTCGTGCTCCGACTCCGGCCGGATCCAGGGCAGGAGCTGGTACGCACCGGTGGGATTCCAGGGGTTGTTCCCGAGGTACAGGTTCGGGCCGGCACCGGCGGTGGTGAGGATCCACTCGCCCGAGACCTTGTGGTTCCTCCAGACCGCCGGAGAGAGCGCGAGGATCGCTCCGGCGGCGAACGCCGCCACGCGCTGCAGTCTCTCCCGGACGGTCCCGCCCGCGAGGGCGAGGTAGGCCGCTCCCAGGGGAATCATGAGGACGGCGTTCCCCCGGGCAAGCGCTGCAAGGCCCAGGGTCGCGCCCGCGAGGGCGAGCGCCCACCCCTTGCGAGAGACGGCGAGCGCCAGCGCGGCAGTGAGAAGGAAGACCCCGAGCGCCGTTTTCTCCACTTCCAGGCATTCGAAGATAGCGGGCCGGTAGAGGGCGTAGAGGAGGGCCGCGAGATTCCCCGCCGCGGGTCCCGATATCCGCCTCCCGATCCAGGCGATGAGGCCCACGACGCCCACGTCGAGCGAGACGTTGACGAGTCGCAGGAGGAGGATGTCCCGGCCAAGGATGCGGTAGACGCCAGCGAGGAAGTACGGGTAGAGCGGATCGAAGAAGTACGGCCGGTTGCTGTCCAGCCACTTGCCCGACGCGAGTCTCTGCGCCCAGGCATCGTAGAACTCCGAGTCGAGGATGAGCCGGTCGAAGATGGGGAGGCTTCGCAGAGCGAGGAGGTGCCAGAGGCGAAGCGCCGCCGCCGACGCTAGTACCCCGGCGAGAAACCACGGGGAGGCGACGATCCGTTGCAGCACGGACCGCCACGCTTCCAGCCGCTTTCTCCATATCTCGTCCGGTGCGCTGGACATCTTGGGCGACTCTCTCGCTCGCGCGTCCGTGGGACGCAGCCGCGTCGGGCGAATCTAGCATCTTGCGCGCACGGCGGGGCCGCCCGCTCCTGCCCCGCGCCACGCTTCGCCGTCCACGCGGACGCGAGGCACCTGCCGGCCGCCCGCCGGGCCGGGCGGAGACCGAAGGCGCGGAAACACCCCGACGGCTCCCGGCGCTCGAGAAGGGCCTTACGGGATGACGACCTGCACCTGGCCGTGGCAGAGGTCGCAGGAGCAGGGGCTCGGGACGTTGAAGGAGCCACACGTCGTGCTCGCGAACGCGTTCACGTGACAGTCCGCGCACGAGACATGGGACGGCCCGCCGTCCTGCGTGAAGTCACTCCTGTTCCCGTGACAGTTCGTGCACTGACCGGGCATGTAGAAGGTCATGTCCCCGCCGCACGCGTGCGCGCCGCCGTACTGCACCTCGTTCGGGCACTGCACGGTGACGGTCGGATCGACCCAGCCGGCCGGGTGGCCGCCGAATGTGTACTCCACGGTGCCGTTCACGTGGTCGCCCCCTGGCACGATCACGTTGCCGCCCGTCGAGTCGACGCCCGCCGTGGCGGGATGACAGCCGGCGCAGGGTGCGATGCGGAGCACGTACTCGGGATGCGAGGGGGAGGGCAGCGCGACGGGGGGCAAGCCGTGGCACGTGCCGCAAGCGTCCTGCGATCCGTCCACCGTCGTCCACGCCGGCGTCGTGTTGGTGCCGCCGAGGAGCGTGGCTCCGTGACAGTAGTTCGTGCAGGTGTAGCCGGGCGCGCCGCTCCAGGTCGGCGTGGCCCCACCGGACGTGGCCAGCGGTCCCCAGACGAGCTTCAAGGGGTCGGTCGCGTGGGCGAGCGTGGCGGGGACCGTGTGGCACTCGGTGCAGGGGAGGGCCCCTCGGAGGGGGCCGTCGTTGAGGTGGCTCTGGTGCGCTCCGACGCCCGGAGCGGTCGTGGCGGTGTCGCCGGTGAGGTCCTGCGGCGGCGCGGCCGCGATCTGCGGATTCACTGCCGTCGCCTGGCGACTCGGATCGCCGTGACACACGGTGCACCCGACCGCGCCGAGATCGACCTGGCCGTTGATGTGAGTGGCGGGGTTGACCGACGAGGAGGTGTAGCCTGGATGGCACTCGCCGCAGTTCGTGTTCTGCGGATGCCCGCTCGATGCAGGAGGAGGGAGGCCGTGGCAGGTGCCGCACGCGGCCTGCGACGCGCCGCCGGTCCAGGCCGGGGCCTGGTTCGTGCCTCCGGCGCCGAGCGTTGCACCGTGGCAGTACGTGGAGGCGCACGTCCCGTTGGCGTAGGCGGGGCTCGCGCCGCCGGTCGTCGCCAGCGGACCCCAGGTCAGCTTCGGCTTTCCGCTCGGATGGCTGGAGAGGTCGGCCGGAACCGTGTGGCACTCGGTACACGCGATGGCGCCTCGAAGCGGGCCATCGTTCAGGTGCGCTTGATGGGCGCCGACGCCCGGGGACGTCGTGGCGGACTCTTGGAGCACGTCGACCGGAGGAGCGGCCGCCAGTTGGGGGTTCAAGGCCGTGCTCGCGCGATTCGCATCGCCGTGACAGCGCGTGCAGGATGCCAGGGGCAGGGCGGACGGCTGCGCCTGGCCGCATGCCGCGAGGGTCACGAGCGCCAGCGAGCTCCAGGAGCACCATCGAAAGAGCAAGGCACCGACCTCCCCAATGACGAACCGTGCTAGGGCAGCGGAGTGTGGTCCGCGAATGGGTAGCACACCTTTGCCCGCAGGCGGCCCCGAACCGCGACCGGCGGCATCATTCGCTATCGGTCGCTCGGGCGGAACCCCTATCGGCGCTGACCCCTTTTACCCAGGACGGGCGGGGCGATGCTGGCCACCGCCCCCCGCGCGCATCGGCCGACCGGTGTCCGGGTCACGGCGACAGCGTGTTCGTGAGCAGGCTCGCGTACGCGTAGATGTTGTTGAACCGGTTGGGGGCTGTCGCGAAGCTGTCGATCCCTGGCGAGACGGGAACGACCGCCGTGATCCTCGCGTAATAGGTGCTGCCGGCGGCAAGCACGCCCGGCGGAACCTGGATCGCCGTCCCGGCCGTCGTGAGGGAGGCCACCCGGGTGCTCACGGTGGCCCCCGCGGAGGCGGAGAGCAGGAAGACCTCCACCGTGTAGCTCGTCGGGACGCCGACCGCGGGCGGGCTCCAGGAGAACGTCGGGGTCGTGCCCACGCCGGCGAGCGGAGAGAACGCTCCGAGCCCGTTCACGAGCGGCGTCGTGGCAGGGCCGAGCGTCGGATCGACGGTGGTCGCGGCCGAGGTGATTGGCTCCGTGCGGCCCACGGAGGCGGTCGCGACGTAGGGCGACGTGGCGCCCGGGGCCGTGAAGGTCACCTGCGCCTCGAAGTCGACGTTCCGCCACTCGTTCCAGAGCGTCGGATCGAGGACGTGCGAGTACTCGAGGGGAGGCGTCGCGAGGGACGACCCCGGACCCGCCGCCGCCACCGGCAGGCGAAGCAGGACGGGCCCGGCGATCACACGCGGCACGGGCGCCGGATAGCCGAGGACGTGGGCGTGGGCGCCGACGAGCAGCATGTGCGGCGCCGCCCCGACCGTCGGCGCCGGGCCCATGATCGGCAGCAGCGCCTCGAACTGTCCGAGGTCCCAGACGACCGACAGGCTGCCGATCGTGGTCGCTGGAACCGCCAGGGCCGTCGCGATGTCCGAGGGGGTCGCGACGTTCGCCAACGTCGCACCCGAGGTGGCCGCCTGGTAGGCGTAGGTCCCCGGGCCGACCGTGAAGGTGGCCGTGCTCAGGTCGCAGAGGGTCACGCTGTCCTGGGCCTCGAGCAGGTGGAGCGGCCCGCCCATCGCGCTCGCGTACCAGTCCTCGACCACGATGGCCGTGGTGGCCGCCGTCGAAACCGCCGCGCTGGCGATCGGGAAGTCGAGGACGTCGGCGTTCGACGCCACGAGCTCGACCTCGTCACCGCTCGGATTCCACGGGGTGAGCCCTCCCGTGATGTCGATCGTCACGGGCGTGGAGGCGGCCGGGTACGCCTCGTCGGCGCGGCCGAGGACGTCGTACCCGAGATCCACCGTGGTCGCAGGGGTCTGGATGACGCGCTCGAAGCCGTTCCCATCGACGAAGACGAGCAGGTAGCTCGTCAGCGCCGGCACGTTCGGAATGGCGAACGAGCCGTCCGGCGCAAACGTCCCTGGGTAGGCGATCCAGGCGGCCGTGCCCGCCGGCAGGAAGATCGCGACCGACGCGACGGTCACGTCCGGCGCTGCGACCGGGGCGACGGGCCCGCTGTCGGGCCAGTAGGTGACGTCCCGCGTGCCGGTCACGGTCTGGCTGGCGACACAGGCCCCGGCGTTGCACACCTGGGCCGTTCCGCACGCCGTGAAGACGGGGACCGGGACGTTCGTGTCCGTGCACACCGAGCTGCCGGTGCTGCAGTCGGTCGTCCCCGCGTCGCAGACGTTCGTCGGCGTGCAAGAGAGGCCGGCCGTACAGGAAACGCAGACGCCCGTGTTGCAGACGAGGTCGGTCCCGCAGCTCGTGCCGTTCGGCAGCGGGGTCAGCGTGTCCGTGCAGACGGGGCTGCCCGTGCTGCAGTCGGTCGTCCCCACGTCGCAGGGGTTCGCGGGCGTGCACGCGGCTCCTTCCGTGCAGCTCACGCACGCACCCGCGTTGCACACCAGGTCCGTGCCACAGCTCGAACCGTTTGGCAGCTGCGTGCCCGTGTCCGTGCACACGGACGTCCCGGTGCTGCAGTCGGTCGTCCCCACGTCGCAGGGGTTCGCAGGCGTGCAGTTGAGACCCGCGGTGCAGCCGACGCACGTTCCCGCGTTGCAGACGAGGTTCGTGCCGCAGCTCGTGCCGTTCGACACCGGCGTGCCGGTGTCCGCACAGGTGGCGGTGCCGCTGCTGCAGTCGATTGTCCCCAGGTCGCACGGGTTCGCCGGGATGCAGGCCTGCCCGCAGCTCGCGCCCTGGAACGTCCAGGTGGCTTCCGAGTACTCATGGACCCCGTTCTTGTCCAGGCCGCAGTCGATGATGTACGTGCCGGAGCACTGGTCGGGCCCGGCCACCGGAGTGCCGACGTACGAGCGGCTGCATCCGATGAGGTTGATCCCGAGGGTGTCGAACTGCGTGGACATGAGGTACGTCGAGGGGTTCCCGCCCGAGTCGACGCAGCTCAGGTTCCACTGGGCGTTGATCCCGAACCAGAGCACGGTGCCGGACGGCGCTCCGATGACGAGCTCCACGAGCGACTGGGGCTCGAGCGTGAAGGTGGGTCCGCCGTCCGGGGCGTCGCCGCCCACCGCGTTGGGAGTGCAGGTCAGCGCTCCGTACATGATGGGGGACGGAACCGTCACGGTGCCCGGGAACAGGTAGAAGTACTCGTAGCTGTTCGCGCCCGCAAAGTTGAAGGTGCCGGACCCCGTCGCCGTGAACGGGATGTCGATGGTTTGGGTGAGGGTGAAGGTCCCGTTCAGGTCCTGCGCCGTGGGCTCGGTGACGATGCTCCAGTCGCTGAAGTGGGAAGTGGTCGCGGTGAGTGTCTCGGAGTGGGCGTCCCGGGCGATCTTCGGAGCGTGCAGCCAGAAGCCACTTGCCGCGTCCTGGTACGCCACCGTGACCGCGTCCACGCTCGTTCCCGCGACCTGGAACGTGAGCTCGACCGGGGGATTGAACCTCGCCCCCTCGGGACCGAGGCGATAGGCGTTCCCCTTCGCGCCGGGAGCGTAGTTCGTGATCTCCTGGATCGTGAAGTCGGCCGGTGCGCTGACTGCGCCCTTCGGAACGACGACCGTCAGCTGGCCGTCCGGCGACGTCAAGGAGCCTCCCGCCGGTCCGATGGAGGCGCTCGACGGAGCCCCGATCGGAACGCCGACCGGCGTCGGCTGCGGCTTTCCCGAGGAGGCGCTCTTGGAACTCGAGGCGTTGATGCAGCCCACGGCCGCGACGAGGACGCTGGCGGCAAAGGCCAGGCTCCTGTTCCGGGCGCGAACGGGCATATACGCCAAAGAGGGTAGCATGCGCTCCCGGGGGTGGAAACCGCAGGCAGCGGACCGGCCCGCAGATTTTTCGCTGTAATTGCCGTGAACTCGGAGAGCTTTCACCGTGAATTCCAGTGCATCTGCGACCGACGTGCGCAGCGATCGAACGGCTTGCAAGGGCCGCGCCTTCCCGCGCGTAAGCGACCTTCGCCCACGGGCGAACTCTGCCGGAGGAGCGCCTCCAGACGGCTCCCCCCGATGGGCAAACGTCGCTACTGGGGACGGCGAAGCTCGAAGACGTAGAGGAGCGGAACGCCGTCCCGCTCGACGGTGTGGATCACCCGGCCTGGCACGCCCGAGGCGCAGCCGTACCGCGTCGTCGTGACGAAGATGTCGGGGTTCGAGGAGGGGAGCACGGTCCGGAACCGGGCCCTCCCCTCCGGCGTGCGGGCGAGCCAGTAGCCGGTGAGGAACGGAAGCGAGCAGTTCGCCACGGTCGTCGCGCGTCCGGGGGAGACCGGGTACTCGCGGAGGAGCCACTCGGCACCCTCGCGGTAGCTCGCGCCCCAGTAGTCCGTCTCGAAGCGGGTCGCCGCCCCGCGCAGCCCGCCGCCGATCAGCCGGTTGAAGTACACGTACTCGTACGGGTGGAGGCGAACGGCGTCGAGCGCCGTCAGGGCGGAGGCGGCGACCACCGCGACCACGATCAAGGCGCGCGCGGCCATCGGCGCACCGCCGCGTGCGAACCACGCGAGTGCCGTTCCGGAAAGCGCGGCGAGCGGCGGCAGCACGAACAGGAAGTGCCGCTGTCCGTCGTAGATGTTCGCATGCAGGCCGATGGCGGCGACGGGCAGGGCGACGACGGCGACGGCGAGCACCAGGACGTCGACGAGGGCCTCGGGTGGAGGGCGCTCCTGGCGGCCCGCGAGAACCCGGACGGCGACGTAGCCTGCGGTGATGGCCGCGACGAGGTAGGCCTCCGGCAAGGTGACCGCGAACCACGTGGGGAGGTAGGTCCACGGGAGCGCGTTGGACGCCACGATGCGCCCGTCGAACAGCACCGGATTCACGGTCTGGAAGTGGCTCGCGGCACGGAGCGCCAAGAAGGGACGCGTGAAGGGCGCGAGCTGCGCCCACGGCCAGAAGACGAGCATGCCGATCCACGCCACGGCCGCCGCGACGGCGAACCGGGCGGCGAGGGCTGGGATCGCCTCTCGCCAGCGCGACTGCGGCCCGCGAACGGCAACGTGGCCCACCCACGCCAGGCCGAGCCACCCGAGCAGCGCGATGCCGCCGACGCGCACGCCCATGGCCGCCCCCGACGCGGCCCCGGCGGCGACGACCGATGGCCAGGGGATTCGCGGCACCTGGCGCGCGGACGCGAGGGCCGCCCAGAGCGCCACGGCGGTGAGGCTCGCGAACGGGATGTCCTTGGGGTTCGCGAACGCGTGGCCGTAGTAGGTGGGGGTGAGCGCGAGCATCGCGGCGCTCGCAAAGCCGGCCGCTTTGCCCCCGACGATGGTGCCGATCCGCCACGTCGCGACCACGCCAACGAGCCCGGCCACGGCGTTCACGAGATGGCGCGCCTCGTACACGCCCAGGGGAAGCGCACGGGCGAGGAGCTGGGTGGGAGCGTCGAAAAGCCCGCCGTAGAGGTAGAGGTCGAGATAGTCGAGCGCGCGGCGGTCCTGGAACCAGGACCCGTACCACGCCAGGATCGCGTCCCCGTAATCGAGGTGGTATGCCTCGTCCCAGGTGGTCCCGTAGCCGGCAAAGGTGGCCAGGATCGCGGCGGCGAGCAGGGCGAGGAGCGCGACCGCGGCGATGTCCCACTTCGATGTCGTGTGGGGGGGGCCTCCACCCATGTGCGCCTCTTAGCACGCGCTCGCTGGGCCGTACATGAGCCTCGGGCGGCTCCGCCCCTCAATCCCCGCTTCCGCGGCGGCGCAGCAGACTCGCCGCTTCCATCACCGCGATCGAATCCCTCGACTCCGTTCGCGACCACGACCGGCAGGTGACACGAGGTGCCGGGCGAGTATCCTTGCCCGCGAGGAGGCGGAAGTCGTCGTGCCTGACGAGGCCGGTCGTGACCCGAGGAGCCCCCGATGCGCCGCCGCCGGGGCGCTCCGTCGCAGCCGACGCCCGGTGGCCTCCCCGGCACCGCTGCCCTCGGGCCTCCCGGGCGCCCGGGGCGTTTCGAAGGGGCGCGCCGGGGTCCGACCGCCTCCCTCCGCCAGCGACCCTCGACGGCGCGAGGCGCGCGCGTGACGGATCGTTCGCCGCTCGCCGTGCCGCACCGTGCCGACTCTCCGGTCGGGCAACTGCTGCTCGGAGCCGGGATCGTGCTTCTGGCCTTCGCCGCCTACGCACCGGCGCTGACGGGGTCCTTCGTTTTCGACGACGACGTCTTCGTGCGCAACAGCGCGCTCGTACGCGGCCCGTTGCGCGCCATCTGGTTCACGCGCAGCTCGCCCGACTACTGGCCCCTCACCTCCACCGTGTTCTGGCTCGAGTGGCGCGTCTTCGGCGATCACACGCTCGGTTACCACGCGACGAGCATCGCCCTCCACGCCGCGACGGCGGTCCTGCTGTGGCGAGCGCTGCGCTCGCTGGGCGTTGCAGGCGCCTGGCTCGGCGCTGCCCTGTTCGCGGTGCACCCGGTGGCGGTGGAGTCCGTCGCGTGGATCTCCGAGCTCAAGAACACGCTTTCCGGCTTCTTCTTCATGGCCTCCCTCCTCGCCTGGGAAGGCTGGGATGGCGACAAGAGAGGCCCGTGCCTCGGCGTTTCTCTCGCGAGCTTCGCGCTCGCGCTCCTCGCCAAGGCCTCCGTGGCGCCCCTGCCGATCGTGCTCGCAGGAGTCTCGTGGGCTCGCCGGCGAACGCTCGAGTCCCGCGCCGCATGGGCGCTCGTCCCGTTCTTCGCCCTGGCGCTCGCGGGCGGGCTTGTCACCGTCTGGTTCCAGCACACGAACGCGCTCTCCAGCGTCTGGCTGCCATCGAGAGGGTGGGCCGAACGCCTCGGAGAGGCCGGCTGGGCGCTCGCATACTACTGGCGCACGGCCTTTTTGCCGGTCGGGCTGGCCGTCGTGCACGCTCCCTGGGACGTCGGGATGGGCTCGTTCCTGTTCTTCGCGCCGCTGCTCTTCGAGGCCGCCGTCTTCGCCTCGCTGTGGTGGCAACGAAGGCGGGCCTGGCAGCTGCTCGCTGCGCTCGCGTTCCACGCGGTCATGGTGCTTCCCGTCCTCGGGCTCGTCGACATCGCGTACCTTTCCGTCGGGCCGGTCTCGAACCATCTCCAGTACCTGGCGCTGTGCGGCCCCGCGGCGTTCGTCGGGTGGACCGGGGCGCAGGCGCTGCAGCGGTGGCCGCGCGCGTCGACCGTGGGCCTGTCCGCGCTCGTGCTCGGTTTCGCCCTCTCCACGGCCCGGAGGTCCCTCGCCTTCGAGGACGAGCTCAGCCTCTGGACGGAAGCCGTCCGGGCGGCACCCGGCAGTGCCTTCGCCCATCATCAGCTCGCAACGTGCCTGGCAGACCGGGGGCGAGCCGCCGAGGCGCTCGGCGAGCTCGAGGCGATGATGCGAGTGGAGCGGGATCCGGCCGCCCGGCACGAGGCGCGGAGCATGTGGCTGCTCGCCGCCGGGCGTGCCGATGAAGCCGCGGCGGAAGGCCAGGAGGCCGTTCGCATGCGACCGGACCCCGGCTACCGCCGCGTCCTCGGGGTGGCGCTGCTCCGAGCCGGCCGCACGTCGCAGGCCGTGGCGGTGCTCGGCGCCCTCGTGCAGGACCACCCGGACTCCGAGGCGCGCTACTGGCTCGCCGCGGCACTCAGCCGGGAGGGGCGCTTCGCCGAGGCCGTGGAGCAGCTCCGGCAGGCCTCCGCCGCCGCCCCGGAGGACGCGAAGCTGAAGGAGGCTCTCTCCGCCGTGCTGCACCAGATCGACGCAGGGAGGGCCGCTCCCGCCCCTTGAGCCCGCGCCGCGCCGTCCAAGGAGCGGTTCGCCGTTCTCCCCGTGCGCGGCGCCGCTGTCGCCGGACCGCACCTCTGATGGTAAAGGGAGGGTGATGGCTTCGGGGGGTCTCGCACGGAGGGACTATCTGGCCGGCGCGAGCATCGCGATCGCGCTTCTCGCCCTGTACACGGCCAACGGAACCATCGTCACGACCCACGACGCCACGTCGAACACGTTCCTGGCGGCGAACGTCGTCCAGGAGGGGCGGCTCTGGTTCTCGCCGTCGCGGGATCCGCAGCTTTTCCTCTGGCACCTTCCCGGGCCTGGCTCGCGGGGAGAGGCGCTCCACCTCACCTCCCTCGATCCCGAGGCGCGCCGCCGCTACGCGCTCGGGGAGCTCGTGGCGGAGCCGATCTACGCGGTCGCGCCTTCGGTCCGGACGGACCCGCGCACGGGCGAGCCGCTCTACGTGTCGACGTACGGGGTCGGTGCCGGGCTCGCCGCAGTCCCGCTACTCGCCTGGGCCCGGATCTTCGTCCCCGATCTCCGCAAGAACCCCGAATGGCTGTGGTACGGGGCGAAGTTCGCGGCGTCCCTCTTCACCGCTGCATCCGCGGCTTTCGTCTTCTGGGCCTGCAGGCGGTGGCTCGCCCTGGGGCCGTCGCTCGTGCTCGCGCTGGCCTACGGGCTCGGGACCTGCAACTGGAGCATGAGCAGCCAGACCCTGTGGCAGCACGGCTCGAACTCCTTCTTCCTGGCTCTCGGGACGTGGATCCTGGCGCGCGCTCCCGAGGGCCTGGATCGCGTTCGGTCCGGGGCGTGCGGGTTCGCCTTCGCGGCCGCGACGGCGTGCCGGCCCACCAGTCTCGTGTACCTGGTCGCCGTCGCCGCGTACCTGCTCGTCGCCGAGCGACGCGCCCTGGCGGCGTACGTTGCGGGCGCCGTGCCCATCCTGGCCGCGATCGCGTCCTACCAGTGGTACTACCTGGGTTCGCCGCTTCGATCCGCCCAGGAGGAGACGGCAACCTGGGGTGGCTCCTTCCTCGAGGGCCTCGCGGGCTTGCTGGTAAGCCCGTCGCGCGGCCTCTTCGTTTTTTCCCCGTTCTTCGTCTTCTCCCTGTTCGGCGCCGTCGCCGCCTGGCGAGACCGTCGGTACGCCGTGCTCCGTCCACTCACCCTCGCCGTCGCCGCCTTGCTCGCCGTCCACGCGAAGTGGTCGGTCTGGTGGGGGGGTGACTGCTACGGGTACCGCGTCATCGCCGATGTCGCCCCGGCCTTGGTCCTCTTCCTCGTGCCGGTGGCGAGTTGGGTGATGGAGCGGCGGGCGCTGGCGGGCCTGTTCCTGGCCGCTTGCGGGTGGGCCATTCTGCTTCAGGGGCTCGGGGCATGGGCCTATGACGTCGAGTGGAACGAGCCGCTCTCGTACGTCGTGGTGTCGCCCGCCGGGAGCGTGAGCCTGACGAGTCCCCAGGAAGCGCGCGCCCTGGCGAAGGCCACCGGCGCGACCAAGGTCTACACCGAGGAGTGCAGCCTCGCGTCCCGATGTCACGGCCGCCTCTGGTCGATTACCGAGAGCCAACCAGTCTTCTACTTCACGCATTTCTGGGAGGCCCGACGCGCCCTCGTGGAGCAGACCGAGTCGATGATTGCCTGGTGGCGCTGAAACGTACCCTACACGGCGTGAGGACCTCACCGGAGTGAGGCCGGCTGCCACGCCAAGTCCCGCCTCCGATCCCCTGGCACCGTGCAGGGAGGCTCCCGGGCGGTGGCGTGAGCGCGCCGCCCGGAAGCGCTGTCCAGACCACGGGGCCGCGGCACGGGACCCGAAGAGCGTCCCCTTCGGCCTAGGGCACCCTCTCGATGTTGATGGCGAACCGGGAAAGGCCTTCGCCCTTCACCAGGTCGATGACGTGGACTACCGACCCGTGAAGGGCGTCCCGGTCGGCGCTGATGAGCGCGCGAGTGTCGCTGTCCCGGAGCGCCGCGGCCCGCGCCAGCGCCTTTAGCTCCTCCTCGGAGCGCCGGACCCCGTCGACGTAGATTCCGCCTTCCTTCGTGAGCGTGATCGCGAGCGGCCCCGCGCTCGTGGACACCCCCGCGTTCGTCGTCCGCGGCAGGGTGACCTCGATCGCTTCCTTCACGATGTAGCTCGTCGTGACCATGAAGATGATGAGCAGGACCAGCGTGATGTCCACGAGAGGCGTGACGTTGATGCCGCTGATCATCTCGTCGTCGCCCTCGGCGCTTCCTCCGATGTTGCCGGCCATGGTTCAACCCTCCGCCGCGGGCCGTGCTTTCAGATAGGCCACGACGGCGTGTCCGAGCACGCTCGACCGCTGCGCGGCACGCCGGAGCCAGCGCAGGTAGAGGTTGAACATGACGACCGCGGGCAGAGCCACGAAGAGTCCCACCGCCGTGGCGACGAGCGCCTCCGAGATCCCGGCCATGACGGCGCCGGCGCCGGCGGCACCGGGGTGGGCGGCGAGGTCTGCAAAGGCCCGGATGATGCCGAGCACCGTTCCGAAGAGGCCCACGAACGGGGCGTTGTTGCCGAGGGTGCCCAGGAAGGCCAGGCGACGCTCGTACTCGAGTCGCGACCGGTCGAGCTGGGCGTTCACGACCTCGAGCACCGCGTCGGCTCCTCGAGGAGCCTGATCCACGGCGGCGCGGACCACGTCGGCCTCCATGCCCTCCCGCCCTTCGACCGCGCTCCGCGCCTTCGCGAGGTCGCCCGCGAGCAGGTGCGCCGCCACGGCGTCCACGTTGGGGAGGCGACGCGCCGCGAAGAAGATCCCGCGCTCGATCATGATGGCGACCGATGCGACGGACAGAAACAAGAGGAGCCAAAGTACCCAACCCGCGCCGAGGTTCGCGAGCGCAAGGAGTCTCTGGGTCAGCATGTCTCACCTCGGTGGCCGTACACGCGCTCGGGCCGCGGCGACCGGGGCCTTGGAGGCGCGCGCGTAGCTCGGCCGAGCCTCCTCGGCAACCGGTACCCTGGTCCGCGGTGCAAGCGAGCGTCGCGACCCGGTTGCACGGACCGCTGTTTTCGCATCGGCGCGGCGGCGAATGCAAGCCGACCCAGCGCCGCGCGGTGCCGGCACCGGCCCCGGCCCGTGGTCCGCGACCGCGGAAGGCCCCCGACGAACGGTCCACCGATGCTCCCGGGCCACGTGCTTGTGGGTTAGAGTTCCGACCCGTCCGGAGCGGAAACGCGATGTCTTCCTTCGTCTCACGCCACTCGAGGACGCTCGCCGCCGCCGCGGTGTTCGCGCTCGCGGTGGCGGTGTACGCAAACACCCTCGGTCACGGATTCGTCCTCGACGACCGCGCCGAGGTCGTCGACAACGCGTTCTTGCGCTCCCTCCCGGGTCTCGGACGGGCGTTCGTGACGCCGTCCTGGGAGGGCGCCGGGCATGCGAGCCCCCCGCAGTACCGTCCGCTCACCACGGCCACGTTCTGGGTGAACTACGCCCTGGGCGGGCTCTCGCCCGGCGGATACCACGTTGTGAACGTGATCCTGCACGCGACGGCGTCAACCCTGGTCCTGGCGCTTGCGCTCGAGCTGGGGGGGTCGCTCGCGGCAGCAGCCCTCGCCGGGCTTTGCTTCGCGGTCCTGCCCGTCCACGTCGAGGCGGTGGCAAACGTCGCCGGGAGGAAGGACGTCCTTGCGACCCTGTTCCTCCTCGTGGCCGTGCTCGCGCACGGAGCTGCGATGCGCCGCAGCGGCCTCGCGAGGGTGGCTGCGCCTCTCGCGCTCCTCGCCGCACTCTTCTCCAAGGAGACGGGACTCGTCGGGGTGGGGCTCCTCGCCGCGCGTGACCTCGTGTTCGGGCGAGACGACTGGAGGCGGTCGCCGACGCGTGGAATCTCGCTATTCGCCGCCTACCTCCTGGCGACCGGGGCCTATCTCTGGGCGCGCTGGGCGGCCGTGGGGAGCCTCGGCTTCCCGGGCATCGGGTGGATGGACAACCCCATCGCGGGGGCACCGCCCGGGGTGCGCATCTTCACGGCTGTCGCGGTCCTCGGGCGCGGCCTCTCGCTCCTCGCCTTTCCCCTCCACCTCTCCCCGGACTACTCCTACGCGGCGATCCCGGCGGTCACCGACGCAACGGACCCCCGGTTCTTCGTCCCGTTCGCGGCGATGACAGGCATCGGGGTGCTCGCCGTCGTCGCCCGCCGGCGGTGGCCGCTCGGGCTCTTCGCGGTCCTCTGGTACGCCATTTCCGCGTTCCCCACCTCGAACCTCCTCGTCCCGATCGGAACCATCTTCGGCGAGCGCCTCCTGTACCTCCCGAGCGTGGGGTTCTGCCTGGCTGTGGGCAGCGGCGCTGCACGGCTTCTCGCGTCTCGAGCACGAGCGGTCGGCTACGCGGCCGTCGGCATCGTCGTCGCTTCCTTCTCGGCGAGGACCTGGGCCTATGCGAGCGAATGGGCGAATCCGACGGCGCTCTTCTCCTACGCGGCGCGAGCCCAGCCGCGGTCGAGCCGCGCCCACCGGATGCTCGGCGGGCTGCTCATGGAGAATGGCTCGCCCGCGGCTGCGGCCGCGGAGTTCCGGCGGGCCGTCGAGATCCTGGACGATCCCGCCGTCCCGCGCTCGGAGCTATCGCGCCCGCGGCTGGAGCTCGGCGTCGCGCTGGAGGCACTGGACAGGCTCGACGAGTCGGAGGCGCTCTACGTCGCGCTCCTCCGCGACGACCCCCGCAGCGCCGACGCGCTGTGGCGCCTGGGCGTCGTGCGCTGGCGACGCGGCCGCAGCTCCGACGCCGTGGGCCTGTGGCGGGAGGCGGTCGCGGCGGATCCGGGCCACGCTCCCGCCCTCGCGGACCTGGGGATCGCCTACCTCGCGGCGGGCGACGCGTCGGGCGCCAAGGTGGCGTGGCTGCGAGCCGCCGCCGCCGACCCCGGCCTGGCGAGCGTGTGGTACCGGCTCGGGGGTCTCTACGAGCGGGAGGGAAACCTCGAGGGCGCACGGACCGCCTGGCAAGAGTTCCTGCGTCGCGCGCACGACCGCTATCCCGAGTTGCGAGCCGAGGTGGCCGCGAAGCTCGGAACGTCCGCGGCGCCGCGTTGACGGCCCCGGTGCCCCCCGGAGTCGAGGCCGATCGCCACGGATCCGGGTGCGGCGAACGAGCCGCGGGAACCCGCAGAGGTTGTATCTTCCCCCAGATGCCCCCCTCCTCCCGCGGGCGCGCCATCGCCGGGACCGTTCTCCTCTTCGCGCTCGCGACGGGGTGGCTCCTCGTTCGGATCTACGACAAGGACATCTGGTTTCACATGCTCATCGGACGGGAGATCCTGCGAAGGGGGACCATCCCCGGGGAGGAGTTCTACAAGTACCCCCTGCTGGGCCAGCCTGCCGCCTTTCACGAGTGGGGATTCGGGGTTCTCTCCGAACTCGCTCGCCGGACTGCTGGATGGCCGGGATTGGCGCTGCTCAACGCGGCCGTGTCGGCGGGGGCGGTGCTCCTCGTCGCCGGGGCTGCCTTGCGCCGGGGCGCGTCGCGATCCGCCGTGGTCTCGCTCCTGGGCCCGCTTGCTCTCGTCGCGAGCTTCCGCTTCCAGTACCGCCCGGAGACGATGCTCTACCTGGCGCTCGGCGCGACGCTCTGTGTGCTGGAGGCGGGCCGCTGGCTCGTCCTGCCGGGGCTGACGCTCGGCCTGGCCCTGTTCCATCCGTCCCCGCTCATCCTCCTGCTCGTCGGAGGAGCCTACGCGCTCGACGCGGCCGTCGAGGACCGTCGCGCGAACCCCCGGCTCTTCCGGATCGCCGGCCTGCTGGGCCTCTCGGCCGCTTCCGTCGCCTTGGCGCCGTACGGGCTGCACCAGCTCACTCTGCCCATCGAGTTCGTCCGCCGCGGCGACCTGACGAAGGTGATCGCGGAATTCAAGCCCGCCCTGCAGACGGAGTACCGGACCCACGTCGTCGCAGTGGCCATCGCCGGGACGCTCGGGGTCGTCTTCAACCCGCGCCGCCGCGCATCGGACGTCCTGCTCCTCGCGTTCTTCGGCTATCTGGCCTTCGCGCACGTACGCAACGTGGCGCTCTTCGCGCTCGTGGCGTTCGGGCCAGCGAGCATGGCCCTCACCAGGGGGTTCGCGCGCCTCCCGTCACGGGTCGGGATGGGGGGGGCCTGGGCCTCCCTGGCGGCAGCGACCGCGCTCTTCCTGCGCTCGCCGGAGTGGGGCTGGAAGCCGTACTCGGACATCTTCCCCTCGGGAACGGCCGACTTCATCCTCGCCCATCGGCCGCCCGGCAGGATCGTAAACGAGATGCGAAACGGGGGGTATCTCGCCTGGCGCCTCCATCCCGATTACCTGGTCTCGGTCGACGGGAGGACGTACTACGGCCAGGATCTTCCGATGGAGTTGAGCGGCCGCGTGTTGAACGCCGAGCCCGGCTGGCGCGAAACGGTCGATCGCTACGGCGTCACGATGGTGGCGACGTCGCCCGTGAACTTCATGTCGGGGGAGCTCCCACGCGCCATCTTCGAGCTGGATCGAGATCCGGCCTGGATGGCGGTCGTCGCGGACGTGAGCGGGGTGCTGTTCGTGAGGCGAGGCGCCGTCGACGAGCATCTCGCCCTTCCCCGAGAGCGCGTGTGGCTGCGGGTCCGGCAGGTCGCCGACGAGCTCGCGCCGCTCATGCCCCAGAGCCCCGGAGTGTTCCTGACGCAAGGCATGGCGAGCTTCCGGCTTCGCGACTTCCAGCGCGCGGCGCGCGACTTCGTGCGCTATGGGCAGCTCGTCCCGGAGGACCGGGCGACGGCGGCCCTGGGCCGGCTGCTTTTGGACGCGGTGGCGGGCGATCGGACGGCGATGGAATCCGTGGAGGCGCTCTACGCTCGCAGCATGCAGCCCGGACGGTAGCGGTCTTCCACCACGGTCACCGGCCACAGCCCCGGTGACGAGGGTCCGCTCGGTACCACGGGCCAGAGCGGCCGGCCGCCGCGGGGGGCCCGCGCGTGGTGGTCGCCCCCCTGCGCAGAGGGAGCACGTCCCTCCTCCCGCGCGGCGTGCCGTTGGTGTATTTCGTGCTCGTGCGTGCCCGTCTTGCTCTCGTCTGCGCCGGCGTTGTCGTGCTCGCCGCGGTCTCCTACCAGGGGCTCCTCCACAACGGATTCGTCGACTACGACGATTTCGGCCACGTCGTCGACGACCCGGTGGTGACGGCACCGCTCGGGCTCGAGACCGTCCGCGCCGCCTTCGACGTCCGGGGCGCGGCGGCCTACTGGCAGCCGCTGACCGTCCTGTCGCTCGCCACCGACCACGCGCTCTTCGGCGCGAACCCCGTCGCCTACCACCTCGAGAACCTCCTCTGGCACCTCGCCACGGCGCTCGTCGTCCTC
>Ga0335069_10002597_pt1 | contig 27700 bp, 39 predicted proteins | sample Lox_Sample_11_FD_206714 | JGI IMG/M metagenome (GOLD analysis project Ga0335069, IMG submission 206714) | Soil microbial communities from Loxahatchee National Wildlife Refuge, Florida, United States - Lox_Sample_1.1 | ecosystem: Environmental > Terrestrial > Soil > Wetlands | place: USA...
GAGCACGTGCTGCTTGCCCGTCAGGTCGGTGTGCCGTACATCGTGGTAGCGCTGAACAAGTGCGATGCGGTCGACGATCCCGAACTGCTCGACCTGGTTGAACTCGAAGTGCGAGAGCTGCTGAAGACTTACCAGTTCCCCGGCGACAAGGTTCCGGTGGTTCGGCTGTCGGCTCTCGGTGCGCTCAATGGCGAAGCCAAGTGGGAAGCGCAGATTGACGAGCTGATGAAGGCGGTGGATGAGTATGTACCGCAGCCGGCTCGCGAACTGGATAAGCCGTTCCTGATGCCGATCGAAGATATCTTCTCGATCTCGGGTCGCGGCACGGTGGTTACGGGCCGTATCGAGCGTGGCAAGGTGAAGGTGGGCGAGGAAATCGAAATCGTCGGCTTCCGCGAGACCCGCAAGACGGTTGTCACCGGCGTCGAAATGTTCAAGAAGCAGCTTGACGAAGGCATGGCGGGCGACAACGCCGGACTGCTGCTACGCGGTATTGGCAAGGAAGACGTGGAGCGCGGCATGGTGCTGGCGAAGCCGGGCTCGATTACGCCACACACCAAGTTCAAGGCTGAGGTCTACATCCTGACGAAGGAAGAAGGCGGAAGACATACGCCTTTCTTCAAGGGATACCGCCCGCAGTTTTACCTGCGTACGACGGACGTCACCGGAGTCGCAGAGCTGCCCAGCGGCACGGAGATGGTGATGCCGGGAGACAATGTCAGCCTGGAGATTGAGCTGATCACGCCGGTGGCGATGGAAAAAGGTTTGCGGTTTGCAATTCGTGAAGGCGGTCACACGGTGGGCGCAGGAACGATTGCGGAAATCATTAAGTAGAGGAAGAAGTCAGAATTAAGAGTGCAGAAGTGAAAAGCAATTCTGCATTCTGATTTCTTAGTTCTGAATTTGAGAAAGCGGCTCGCAACTTGCCGCTAGTTCTTTCCTCTCGGAGAAGCCGGGAGGGGTCAGGAAAAGAAACGTGATTGGAAAAGAGAGAATTCGCATCCGGTTGAAGGCGTATGACTATCGCGTCCTCGATCAGTCCACGGGCGAGATCGTCGATACGGCGAAGCGTACCGGCGCGCAAATCGCGGGCCCGATTCCATTGCCCACGATGAAGAACAAGTACACGGTTCTGCGTTCGCCGCACGTCGATAAGAAGTCCCGCGAGCAATTCGAGATTCGCACGCACAAGCGGTTGCTCGACATCCTTGAACCGACGCAGCAGACCGTCGATGCATTGATGAAGCTTGATCTTCCGGCTGGAGTCGATGTCGAGATCAAGGCTTTCGGAAAAGAGCATAAGTAGGAGCTCCCCAGCCAATAGCTGGTTTGAGTTAAAGACCGGCCACGCTGGGATTGGAGAAGGAAATGGCAAAGTTAGCTGGAATTTTGGGAAAAAAGGTCGGCATGACGCAGCTCTTCGACGACAAGGGCGACGTGCACCCCGCGACCGTCCTGCAGGCTGGTCCCTGCGTGGTGACGCAGCACAAGACCCAGACTCGCGACGGCTATGATGCCGCGCAGATCGGTCTGGTTGAATTTGTGAAAGAGTCGCGCCTGACCAAGCCGATGAAGGGTCATCTGGGCAAGCACAATCTGCCACCGGTGAAGTTCAGCCGCGAGGTTCCGGTCGAAAGTGACGAAAAAGCAGCTACCAGCGAAGGCAACGGCGCATTGAAAGCTGGTGACCGCGTGTTGGTCGACATCTTCGACGGAGAGAAATTTGTTGACATCGTCGGCGTCAGCAAAGGCCGCGGTTTCCAGGGCGTTGTGAAGCGCCACAAATTTGCCGGCGGTCCAAAATCCCACGGGTCGATGTTCCAAATTACAGGCTCGATCGGTTCTTCGGCTTTCCCGTCCCGCGTATTCAAAGGGATGCGTATGTCGGGACATATGGGAAATGCCCGGGTCACGGTTCGTAACTTGCGCGTCCTGGGTGTCGACAAGGATGACAATCTGCTGGTGGTTGAAGGCAGCGTGCCCGGACCGAATGGTGGATACCTGGTGATCACCAAGGCGAAGAAGCCGCCAAGAGAGCGCCGCGGATTTGCCGGTTCGGCTACGGTCGATCCGTTGAAGGCAGCCAAGCGCGCGGCCAAGAAAGGTTGATAAGTAGCTATTAGCGAGCTGCTAGTAGCTTGGGAAAACAGCATGGCAACCATAGATATTTACAATCTGAGCGGAGCGAAGGTTGGAACGTTCGACTTGGCCGACGAAATTTTCGGCGCGGTCAATGAAGACCTGCTCTGGGAAGCGGTAAAGCATTACCGCGCTGCCCAGCGCGCCGGCACCCACGCCACCAAGAATCGCTGGCGGGTGTCCGGTTCCGGCAAAAAGTTGTGGAAGCAGAAGGGAACCGGCCGTGCCCGTATCGGATCGGTCCGTTCACCTCTCTGGCGGCATGGTGGCACGGTGCATGGCCCGCAGCCGCGTTCCTACGATTACACCTTCCCGCGCAAAAAGCTGTTGGGTGCCTTGCGCTCTGCGCTCGCTGCGAAGTTTGCGGATGGCAAGCTGATCGTTGTCAACGCTTTTGACGTAAAGGAAATCAAGGCCAAGGCGTTCCGTGAGACGCTCGATAAGTTGAAGGTCGACGGCAGTGCTCTCTTGGTCGAAGCGCCCAAGCATGGCAACCGCAATCTCGAACTGAGCTCGCGGAATCTCGACGGTGTCGAGTTGGTCTCCGGCAACGAGGTTCATCCATATCACCTGCTGCGCTACGACCGCGCAATCTTTACGCAGCCAGCAATTGAGAAGCTGCAACTCTCGCTGAAAGATTCGGTTTCGAAGCGTCAGCGCAAATCTTCTGAAGGTGAAGGCGAGCCGAAGAAGGCTTCGCGTGCTCCGCGGCGTCGCGTGCGGCATGAGAAAGCGGCGGAGGTGGCCTGATGAAGTCGGCATATCAGATCCTTCGTCGTCCGGTGATCACGGAAAAAGGTCTTGCGATCAAAGAAAACCAGAACACGCTGGTGTTCCAGGTTGCACAGAAGGCGACCAAGACCGAGATCAAGGAAGCAGTGCAGACAATTTTTAAAGTGAAGGTGCATTCGGTGCGCACCGCGATGTATCCCGGGAAAGAGCGTCGCCGCGGAAAGTTCGCCGGCTATCGTCCTGACTGGAAGAAGGCGTATGTGCGGTTGAAGTCCGGCGAGAAGATGCCGGAATACGCGCAAAACCTGTAGCTAGTAGCGAGTAGCTAGTAGTTGACAGCTGAAAGCTGAGAGCTCTATGGCAATCAAGACATACAGACCGACCACGCAGACGTTGCGCTACCGCACCACGCTGGTCAACGAAGACATCACGACCTCGAAGCCGCATAAGCCGCTGCTTGAACCCAAGCTGCGGACCGGCGGTCGCCGTAATTCAGGCGACTTGACGATGCGCTTTATCGGCGGTGGTCACAAGCGCAAGCTGCGCATCATCGACTTCAAGCGCGACAAGACGGGAATTCCGGCGGTCGTGGCGACTGTCGAGTACGATCCCAATCGCTCTGCCTGCATTGCATTGCTTAGCTACGCCGATGGCGAAAAGCGTTACATTCTTCAGCCCAACGGTTTGAAGGTCGGACAGAGGGTCATCAGCGGAGCTGACGCTGACATTCTGGTCGGCAACGCGCTGCCGCTGCGCAACATTCCGCCAGGCACGACGATTCACAACATCGAGCTGCGTCCGGGAAAGGGTGCGCAGATGGTGCGCTCCGCCGGTGGCGCTGCGCAGTTGGTTGCGAAAGAAGGCGATTACGCGCTGGTGAAGCTGCCTTCCGGCGAGACTCGCAAAGTCCCGCAGGATTGCCTCGCGACCATCGGGCAGGTCGGCAATGTAGATCACGAAAACGTGACCATCGGTAAGGCCGGACGTTCGCGCTGGTTGGGAAAACGCCCACATAACCGCGGCGTTTCAATGAACCCGGTCGACCATCCGCACGGCGGTGGTGAAGGCAAGACTTCCGGCGGCCGTCACCCGGTGACCCCATGGGGTCAGCCGACGCGCGGCTATAAAACTCGTAACAACAAGCGGACTGATGCATTCATCGTGAGCCGCAGAAGCAAATAGCTGTTAGCTGAGAGCTGACGGCTGAAAGCTGAGAGCTAATTTTTATGGCACGTTCAACAAAAAAAGGACCGTTCGTCGACGGACATCTGCAGACGCGGATCGAAGCCATGAACTCGCGGAATGAAAAGAAAGTGCTGCGCACCTGGTCGCGGCGTTCGACCATCATTCCGGAATTCGTGGGACACACGATCGCGGTGCACAACGGCAAGAAATTCATTCCGGTGTATGTCACCGAGAACATGGTGGGACACAAGCTGGGCGAGTTCAGCTTCACCCGCCAGTTCAAGGGACACTCCATGAAGGCAGCGACGGAAGCGGCTGCCAAGCCGGCAGGTATTCCTGGCGGTCCGGGAGCTCCGGCACCAGCAGCGGCCCCGGCAGCAGCGGCGCCGAAAGGGTAGAAAGCGGTCAGCTATCAGCTTTCAGCCGTCGGCTGAGAGCAGAAGCTGCTGAAAATCGCTGAAAGCTGAAGGCTGACAGCTGATGGCTAGGAAATAATTATGGAATTTCGAGCACAAGCCCGGTTCATGCGTGTTTCGCCACAGAAGGCGCGCCTGGTCCTCGATCTGATCAAGGGCCGTCGCGTGGAAGACGCGCTGAATACCCTCGCTTTCACTAAGAAGCGGGTTGCACCTACCGTCGAGAAGCTGTTGCGCTCTGCGGTTGAGAATGCCAACTACCTGAGCGCGGAAAAAGGGATCGATGTAGATGTCGATAACCTTTACGTGCGCCGCGCCGTGGCCAATGACGGTCCACGTATGAAGCGTATTCGTCCGGCGCCTATGGGCCGCGCGTATCGCTACGTGCGCCGCATCGCGCATATCGAGATTGAGTTGGCGGAGCGCGGCAAGAATGGGGAAGCTGTTGCTCACGTTGTAGGCGGAGAAGAGGCAGCTCCGGCAAAGCGCCGGGTAAGACGCCCAATGACGAAAAAGAAATCGGCAGGAAAGAAGAAGAAGGCGGTAGGAGCGAAGAAGTAGGCCGGCGTTTTGTCGGCAGGAGATACGATGGGTCAAAAAGTACATCCCTACGGATTCCGCCTCGGCTACACCAAGCCGTGGAAATCGCGCTGGTTTGTCGAGCGTGACTACGACAAGCTGTTGCTCGAAGACGTCAAGCTGAAGAATGAGCTGAAGGACAAGCTCAAGTCGGCCGGCGTCAGTTCGATTGAAGTCGAGCGTCCGGGCAACAAGCTGCGCGTCATCATTAAGACGGCGCGTCCGGGCATCATCATTGGCCGTAAAGGCGCCGAAATCGACAAGCTGAAGCAAGAAGTACAGAAGCGCACATCGCGCGAAGTGCACATCGACATCCAGGAAGTGCACAAGCCCGAGCTCGATGCTCAGCTGGTTTCCGAATCGATCGCCTTGCAACTGGAAAAGCGCGTGGGATTCCGCCGTGCCATGCGCAAGGCGGTTGATTCTGCTCTGCGCTTTGGCTGCAAGGGTATCAAGGTTCGCGTAAGCGGCCGCTTGAATGGAAACGAAATCGCGCGGTCCGAATGGTATCTGCAGGGCCGGTTGCCGCTGCATACTTTGCGCGCGGACATTGATTATGGTTTCACCGAAGCACGCACCACCTACGGCGTGATCGGCGTGAAGGTGTGGGTCTACAAAGGTGAAATCCTGGCGCAGAAAAAGCGCGAAGTGCAACGTCCAGAGATGGCAAGCAGTGGAGCTTTTTAAAATAAGAAGTCAGAGTCTAGAAGTAAGAATTTCGACAGTCTGCATTGAGAGATCATTTTTATGTTGATGCCGAAAAAAGTTAAGTACCGCAAGCAGCAGCGCGGACGCATGACCGGCAAAGCCTGGCGTGGAAGCGAGCTGGCTTTCGGAGATTTCGGGTTGAAGGTACTCGAGCCCGGCTGGATCACCGATCGTCAGATCGAAGCCAGCCGCGTGGCGATGACCCGTTTCGTGAAGCGTGGCGGGAAGATTTGGCTACGCGTGTTTCCCGATAAGCCGGTCACGAAGAAGCCGGCTGAAACCCGTATGGGTAAAGGCAAAGGCGCGCCGGATCACTGGGTTGCTGTGGTTAAGCCGGGGAAGATCTTGTTTGAGATGGAAGGCGTGACCTCGACCGACGCGTCTGAAGCAATGCGTTTGGCGTCGCACAAGCTGCCGCTGCGCACCACGTTTGTGAAGCGCGAATCGGCGGCGCACTAAGAGTCAAAAGAGAAGATATGAAATCCGACAAAATTCGCAACTTGACCGATGACGAGCTTAGTCATCAGCAGCGCGATCTGAACGATCAGTTGTTCAAGCTGAAGTTTCAGCTCAACATGGGCCAGACTGAAAGCTTGAAGAAGATCCGCGGCCTGCGCAAAGATATTGCGCGCGCCAAGACCATTGCCCGCGAACGTGAGCTTGCCGCCGGTGGCAAGGAGAAGAAGTAATGCCCGAGACCAGTACCCAACAGAGCACCAAAGCTGGACGCCGCAAAGAAGTCATCGGACTCGTAGTCTCGAACAAAATGAAGAAGACGATTGTGGTCGAGGTGGTGCGGCAGAAGTCGCATGCCTTTTACGGCCGCGTGGTCGCGAAGGCCAAAAAATTCTACGCCCACGACGAGAAGAACGAAGCGCACATCGGCGATTTCGTCAGGGTTGAAGAAACGCGCCCGCTTTCCAAGTTGAAGCGCTGGCGCCTGAAGGAAGTTATTCGTAAGGCTGCGCTGGCCCCTGAAACCACGTCGACTGAAAGCAGTTCGTAAGAGTTCTTGAGAACGACAGAGGAGATTGCGTCATGGCTGTGATGATGAGAACCATGCTCGAGGTAGCGGACAACTCGGGCGCTCGCAAGCTGCAGATGATTCTGCCGCTCGGCGGATCTACGGGTCTCAATGCTGGTTTGGGAGACGTGGTCACGGCCAGCGTGAAGGAAGCTTCTCCCGACGGCCAGGTGCAAAAAGGAAAAGTGGTGAAGGCCGTGATCGTGCGAACCCGCAAGGAGCATCGCCGCCGTGACGGTACCTACATTCGCTTTGATTCGAACGCAGCTGTGTTAATCAACGATGCCGGCGAACCGGTAGGAACACGCGTTTTCGGGCCGGTCGCCCGCGAACTTCGCGAAAAAAAGTTTCTGAAGATTGTGAGCTTGGCTCCAGAAGTGTTGTAGGGATTTGTAATCTGGTAATCGGGCAATTTTGTAATTGAAGGCCCGAGTTCTTGAATTACCAAATTACGCGATTGCAAAATTACGAAATCAGGATTTAAGAAATGGCAACTGCAGCAACGGCACATAAAAGAGTTGATATTCGCCGCAATGACGTGGTGAAAGTCATTACCGGCCGTGACAAGGGCAAGGAAGGACGCGTCCTCCGCGTGTTTCCTGACGAGGGCAAGGTTCTCGTCGAACACGTGATGATAGTGAAAAAGCATGTGCGGCCGAATCCTCAGCGCAACGTCAAGGGCGGAATTGCCGAGCAGGAAAGCCGGATTTCGCTCTCGAACGTTCAGTTGGTTTGCGGAGCGTGTGGGCCGGTTCGGATCGGACACGAAGTTCGCGGCGACCGCAAGGTTCGCGTCTGCAAGAAGTGCGGAACAACTTTAGAAAAGTAGCTAGTAGCAGGTAGCTAGTAGCTCGAAGGTACTAGGCAATGGCCAAGGATAAAAAAGACAAAAAGGGTGCGGCGCAGGAAGAGCAGCGGGCGCCAGAGGTGGCGCGCCACAGTGCAAAAGAGACGCCTCGCTTAAAGGACCGTTTCCGCAAGGAAGTGGCACCCACGCTGATGAAGGAGTTCGATCTCAAGAATCCCATGGCGGTGCCGCATCTGCACAAGATCGTCATCAACATGGGAATGGGTGAAGCTACCCAGAATGCCAAGGTGATGGATCCCGCGGTGAATGAGCTCGGACAAATCACTGGACAGAAGCCGGTGGTGACTCGCGCGAAGAAATCGATCGCGGCGTTCAAAGTTCGCGAAGGGCAATCGATCGGAACCATGGTCACGCTCCGTGGCGACCGCATGTACGAATTTCTCGATCGCCTGGTGAACGTGGTTCTACCACGCGTGCGTGACTTCCGCGGCGTGTCAACCAAGTCGTTCGATGGGCGCGGCAATTACACGCTGGGCCTGCATGATCAGCTGATCTTCCCGGAGATTGACTACGCGAAGGTTGACAAACAGAAGGGCATGAACGTCACTATCGTGACTACCGCTAGCAGCGATGATCAGGCGCGCTCTTTGCTAAGGCACCTGGGCATGCCGTTCCGGGCATGATTGAACATTTGTAGAGACGTTGCTTGCAACGTCTCCGAGGCGCAGTGAATGCGTCTCCACCAAGGAGAGAAGTTTGGCTACTACAGCAAAACGAGTTAAAGACGCAAAGAAGCCCAAGTTTTCTACGCGTAAGCATAACCGCTGCAAAATCTGCGGACGCCCGCGCGCTTATATCCGCAAGTTCGGTATCTGCCGCTTGTGTTTCCGCGGCTTGGCCTTGCGGGGAGAAATTCCTGGCGTTTCGAAGTCTTCGTGGTAGTTCGTGGCCCATCGCCAGTCCGATGGGAACGATGCAGTGAAAGATTCAAGCGGCGGCGGGTTCTTCGTGGTGAAACGAAGCAAACGGGCTGCTGAGGAGAAGCAAAACGATGAGGTTGACCGATCCGGTCGCAGATATGTTGGCGCGCATTCGTAATGCGATCAGCGCGCGGCACCAAAAAGTGGATGTCCCCGCTTCCAAGCTGAAGACGGAGATTGCCCGCATTCTCAAAGAAGAGGGCTACGTTTCCAACTTCAAGCCGGTTGAGGAAGAGGGCCACAAGATCCTGCGCATTTATCTGAAGTACGGCAATAACAATGAGGCGGCGATCTCGAATGTGGAGCGCATCTCCCGCCCAGGTTGCCGAGTTTACGTCAGGCGCAGCGAGATTCCTCGTGTGTTGGGTGGCCTCGGCATCAACATCCTCACCACGCCCCGTGGCGTGATGACGGGGCGCCAGGCGCGCAAACAGGGTTTAGGCGGCGAAGTGCTTTGCCAGGTGTGGTAAAAAGCAGCCGCTAGCTCCTAGCTCTTAGCTAGAGGCTGGCAGCTAGAAGCCAAGAGCTATTTATGTCACGAATTGGAAAAAAACCGATCGCACTTCCCAAGGGGGTGACGGTCAACATTCAGGGAAACACGGTGGCCGTGCAGGGGCCCAAGGGTAAGCTGGAGACTGCTCTGCCGGTGGGAATCAAAGTGCAGCAGCAGGACGGACACTTGCTTGCCGTCCGCGAAAACGATTCTCAGGCTGCAGTGCATGGCCTGGCGCGCGCTCTCGTCAACAATGCTGTCGAAGGTGTCACTAAGGGCTGGACGCGCGAATTGGAAATCGTCGGTATCGGCTATCGTGCCGAAATGAAAGGCAAGGGGACCGTGGTGTTCAGCCTGGGCTACTCACACCCGATTGAATATCCGCTGCCCACCGGTATTGATGTGGCCGTCGATCCGAAACAGACGAAATTGAGCGTCACCGGAATTGACAGGCAGAAGGTCGGACAGGTTGCAGCCGAAATGCGCGCCCTGCGCCCGCCGGACCCGTACAAGAATAAGGGTGTTCGTTATGTCGGCGAACGCCTAAAGAAGAAGGTCGGAAAGACCGGAGCGAAATAGTCATAGGTCTTAGGTCTCAGGAAATGGGTTTAAGAGATTTCGGTTTTGCCTACGACCAGCGACCAAGAGCCTAGGACGAGGTTATATGCTTACAAAAACATCCAAGAACACGACCCGGCGGTTCGTTCACGACCGCATTCGCAAGAAGATTCTCGGTACGCCTGAGCGTCCGCGGCTGAACGTTTATCGTTCGTTGAACCACATCTACGTACAGGTCATCGACGATCTGCATGGCAGCACCATCGTTGCAGCGAACTCAGCGGAAGGCGCGAAAGGTCAAAAGCGCACCGGGGGCAACGTTGCTTCCGCGAAAGCGGTTGGCAAGACAATCGCGGAGCGCGCCAAAGCCAAAGGCATCAGCAAGGTAGTGTTCGATCGGGGCGGATACATTTATCACGGCCGCGTCAAGGCCTTGGCCGACGCTGCCCGCGAAGCAGGATTGCAGTTCTAAGAGCAGCTGCTAGCTCCCGGCTGCTGGCCCAAGAGAGGCCGTTCGGGAGCTAGAAGCTAGGAGCTAATAGCTAGGATATGCCAACAGTCGCAAAGAAACTCGATGCCGGCAGCTACCAGTTGAAAGACCAGGTAGTAGCCATCAACCGCGTCACGAAAGTGGTCAAAGGCGGCAAGAATCTTTCCTTCGCCGCGCTCGTCGTGGTGGGAGATCCCGCTTCTGCCGTGGTCGGCTACGGCTCCGGCAAGGCCAAGGAAGTTCCGCAGGCGATCCGCAAGGGAATTGAGTCGGCTAAGAAAAATCTGGTTCGAATCAATCTGAACCAGACCACGATTCCGCACACCGTTCTTGGGCGTTTCGGCTCTGGGATGGTTTTGCTGAAGCCCGCTCCCGAAGGCACAGGCGTTATCGCCGGCGGTGCAGTGCGCGCGGTGATGACCTCAGCGGGTGTGCAGAATGTGCTGACCAAATCGATTGGCACGACCAATCCGCACAACGTGATCAAGGCCACATTCGACGCGCTGAAAAAGCTCAAGAATAAAGAAGCGGTAGCGGCCCTTCGCGGCAAGACAGCGGAAGAGTTGTAGATTTTAAAGGATTCACAATGACGGCAAAGAAATCAACTTCGGGCAATGGCAAGCTGCAGCTGAAATGGGTGCGCTCCGCCATCTGCACTCCGGTTAAACAAAAGAAAGTTGTCAAAGGCCTGGGATTTACCCGGCTGAATCAGGTGATTGAGCGCCCCGACACTGCAGCGATCCGCGGCATGGTTGCGAAGGTGCCGCATTTGGTGGAAATAGTCTAGCTATAGACGCAGCTTGCTGCGTCTCGTGAAGAGAAGAGTCATGAATCTTTCCAACATTCGAGCACCGAAGAAGGCGTCGGAAAAACGCAAGCGGGTTGGCCGCGGCATGGGTTCCGGCATGGGCAAGACTTCGACGCGCGGCCATAAAGGCCAGCGCTCACGCAGTGGTTCGCGTATGATGCGCGGGTTCGAAGGCGGCCAGATGCCTTTGCATCGCCGCATGCCCAAGCGTGGTTTCACCAACATCTTCCGCAAGGAATACAACGTGGTGAATCTGGACAGGCTCGCAGCTCTCGGAGAAACCACCATTACTCCCGAGTCGCTTCTCAAGGCGGGTGTCGTCAGCACGCGTAAGCCGGTGAAGATCCTCGGCGATGGCGAGTTGACGTCCGCGATCACGGTTCACGCCCACAAATTTTCCAAGTCGGCCCAGGAAAAGATCACCAAGGCAGGCGGCAAGTTTGAGGTCTTGCAGTAATGCTGGAAAAATTTACCAATATCTTTAAGATCCCAGATCTGCGCAGGCGAATTCTCTTTACCCTGGGACTTCTAGCGGTTTATCGCTTGGGTGGACACATTCCAACGCCCGGCGTCAATGCCGATCGCCTCCAGCAGTTTTTCGAGCAGAATCGCGGAACCTTTCTTGGGTTCGTTGACTTGTTCTCTGGTGGGCAGCTTCGCCGGCTGACGATCTTCGCATTGGGCATCATGCCCTACATCACCGCGTCGATCATTCTGCAATTGTTGACAGTCGTCTATGAGCCCCTGGCAAAGCTGCAAAAAGAGGGCGAACTAGGCCGCAAGAAGATCACCCAGTGGACGCGTTACCTGACGCTTGCTCTCAGCGCCGTTCAATCTTTCGGTATCGCAGTCAGCTTGGAAAAGTCGGGCGATTTTGTGGTCAATCCCGGAATCGGATTCATCTTGATGACAGTGCTGACCCTCACCACGGGGAGCGTGTTCATCATGTGGTTGGGCGAGCAGATTACCGAACGTGGCGTCGGCAACGGAATGTCATTGCTGATCTTTGCCGGCATCGTGGTCGGCCTGCCACGTGGCGTAGCGGACCTGATCGATAAAACTAAGAATGCCGCATGGGGCCCCTTTACTCCGGTCGCCATGCTCGTGCTCGTCGCCCTGATGGTGTTAATCGTTGCCTTCATCGTTTACGTGGAGCGCAGCGAGCGCCGCATTCCGGTACAGTACGCTAAGCGTGTTGTCGGACGCAAAGTGATGGGCGGGCAGTCCACTCACTTGCCCCTCCGTGTCAATGCGGGCGGCGTTATGCCGGTGATCTTCGCGTCTTCGATCCTGACTATGCCGCAGATGGCGCTGCAGGGATTCAAGAACAATCGTTATTTCGGCGACCTGATTCGCGCGCTGGGCTGGGGCGAGCCGCTCTACACGTTGCTCTACGCCGTCGGCATCATTTTCTTCGCTTACTTCTACGTCTCGATCGTGTTTAACCCGAACGAGGTGGCTGACAATATGCGGAAATATGGCGGCTTTATCCCCGGGATTCGTCCCGGACGCCGCACCGCCGACCACATCAACGAAATTCTGACGCGTATTACCCTGGTAGGCGCACTGTACTTGATCATCATTTCGTTTATTCCGGAGTGGATGATCGCCGGCATTCACCTCAATCACTTGTGGGGACCCGTCGGCGCCTTCTTCGAACGGCTGCCTACCTGGGTCACAAACGGTTTGGGTGTAACCTTCTATTTCGGTGGTACATCGCTCCTAATTGTCGTCGGTGTCGCTATGGATACGGTTACTCAGGTGGAAGCGCAGCTGGTGATGCGCCATTACGACGGGTTCAGTCCGCGGAGTGGTAGAATTCGTGGCCGCCGAACCTGGTCGTAGCAAAAGTATTCGGTTTGAAGCGGGTTTTGATCGTCAGCAGTCGTCAGTTCGGGGTGAGGAGAAACGGGGCCGTCTCGAATGGCGAAGGACACTTCGCGTAGCATTGGACCAATTGTTCTGTTAGGGCCACCGGGCGCGGGCAAAGGCACACAAGCCCAACGCATCGTCGAGCACTACCGGATCCCGCAGATTTCTACTGGCGATATCTTGCGGGAGCAGGTGAAGGCGGGGACACCTCTCGGCCTTCGGGCGAAGGACATCATGGCTCGAGGAGATCTCGTGCCGGATGATTTGCTGTACGGAATGGTCGGAGAGCGGCTGCGTCGCGCCGATTGTGATCGCGGTTTCATCCTCGATGGGTTTCCGCGTACCGCGGCCCAGGCAGGATGGCTGGATGCGTTTCTGGAACACGAGCTCTTTGACAACTCAAAGAAAACGCACTGCTTGCCGATTGTCGTGCGGATTGACGTCGATTATAATGAGTTATTGCTTCGGCTGACCGGACGCAGGACTTGTCCGGTCTGTGGGCGGATTTACAACGTCCATCTCCAGCCGCCGCGCGTCAACGAAAAATGCGACGTGGACGGCACCGCGCTCAACACCCGCAATGACGATCGCGAAGAAGTGATTCGGGAGCGTCTGTCTACCTACGAGCAGCAGACGCGTCCGGTAGCGGATCACTATGAGCGCAAAGGTCGCCTGGTTTCAGTGGACGGCAACCTGCCCGTGGATGAGGTTTCGGAGCGGATTTTTAGGGCGATCGAAGGCCGCACAGAAGCGGTAGTCGGCTAAGCATGGCAATTGTTTGTAAGTCGGTAACAGAAATTGACAAGATGCGGCGCAGTGGCCGCATCGTTCGCCAGGTTTTGGACCATTTGCGCGAGTTGGTAAAGCCGGGCGCAACAACGATGGACTTGGAACGTGCCGCGGAAAAGAAGATCAAGGAACTGGGCGCTAAGCCCGCATTCAAAGGCTATTACGACTATCCTTGCGTGCTCTGTACCTCGATCAATGAAGAGATCGTCCATGGCATCCCGTCGGAAAAGCGGGCGCTGAAAGAGGGCGACATCGTTTCGATCGATTGCGGCGTGGTTCTTGACGGTTACTACGGCGACGCGGCGATCACCGTGCCGGTAGGCGAGGAAGTGAAGCCGGAAGTTCGCAAGCTGCTGGAAGTCACCGAAGCTTCGCTCTACAAGGGTATTGAGCAGGCGCGAATCGGCAACTCAGTTGGCGATGTCGGCGCGGCAGTGCAGGAATTAGTCGAAGCGAATGGTTTCAGCGTGGTCCGCGAGTTCGTGGGACACGGTATCGGAACCAGGTTGCACGAAGAGCCGCAAGTGCCAAACTTTGGATCGCGTGGGCACGGACCGAAATTGCGGGAAGGCATGGTGCTGGCGATCGAACCCATGGTGAATTTCGGCAAGCCTGGCACGCGCGTTCTCGACGACAAATGGACCGCGGTTACGGTAGACGGCAGTTGCAGTGCCCACTTTGAACATTGCGTAGCCGTGACCAAAGACGGGCCCATGATTTTGACGCAGTAAAGCAGCTAAACGCTAGGAGCTAATGAGCAAAGAAGACGCGATTGAAGTGATGGCAACGGTACTTGAGCCTTTGCCGAATGCGATGTTCCGGGTGGAGTTGGAGAACAAGCATCAGGTCCTCGCCCACGTATCCGGCAAGATGCGCAAGAATTTCATTCGTATTCTTCCCGGCGACAAAGTGGCCGTGGAGCTTTCGCCCTACGACCTGAATCGCGGACGAATTGTGTATCGGTACAAATAAGATTTGTGCTGCCAGCCGAAAGCTGACAGCTGAGAGTTGGGTTTATGAAGGTCAGAGCATCAGTAAAGAAAATTTGTGACAAGTGCAAGGTCATCCACCGCAAGGGTGTGGTGCGCGTGATCTGCGAAAACACCAAGCACAAGCAGCGTCAAGGATAGTAGAGGACACTTATGGCACGTATTGCAGGCATCGATCTTCCGCGCAACAAGCACGTGAATATCGCGCTCACTTACATTTACGGCATTGGCAATCCGCGGGCGGCTCGTATTCTCGATCAGGCCAGCGTTGATCCGATGAAGAAGGTTCAGGACTTGGGCGAAGACGAAGTCAATCGCATCCGCCAGGTCATTGAGAACGAGGGCATGGTCGAAGGCGATCTGCGCAAAGAAATTCAGATGAATATCAAGCGCCTGATCGAAATCGGCTCCTATCGCGGCTATCGTCATCGCCGCAACTTGCCGGTCCGTGGACAGCGCACCCATACCAATGCCCGCACCCGTAAGGGCCCGCGCAAAGGCACGGTCGCTCAGAAGAAGAAGGCGACCGCGAAGACTTAAGAACACGTCGTCGGTCCTTGGTCGTTGGCCGACCGCAAATCTGAATTGCCAACGACCAACGACGAACGACCAAGGACGAAGCATTTATGGCAAAACCGGCAGCAGCAGGCGGCGCAGCCGCCCCAGATAAAAAAGGCAAGAAGAAGACGTTTAAGAAGAAGGAGCGCAAGCACGTCGCTTTTGGCGTGGCGCACATTCAGGCGTCTTTCAACAACACGATCGTCACCATCACCGATCCAACCGGGAACGTGCTTTCCTGGAAGAGTTCCGGGTCGCTCGGATTCCGCGGATCGCGTAAAGGAACTCCGTTCGCTGCTCAACAGGCTGCCATGAACGCTGCCAATATGGCGCGCGATCACGGTGTCCGCAGCGTAGAAGTTCGCGTCAGCGGGCCTGGTTCTGGCCGTGAGTCGGCGATCCGTGCACTGGCTGCAGCTGGCATCGAAGTGCGGAACATTAAGGATTCGACTCCGATTCCGCATAACGGCTGCCGTCCGCCAAAGCGCCGTAGAGTGTAGGTTTTGATTGGCCAATGACCAACGACCGTCGGCCAATGACGTTTTTAACCGTCCGGGAAGAAGGGTGAAGCCAAACCCGTAAACCGGTCATCTAAAAGGAGAACAACTTGGCACGCTATACCGATCCTGTCTGTCGTCTCTGCCGCCGCGAGGGCATCAAGCTATTCCTCAAAGGCACCAAATGCTTCAGCGATAAGTGTCCCATCGAGAAGCGTAACTTCGCTCCCGGCCAGCATGGCAAGGACCGCAAGACCAAGGTTGTAGGCTACGGCTTGCAGCTCCGCGAGAAGCAGAAGACCAAGCGTATCTATTTCACCCAGGAAAGCCAGTTCCGCAACTACTTCGAAAAAGCTGCGCGAACCAAGGGTGTTACCGGCGAGATGCTGCTGCAACAGCTTGAGCGCCGTCTGGACAACGTGGTTTTGCGTCTGGGCTTCGCCATCTCCCGACGGCAGGCTCGCCAGCTCGTTCGTCACGGGCACGTGCATGTGAACGGCCGCAAGGTCAACATTCCATCCTACGAAGTGAATGTTGGCGAGGAAATCGCAGTTCGCGAAGGTAGCCGCAAGCTGCCAATTCTTGAGCAGGCGAAAGATTTCTCCAGTCATCAACCGGTTCCGACCTGGCTGGAAATCGATCGCGATAATTTCAAGGGCAAGATTCTGTCCTTGCCCAGGCGTGAAGAGATTCAGTTGCCAGTCAACGAGCAGTTGATCGTGGAACTGTATAGCAAATAGGTTTCAAGTTATTAGTTTCAGGTTTCGAGTCAGAAGCTCGAAATTGGAAATTAGAATTGTTGTTTGGCCATTTCGCACCAGATCAGCCTTTCACGGCGATTGACTGAAGTTGGCCGCTTCGGGAGCCGTGATTGAGCCACATGGTCGAAGGAGAATAAGCAATGCTTTGGAAAGGTTTTCAAAAACCGAAACGTTTAGCGGTCGATACCTCAACCCTTACCGACAAGTACGGAATCTTCTGGGCGCAGCCGTTTGAGCGCGGCTTCGGCACGACAATCGGCAACGCGCTTCGCCGCGTGCTCTTGAGCTCGATTGAAGGTGCAGCGGTAACTGCCGTCAAGATCGACGGTGTGCTGCATGAGTTTCAATCGATCCCCGGCGTGGTTGAAGATGCGACCGACATCATCCTGAACCTCAAGCAGATCCCATTCAAGCTCGCAGGCGATGCTCCCAAGGCAATCTATCTGCGCTCTGATCAGCCGGGAGTCGTGACTTCCGGCATGATCGAGGCTGATGCGGACGTTGAGGTGCTGGACAAAGATGTTTACATCGCAACCGTTAGCGAAGGCGGCAAGCTCGACATGGAGATGCGCCTCAAGCGCGGCCGCGGCTATGTTTCTGCCGACAAGAATTTCGAAGATGATCTCGGCATTGGATTTATTCCGATCGACTCGGTTCATTCTCCGGTTCGTAAGTGCAATTACACCGTAGAAGCGGCACGTCTTGGTCAGATCACCGACTATGACAAGCTGACTCTCGAAGTGTGGACCAACGGCTCGATCACGCCGGCCGATTCCATCGGCCTGGCGGCGAAGTTGCTGAAGGACCACATGAATATCTTCATCAACTTTGAGGAAGATATCGAGACGACGTCGACAGCGGAAGAGCGCAAGCCGGAGATCCGCAACGAGAATCTGAACCGTTCGGTCGAGGAGTTGGAACTGTCCGTGCGCAGTTACAACTGCCTGAAGAATGCCAACATTCAGACCATCGGCGAGCTCGTCCAGAAGACCGAAGCTGAGATGCTCAAGACCAAGAACTTCGGCCGAAAGTCGCTGAACGAGATCAAGGAAATTCTGTCGACCATGGGCCTGAGCCTGGGAATGAAGATTGACGAGCAGGGCAACGCAGTACCCGGCCCAACCTCGAACCAGATTCTCCCGGCATCGGCTTATGGGGATAACGATCTGTAAAGACCAGTTTCCAGTTTCGGGTTTCGAGCTGCAAAAAATTGCTCGAAACCTGAACTGGAAACTCGAAATTAGAAACCGGAAACTGAGGTTTTTTCATGCGTCACAAAGTTGCTGGATGGAAACTCGGACGTACCACGTCGCACCGGCGTTCGCTGCTGCGCAATCTGGTCACCTCGCTCCTCGTCGAAGAGCGGATTGAAACCACCGTGCCCAAGGCGAAAGCTATGCGGCCCATCGTCGAGAAGATGATTACTCTTGGCAAGCGCGGAGATCTGCCCGCCCGTCGTCAGGCACATTCCTACCTGATGACAGATGCGGCGGTCGACAAGCTATTCGACACGATTGGTCCCCGATTCGGCGACCGCAAGGGTGGCTACCTGCGAATCATTCGCACCGGATGGCAGAAGGGCGACGGCGCCGACAAAGCCTTCATCGAGCTGCTGGGCAGCGAAAAGGTGTTGGACGAGAAGCGCCAGAAGCGTGCGGAAGCCCGTGCTAAGCGCGCTGCCGAAACCAAGAAGGCGATGGAAGAGGCCGATCAGGGCGTCGAGCATCCGGCTCCGGGCGCCGAAGGCGAAGACAAAGCATAGAAATCTGATACTTAACCCCCCATCTGGCTTCGGTCGGATGGGGTTTTTCTTTTGGCACAGGCCTGCGGTTTGCTGATTTGCCACCGCCTTGTGGTCACTAACGTAATCTTTCCCTTCCTTGCGAGAGCGATAAACTTTCTGCAGGATGGAGCCCAACCGCATACAAGTTTGGATTGCCGCGGGTGCCGGCATCGTGGTGCTGGTTATTTTCTTCGGCTATCTTATTTGGCTGAATAACCAGGGGCCCGTCCTGTCCCGCTCCGAAGATCGCGATCCACTTTCGGGAACGCCCAATTCCATCTCGCTGAACCCGCTGCGCGACCGTACATCCGAACGTGTCGCAGCTCAGTACTTGGATGCGATGCGCGATGGCCATTGCAAGGATGAGCTCGCAGTCTGGGAGAAGGATTACCGCAGGAAATACGCCAAGTTCATCTGTGATTCAGAATCCCAACACCCTCTGCTTTCCTGGAAGATCGTGGACTGGGAAGACACGCCACCGCTTCGAATCCTGCACTATCGCGGCAAGCGGTCCACAACCGCCGGACAGTCTGCCACTTACAAAGAGTTATTCTCGGTGACTCTGGAAAATAAAGGCGGAGGGTGGGAAGTAACCAAATACGATTCTATGTACTGACCTTCCTCAATCGTCCTGATCTTATCCGCCAGTAAAAATAGATAACAACCTGCGCCGTCAGCGCTGCGCTACTATCCAGCACCACATCGCTAAAAATGCCCGTTCGAGTCGGTATGTAGCTCTGGTGCCATTCATCCATACTGGCGACGCATGCCGAAATGACCCACGCGATGCTTGCCCAGCGCCAGGCCCATTCGACGGGCAGGCGTAGGGTTGCTTTCCAGGCGCGAAAGAGCAAGATGCTGAGGGTGAAGTAACCGACGAAGTGCCCAGTCTTTCGAATCAGATGATGCCAGAACGGGAAGTGCTGGCGATCCACGCCGAACAGAAAATGCAAGATCGGGTACAGAAATCGGCTGGTGTAGTCGGCGGCCAAATAGGGAGTCGACTCGATGGCGATCACCACCAGCCACAGGCCGGTGGCGATCCACACTTTGACAATATGTTTTTGTTCCGGGGTCAAACCTGAACCAGCCGGCCGGTCAAGCGTTGAGGTTTTCAAATTTAGAAATTACTCGACCGCATAATTGGGCGCTTCCCGCGTGATCATGACGTCGTGTACGTGACTCTCGCGCAATCCGGCTCCACTGATACGCACAAAGCGCGTCTTTTGGAGCAACTCGGGAACCGTGGCGCAACCACAGTAGCCCATGCCCGACTTGAGCCCGCCAACCATCTGGTGGACGATCATGGAAACCGAGCCTCGGTAGGGAACTCGGCCCTCGATTCCCTCGGGAACCAGTTTCGCCAAACGGTTAGAATCCTCGCCCATGACGGGCATGGCTGTGGAAGCGTCACCATCGGTGTTCTGGAAATAGCGCTCCGCGGCCGCTTGTCCGGCACCCATCGCTCCTAAGGAACCCATGCCGCGGTATGACTTGAAAGTGCGGCCTTGGTAGAGGATCAATTCGCCGGGACTTTCGTCCGTACCCGCGAATAATGATCCGATCATGACAGCGGCTGCTCCCGCGGCCAGCGCTTTGGTGATGTCGCCGGAGTACTTGATTCCGCCATCAGCGATCACTGGGATGCCGGAATCTCTGGTAGCACGATAGGCTTCGGCAATCGCCGTAATTTGAGGCACGCCTGCTCCGGTGACGACCCGAGTCGTACAAATGGACCCTGGACCAATACCGACCTTGATTGCGTCAGCGCCCGCCCGCGCGAGTTCGCAGGCGCCGTCGAATGTCGCCACATTGCCGACTACTAGATCGACTTCGGGCAGCTTCGCTTTGACGGCTTTAACCGCGTCCAGCACGCGAGTGGAATGACCGTGCGCGCTGTCGATGGCAAGAACATCAACCTTTGCCTTGACCATTTCCAGGGCGCGATCCACGAAATCTCCAGTTGCGCCGATTGCCGCTCCTACCCGCAAGCGTCCGTGAGAGTCCTTGGCCGCGTTCGGATATTTCAGCTTTTTCTGAATGTCTTTTACGGTGATCAAACCCTTGAGGTTGTACTGATCGTCAACTACAAGCAGCTTTTCCACGCGATGCTCGTGCAGAATTTTTTCGGCGTCTTCAAGCGTGGTACCAACCGGAACGGTGATCAAATTCTCTTTAGTCATCACTTTGCTGATCGGAATATCGAACCTGCTTTCAAAGCGCAGGTCCCGGTTAGTCAGAATACCGACAAGCTTTCCGTTCTTCGTAATAGGGACACCGGAGATCTTGTACTGGCGCATTACATCGAGTGCATCCGAGACCTTGGCCTCCGGAGCCATGGTAATGGGATCAACGATCATGCCGCTTTCCGAGCGCTTTACCTTATCTACCTCATTAGCTTGCTGCTCGATAGACAAGTTCCGATGAATGATGCCGATGCCGCCCTGTTGGGCCAATCCGATCGCCATGTGCGATTCCGTGACCGTATCCATGGCAGCGCTGATGATCGGAATGTTCAGGCGAATGTTGCGCGTGAGTTGGGTCTGGGTATTGGCCGCAGCCGGAACCACATCGGAACGCGCGGGCAGCAGCAAAACATCGTCAAAAGTCAGTGCTTCCGGGACAGGAAAGTGAATCATAGTGTTTTCGAAAGGATCTCTCTATTTTAGAGAGGAGAGCAGGAATGGGCAAATTCCCGGCTCTTTGTAGAATGGTTGCGTGACCAATCTGCTGCTGAACAACCTCGAAGTGCGCGTTCTCGGAGCATTGATCGAGAAAGACGTCACTACCCCGTATTACTATCCGCTCTCTTTGAATGCCCTGGTAAATGCCTGCAATCAAAAGAACAATCGCGAACCCGTCATGAATCTTGACGAAGCTGCGGTTCGCGATGCGCTGTCTGGGCTGCAGGAAAAACGCCTCGCAGGTCCCGCCAGCGGTGCGGACAGCAGAGTTACGAAGTACGAGCATCGGTTGCAGGAAGTCTTTAACTTCGATCGGCGCGAGACGGCCGTCCTTTGCGTGCTCTTTCTTCGCGGAGCCCAAACGCCGGGAGAATTGCGCGGCCGGACCGAACGCATGTATCGCTTCGAAGCCCTCGATGACGTCTTGTCTACTCTTCACAAGCTAGGGCAATATGAGCCTCCTCTTGTCAAAATGCTGCCCCGCCAACCCGGAACAAAAGAAGCGCGTTATGTTCACCGGCTCTCGGTCGATCAGCCCGCATGGGAGGATGTGGCACCCGTAAGTCGAGCTGTGAGTCCGGAAAATTCCCAGACAAAACATCTGGAAGAAGAAGTAGCCCAACTGCGCGCCGAGGTGGAAGAACTCAAACAACAGTTCGCTAGCTTTCGCAGGCAGTTCGAGTAGCTGGGTCGAATTCTTTGCCGTGGACACCTCAAAGCTCCTGCGATATAGTTCCGGAGACCGCGAGTTCGGTGTCTGGCGCGGCTTCCCGCAAGATTCGCACTAGTTCTGCGGCATACAATTCACTTCTGGAAGGTATCCATGAAATCGCTCCGAGCTTCTACTCCCGTCCGAATACTATTGACGGCAGCAGTTTCGTTGGCATTTGCCGTCTGCGCGCAGGCGCAATTCACTCTTGTGCAGGTCAGTATCGACAAGCTTAAAAACAAGGATAGTGTGCATGAAACTGAAGTCGAGCCCACGTCTTATGCCTGGGGTTCGACAATCGTGTACACCTACCACGTAGCGCGGAGGCCGGGAGACATCGGCTGGGGCAGCGGCGCGATCGGGTTCTCCACTTCGCTGGATGGGGGCAAGACGTGGCACGCCGGCTATTTGCCGGGTCTGAGCGTCAACTATAAAGATGGGGCTTACGGCGCGGTCGCGGACCCCTCGGTTGCCTATGACGCGAAACACAATGTGTGGATGATTTCCACGTTGCCGTTGGCAGGCCTTGGGAACGACAACAAGATTGGCGACGTAGGAATATCGCGCTCGACTGACGCCCTCCACTGGGACAATCCCATCATTATCGATAAGACCCATTTGGACGACAAAAACTGGACAGTTTGCGATAACACCGCGACCAGCCCTTTCTACGGGAACTGTTACACCGAGTGGGATCAGGCTTTCGGTACAGGGCAGGTTTTAATGAGCACATCAAGCGATGGCGGCCTCACTTGGTCGGCAGGCATACCTACGGCTGATCGAGCCGTCGGTCTCGGCGGCGAGCCGCTGGTCCAGCCCAACGGTACGGTGGTCGTTCCCTTTCAGGGATCCGGCATCAATGCCTTTACTTCGACCGACGGTGGCAAGAGTTGGGGACGGAGTGTAACGATTGCTAGCATTACAAACCATCTCGATGCGGGAAACGTTCGCACCGGTTTCGATCTCCCCGCAGCAGCGATCGACGGAGCTGGCAATGTGTATGTGACCTGGTTTGATTGCCGATTCCGCAGCGGCTGTCCGTCCAACGATATCGTAATGAGCAAGTCCTCAGATGGGACGCACTGGAGTTCGCCTGCACGAATTCCGATTGATCCGCTCACCAGTAAAATCGACCATTTCCTTCCGGGAATCGGTGCGGATCCTGCTACTTCCGGAACAACGGCGCATCTGACAGTCGTCTTTTACTTCTATCCGAATACCAACTGCAACACTAGTACCTGCAGACTGTATGTGGGTTTCACTTCGTCCGACGATGGCGGCAATACCTGGACGAAAGGGAAACCCCTCGCAGGTCCGATGCAGTTAACCTGGTTGCCACTTTCTGACGCAGGTTATATGGTCGCCGACTACATCGGGGTCTCTTACACGAACGGAAATCCCTATGGGGTATTTGCGGTGGCGAAAGCGCCAACCGGGTCGGTCCTCAACGAAGCCATGTACACGACGAAGCAGCCGCTTGTTCCCGGTGCCGACGAGCCTCGGTTGAGTTCAAAGGGCGAGGAGGCAGTTCCGAATGCGAAGTCCGATCACGTCATGGTCTTCTACTCTGATGACGAGGGATACCACCGCAGACCCGAGCCTCCGGTTGATGGCAAGAGGGATAAGTAGGCCTCAACGGGTGCTGCCAGCGCCTGTTTCATGGTCGCGCCGGCAGCACCAAGTTAGAGGATGATGTGCTCGGGGCAAATCTCCCTGCCCTGTCCCACAAGAATACTTGCCCTCTCAATGACGTTCCGCAATTCGCGAACGTTGCCTGGCCAACTGTGTTGCATCAGAAGTCCGAGAGCATCGGCGCTTAGGGTCACATTGTGAGGGCAGAACTTGGTAAGGAAACTCTGGGTCAACATCGAAAGGTCTGTCATCCGATCCCGTAGAGGACTCAGTTCTATAGGAAAGATAGAAAGGCGGTAGTAAAGGTCTTCGCGGAAACCACGGTTCTGTACCAGGCCCCGCAGATTTGCGTTTGTCGCCGCAATCACTCGAACGTCCACCCGGAACGTGTCTGTACTGCCGAGGCGTTGAACCTCGCCCTGTTCGAGAAAACGAAGCAGCTTCGACTGCAATCCCAGGGGGAGGTCGCCAATCTCATCGAGGAAGAGCGTTCCGCCTTGGGCGGCATGGATTCGCCCAATTCGCGATTGCACTGCGCCTGTGAACGCTCCCTTCACATAGCCAAACAATTCGGCTTCCAGGAGTGCCTCGGGAATCGCAGCACAGTTAATTACTACGAATGGTTTCAATCGCCTCATGCTGAGCTGGTGAAGGGCCCGGGCGACCACATCTTTACCCGTGCCGCTCTCGCCGGTGATCAGCACCGTGGTATCACGCTGAGCGACCAGGCGGACCATCGAGCATAGACGCTTGACGGGCGGAGCCACGCCGATAAATCCGGGGAGGGAAGCGACCTCGTGGTCCTCATCCGCTACTGTGGTCGCGAGCGTGGTTCCGACGCACAAAGGAGCTCCACGTTCGATCTTGCGGGCGATCTCAAACCCAATCGATCCGGGTGAGGGGGTTGCGATGATCGGCTGGCCCGTATGCGGGTTGACTGGAATGACCCCGATTTCGGGATACTGTACCTGAACGATCGCTTTAAATTCGTCCACCTTAAGATCGGGGAGGTTGGGATCCAGAAGTACCAGGGTTACGTGGCCTGCATCGATCTTTTCAAGGGCCTCTGCACCGCTGCCGACTTCGTCGAGGGTCCAATGCTCCGACTGTAATCTAGCAAACAGTTCTTTTCGCAGCTCCTGATTGCTGCTAACAAGCAGGAGCCCAGCTTTTGCTAAGACAACACCAGGTACAGGCACTGCGGCCGACACGAGGGCGCTAGACATGCGAGTACCCCAGGGTTTCGGTGTTGTGCAGCGAAAGCGTGGGGAGGGCTTTCGGTAACCCAAGCATGATGCAGGAAGCCGCCGGATTGCAGCTCAACTTTGCTCCCGCACTGGCGGCGATGGCTTCGGCCAACTCAAGGTCAGCGACCAGACCACCTTCTAGAGCAAGATTTCGCAGGCTCTCTTGTATGGACAAAGTAAGCAATACACTTTGTGACTTCACATCCATCAGTAAAACTGTCTTGCTACGCGGAGGCATCGCGTTCGCCAGAGCGGAAAGCACTAGCTCCAGCGCAGCCGTCACCCGTTTTTCTGAAGCCCGGACCATGTCACCGCAAGTTTCGTCCTCAGCGGTAGGATGGAATTCGAAATCAACCCCGCGAGTGATGAGATGACTTTCAACCCTTTCAAGCACAGATCGGACCATCGCCGCAGCGGAAAATTCTGCGATGTCGGTCGCTGGCTGTTGGAAGTGGACCAGGCGTTGCACTCGAGCGAAACAGTCCGCAAGCTTCTGCGAGTGTTCCATTACTTTGTGCAAGATCGATTGGTACTCCGCCTGGCTCCGGTCTTTGATCAAAGCAATTTCGAGAGTTCCCTGGAGAACCGTCAAGGGCTGTGCGACATGGTGCAACTCGCGAGACACGGCAGAGTTGATGGCAGGGTTCGGCTCGCGATACGTTTCCGGTTTGTCAGTATGAAACAGCATTCTTGATCCTCTCAATCGGTGATCACGTATCCAATACCGCGCACCGTGCGCATTAGTTTCGTGCTAAAAGGTCCGTCAACCTTGTCGCGAACGTATTTCACATACACATCCACCAGATTGGTTGTCCCGTCATACTTGGATTTCCAGACTTCTTCCATGATCATGGCGCGGGTTACGGTGCGGCGGGCGTTAACCATGAAGTACTCGAGCAAGGCAAACTCCTTGGCGGTCAGTTCAATCTTCTGACCGGCGCGCTCGACGCGGAATTCGTCTCGCCGCAGAATCAGGTCTCCGACCCGCAGAACGCCGCCTGCGCCATTGCGATTGCGGCGCATGAGTGCACGAGTCCGCGCACTCAGTTCCTGGAACGAAAATGGTTTCACCATGCAATCGTCGGCCCCGCCATCTAACGCCTGAATCCGGTCCTCTAGCTGGCCGCGAGCGGTTAAGACGAGTACCGGCAACTGGGGCATCGTCGGCCGGAGTTGATTGAGTACACCCAGGCCATCGACTTTCGGAAGATTCAGATCCAGGATCAAGAGGCCGTAACGGTTGCTCGATAACGCCTGCACCGCCGCTTCCCCATCGTGTGTGAGATCTACTTCGTATTGATCTTTCTGAAGACCGCGTTGAAGAAAGTGTGCCAGTGGAATGTCATCTTCGGCGACGAGCACTTTGGGCGCTAGAGGTTGGCTAACAACCGGCGGTTTGGATTCGACTACCGGGACAGCGTCGAGCATGTCTTTGAGCTCCCTGTATCAGGACACGTCGGCCTCGCATGAACCGCGAGTCCGGTGTCACAGATCTATTCACTACAACCGTTATGTTGCAGCCAATTTATGCTTGCGAACTTGGATTGCCTTGAGGGAGGGTCCGAGCAGCGATCGGCGTATTGTCTTCACTCTGCTCTTTTGCAATTAGAAAGCCTTAATGCTCCACTCATATATGTCTAGTGATTAGAGCCATTTAAGATTTTTCTAGCGAAAGTTGTGCGATTGAAATATGTCCTAAGGTAGGACAGTTGTCATGAATTCGAACGGTGTCGGGATTGAAACTGGAACTACTCTGCCTTCGCGTGTTCTTTTTCGGGCGCTGCTTCTTCTTTCTTCTGAGAAGGATCTGGCTTTGCGGCGGAGGACGGTGCCGGAATCGTCGCCTCCTGATATTGGACGATCAGTGAAATACGGCGATTGGACGGGTCAAGTGGGCTGGCTGGCTTACGCAGGCGCTGATCAGCAAAGCCACGAACTTGGGCGACCTGGTCGGGTCGCACGCCGTTCTCTTGCATTAACCGGCGCGCAGCGTTGGCACGATCTGCCGACAGTTCCCAGTTCCCATAGCTCGCGCTCGCCTGATAGGGCTTGGAATCGGTATGGCCTTCGATCGAGATCTTGTTTGGAAGTTTCCCCAATTCTTTAGACAACAGCGAGAGCAGTTGCGTACAGTCTTGGTTGGGTCGAGGACTTCCGGACTCAAAGAAAGTGCCGGAGGCGGACTCCATAAGCTCGATGCGCAGCCCTTCCGCCGTCACGGTCATCTCAATCTGATCTTTCAATTTGTCAAAGTCCGTGACTTGCTTGACCGTCTTTTGCAGCTGCTCCTTCAGCTTTGCCATGTTGTCTTTGGTCAGCGTGAAGTTGTCCCCTGAGCCGCGCTGGTCCGTGCCCACCATTTTGGAGGTGCCGGAGGGGTCCTTGAAATAGCCTCCGACTGCTTCTTGCACTTGTTTGCTGCTGTTCATCAACCAGAGAACGATGAACAGAGCCATCATGGCGGTTACGAAGTCCGCGTAAGCGACCTTCCACGCACCTCCATGGTGGCCGCCGTGGCCGCCCTTTTTCTTGATAATGATGACGGGGCGCGTGGTGGTTGCCATGATTCTTACTTCCCAGCGGCGGCAGCAGCGGCAGCGCCGCCCGCACGGCAGGTCTTTTCCACTTCCTGGAATGTCGGCCGAAGATGGTGTGGAATCGCTCGGCGGCCAAATTCAACCGCCATAATTGGGGCAGTGCCTTTCAGGAACGCAACCACGAGCACCCGAAGAACGCCAAGATAGGCACGCTCCTCTTCCGCAGCTTTCGCCATGCTGGCCGCGAGGGGACCGACCAGCCCGTAACAAAGCAGAATGCCGAGAAATGTTCCGACAAGAGCGGCTGCCACTTTGTGGCCGATTTCTTCCGGTGGGCCACCCAAGGCTCCCATCGTGATCACCACGCCCAAGACGGCGGCTACGATGCCCAGTCCGGGGAGAGAGTCGGCCATGCTGCTGAGCGCAGTTACAGGCTGACTGGCATCGTGATGATGAACTTCCATGTCAAGATCCATCAACTGATCGAGGTCGAACGGATCGGACCCGGTAACCGCCATGCGCAAGGTGTCGCACAAGAAGTCGCGCACGTGATGGTCTTTCAAGAATTTCGGATACTTTGAAAAGATTGGACTCTTGCTTGGCTCCTCCACATCGGCTTCCAGGGCCATAAGCCCTTCTTTTCGCGCCTTCGTGAGCAAGTCGTACATCATCTTTAGAGTTTCGAGATAAAGCTGTTTGGTAATATGCGAGCCTTTGAAAAC
>Ga0335069_10002600_pt1 | contig 27683 bp, 21 predicted proteins | sample Lox_Sample_11_FD_206714 | JGI IMG/M metagenome (GOLD analysis project Ga0335069, IMG submission 206714) | Soil microbial communities from Loxahatchee National Wildlife Refuge, Florida, United States - Lox_Sample_1.1 | ecosystem: Environmental > Terrestrial > Soil > Wetlands | place: USA...
GCACATGACGCCGGCGATGCTGAAGAATCACGCCATCTCGGATATCTATGAGCCGGGGTCGGTGTTCAAAACAGTGACGTATTCCGCCGCGCTGAACGAAGGCCTGGTGAAGACCACTGATTCCGTGGATTGCCAGGGTGGCGTCATCAACGTGAACGGCCTACGCATTCACGATCTTCACAAGTTGGGCACGGTCTCGATGGTGGAGGCGTTTGCCAAATCGAGCGATGTGGCTGCGGTGAAGACCGGGCTCAAACTAGGCGACGAACGCTTCTACAAGTACATTCACGATTACGGTTTTGGACAGCAGACAGGCATTGAGTTGCCGGGCGAGACGCGCGGCATGGCGAAGGCGCCGAATCGCTGGTCGAAGGTCTCGATCGGGGCGATGTCCATCGGGCAGGAGATTGGGGTGACGCCGGTGCAGGTGATCTCGATGGTTTCGACCATTGCGAACGACGGGGTGTACACGCCGCCGCGGATCGTTGCCGGCATCACGAAATCGAACGTGACAACGCCGCAAACGATCGCGTTCAAGCCTGCACCATCGCACCGTGTTATCTCGACGATGACCGCAGCGCAGATGAAACAGATGATGGAGCAGGTGGTCCTGTTTGGAACCGCGCGGCGCGCGATTCTCGATGGCTACACTTCGGCTGGGAAAACGGGAACAGCGCAGAAGGTAGACCCGGCGACAGGCCGTTACTCGAAGACGAAGTACGTAGGGTCATTCGCGGGATTTGCTCCGGTGAACAATCCGGCGGTCAGCATCATCGTGGTGCTCGATTCGGCGCAGGGACTGCACCAGGGCGGACAGGTGAGCGCTCCGGTGTTCGCACGCATTGCACAACAGGTACTCGCCTATTTGCATGTGCCACACGATGCCGACCTCAAACGCGATCAGTTCAAGCTGCTGCGCGCCAAGGTGAAAGACGAAGACCTGGAAGAGACGGTGCAGGATCATATGGGTGACGCACTGGAGGAAACCGCCCAGCAACAGACCCCCGCCGTTCAGGCCGCACCGGCCTCCGCTGCGCCGATTACGAAGTCCGATAAGCAGTTGATCGCGAAGGTAACCAAACCCTCCGAACCCGTAGAGCAGAAGCCACTGCCTGCCCCGGCGAGCAATGTGCAGCCGAACGGAACGGTAGTACTCGATGTGGGCGGCGGTCCGAGGGTGCCGTCATTCATCGGAAAGTCTCTGCGCGCCGCGATCGAAACGGCGCAGGACAGCGGAATCGAGCTAAACGCAATCGGCTCGGGAACAGCGCGTGAGCAGTCGCCAGCGCCGGGCTCGCCCATGCCGCCGGGGGGGAAAGTAGCGGTGCGGTTCGTGCGGTGATGCAATGATGAATGTAGAGAATGTTCGAACGAGATCAGACCTTGTACGTTTCGTGCGTGATTTGATTGAGGATCTCGAGAAGCATCCGGAATCTTGGGAGAATCCGACTCTAGAACGGTTTCTAGATTCCCTGGCAGCGTGGACTCAAAGCTCAAGGCAGCTACCTGAAAATACGGATTGGCATGCTTTTGCACAGATGCTGGCCGCTGCGAAGATTTACGAGTAGCTGAGTGCAACCTTTTATAATCACCCCTGATGAAGTTCCTCCAACTCCTCGACGGCGCTGAGGTACTCGACCGGCGCGGCGATCCTGAGATCGCCGGGCTGGACTACGATTCGCGCCGTATCAAGCCGGGTTTCTGCTTCGTCGCCATGAAGGGTGAGACGACCGACGGGAATCGGTTCATTGATAAGGCGATTGCGCAGGGAGCGGCGGGGGTTGTTTCCGATTCGACTTCTGAGCCCCAACGTGAGCAAGTAGCATGGGCCAAGGTGTCGCATGGACGTCGTGCACTAGCGAGGTTGAGCGCAAACTTCTATGGGCGTCCTGCAGAGAAACTGGCGAACACCGGCGTTACAGGCACGAACGGCAAGACGACGACAGCGTTCCTGGTCGAGTCAATTCTAAATGTTCCTCGCAAGCGCACGGTGCTGGTGGGGACGATCGAATATCACGTTCTGGGAAAGGTCATCCCCGCGCCGCATACCACGCCTGAGTCCCTCGAACTCAACCAGATGTTCGACGACGCACTGAAGAACGGTGCCACCGAAACGGTGATGGAGGTATCGTCGCACGCGCTTGAACAGCAGCGGGTTTACGGCATCCCGTACGACGTGGCGGTCTTCACCAATCTCACGCGTGATCATCTCGATTATCACAAGACGATGGACAGCTACTTCGGTGCGAAGAAAATCCTCTTCGAAGGATGTGGCACGTATCCGCCCCGAGTCGCGGTTATCAACATTGATGACGAGCACGGCCGCGAGCTGGTGAAGTTCAGCAAGAAGCAGGGCTCCGAGGTCATCACCTATGGCCTCGCGCAAGGTGACTTTCACGCCGAGAACGTGGATATCGGACTGAAAGGCACGCGCTTCGATATGATCACGCCGGAAGGGAGATTGCCGATCTGGTCTCCACTGATTGGGCGGGTTAACGTATACAACATCATGGCAGCGAGTGCGGCGGCGTGGGCGCGCGGGTGCTCAGAAGACCTGATCACAGCCGGGGTCGCGGCTCTGCAGAATGTTCCAGGGAGGTTCCAGTCAGTCAATGGTGGGCAGCCGTTCACCGTCGTAGTTGACTACGCCCACACGGATGACGCACTGAAGAACCTGACGGCTTTGGCACGGGAGTTCGTTCAGAAATCGAACGGCCGCGTTATCACGATTTTCGGCTGCGGCGGCGATCGCGATCGCGCCAAGCGTCCGCTGATGGGTGAGGCCGCAGGGCGCGGCAGCGACTTTGTGATCATCACCTCCGACAATCCGCGCAGCGAAGATCCGATGGCCATCATCAATGATGCCAAGCCGGCAGTGGAGAAGACCGGAACCGAATTCGTCGTCGAACCCGACCGGCGGAAGGCCATCGATCTTGCGATCCACAAGGCGAATCCCGGCGATATCGTGCTTCTGGCCGGCAAAGGCCACGAAAAGACGCAGACTACACGCGAAGGTGTAGCGCCCTTCGACGATGTCGAGGTCGCCGGCGAACTGCTGGCGATGATGGGCTACACACGAACGGACAAAGTCAACGCATGAATCTGCCACTCGGGAACATCGCCAAAATTCTGGAAACTCAGCTGGTGGGACCGTGGGATGGAACATACGTAAGTATCGCGTCGGGATATTCCATCGATTCGCGAACGGTAAAGCCGCATGAGGTTTTCTTCGCTATCAAGGGCGATAATTTCGACGGACACGATTTCGTGGGGGACGCGTTCAACCGGGGGGCTCAGGCCGCTGTGGTCCGGCGCGATTATCGCGGACCGGGGAAATATTTTCCCGTTGACGATCCACTGATCGCGCTCCAAACCTTGGCCCGCGAAGTCCGTCGCCAGTGGGGCAAAACCGTTGTCGGGGTTACTGGTTCTGCGGGGAAGACAACGACCAAGGAAGCCATCGCACAGGTGCTGGCGACAAAGTACAGCGTCCTGAAGTCGGAAGGAAACTTCAACAACCATATCGGCCTGCCGCTGCAGTTGCTGCGCATTCAGCCTGACACGGATGTTTACGTTAGCGAAATGGGGATGAATCACGCCGGCGAAATCACACAGCTTGCCGGCATCGCGGAACCGAACATCGGTGCAGTGACGATAGTCGCCCCCGTTCACCTGGAGTTTTTCGACTCGATCGCCGGGATCGCCAAGGCCAAAAAAGAACTGATCGACGCCCTTCCGCAGAACGGAACTGCCATCCTTAATAATGATGACGAATTTGTCGCGCGCTTCAACGATGACCGTTCGGCTCCGGCGATCTACTTTGGCATCACGAGCGAAGCTGACGTCCGCGCCGAAAACATCGTAGAACAGGGAGCCGAGGGCAGCGACTTCGACCTGGTGGTTCACGGGCAACGCGTCCGCACTCATCTCCCGCTCGTAGGGCGTCACAACATCTATAACGTGCTCGCCGCCGTCGCCGTCGGAATTTCGCAGGGCATTGAGGCAAAACACGCTGCCGTAGCGCTTTCCGAGCTCAGACCTTCGGACAAGCGCGGGCAACTTGTGGAAATCGGCGGGGTGACGGTCATCAACGATTGTTACAATTCCAATCCGAAAGCCTTGGAATCGATGGTCGATGCGCTGATGGGTATGCCCGCGGCGCGACACATTGTGGTTGCCGGCGAGATGCTCGAGCTTGGTTCTGCGGGTGAAGAGTTGCACCGTGAGTGTGGACGCCACATGGCCAAGCGCGGTGTAACGCAGCTGATAGGCGTGCGTGGATTAGCGCAGCCGATGGTCGAGGCCGCGAAGCAAATGGGATTGCGCGCCGAATTCTTCGCGACGCCGGAAGAAGCCGGTGATTGGCTGGCGTCAAATGCGAGGAAGGGCGATGCTGTGCTGCTGAAGGCTTCGCGCGGCGTGAAGCTGGAACGCGCATTAGAAGAATGGAAGAAACGAATTTGAATTCTTGTTTGTCATCACAAGGCACTACAGTGCCGAGAGATCTGCTTTTGGTTCGTCCAGCGCGGAAAGGGAGATAGCTTGCTTTATTGGCTGCTGTACCAGGTTCTTTATCATTACTTCAGCCCCTTCCGTATTTTTCGCTATCTGACGTTCCGCACTGCGTTCGCTTCGCTAACCGCGCTGTTCATGGGGCTGATCATCGGCCCCGCCATCATTCGCCGGTTGCGCGAGTTCCAGATCGGGCAATACATCCGCGAAGAAGGCCCGCAAGCACATCAGAAGAAAGCCGGCACACCCACGATGGGCGGCGTGCTCATCGTCGTGTCGTTCATTATCCCGACACTGCTGTGGGCCGACCTCACCAACAAGTACATCTGGCTGGTGATGCTCTCGACGATTTGTTTTGCATCCATCGGCTTCGCCGACGACTACCTGAAGATGAAGCATCGTCGCAATCTCGGGCTCACGGGCCGCAGCAAACTGATGCTGCAGATTCTGACGGCCGTCGTGGTCGCGGTCGTGCTCATCCTCTTCCAGGCGCAGGGCGATTACTCCACGCACCTGATCGTGCCCTTCTTCAAGAAATTCCGGCCTGACCTGGTAATCGCCTATTTCTTCAAGTATCCGCCGCTGTGGCCGATTGCGTTTGCGCCGTTTATCGGGTTCGTCGCCCTGGTCCTGGTCGGATCGACGAACGCTGTGAACCTGACCGACGGTCTCGACGGTCTCGCCATCGGCTGTACGGTAGTTGCCGCAGGCGCGCTTACGGTCCTTTGCTATGTTTCCGGGCACGCTGTGTTCGCCGACTACCTCGAGCTCCAGCGCATGCCGCAGGTTGCGGAGCTGACGATCTTTTGCGGGGCGATGGTCGGATCCGCCATCGGGTTTCTCTGGTACAACGCGCATCCTGCCGAAGTTTTCATGGGTGACGTGGGCTCGCTGGGACTCGGTGGCGCGATCGGCACGCTGGCTGTCGTCATCAAGCAGGAGTTGCTGCTGCCCTTCATCGGTGGCGTGTTCGTCATCGAAGCGATCTCCGTTATGCTACAGGTCGGCTCGTACAAACTCCGCAAGAAACGCATCTTCAAGATGGCGCCCATCCATCATCATTTCGAGCTGATGGGCTGGTCGGAGTCGAAGGTCATCGTGCGCTTCTGGATCGCGTCGCTGGTATTTGCCCTGTTCGCGCTGACGACGCTGAAGCTGAGATAGTTCATCAGTACGTCAATTTGTCAGTTCTTTGGATTTTTTCCGGATGAACTGAAATACTGATGTACTGAAGAATCATGGCTGAACCTTTGAACGTCAACGGAAAGCGGGTGTTGGTTGTCGGACTCGGCAAGTCCGGCGTCGCATCTGCGCTGTTTCTGCAGCAGCAGGGTGCCAAGGTGACTGTCTCCGACTCCAAGCAGGAAGACCAGCTCCGCAACGAGATTCCTATCCTGCTCGACCACGGGATTACCGTCGAATCGGGCGGTCACGGCGACCGTACCTTCCGCCAGCAGGACCTGATCGTGATCAGCCCCGGAGTGCCGGTAGATGCTTCGGCGCTCGAACCCGCGCGCAAGCTGGGGATTCCGATCATTGGCGAGGTCGAACTGGCGACGCGCTACCTGAAGGGCAGCCTGGTCGCGATTACCGGTTCGAATGGGAAGACGACGACCACAGCCCTCGCCGGAGACGTGGTTGCGGCGGGCGGCGCGAAGACACTGGTCGGCGGAAATATTGGAACGCCCGCCATCACGCTGGTTTCGGAGAGCTCCGACCAGAGCTATACGGTGCTGGAAATTTCGAGCTTCCAACTGGAGACGATCGAACAGTTCCACGCTAGAGTCGCAGTCGTGCTCAATGTCACGCCCGACCATCTCGATCGCCACGGAACGTTCCAAGCCTATTGGGAGGCCAAACGTCGCATCTTCGAGAACCAGGACGCTGACGATTTCGCCGTTCTCAACGCCGACGATCCCGAAGCCGCAAAGATGGCTGCAGGACTTAAGGCGCAGCTCCGCTGGTTCAGCCGCAAGGAGGAAGTGGAATCCGGAGCTTTCGTGCGCGGCGAGAAGATCTTCTATAAGGATGCGAGGGGCGAACGCGAGATCATGTCGGTCCGCGATATGCAGCTCAAGGGAGCGCACAACGTCGAGAATGTGCTGGCTGCAGTTGCGATCGGCAGCATTCTCGGCATCGCCCCGGCGAAGATTCGCGAAGCCGTCAGCAACTTCAAGGCCGTTGAGCACCGCCTGGAGTTCGTCGCCAACATCAACGGCGTTGACTACTACAACGACTCGAAGGCCACCAACGTCGATGCCACCATCAAGGCGCTGGAATCGTTTCCGCGTGGCATTCACATCATCCTCGGAGGCAAGGATAAGGGTAGCGATTACTCGGTCCTGAAACCGCTTTTGGAGGAGCGCGTGAAGCGCGTGTACACCATCGGGGCGGCGGCGGAGAAGATCGAGGCGCACATTGCCGGATCGGCGGAGATTACCCGGGCCGTGACCCTCGACAACGCGGTGCGCAAAGCGGCTGAAACGGCCACGCCCGGAGATGTGGTCGTGGGGGCGCCGGCCGGCGCCAGCTTCGACCAGTTCACCAGCTACGAACACCGTGGCAAGGTGTTCAAGGATCTGGTGCAGCAGCTGGCGAAGAAGCAGGTGGTAACGAGCTGATAGCTATCAGCTGACGGCTGTCAGCTTTTCCCACAACTTTCTCCCACCGAACCCGCACAGGGACTTCAAAATCGTCGCCCGAAATGCTACATCTCATTGCTGCGGTTATTAGTTAGGCAATGCTCATTGCTGAGAGCTGACCGCTGATAGCTGAGAGCTTTCCCATGGCCAAACGCGTCAGCGTCGACAAAACGCTCTTCACCGTCACGCTGCTACTCGTGTTTGTCGGGCTCATCATGGTCTTCAGCGCGTCGGCGGTGATGGCCAAAGAGCGCTTCGGGTCGCCTTATTCCTTCGTCCTGCGCCAGTTTGCCTGGGCCGTTGCCGGCGTGCTCGTGATGTTCGGCTTGATGAAGGTGGACTACAAGCGCTACCGGCACCCGGCCATCGTTTTCTCGCTTATCGGGATCGTTACGCTGCTGCTGATCTCGGTCTTTTTCCTCGACCGCTCGCACAACACGCATCGCTGGTTCCGTCTTGGCCTCCTGTCGTTCCAGCCGTCGGAGCTGGCCAAGCCCGCCATCATTATCTACCTGGCTTATTTTCTCGAAACGCGCACCAAGATGATGGAGGACTGGAAGCACACATTGCTCCCGGCGATTGCGCCGTCGCTCGTCGTCGCTGCCCTGATCGCAGCGCAGCCTGATCTCGGCACCGCTATCGCCGTTGGCGCCATCACGCTCAGCATCCTGTTCATCGCCGGCATGGAGTTAAAGTATTTCCTGTGGCCACTGGCCGCCGCGCCGGTCATCTTCTACTTCCTGGTGTGGCGCGTGCCGTGGCGGCACCAGCGCATCCTCGCGTTCATGGATCCGTTCGCCGACCCGCTGGGCAAAGGGTTTCACATCATCCAGTCGCTGATCGCCGTCTCGACAGGCGGCCTCACCGGCATGGGCCTGATGGAAGGGAAGCAGAAACTGTTCTTTCTGCCCGAACCTCACACCGATTTTATTTTTGCGGTGATCGGCGAGGAGTTTGGCCTGCTGGGAGCCATCGTCGTCGTCGCGCTGTTCGGACTACTGCTCTATCGCGGCGTACGCGCTGCGGTCGTCACTCGCGACACCTTTGGTCGTTACCTGGCGACCGGCATCGTGAGCATGATTTGCATCCAGGCTTTCTTCAACATCAGTGTCGTGCTGGCCCTTCTACCCACCAAGGGCATCCCGCTGCCGTTCATCTCATACGGCGGATCGTCGCTGTTCGTCATGCTGGCCAGTGTGGGCGTTCTCCTTAACATTACGCAGCAGGCGGACTAGCGTTTGCTCTTGTGTACACATTGGTGTACACTCCTTAAGGAGAGTAACCATGCCAGCACTTAAGGTCGGAGTAAGAGAGTTCCGCGAGCGGATTGCGACTTTTTTGGAGTCAGACACCCCGGTCGCAGTTACTCGCCGAGGCGAGACATTGGGGATCTACGTTCCAACACCGAAAAAGCGCGCGAAGTCTGCCGATATTGCTGAACTGAAGGCCGCGGCAGATCGTCTGGCCGAAGAGTTGGCAGATATTGATGAAGAGAAGCTAGTGGCCGAATTCAGGAAGGCGCGTCGTCGCGAGAAACAGGCAAAGCATTAGAATGATCGTTCTCGATGCGAACATTTTGGTTCGTGCAGTTTTGGGACGTAGAGTTCGTGATCTCCTCGAGAGGTATGCCCAACAAGGTGTGAGATTCATCGCTCCTGACGTAGCCTTCGCAGACGCCGAACACCACCTGCCGCCGGTCCTAAAGAAGTTCGGCAAGCAAGATGTCGATGTCTACGCAGCAATGCGTTATCTCCGTCTCCGGATCGAAACTCTCGACCAAGACCTCTATTCGACGTTTGAACTGGAAGCCCGTAAACGTTTGCACGGGACAGACGAAGACGATTGGCCCGTCTTGGCGTCGGCGCTGGCTTTAGGATGCGCTGTCTGGACGGAAGATCTTGATTTCTTCGGGATTGGAATAACTGTTTGGAATACCAGCCGCATAGAAATCCTCCTTGAATCGGAAGTCCGAAATATAAAAGTTCGACGGAAATTGACCGATACCAGGGACAGGGAAGGAGAGTAATGCGCGTCATCCTCGCAGGCGGAGGCACCGGCGGGCACGTCATCCCCGCCGTCGCCATTGCCAACGAATTACGCGACCACTACCAGGCCGAGATCGTTTTTATCGGTACGGCGCGTGGGATAGAAACGCGACTGGTCCCGCAGGCTGGATACAAACTGGAACTGGTGCAAGTCGGTGCTCTGAAGAACGTTTCGACGGCGACTCGGTTCAGGACCTTGTTCGACCTGCCGCGCGCGATTCTGCACTGTGCGAGCTTCTACGGACGATTCCAACCAGACGTCGTGATCTCGGTTGGCGGATATGCCTCGGGTCCCGGCGTACTGGCTGCTGCACTAAAGGGAGTTCCCAGCGTAATCTTCGAGCCCAACTACGTGTTGGGCTTCGCCAACAAGATCGGTGCGAAGTTCGCCAAGGCCGTCTGCGTCCATTTCCAGGAAACGTGCCGCGGAGTCCGGAACTGCCAGGTGACAGGCGTCCCCGTTCGGCGAGCGTTCTTTGACATTCCACCACGCCCGCAGGACGCTCCGCCCACCATGCTGATTTTCGGCGGTTCGCAAGGCGCACGAGCCATCAACGAAGCAGTGGTTGGCGCGCTGCCCACACTTCGTGGGCAACTGCCTGGGCTGAAAATCATCCATCAGACGGGACTGAAGGAACTGGAGGTAGTCCAAGCGGGATATGCCAAGGCCGGTTTCGCCGCCGAAGTCTCGGCCTTCATCGACGACATGCCTGCGGCCTTTGCCCGCGCTGATTTGATCGTCTGCCGCAGCGGAGCGAGCACCGTCGCCGAAATCACCGCAGCCGGAAAGCCCGCCATCTTTGTGCCATTCCCACGCGCCGCCGACGATCACCAGACCAAGAACGCGCAGGCCTTGGCACAAGCGAACGCCGCCGTGCTTATGCCGCAGTCGGAACTGACGGCAAAGAAGCTGGCTGAGGAAATCGTGCGGTTATTCTCGGATCGACCGCAGCTTGTGCAGATGTCTGCGAATGCACGCAAGCTCGCGCACGCTGACGCGGCCACGGAGATAGCGCGCATTGCGGCAGGGCTGACAGGGGAATGACGTTCTTTGCTCTCTCTTTCTCTGCGAGCTCTGTGTTGAAATGAGCAGCTTTAAATCAACACAGAAATCGCAGAGAAACCAAGAGCTCCAAATCTGCACCAGCTAGGCAGTTTCTGATATGTTTTAGCTGCAGGCTGACAGCTGTCGGCTGAGAGCTTCCTTGTTCGCCAAAATCCAACGCATCCATTTCGTCGGCATCGGCGGCATCGGCATGAGCGGCATCGCCGAGATTGTGCTGAACCTCGGATACCGCGTCTCCGGCTCCGACTTGCGCGCCTCCGCGATCACGCAGCGGCTCGCGCACTTTGGCGCGCAGATCTTCGAAGGCCATCGTGGCGAGAACGTCAAGGGAGCGGAAGTCGTCGTCACCAGTTCCGCCATCGACAAGCGCAATCCCGAAGTAGCCGAAGCGCATCGCCTGAAGATCCCGGTCATCCAGCGCGCCGAGATGCTCGCCGAACTCATGCGACTGAAGTACGGCATCGCGATCGCCGGAATGCATGGCAAGACCACCGTTACGTCTATGGTCGCAGCCGTGCTGGCAGCTGGTAACCTCGATCCAACTGTCGTTGTCGGCGGACGCGTCGACGCCCTTGGCTCCAACGCGCGTCTCGGCAAATCGCAATACCTGGTCGCCGAGGCCGACGAGAGCGACCGCTCGTTCCTGAAACTCTCGCCCATCCTCTCGGTCGTCACCAACATCGACCGCGAGCACATGGATACCTATCGCGACATGATCGACGTCGAAGACACCTTTGTTGACTTCATGGATCGCGTGCCCTTCTACGGAATGATCGTTGCCTGCAACGACGACGAGCCGTTGCGCGCGCTTTTGCCGCGCCTGCGGCGGCGTTACGTGACCTACGGGAAGCGTGAGGGTTCCGACTTCCGGCTGACCGCCGCGACCACCGAATTGCAGTGTGGCGCCACCAAGCCGCTCAGCCGTTTCGGCATCGAGTTCAACGGCAAGCCGCTGGGCGAGTTCTGCCTGCACGTGCCCGGCGCGCACAACATTCTGAACGCGACCGCAGCGATCGCAGTGGGTATTGGCCTGGAGATCCCCGTCTACTCGATCCAGTACGCGCTCGAAACTTTCCGCGGCGTCGATCGCCGCTTCCAATTGCGAGGCGAGGTGGATGGCATTCGAGTGGTGGATGACTACGGCCATCACCCGACAGAAATCCGCGCCACGCTCGAAGCGGCGCGTCAGGTCACCGACGGCAAGATTCACGTGATCTTCCAGCCGCATCGCTTCACCCGCACGCAGGCGCTGCTGGAGGAATTCGCGGGATCGTTCGCCGACGCCGACAACCTTTTCGTTCTCGACATCTATCCCGCGAGCGAACAGCCGATCCCGGGCATCACCGGGGAACTGGTGGCGCAAAAGGTTGCGGCAAATGGCCGCCCCGCCGTTTTCGTCAGTTCGTTTGCCGATGCCGTGACCATGGTCTCTTCCACGGCAAAATCCGGCGATCTGATTATGACCCTGGGAGCCGGCAACGTTTCGCAACTCGGCCCGCAGATCGTAGAAGCCCTGCAATCCAGGCACGCAACGCAATCGACTTCCTGAAATCAGCATCAAACACGCATTGAGTACCGACCCCAATCCGCTGCCTTCTCCCTCTCTTGAGCCGCCACTCCCTTTGCCGCCACCAACGCGGGTTCCCGCCGAGAATCCGCCGTGGACATTGTGGGACGTCTTCTCGATCGCGCTGCTCGCGTTTGGATCCGGCCAGATCTTCGGCCTCGTCGGTGCGTATCTGGCGGTGAAGAAGTTCCACGTCCCGCTGGCGGGGCTCGAGCGCAATCCCAAGCTGGCCATCCCCGCCGAGTTTCTCGGCTACCTGGTAACGCTGGCGTTTATGATCGCGGTCCTCCGTTCGCGGGGGCTGCCGTTCTGGCGGACGATCCGCTTGCGCTGGACCGGGCAGTTCTTCCGCTACGTCATCTACGGATTCCTGCTGGCCTTCGCGGTTGGTTTCGCGTCGGAACTGCTGCCGATTCCCAAGCAGTTGCCGATTGACAAATACTTTACCGACACGCTCGGTGCCTGGATGCTCGCAATCTTCGGCGTGACCGTTGCACCGCTGATGGAAGAACTCTTCTTCCGCGGATTTCTCTACCCAGCGCTGGCACGACCGCTCGGCATCGGCTGGTCAATCGCGATTACGTCATTCGCCTTCGCCCTTGTCCACTCTTCCCAACTCGCCAGCGCGTGGGCGCCACTGCTCCTACTCTTCGGGGTCGGACTGGTTCTCACGATGCTTCGCGTTCGCACGGGCTCGGTGCTGCCGGGCCTGTTCGTGCATTCTGCCTACAATCTCACCCTCTTCATCCAGATGTTTTTCGCCACCGATCATTTTCATAACTTCGACAAGCTGGGCGGCTGATACACTGTCCTCACCTTAATCCCCAGGTTTAAGTTTATGCAGACACCGCGCCAGGAACTGCTCGCTATACTCGCGCAAAAGTCATTCCAGTTGGGCGATTTCAAGCTCTCGTCCGGCGGAACCAGCGACTATTACATCGATTGCCGCACGACTACGCTCGATGCCGACGGTGCACGCCTCACCGGCCGCGTTTTCCTCGATGAGATTTTCCGTCATGGCTGGGAGCCGGTGGCGATTGGTGGACTCACCATGGGCGCCGACCCGATCGTCGTCGCGGTTGCGATGCTCAGCTCGCAGCAGACGCGTTCGCGCGCGCCGCGGCCCGACACCACGCCCGGTGGCGCCGATTATCACTTGATCCACGGCTTCCTTGTTCGCAAGGCTGAAAAAACGCACGGCACCGGCCAGCGCATCGAAGGCTTCCGCGAGAAGGGGGCGAAAGTCGTGATCGTGGACGATGTCTGCACCACGGGCTCTTCTACGATCCAGGCGATTGAAGCGGCGAGAGAGTTTGGCTTTGACGTCGTCGGCGTGCTCTGTCTGGTCGAGCGCGAAGAAGCGCAGGGAAGGGGGAACGTCGAAAAAGCCGCTGCCCCGGCGCAGTTTCACTGCATCTTCACTTCCGACGACGTGCGGAAGGAACATCTCAGGAACAGGGGATAGGGAATAGGGAAACGACCTGATTCTTTTGCAACAAATTCAAAAGGCGGATCATGCGACCCGCCTTGTGAACTCTGTCGAAAATCTTTTCCTATCCCCTAGCTTCTCTTCCTCAAGAACGCCGGCACATCCAGATCGTCCTGCTCGTACGTCCCCTTAACGCTATTGGTAACCTCGTTGAGCGAGGTGGTTTCGCGTTGTGGCGCGGTACGGTGCGAAGGCCCAGGCGCGGGTTCCGGTACGTGCGCATGGACAGGCTCGGGTTCTGGTTCTAGTTCTGGAGCACGTGCCGTCGCAACCGCCGGCGGAAGATTGATATGCGGCGTTACCACCGAATTCACAGCCGCCGCGCGCGCGTGCGAGATCGCGGCGTGCGCCGAACTCTTGTTCTGCCGCGTGTACTGCTCTTTGAACCCCGTCGCGATCACGGTGATTTTTACTTCGTCCTTCATTTTGTCGTCAAGCACGGCTCCGAAGATGATGTTCGCGTCTTCGTGCGCGGCGCTTTGGATGATCGTCGATGCCTCGTTGACCTCAGACAGCCTCAGGTTTGCCGATCCCGTGATGTTGATCAGGATGCCGCGCGCGCCGTCGATCGCTCCCGCTTCCAGCAGCGGGGAAGCGATCGCCCGTTGAGCCGCTTCCACGGCGCGATTTTCGCCCGTTGCTGTCGCGGTGCCCATGACGGCGTAGCCCATGCCCGCCATGATCGCCTTCACGTCGGCGAAGTCGCGATTAATGATGCCGGGGATGGTGATGATGTCGGAAATGCCCTGCACCGCCTGGCGCAGGATGTCGTCAGCCACGCGGAACGACTGGAAGAACCCGGCATCGCGAGCAACGGCGAGCAGCTTTTCGTTAGGGATGACGATCAGCGTGTCTACGCAGTCGAGCAGGTCCTGCAGTCCGCGATCGGCCTGCTGCAACCGGCGGCGCCCTTCGAAGGCAAACGGCTTCGTTACAACCGAAACTGTCAAGGCGCCCATTTCGCTCGCCAGCGACGCGATGATCGGAGCCGCACCGGTACCGGTTCCTCCGCCTAACCCAGTCGTTACGAAGACCATGTCGGCGCCTTCCAGCGCTTCGATGATCTTGTCCGCATCTTCGAGCGCGGCTTTGCGGCCGACTTCGGGATTCGCTCCAGCACCCAGCCCGTTGGTGAGTTTCACGCCGAGTTGCAGCTTCACCGGCGCGCGCGACATCTTCAGCGCCTGCAGGTCGGTGTTGGCGACGATGAACTCGACGCCCTCCACGCCCGCGTCGATCATGCGATTGACGGCGTTGCCGCCGCCGCCTCCCACGCCGATGACCTTGATCTTCGCGTTGTTGGTGATGTCGTCGTGGAATTGGATGCGGATATCTTTGTCTTCCATGTTAGCTCCTCGTCGTTAGTTCCCACGCCTCGCGAACAGGCCCTTGAGTTTCGATCCTAATCCTTGCTCCTGCTGACCCTGCAGCATGCGTACCCGGTACGCGTACAGCGTCATGCCGATGGTGGTGGAGTATTCCATCTCCGCCAGTTCCGGAGGCATTCCCGCCAGCGATGCCGGCATCCCCATGCGCACCGGTTTGCGCAGCACGTCTTCCGCGATCTCCGAGATCGAGTTCAGCCGCGATCCGCCGCCCGTCAGCACCAGTCCCGCGTTGCATAGGTCGAACACGCCCGACTGGCGCAGATGTTCGCGCATGATCTCGAATAACTCGCGCGCGCGCGGCTCCAGCACCTCACCCAGCAGTCGCTGCGACATCAGCCGCGACGGCCGGTCGCCCACCGATGGCACTTCGATCTCATTCGTCTCGGGAATCCGCGTAACCACAGCGTTACCGAACAGGCGCTTGATTTTCTCGGCATCAGCCAGTGGAGTGCGCATTCCCACCGCAACATCGTTGGTGAAATGATCGCCGCCGATCGGCACCACGCCGGTATGGACGACCGCGCCCTCGTGGAAGACGATCAGGTCCGTCGAGCCGGCGCCGATATCCGCCAGGCAAATGCCAAGCTCGCGCTCATCCTGCCGCAAGACCGCATCCGCGCACGCGAGCGCCTCGTACACGTGATCGTCAACCTGGATTCCCGCTCGATTCAAGACCGTCACCAGGTTCTGCGTCGCGCTGGTCGAGCCCGTCACCACATGAACCTTCACTTCCAGCCGAGACCCCATCATGCCGGCAGGCTCCCGCAGGCCGGGCTGGTCGTCGAGGATGAACTCCTGCGGCAGCAGGTGCAGGATTTTCCTGTCTTCCGGCATGTTGATCGCCTTGGCACGTTCCACCGACTGGCGGATGTCTTCGCGCGTCACCTCGCGTGCCCGCGAGCCCAGAGTGATGCCGCCCTGGCTGGTAATGCCGCGGATGTGTGCTCCCGCCACGCCGACAACTCCGCGTTCAATCGGGGCTCCGGCCGCGTTCTCGGCGCGCTCGACCGCCTGTTCTACAGAGGCGATCGCTTTCTCCAGGTCAATGATGACGCCTTTGCGCGATCCGCGCGATTCGCACAGCCCGTGAGCCCGGTACCGCAGTCCCGTATCCGTCGCTTCTGCCACCAGGGCGCACGTTTTTGCGCTGCCCACATCAATGGCGGTAATTAAATTGTTGTCTGGCTTGCCCATTAAACCCGAAGTTTCTCAGTCGCTCAGTCGTTCACTTCCCCAGCCTTCGACGACAGACGCTCATCCCTGGAGACTGAGAGACTGACGGACTGAACGACTTCTGTTCTAAATCCCACCCTACCCATTCGTAAATAAGCAGGGAACCCTATCTCTTCTTCGCCGCCGAGTGTTTTACAGCGACATCGTGTTTCGCAATCGGAGCACTCGCCGGTTTCGCCGGCGCACTGGTTGGCCCTTCCTTCGCGCTGTCCGGATTCACAATCACCTGCCGGTCGTAGCGCAGATCAACCGAGGTCAACGCCGGGAACTGCTGCCGCCACTCCTGCAGGTGGGCGCGATAAAGCTTGAACCGTTCTGCAAATTTTTCCGACCCGAGGTGCACCAGTACCTGCCCCTGCGGATCGCCGACCGTGACCTTCACGTCATCGGGATCGCCAAGATCCACTTCGCTCAAATCCTGCGACGAACGTGAGCCATCGGCGTCGAGGTCTTTGGTCAGCTCCGTGTACGTCTTCATCCTTGGCGCGCGCGTCGAAAGCGGTTCGTTCTCGCCCATTCCCACGATTACCGGGAACGAGTAACGCTTCGCCCCCAGCGCCGTCATGTCCATCACCACGCCGTGCGCGTCAATCAGCGAAATCTTTGGACCGACCTGCACGAAAGCTACCGGCGTCCGCTCCTGTATGGTCACCCGCAGCTTATTCGGCAGCAAGCGCATGACGTCGGCCGACTCTACCCAGGGAATCTCTTCCAGTTGATGCTTGCGCTGTTCCAGCGGGACGAAGAAGATGTTGCGCCCGATGTCGCCGCCCATCACTTCCATAATCTGGTGCTTGCTGACGTTTTCGCCGCCGTTGATTTCAAGATCGTCGCTGGACTCAATACGAAAGCGCCACGAGTGCGATCCGTAGCTGTAGACCATGGTGGCCCCACCGCCTGCGATTACCAACACTCCCAAGATTGCCACTGCGATCTTCAGCCGCCCCGCCGTCTTCTTCGGCAGCGGACCCCGCCGCACCGGCACGCGCTTCTGCGCCCGCAGGAAGGGAGACTGGTCTTCGGTTTCGAGATCGAGGAAACGAGCGTCGAACGACGCGTCGTCCGGCGGCGTCGAGGTCTGCGACCCGCGCCGGGTCGTCAGTTCCTCATCCGGGATGAGTGGGCCGTTATTCCGCGCCATCAGGAATGGTCAATTCGTAGAGAAACGCCGCAGAAAAACTATACCCGCTTTTACCCTATTCCGAGTAGTGAAATTTCCCGGTTTTGTACCTGTTTTGTGGATAACGGTGTTGTGACCTCTCGAATCCCTTGCCGCGGCGTTCTCATCGTCATCCTAACTTCCAGGATGCCAATCACTCGAAGAACACAGCCGGACCGGTAAGAGCGCGTTAGGAGGCTACGCCAAGTTCGAGCTTCGGAGCCCCCGGAGAAAGAAGCGCTCGAACGTCTCGCATCGGAGGCTGCCCGAAGAAGCGGCTGTATTCGCGATTGAATTGGGTAGCGCTTTCGTAGCCAACCTCAAAGGCGGCACTCGAGGCATCGAACCCCTTGTTCATCATCAGCGTACGAGCCGATTGGAGCCGGAGTTGTTTTTGATACTGAAGGGGACTCATGGCGGTCAGCATGCGGAAATGATGATGCAGTGTCGATACGCCCATGCCGGCAATTTGCGCGAGTTCTTCCACGTGTAGCGGCTTAGCATAGTTCGCGGTGATCCAGGCTATCGCTTTTGCCACGCGGTGGCTTTGATCTCCGAGTGTAGCTACGGCGCGCAAGCGCGCTCCCGCGCGTCCCCGCAGGACGCGATAGATAATCTCGCGCTGAATGAGGCCGCTCAGAAAGGGAATGTCCTGCGGGGTTTGCAACAAATCAACCAGGCGGCAGCATGCATTCAGGAATTCCGGAGTGGTCTCGCCGATTGACATGGCGGGGCTGTCAGATGGAGCTTCTGCGACATGAATTTCCTCACGGCTGAGCAACTCCCGCACCATGGATATGTCCAACTTGATGGACAGTGCGAGACACGGAACCTGCTCGGTCGCCTCGGCTACCCAGCTCACAATCGGCAGATCTACCGCAGTCACGACGAAGTGCGACTCGTCGTAGATAAAGCTGGTCCGGCCAAGGTTCACCCGCTTGCTCCCCTGTGGGACCACGATGATTCCCGGATGGTAGGTCATCCGGCACGGTGGTGTAGGCGCAGTCCGACGGTGGAGGCTGACGCCGGGAATCTCTGTTGTCCGATTCTCTTCCTTGCCCATAAAAGAGGCAATCTTCTGTGCAAGTTCTGCCTGGAATCCGCGGGTTTTGTTCACTTTCAGAGCGGCTTTTTCTTTCGTGTTTCTCATATTCGCGATCTCTACTGTCTTTGTCTAAGGATAGCCGCGTGTCTCCAGCAAGACCATTGATTTCTCACTTCACAAGAGGAATAGGCAATAAGTAGGCAGGATCGGGCTACCCGTTGACTGCCCTTCACTCGTAAATTCGAGGATGCAAGAAAAAAATGAAGACGCTGGAGAAAGCCATGAAAACCATACCCCTAATGATGGGTCTGTTTTTGATAACGATCATTGCGCAATCGTCCTACGCGCAGCAGTCGCCTCAGCCGCCAACGGAAACGATCAAAACTGCCGCAAGTCATACACCCGAGCAACAAGAAGTCATCAACCTCTCGAACATGAAATGGGATTGGATGGCAGACAAGAAGGTCGATTCCTTGGAGGCACTATTTGATGACAAAGCCATGTTCACTCACATGGGAGGGACATGGGGAAAAACCCAGGAACTAGCTACCATTAAAAGCGGTGGCATTTGGTACAAAAAAGCTCTAGTTTACGCCGTCGATGCTCGCATATTTGGTAACACAGCCATCCTGCTAGAGGACATTGATTTGCAGGCAGTAGTCGGTGAGCACGAAGTCACCAATCCTTTTATGGTGACCGAGGTTTATACCAAGGAAAACGGCAAGTGGAAGCTCGCCCAACTCACGTTCTCGCATCTGCTTAGGCCAGTCAAAATGAATAACAACAAAAATTAACCACACAGGTAGAGAGAGCCCGGGGGTTCCACAAAATTCGGCACTCTCTGAGCATATCGCAATTCAATGTCGAATTCGGCGCATTTCGAACGATCCCCCAGCGGGTGCGCCCCCTTCTTCGTTCCCCCCGAAACCAAAAGCGCGGACCGTAGTCCGCGCTCACTCAAAGCTTAAAGACCTAAACTTTATCGAACCCCAGCCCGCGTCTCTTGGTTCCGCGGTCGTCTTTGTAGACCTGGCCGTCGCGGATGTGGATCACGCGATGCGCGTATTCACTGATGTCGTGCTCATGCGTGACCAGCACGATCGTATTGCCTTTTTCATGCAGCTTGTCCATCAGGGCCATGATGTCGATACCGGTCTGTGAGTCGAGGTTTCCGGTGGGCTCGTCGGCGAGGATGATCGACGGGTTGTTCACCAGCGCGCGGGCGATAGCAACGCGTTGACGCTGGCCGCCTGAGAGTTCGTTCGGCTTGTGATTCATGCGCGAGCCCATGCCGACCGCTTCCAGTGAACCCTTCGCCCGCTCAATGCGTTCCGCGGGGGGAATGCCGGCATAAATCAGCGGCAGCTCAACGTTGTGCAGGGCACTGGCGCGGGGCAGCAGGTTAAACGTTTGGAAGACGAAGCCAATTTCCTTATTGCGGATGCGGGCCAGTTCGTCATCATCCAGTTCGCTCACCAGTTGGCCGTTCAGCCAATAGCGGCCGCTCGACGGAGAATCCAGGCAGCCGATCAGGTTCATCAGGGTGGATTTGCCCGAGCCCGACGGTCCCATGATGGCGACGTACTCGTTGCGCTCGATGCGCAGGTTTACACCCTGTAACGCCTTCACCTGCTGCTCAGACCCCATGTCATACGTCTTCCACAGGTCCTCGGTGGCGATCATGCAGGTCTCAGGAGGGGCGCTCGGCTCGATTTCAGGCATATTGGCGAGTTGCGTTGCTGCCATCGGTTTCTCCACTCAAGTTTACCGCCTGTTTCGTAGTACGCGCGAAAACCAGCAATAGTTCCGAAAATCCGAAATCCCAATCTGGGACAAAGCGCTTTGGTGCCCCACATCTGCCCTCTTTTGGCAGATGTGGGCTTTTAGACGTCCCAACACTCGTTTGGTTATGACTTATCTTCTTCCTTCTTCGGAGCCGAATTGTCGACCTTGATCGCCGCCCCGTTCCGCAGCGTTCTCAGCACCTTGTAGCTGCCGGTCACAATCTCGTCGCCCTCTTTCAACCCTTTCGTGACTTCGATGTCGGTCGTCCCGGTAATGCCGGTTTCCACTTGCCGGAACTCCGCCTTTTTGCCGTTTATCACGAAGACGCCCTGCAGCTCCTCTTTGGCCTGTGCCGGTGTGAGCTGCGGGGAAGCCGCCTGCACCGACGACTTGTCCTTTTTGTCCTTGTCTTCGAGGTCACCTTTTTGGCGGATCGTCAACGCCTGGATCGGAATCGCCAACGCATCTTTCTTGGTCGCGGTCGTGATCTTTGCCGTGGTCGAGAGGCCTGGCCGCAGGTTCTCCGGCGGATCGCTCAACGTCACCACCACCTTGAAGTCCTTCGCTTCCTGGCTGGCGATATTCGACTGCGAGGTCGAGACACCGGTCGACCGAACCACCGCGTTATCGCCAATTTCGGTAACCGTGCCATGGAAAACCTTCTTCGGCATGGCATCAATCGTCACTTCCGCCGCCTGACCGAGCTTCACGTTAACGATGTCGGTCTCGTCGACCTTAACTTCGGCGGTGATCACCGACATATCCGCCAGGGTCATCAGGGTGCTACCTGGGGCATTCTGGATGCCGATGACTACCGTCTCGCCCTGTCGCACCGGAAGGTTGGTGATCACGCCGTCAAATGGCGCGGCGTACTCGGTCTTCTGCAATACGTCGCGCGAGCGCACCAAATTCGCATTCGCCTGCGTGATGCGACGGTCAGATGAGTCCTTTTGTGCGCGGTATTGCGCAATTTGCGCCTTGGCCTGGGCTACCTGCGCGACTCCCGAGTCGTACGCCATCTTCTTGACGTCGTAGTCCGATTTCGCGATCAACTGCGCTTTGTACAGCCCTTCGGCGCGGTCAATGTCGTATTTCGCGTGCTCCAGGTTGGCTTGCGCACTTTCCAGGTTGGCCTGCGCCGTGCGGATCGCCGCCTCTTGCGCGGCAGCATCGGTTCGGGCGGCTTCGAGAGCGGCGCGGTTGGCGTTTACATCCGCTTCCGGCTGCACATTCTCAATCTGGGCCAGCATCTGGCCCTTCTTTACTCGATCGCCTTCTTTTACATACAGTTGCGTGATTTTCCCAAAAGCGTTGGCACCCACGTTGACATAGGTTTTCGGCTTGATTTCACCGGACGCGCTTACCGTTGAAACCACGTCCTGCTTGCCGACTTTTCCGGTCTGTACCTGGGTGACGTTGTTCCCGTTGTGCGCGACCGTAAACCCGATGATCGCCACTACCACCACAACGACGACGATTCCTATGATTAACTTCTTGCGATTCTTCACGTTGCCTCTGATCATGTCGTGCCTGACCCGGGTTCAAGCGGGAGGCGCGCAACAGGGCCCTCAACCGCTCTGCCCCTTTGCTGGGAAATACGTAGACGGTGCGGTGAAAGTTCGTTCCGGTCTGTCTTCGGGCGTGTGACGCAGAATGGCAGACCTTCGAGGCAGTCTTCCGGCTGAGAGTACCGCACCATTATAGCGAAGAGGGGCCTGTTTCTCCCTTAATGGGAGGAATGCTGAACCGGGTGGGACGAAATGACACCACTAAAATCGGCGAAACTACCGGCAACTTGCGGTGTTACGTGGAACTAGGACGCATATTCGTGTGTCTGCTCCTTGATTCCCAGTCGGTAAGAACATACAATTTCACCACCAACAAGTGTGTTTGAGAGGTTCGTTCCCCATGGCTGGTCACTTCGGTAAGCAATTCTTGGCACTAGCTTTAGTCGCCTCCCTTAATTTGGGGACGAGCGCCTTCGCCCAAACTCCGACGGACAAAAATGCTTCGTCGGATCAAAAGGAAGACCCTCTCAAGCGGCCAGTCGACGAAAAGCGCAAAAAGGAGCAAGCCAAGGCATTCAACAGGGAAGTGAAGGATTCATACAAAAAATGGCTTGACCAAGACGTGCGCTGGATCATCACCGACGAAGAAAAGGACGCCTTCAAGAAGCTCTCCAACGATGAGGAGCGCGACCAGTTCATCGAGCAGTTCTGGCTCCGCCGCGATCCCACGCCCGACACGGTTGAGAACGAGTACAAGGAAGAGCACTACCGCCGCATCGCGTATGCCAACGAGCATTTCGCCGCCGGCATCCCCGGATGGAAGTCCGATCGCGGACGCATTTACATCATGTACGGTCCGCCGGATGAAATCGAGTCACATCCCAGCGGCGGACTCTACAACCGTCCGCAGGATGAGGGTGGCGGCACCACCTCGACTTATCCCTTCGAAGATTGGCGTTATCGCTATCTCGATAACATGCCGGGCAATCAGAAGCAGGAAGTCATCATCGAGTTCGTCGATACCTGCATGTGCAACGAGTACCACATGACGATCGACCGCTCCGAGAAGGACGCATTGCAGAACGTTCCCGGCGCCGGTCTCACCACGATGGAAGAAATGGGCCTGGCCAACAAGTCCGACCGTTTTGCAGGCGGCGGGCTGGAGCATCTCGGCCTCGGTCCGGGTGGACAGAATACCCTCCAAACCAAGCAGTTCGATCGCCTCGAGCTTCTTTCCAATTTACAGCGGGCGCCGGAAATCAAGTTCAAGGATCTGGCGGAAGTCGTTACCACCAAGATCAGCGTCAACCTGATGCCCTTCGAGGTGCAGACCGACTTCATCAAGGTCACATCTGACACCGTGCTGGTGCCGGTCACCATCCAGATGAAGAACCGCGACATCACCTTCGTGACCAAGGAAGGCGTTTCGCGCGGCACAGTTAACGTTTTCGGACGCGTTACCACGCTGACGCAGAAGATCGCGCAGACCTTCGAAGACACCGTGCAGGTAGACTCGCCGGCCGAGTTGCTGCAGCAGAAGATGGATGGCAATTCGCTCTACTGGAAGTCGTTGCCCCTGAAGCCTGGCCGCTACCGCATCGATGTCGTGGTCAAAGACGTGAATGGCGACCGCGTCGGCACCTGGAGCCGCGGCATCGTGGTTCCAGCATACGATGAAGACAAGCTCGCTTCTTCCACTCTGATCGTTGCCGACCAGATGGAGAAGGTCCCGACCTCCAGCGTTGGCACCGGCAATTTTGTCATTGGCACCACCAAGGTTCGCCCGCGGGTCGGTGGCAGCGATGGCAAGCCCGCTGTTTTCAAGCGCAACCAGAAAGCTAACTTCTGGCTGCAGGTTTACGGGCTCGCGATGGACCAGCAATCGAAGAAGCCTTCCGCGAACATTGAATACCAGATCGTGAATGTTGCCAGCAACAAACCGATCGTGAAGATGAGCGAGACCACCGCGCAACTCGGGAATGTCGGTGAGCAGGTCACGCTGGAGAAGAGTCTCCCGCTCACCAGCCTTGAACCCGGCCTCTATCAGATTACAATTAAGGTGAACGACAACGTTTCCAAGCAGGAGATTTCCCCGACGGCCAAGTTCACCGTCGAGTAACATGGTTTTGACAGGGCTTACATTCCATTCGGTGGGGGTGGAGCACATGGGCCGAAAAGTCGCATCGCTGTTGTTGCTGGCCATCGCGGCGCTAAGTGTGCCTGCCTGGGCCGGCCAGGGATCGATCTCGGGGAAGGTGAAGAGCGCCAGCGGCATTCCGCAGATGGGTGCCATGGTCGAAGTCATCTCCTTCAAGCCCGACAAAGTTTTCAAGGTCTTCACCGACAACACCGGCTACTACCTCATCGATGGACTCATTCCCGGCGCTTACGACGTGAAGGTCACCGCCGCTTCATTCCTGCCCACGCTGCGCGAAAACGTCAGCCTGCGTAACGGTTCTAATCTCGTCATCAATCTCACGCTGAACACGCTTACCGACGCCATCCGCCTGCTGCCCGCCAAGCAGGGAACCCAGGAAGACGACGACTGGAAGTGGACACTGCGTTCGTCCGCCAACCGCCCGATCCTGCGCGTTACCAACGGGCAGCCCGTCATCGTCGCCAACGGCAAGAACGACAAGAACTTCAAGACCAGCGTCGCCTTCGTCGCCGGCAACGACGGCTCCGGTTTCGGCGGCACGTCGGAGATGAGCACCAACGTCAGCGTCGAGAAGTCGCTGTTCCAGACCGGACTGCTTTCGCTGAAGGGCGACCTCGGCTCCGGCATCGGACCTAACGCCACGATTCTGCGCGCCGCTTACGAGCACCAGATGCCCGACGGCTCGCGTCCCGAACTCGCCGTCACGCTGCGGCGCTTTGCCACCTCGCCCACCCTGGCGATCCACGACGCGGCGCTCGAAGCCATGACCGTGCGCGCCGCCGACAATGTTCAGCTCGCCGGTTTCATCGATCTACACGCGGGCGCCGAGTTCCAGACCGTCCAGTTCATGGGCCACATCAACGCCTACAAGCCCTTCGGCTCCGTCGACGTTCACCTCTCGCCCAACACGCTGTTCGAATACCAGTACGCCACCTCGATGCCGAACACGCGCATGTTGAAGGGATTCGATTCTGCCCCCGCCGACATGACCGAGTCCGGCCCGCGCATGTCGCTGCTCGAATCGCAATCGGTGCTCGAGCGCGCCCGTCACCAGGAAGTTGCGCTCTCCCGCCGCATGGGCAAGTACTCCGTGCAGGTCGCCTACTTCAACGACCAGATCTTCGATGCCGCCCTCGCCGGTGTCGGCGAGATCAACGGCGATTACAACAACCTGCTGCCCGACCCGTATTCCGGCACCTTCGCGTATAACGCCGGCAATATGGACACCCACGGCGCTCGCTTCGTCATCCAGCGCCAGCTTCCCGACGGCATGACCGCCACCGCCGACTACGCTTACGGCGGCGTCATTAGCCTTGCCGACAACGGGCAGAACCTTAGCGATATTCGCTCCCACATCTATTCCAGCTATCAGCACTCGGTGGCTGCCAAGCTGACCGGCTCGCTGCCGCACGCCAAGACCACCTGGATCACCTCGTACCGCTGGACCAGCGGCAAAGGCGCGCTCACGCCCGTGGACCTGTTCAACTCCGGCCCCGGCCAGACCGATTCCTACCTGAACGTCTTCATCCGCCAGCCCGTCCCCAAGACCGAGTTCATGCCGGCGAAGATGGAAGCCCTCATCGACGTCCGCAACATGCTCGCGCAGGGCTACCACCCGGTAGTCGGACCCGATGGCCAGACCGTCTACCTCGTCCAGGCCGCCCGCAGCATCCGCGGTGGCGTCGCCTTCGTCTTCTAGCGTTCAATTCCCAATTGAATTTGTACCAAGGCATGACTTTCCGGCAGAGTTGTGTATCAGGGCACGGCTTAAGCCGTGCCACTCGGCGCTCTTGTCTTGTCATCACGAGGGCCTTCAGGCCCTAGGGATCTGCTTTTTGCTGCTGGGTGGAGCAGCGCTTTAGCGCTGCGTTGGAAGGTCTCTCTTTATTCTCTGCGCTCTCCGTGTCAATTCCCGGGTGGTTCCTGCCTTCAGCTTGTATCATGTCCGAACAGATGCGCCATGGCTTTCTGGTCCCGCAAGAAATCAGTCCCCGACCTACTTCCTTCAAATCCCGGAACCAGTGTCTCAGGCAAAGTTGGTTTTTCGAACGCCCAACGAAGCTGGGGCGAGCAATACAACGTAGTCACGCTTCTGGCATCTGTGTTACGCGATCGTGGCGATACAGTGGAACAGGAGGATTCGTGGCTTGTACATACCGCCAGTGGCTTTGTTCTTATGCCGCGACTGGTCGAATTGCGGCCGTTGCAGAACGGCGGGGCTCAAACGACGGCAACAATTCAGGTACATCATCCTGCGCTGGTTCCTGGTGGCGTATTTGAGTATCAGCACTCGACTGGCGACAGCGTAGAGGCTTCACTTCGTCAGGGCTTCGACCAATGGGCACAGATGGATTTTGTTGCGTTACTTGACGCACTCCAACCCAAGCCCGAGAACTGCACGACCTTACGGTTGGCCTTCCCAGCGAAAAATGGAAGGCCTGCTTATACACGCCGTGCTGTTCTTGGGCCAATCACTCATTATGCAAAGAAGCCCGAGATCTACGAATCGCCGCCCGCAATTAACTCTGCCGGTGAAAAGTGTGAGATTCACGAGTTTTGTCCTTGTTGTTTGCTGACGAAGTCATTCGATACCTTCAAGGTATTGCTTGAAGGCAGCGCCTTCTACGGCATTCGTCTCTTTGCTTCTCGCGACGCAGAGGGAGTTGCGATGGCCGATTGCAGGGTCAATGGCGAGGATTGGCAAAAGGGCGCCGAAGCCCTGCAAAAATATGTGGCGACGTGGCCCGACGCAGGGTTCGAGTTCCGTAAGCAATACGTCGTGCTGCAAACCGTCGGCAACGACTCTTCCACCTAACCTCTTGAGCCAGCTACTAACCACTGCTTTAGCTGGGTATAGCTATCACGATCTCTAACTGTGACGGTATCGGTAAATCGTCGCGCGTGGCTGGCGTGTACCGGAACTCGCGCACCGCGGCCAGCAGGATCTGCTGAATCGCCGGATCCACGAATCCGGTTACAATCTGCGCATCCGCCACTTTCCCCTCTTTGTCGATCGTGATATCCACCACCACGATCTGTTCGAAGTGCGGTGGCAGTTGCTCCGGCGAAATGTGCGGAAGCTCTCCAGAACTGTGCACCGGCAGCTTGTATTGATGTCCCGGATAAAATCCGTACATCTCGTGGAACTTGTAGCTCTGCACCATGATGGCGGTTTCCCGCTTCGCTTCCTGTTGCAGAGCTTCTCCTGCACTCAGCGCCGGCGCAAACTTTGGCTGCTTCAGGGAAAAGCGTAGTGCGTGGCCGCCTCGCTGGCCTCCACGGGCCAGGAGAGATCCGCCGCTGGGGGCGAATTTTACGTGGGTTCGTGTCGGGATGACCTGAACCGCCTCGACTTGTGGCAAGATGACTTTTGGGTGCGCCGGAAACCGAACCAGCAGAATCAGCGCGAGTCCGACGAGGTGAACCAAAATCGACAGTCCAAGCGCCGAAACGCGAGGCTTCTCGCCCAGCGAGCAAATCTCGGCCATCTTCGGAGTGACCTCGAATTCGATCTTCGCCGCCATGGCCTCTTTCAGACCCGTCGCGACGGGGTGTTCCATTTTAGATCGGTTTCCCGGTCGGCGCTCGGCCGTGTCGCACCGGCGACCCCAATCTGTCACGAACCCGTCTCTCGCAAATGCAGCAGTTGGTACAGATTCCTGGTCTTTCGCTGCGGTAGCAGCGGAAGAAGGTAGCCCACGGCGTCAGCCGTGGGTCTGCCTGATGTGACCGTGACACTTTTCGTTCCCGTCGTTCCAATTTGGGATAGGTTAACGAAAACGCTGTTCACGCCAGCTATTCTTCTGGTCGAACGATCTCAGTACGTAAGTCACTGATAAACAGGCATCTTCTGGTTAATAATTCATTCTTGCTTTGCAGATTGGAACGCTCTGTTCAAACTCCATGTTGATTCGTGACTGCCTAGAGCGTATTTCATAAACAATGCCTCAGCGTGATCCAGAAACAAGCGAGGTAGAAGAAGGCGCGATAGGTGGCGAGCAGATGCTCATGACGCACCAGCAGTCGTGGGAATTGACCGAGCCAAGCATTGGTTCGTTCGACGACCCATCGCCGTTTGTAGCGGCG
>Ga0335069_10002601_pt1 | contig 27683 bp, 22 predicted proteins | sample Lox_Sample_11_FD_206714 | JGI IMG/M metagenome (GOLD analysis project Ga0335069, IMG submission 206714) | Soil microbial communities from Loxahatchee National Wildlife Refuge, Florida, United States - Lox_Sample_1.1 | ecosystem: Environmental > Terrestrial > Soil > Wetlands | place: USA...
ACCCCAGGCCGCTCAGGCCGGTCGCGGGGGCCAGGAACGCGGACGTGATCAGCCGGTACCACTCGCCCGCGGCCACCCCGTGCATCGGGCCGCCCTGTGAGTACGAGGCGTAGCCGAGCATCTCCAGGTCGTTGACGATGGCCGGGCGGATCCAGGTGATCAGGAACACCGCCACGTTGATCGCGACCAGCGTCCAGGTGACGACGGCGCCCGCGACCGGGCGGCCGCCGAAGGCGGTCCTGGCCGGCCGGGTGCTCCGCGCGCCCGCGCCCACGCAGTCCACGCATTGCTGGCCCACCGAGGCCGAGCGCATGCAGTCGGGGCACGCGTGGCGCCCGCACCGGACGCAAGAGACATACGTTTCCCGGCCGGGATGGCGGTAACAGACCGGAACGTCCTGGTCTCCGCCAGGCCCCGGCGCGACCCCGTCCGGCCGGCTCAGTCCGCCCGGTCCGGCATCGCTGGGCGTGCTCACGGCTTGGTCCGACCGGCTAGGAAGCGCTGTCGCCGCGGTTGACCGTGACCGACTCGATGACCACGTCCTCCACCGGCCGGTCCTGGCTGCCGGTCTTGACCCGGCTGATCAGGTCGACCACGTCGGCACCGTCGATGACCTCGCCGAAGATGGTGTGCTTGCCGTTCAGCCAGGGCGTCGGCGCGACCGTGATGAAGAACTGCGAGCCGTTGGTGCCGGGTCCGGCGTTCGCCATGGCCAGCAGGTACGGCCGGTCGAACCTGAGGTCCGGGTGGATTTCGTCGGCGAACTTGTAGCCGGGGCCGCCCCGGCCGGATCCGAGCGGGTCCCCGCCCTGGATCATGAAGTCGGGGATGACCCGGTGGAACACGGTCCCGTCGTACAGCCTGGCGGTCGTCGCCCGCCCGGTGCTCGGGTCGGTCCACTGCCTGCCGCCCTCGGCCAGTTCCACGAAGTTGCGCACCGTCTTCGGCGCGTGATCAGGGAAAAGGCGGACGACAACCGGTCCGGCGCTGGTGCGCAGCGTCGCGGTCAGCGTTTCTGTCATGCGGTTGACTCCTCATCCAGCCAGCTAACCGGCCGGACATTTCGCCGTTGTAAATTTCCTCCTGTCATCACCGTACCGGTAGCGCGCGATGATTGAACCCAGCACAGCCGGGAAGCCTGTGATAACGGGATCACGCTCGGGAGGTTTACTGTGTCCCTTATCACTACCAACGGCACCACCAGCGGGGTGGCGGCGATCGGCGCGCGAGCGAAGGAAGCCGCCGGGTACGCCATCCCGGTGGGCAAGCGCGCGGGAGCGACAGCGGTCCAGGGAGTCCGCCAGGGCGTTCAGGGCGCGCGGGAGTGGGCCGCGCCCCGGCTGGAGGAGGCCGTCTACAGCACGCGGGTATGGGCCGCACCGCGGCTGGAGGAGGCCGCCGACGCCGTCACGACCACGGTCGCGCCGAAGGTGTCCTCGGCTCTTCTCACCACGGCCCGCCAGGTCCGGCCGCAAGAAGTGCGGTCCGGCAAGACCGGTGTCCGGAGGCTGCTGGACTGGCGCTGGCTGCTCGGGGTCGGCGTGGTGGCCACCGCCGCCGGCGTGGGCGCCGCCGTGGCCATGCGGCGCCGTTACGCCAGCGCCACCGAGGAAGCCAAGAACGCCACGGAGCTGTCCGAGGACGAGCGGATCGCGCAGGACGGCGAGCCCGCGAGCGACACGGCCACGGGTTCGGAGGTGAACGGCCGGGTCACGACGCCCGGCATGTAGCGGGACGGGACCATCCGCGTCCCGGGAACCGACGCCAGAGGCGCCCGCGGCGCCACGCTGGTCGCCTGAGGCGACGGCGCGAGGCAGCCGCGGGCGTCTGGCGTTCCCGCCGCGTGTGCCCGTCGATCCGGTACCGTCTAGTCACGGACCCGCGAGTGCGGCAATCACGACGACGACCAGCAGACGGGCGAATTGGTGGATGACAAGGACGGGGCCGGAGCGGCCAGCGCGGCCGCGCTGAACCGTCCGGGCCCGGCCGAGCTCACCCGGCTGACCGGATGGCTCGCCGCGACCGCCATCGCGGCCTCGACCCTGATCATGATCCTGATCTCGGCCGCCGGCCCGAGCGTCTCGGTGCCCGCCGTGCGGCGGGCGGGCGGCGGTCTCCCGTGGTGGCATGCGCTGCACCTCACGGCCACGTTCGTGACGGTGTCGCTGTGGGCCGCGATGGTGCTGGGCTGCGCGGGAGTGATCGCAGGCCTGGTCGCCGTGGCGCGGGGCGCGCGGCCGCCGGTGCGGCCGGTCATCGCGGCCGCGTTCCTGGCCGTGGCGGGGCTCACCGTGCTGCCGCCCGCGGGCTCGACGGACTCCATCTCCTACGCCGCCAGCGGCCGGATGGCGGTGACCGGGCACAGCCCGTACGTCATGACCCCGCTGCAGCTGCGGCGGAGCGGCGACCCGGTCGGCAGGCAGATGCCTTCCGCCGAGATCCCGCCCGCCTGGATGAACGCGGTGTCGGTGTACGGGCCCGTGGCCACCGCGGACGAGTGGGGCGCGGCCGAGCTCGGCGGGACGTCGCTGGCGCGCATCACGTTCTGGCTGAAGCTGGAGGAAGCGGTCGCCTTCGGCGTGGTGATCCTGGTGCTGGACCGCCTGCTCCGCGCCGATCCGGCGATGCGCCTGCGCGCCCACCTGCTGTGGTCGGTGAACCCGCTGCTGCTGTGGGAGGTCGTCGCCGGCGGTCACATCGACGGGCTGGCCGCGGTGGCCGGGCTGCTGGGCGTCGTGGCGCTCCGGGCCCGCGGCCGGCCGGCCGAGATCCCGGTCGGCGGGGCGGTGCTGGCTGGCCTGCTGATCGGCGTGGCGACCGGCACCAAGGTGGAATACGCCCTGTTCGGCCTGGCCGTGGCCTGGGCCTGCCGCAGGTCGCTCCGGGCGGCCGCGGCGGCCGCGGCCGGCTTCGCCGTGGTGGCCGTCCCGGCCTACCTGGCGGCGGGGACCCCCGCGATCAGGGTACTCCTCACCCGCAGCAACGGGATCACCTGGGACACCATGTACCAGCTGTTCTGGCGGCCGGTGCTCGGGTACACGCAGTTCAGCGTGTCAAGCGTCCCGCCGCATCTGGTGCTGGTCTCCTACCTGCTGTTCGCGGCGGTCGCGCTGCTGGCGCTGCTGCGCCTGCCCGACCGGGTACCCGGCCGGCCGGCCGTCACCCCGGCGCTGGCGCTGAGCCTGGCGTGGCTCTTCGTCACGGCGTTCCAGCGGCCCTGGTACGACGTGATGGCCATCAGCCTGCTCGCGCTGTACTCGGCGTCCCGGCTGGACTGGGTGGTCCTGATCCGGCTGCTCGCGGGCGCGACCGTCTACGCCCAGGCCATCGTGACCCCGGCCGAGCCGCCCTGGCTCTATGACATCGCCCAGTTCAACGGGATGTGGCTCACCCCGGGCATCCGCCTGCTCACCACCATCGCGCTCGTCTGGCTCTGCGTTTCCGGCCGGTGGGGCTGGCGTTCGGCGTCGGCGGCGTCCTCCGGGCGGCTCCCCGAGCTGCTGCGGATCACCTGAGCGACGTTCTCCACAGGCACGCACTGTGGATAACCCTCACTCAACGGCCCAGCACCACGGCGCCGGCGGCGATCCCGCGCACACCCCTGTGGATCCCGCTGTGGACAACGGAGTGCGCCTGGCAAGCCGTTTCTCACATCCTGGGCGGCCTACCGCAGTTCCGGGGGATTCCCGAGCGGGTCGGCGGTCAGGTACAGCCGCGGCCAGCGGCAGTCGACGAACTGGTCGAGGTAGCCGGTCAGGCGCTCCTCGAAATCGTCGTCTTCCGCCCGGGCCCCGACGGCCCGCTCGATGGCCGAGGGGCTGTCGACGCCGAACGCCACGGCCCGTACCTCCCAGGCGTCACGCTGGGCGCCGTCGTACCACCGCTGCACCGTTCCCACCTGGCGCGCGCAGGTATCGCCGGTGATCGCCTGCCCGTACGTCCGCTCCCATTCCGGGCTCCGGGGGTGCGGGCCCGCGCCCGGGTTCTTCCGGTCCGCCGACTTGAGCGCGTCGAGGACGAGCGTCCACTTGTAGGCGGGGGCGAGCCACCTGGGTTCCTCCCGCTGGCACAGCCAGCTGCCCTGGGACATCCGGGACCTGATCGCGGTGCTGACGTGGCAGGCCAGGCCGACCGGGCTGACCCGCCCGGCGATGACCGGCACCCGGGCGGCCAGGGCCGCATCGACGGCGTGCGAGATGGCGCAGTCCCGCAGCCGGGACGGCATCATCTCCAGGAGCGACAGCAGCGGGGTGCACGGCACCGGCATGGGCCAGCCGGCCAGGTGCGCGAGCACCGACAGCTCGGCCCACAGCCTGATCGCCGGATACTCCTCAAGACCTCGCTGGGCTATCCGCATGTCCCGCAGCGTGCAGGGCCGCCCGGCGCAGTCGGCGCCGCAGGTGAGGCTGCGCGGCCGGACCACGCCGGCCGGGGTGGCGGTATCCGCCTGGCGGGCCTCCCGGCTGGTGCCGTCGGGCATCCGGGCCAGCAGCGGAAAGTCCATACCGTCGGCGAACACTGCGGCCTCGCCCGGCCGGAGCGTGACCAGGAAGCGGTTCTGCGCGGGCGTCATGTTCATGGTCGCGCCCACGGCGTCGCGGTCGTCGGCCGCGGGCAGCCGGTGGGTGATCTTGACGGCGGTGTTCTTGATGACGTCCGGGACGAGGCGATCCGGGATCTGCTCGGCGATGACGAGCCCCTCGCCGTAGGCGCGGATCTCGGCGAGCAGCCCGGCGAACATCTCGACCGCGTGCGCCGCGGCACCCCCGGAGCCGCCGCCTCCCGGACTGTCCGGGCGCCGCAGCAGCCGGTGCGCCTCCTCGATGACGGTCAGGTGGCGCAGTCCGGCCGGGGCTCTGCCGGCTCCGGGGGGGACGACCCGGCTGGCCTGGCCGCCTGCGGCGGCGGGGCTGGCCTGGCCGCCTGCGGCGGCGGGCCCGGGCCCCCCCGCGTCTGAGAGCCGTGCCCGGTTCGCCATCCGCAGGTGCTCGGCCAGCCTGATCAGCACCGTCCCCATCAGGAACGCCTTGTCGCTGTCGTCACCCACGTCCTCGATCTCGAGCACCGCGTTGGTGCTGAGCAGCTTGCCGAAGTCGAGCTGGTGCCCGCCCTCGAGGAACCGGCCGGTGGTCCCCAGCCGCAGGCTGGACAGCCGCACCTTGATGAAGCCGAGCACGTCGTCGGTGATCCGCTGGCTGTAGCCGATCTCCCGGACGATCCTGATCGCGGTCCGCTGCAGATCGGTGAGGGTCGGGTAGCGGGGGCTGGTGCCGGCCGCGGCCGGCTCGCTCAGCGCCAGGTCCCAGCCGGCGTCCTCATATACCCTGGTCAGAGCCGCGCTCAGCACCTGGGGGAAGGGCTCGTCGGAGCGGAAGGACGCGGTGAACAACACCTTGACCAGATCGGCGTGGGTCTGCAGCGGGAACCGGCGGCCGTCCTCGTCCGGCGCGGGCTCGAGCGGGTTGAGCCCGGCGGCGATCGCGTCGGATTCGCCCGGCCGGATCCGCACCACCTCGGAGACCACCGCGTCGCCAGCCCGGCCGGCCGCGCCGGTTCCGGCCAGCCGGGCGGCCATCAGCCGGTATTCGGCCTTGGCCGGTTCCACCACGAGCCAGGGGATCCCGGCCCCGGTGGCGGCCTCGAGCAGCGTCCGCACGGTCTGCGATTTGCCGGATCCGGTGGCGCCGCTGACGAACACGTGCCGGTTCAGCGAGTCGAGCGGCAGCACCAGCGGGCCCGCCGGCCTGCGGCTCCTGTCCAGGATCTCCCCGACGGCTATCGCCTCGCGCCCGGCCGCCGGCTCCTGGGTGACGTCGAAATCCGGCCGCAGCGCCAGCCGTATTCCCGGCATCTCGCGCTCGGGCGGCCGGGAAAGGGCGGCGATCAGCTCGGTGCTCGCGTAGAACGGGTGACCGGGCACCGCGTCGCCGCCGGCCGGGGCCGGGCTGGGATCCGACAGGATGTCCCGCAGGCCGCGGGCCGCCTGGCCGGCCGGGGCGACGGCGTAGGGCAGGCCGGCCAGATCGGCCGAGGCGCAGACCAGCCCGGCCACCCGCGAAGCGGCCGCGGCGTCGGTGCCGCCCGCGAGCAGCCGGACCCGCCACAGGCCCGCCGAGGCGCCCTTGCGCATCTCGGCGTGCCGCAGGCTCAGCCGGCGAGCCGCCATGGCCCGGTCGGGGAACCTGTCCGCGTTACCCGCCGGCAGTTGCTCACGCCCGGCCAGCTCGTCCGCCATCTCGCCGATCTCAGCCGCGCTCAGCGGCTCAGCCAGCAGCAGCCAGCCGAACGGTCCCGGCCACACCGCGAGCAGGCATTCCTCCAGCGAGGGGCGCGGACGGCCGCCGGCGCGATCCCCGGCATCGGGCAGCAGCCCGTCGCTGATCCCGCCGATGACGCGCCAGGACGGCAACTGCGCCATCAGCCCGGCCAGCGCGCCGCGGGGCAGCGGCTGGGCCCGGGCGCCACCGGGCAGCGTCAGGAAAACCTCCTGGCCGGCGTCGCTGCCGACCAGGCCCGCGCCCGCGGCGAGGACCTGGACCGGGCCGCCCGCGCTATGCCGTATCCAGCCGATGGCCAGCGCGGCCGGGCCGTCGCCCTTGGCCTCGGCCCCTGCGTGGTACGCCGCGGTCAGCGCGGCGAGCCGCTGGGTCCGGCCCGCGTCGTCGGGCTCGTCCGGCGCGGGCCGCGTCCCGTCGGTTTCCGCGCGCCGCGGGATCTCGGTGACCCGGTACGCGTCGAGTTCGCTGAGTGCGTCCCAAGCCGCCTGGATGACCAAACCGCCGCCCATCAACGCGTCTGCCGATTACCGATACGAATACCTTAGACACGAAGAGTCGTAGTTAGGAAGGCCGGCGTGCGGGCGGATATCCGTACCGCCAGTCAGGCCGGCGGCTCTCCTCGTCGCCGGGCGGCGCCTCGCCGTCCCGGCCCGCGGGCCAGTACAGCGGCGGCAGCGTCCGCCAGTCCGGCGGGTCGTACCGGCGGCGGCGGCGCGGCCGCGGCGGCCGGCGGCGGTCCGACCGGTTGCTGAGGTGCAGCACCGCGAACGCGCCCACGGCGAGCACTGCGATGGCGACCAGCGCGACCCGGCCGGCGGCCGAACCGCTCCCGGCCGGCTGGCCTGCCGCCAGCCAGCCGGCCGAAACCGGGGAAAAGAACTGTCCGTGCATCCTTGCCATTTCCTGCATCATCGGGAAACCGTAGTGACGTGACCGGTGCCGCGGCCGCCATCGGTGAGAGAAGGCGGTGACCGGCGGCCGCGGGCACTGGCCACTAACCAGGACTACGAGTGGCCCGCGAGGCGCGGTTCGGCCGTGACGAGCCGCGTAATTAACCGGTAACAACTGGGTGACGTTGAGTATCCGGCGGCCGTCACCCGAGGACCCGGGTCAGGTAGGGATTGCCGAACCTGGCTTCCGGGTCGACCTCGGCGCGGACCCGGCGGAACTCCTCGTAGCGAGGGTAGAGCGGGCGGAGGCGCCCGGCGTCGAGCGAGTGCAGCTGCCCCAGTGCGGCCGGCCCGCCACCTCCGCCACGATGGACTCGAACCGGTCGAACCAGTCCTGGTAGGGCAGCCCGGCGTACTGGTGGATCGCGACGTAGGCGGACTCCCGGCCGTAGGCGGTGGACAGCCAGATGTCGTCGGCAGCCGCCACCCGCACCTCGACCGGGAACATGACCGGATCGGGCAGGCGGGGCACGGCGCGGCGCAGTTCGGCGATCACGCGGCCCAGTGATTCACGTGGAACCGCGTACTCGGACTCGGCGAAACGGACCCGGCGGGGGGTCGCGAAAACCCGGTAGGACAGGTCGGTGCAGGACCTGGCGGGCAGCGCGGCCGTAGCCGGCGCGGCCGGTGACAATATATGCCGAACCGGCTGTATCACCCGCCCCTCGTAGCCCCTCTTCCAACCAGGACGGCGCGACGGCCGTCGTATCAGTGACATCGCTCACTGAGCCGCTAAGGAATTGTGACTTGAGGGGTTGGAAATCCATGTTGACTGTGAATGCGCGCAGAGCCCGGCGGATCGCGGGCTGGGCCGGTATTGCCTGTGCCGCCCTGCTGGCTACCGCTTGCAACTCCCCGGGCAGCCCGTCCGCGGGGGCGACGGGCGCCCCGCACCCGGTGACCACCGCGAGCCCGGTGACCACCGCGAGCCCGGTCACCACCGCGAGCCCGGTCACCACCGCGAGCCCGGTCACCACCGCGAGCCCGGTCACCACCGCGAGCCCGGCGGCCACGCCGAGCACCTCGGTCCGGGAGGCCGCGGTCATTTTCCTGGCGCAGGGCCAGGACATTAACGGGAAATTGCTGTTCATGCCGGCCTGCGGCGGTTCTGGCTGCCCGCTTTCCGGGGATTCGACCGCCGTCCTGTCCACGATGACGTGGAGCTCATGGTCCGCAACCGGGGCCGTGGGGACGGGCACGTACAAGATCGACGGCTGCAACCCGGATTGCGCTGCCGGGCCGGTCTACCCGGTCGCCACGGTGGTCACGCTGAGCAATCCGGTGCAGGTCTGCTCCTCCTCGGGCACCCGCCGGGTCTGGAGCAAGGCTTCGTTCACGTTCCCGGACGGCCTGCCCAAGGCGCTGCGGGGCGGCAACGGCCCGGCGAACCCCTGGGTGTTCTCCAGCGTGATCTCCGCCGCCCGGCAGAGCTGCGCCGGGTAGCCGGGCTGTGCCGGCCGGCCGGGCCGCGGCGGCTAACCCGGGCTGAGGGCCTTGGTCTCGACGACGGCGAAGGCGGCGGGCGGCATCGTCAGGGTGTCCTGCTGGATGGCCACCCCATGGCTGGACGCGGCGAGCATGCCGATGCCGCGCTGCCCGAGCGGCAGCTGGACGGCTGCGGGGCCGAGGTTCGCCGCGATCCGCAGCCGCCCCCGCCGGACCAGGAGCCAGCGCGCGTCGTCGTCGAAGTCGGCGTGCACCCGGTCCAGCCGGGGATCGGTCAGCTCGGGCCGGGCCCGGCGCAGCCTGATCAGCTCCCGGTACCAGGCGTGCAGGCCCAGGTACGGCTCGCGGTGCCGCTGCTCCCAGTCGAGCTTGGAGCGCAGGAAGGTCGCCTCGTCCTGGGGATCGGGCACGTCGGCCGCGTTCCAGCCGTACCGAGTGAACTCGTCCCTGCGTCCCTCGGCGACCGCCGTCGCCAGCCAGGGCTCGATGTGATCGGTAAAGTACTGCCACGGGGTGTCCGCGCCCCACTCCTCGCCCATGAACAGCATCGGCGTGTAGGGCGAGGTCAGCACCAGGCCCGCGCCCACCTTGAGCAGCTCGGGCGACAGCGACGCGGCGATCCGGTCGCCGGTGGCCCGGTTGCCGACCTGGTCGTGATCCTGCAGGTAGCCAAGGAACCGGTGGGCGGGGACGCGGAACACGTCGACCTGCCGGCCGTGCGTCCGGCCGCGGAAGGCGGACCAGATGCCGTCGTGGAAGAACACCCTGGTGTAGGTCTTGGCCAGCGTCCCCATTGACCCGAAGTCGCAGTAGTAGCCCTGCCGTTCGCCGGTGATCGCCGCGTGCACCGCGTGGTGGAAGTCATCGCTCCACTGCGCGGCCAGCCCGTAGCCGCCCGCCTCCCGCGAGGTGACCAGCCGCGGGTCGTTGGTGTCGGATTCGGCGATCAGGATCAGCTCGCGGTTCAGCAGGGCCGCGAGCGCCTGCACCTCGGTGGCGAGCTCCTCGAGGAAGTGCAGGGCCCGGTGGTCTTCCAGCGCGTGCACCGCGTCGAGCCGCAGCCCGTCCAGGTGGTAGTCGCGCAGCCACATCAGCGCGTTGCCGATGAGGAACGCGCGGACCTCGTCGGACCCGGGCTGGTCCAGGTTGACCGCGGGCCCCCACGGGGTGACGTGCGCCTCGGTGAAGTAGGGCCCGAAGTCGCCCAGCCGGTTGCCGATGCCGACGTGGTTGTACACCACGTCGAGCAGGATGGCCAGGCCGCGGTCGTGGCAGGCGTCCACGAACCGCTTCAGCCCGTCGGGGCCGCCGTACGGCTCGTGCACGGCCCACAGGTTGATCCCGTCGTAGCCCCAGCCGTGCCGGCCGGGGAACGCCGCGACCGGCATCAGCTCCACGGCGTGCACGCCCAGGTCGCGCAGGTGGTCGAGGCGCTCGACGGCGGCGTCGAAGGTACCGTCCGGGGTGAACGTGCCGACGTGCAGCTCGTAGATCACCGAGCCGTGCAGCGCGCCGCCGCGCCACGTGGAGTCGGTCCAGCGGAAGGCGGAGTGGTCGTAGGTGCGGCTCAGGCCCATGACGCCGAACGGCTGCCGCAGGGAACGCGGGTCGGGCAGCGGCGCGCCGTCGTCCAGCCGGAACCCGTAGTCGATGCCGGCCGCTATATCGGGCACGTCCGCGGTCCACCAGCCGCCGCAGGTGCCCGCGTCTTCCTGGCTCATCGGGTACCGCTGCCCGGCGACCTCGACCTCGGCCTGGCCCGCGGCGGGGGCCCAGACGCTGAACGCGGTCAACGGAAGCTGCCGTCCGCGTGCCGCTCCTGCTCCATCTCATAGACCCGGTCCGGTATGAGCAGCGCCACCGGAAGCCGCCAGGTCAGCTCGGAAAGCGGCGGCGTCAGGCCGGCGTGCCTGACCCCGGTCAGCACGTCCCGCCAGTGCAGTTCGGGCAGCGGCAGGGCGGTGTCGGCCCAGCCGCCGCGCCGCCGCAGCCCGGCGGGCAGCCGGGTGACCACGGTGACAGCGTGGCCGCCGCGCAGGAACGCGACCGCGTGCTCGGCGGCCGGGCCCTCGCTGGCCAGCGGGGTGTAGCTTCCGGCGAACCAGTCCGGGTGGTCGCGCCGCAGCCGCAGCGCCCGGGAGGTCACCAGCAGCTTCTCCGCGTCCAGGCCGGCCGCGCGGTCCGGGCTCGCCTCGAGCGCGGCCAGCAGCCGCCGGCGGCGCTGGTAGTCGACCGGCCGGCGGTTGTCCGGGTCCACCAGGGACAGCCCGGTGAGCTCGCAGCCCTGGTAGACGTCGGCCACCCCGGGCATGGTGAGCTGGACCAGCTTCGCGCCGAGGGTGTTCACCCTGGCGTCCGGCGCGATCCTGGCCACGAAGCCCGCGATCCCGGCGGTCAGCTCGGCGTCGCCGAGGATGGCGTCGGCCAGGCCGAGCACCGCCGACTCGTAACCCGGGCGGCGCACGGTCCAGGATGTCCGCGTCTTGGCCTCGTGCATCGCCTTGCCGAGGTATTCCCTCAGCCGCCCGGCCCCGATCAGCCACGCGCCGGCCAGGGTCTGCCACATCAGGTACTCCAGGTCGGGCTCCGGGGCCCGCTCCGTGGCCTCGGCCGCTGCGCCGTCGGTGAGCCACCGGGCCAGCCCGTGCCACTCGGTCACCTGGTGTCCCCACTCCTGCGGCCATTCGGCCAGCACGGCCAGCCGGGCCCGGACGTCTTCCTGGCGCTTGGTGTCGTGCGTGGACAGCGTGGTCAGGGTGGCCGGCCAGCGGCGGGCCAGACGGCCCGCCGCGGCGTGGAACTCGGCCGGGCTGACGCCGAAGATGTCCGGGTCGCCGCCCACCTCGTTCAGCGCGGCCAGCCGCGACCAGCGGTAGAACGCGGTGTCCTCCACCCCCTTGGCCAGCACCGGGCCGGTGGTCTGGCCGAACCGCACGATCAGCTCGTCCCGCGCGGCCTGCCGGCCCGCGTCGCCGGTCACCTCGCCCAGGCCGAGCACCGCCGTCCGGACCGCGTCCAGGGCCGGATGCAGGTGCTCGTCTAGCCGGTCGCGGGCCGCCGCGGTGGCCGCGGTCACCGCCGCCGCGGCGGCGGGGGACGGCGGCTCGCCCGGGGTCACGTAGGCCCGGTACACGCCGAACTCGGCCAGCACGGCGACCAGCACGTCGTGCAGGTCGGCGGCGCTGAAGCCGTCCAGGGCCGGGTAGCCGGCCCGGGCGAACAGCCGGGTCAGCCAGGACAGCTCGGCGGCGAAGGTGCCGTCGGCGATGTCGCGCTTGGCGTCCCGCTCCACCTCGGCGAAGGTCTGCTTCCCTCCGGTGAAGCGGACGTATTCGTCGGTCAGCGGGATCTCCCCGGCGGGATCGGTGAACAGCCCGCCGACCAGCGCGAGGGTGTCATAGCCCGTGGTGCCCGCGCAGGGCCAGTCGGGCAGTTCCTCCCCGTGCGCCAGGATCTTCTCCGCCACCACCCAGGCGCCGCCGGTCTCGGCGGCCAGCCGGGCGAGGTAGCCGCGCGGGTCGGCCAGCCCGTCGGGATGGTCCACGCGCAGGCCGTCGATCAGCCCCTCGCGCAGCAGGCGCAGCAGGACCTGATGGGTGGCGGCGAACACGTCCGGATCCTCGACCCGGATCGCGATCAGCTCGTCGACGTCGAAGAACCGGCGCCAGTTGAGCTGGGTGGCCGCCTCGTGCCAGTCGGCCAGGCGGTAGTGCTGCTGGGCGAGCAGCACGCCGAGGGGCAGGTCGGCGACGCCGTCCCGGAGCGGAAGCACGTGGTCGAAGTAACGCAGCACCGGGCCGCGGTGCCCGGCGCTCTCCGGGCTCCTCGGCGCCGTGTCCATGATGAGATCGCCCAGGCACTCCTCGGGCGGCCCGGCCAGGATGGGCATCAGCAGCTTGCCCTCCTGCGCGTCCCAGTCCACGTCGAACCAGTGCGCGAACTCCGATTGACGGCCCTGGTAGAGCACGGACCACAGCTGCCGGTTGAGCGACTCCGGGGTCGGCCGGGCCATGTGGTTGGGCACCACGTCGACGACGATCCCGAGGCCGTGCCGGCGCAACTCGCCCGCCATCTCGCGGAACGCGAGCTCTCCGCCGAGGTCCGCCGAGACCCGCGAATGATCCAGCACGTCATACCCGTGCGGCGAGCCCGGGTTGGCCTGCAGGATCGGCGACAGGTAGACGTGCGTCACGCCCAGCGCGGCCAGGTAGCCGGCCTGCCCGGCCGCCCGGGCGAACCCGAAGCTGTCCCTGAGCTGCAGCCGGTAGGTCGAAGCGGGGGCGCCCGCGGGCCCCCTCGGAGGCTCAGCCACGGCGCAGCAACTGCAAGGAGTAGTTGATCACGGTAATCGCATCTCCCGGCTTGACGGCACTCTCGTGCTCAAACTCCGTGGCGGGGACCGCCGTGTCCAGCACCTTGGACCACCGCGGCCCGTACCGGCGGGGCGGGATGACGAACGACAGGTCATCGTCGCTGGCGTTGAACAGCAGCAGGAACGAGTCATCCTGCACCCGCTCCCCCCGCCGGTCCGGCTCGTTGATCGCCCGGCCGTTCAGGAACACGGTCAGCGACTTGGCGAACCCCGCGTCCCAGTCCTCGTCGGTCATCTCCTCGCCCGCCAGGGTGAACCAGCCGATGTCGCCCAGCCGGTGGCGGCCGCCGCGGATCGCCTGGCCGCGGAAGAAATGGCGGCGGCGGAAGACCGGGTGGTCGGACCGCAGCCGGATGAGCGTCCGGACGTAGTCGAACAGCGCGTGGTCGTCCTCGGCCCGGACGGCCCAGTCGATCCAGGAGATCTCGTTGTCCTGGCAGTAGGCGTTGTTGTTGCCCCGCTGGGTGCGGCCCATCTCGTCGCCCGCCAGCAGCATCGGGACCCCCTGCGACAGCAGCAGCGTGACCAGGAAGTTGCGCTTCTGCCGGGCCCGCAGGGCGAGCACGCCCTGGTCCTCGGTGGGGCCTTCGGCGCCGCAGTTCCAGGACCGGTTGTCATCGGTGCCGTCCCGGCCGTCCTCGCCGTTGGCCTGGTTGTGCTTGTGGTCATAGGAGACCAGGTCGGCCAGGGTGAAGCCGTCGTGGCAGGTGACGAAGTTGACCGAGGCGACCGGCCGCCTGCTGTCCTGCTGGTACAGGTCACTGGACCCGGTCAGCCGGTAGGCGAACTCCGGCACGTTGGCGGGCTGACCGCGCCAGAAGTCCCGGATCGTGTCCCGGTACTTGCCGTTCCATTCGGTCCACAGCGGCGGGAAGTTGCCGACCTGGTAGCCGCCGTCACCCACGTCCCACGGCTCGGCTATCAGCTTCACCTGGGAGACGACCGGATCCTGCTGGACCAGGTCGAAGAACGCCGACAGCCGGTCCACCTCGTAGAACTGGCGGGCCAGGGTGGCGGCCAGGTCGAACCTGAAGCCGTCGACGTGCATGTCGAGCACCCAGTACCGCAGCGAGTCCATGATCATCTGCAGCACGTGCGGGTGCCGCATGAGCAGGCTGTTCCCGGTGCCCGTGGTGTCCATGTAATAGCGCCGGTCGTTGTCCGCCAGCCGGTAGTAGGCGGCGTTGTCGATGCCGCGGAACGACAGCGTGGGCCCCAGGTGGTTGCCCTCGGCGGTGTGGTTGTAGACCACGTCCAGGATCACCTCGATCCCGGCCGCGTGCAGGGCGCGGACCATGGTCTTGAACTCCTGCACCTGCTCGCCCCGGTGGCCGCCGGCCGCGTAGGCGTTGTGCGGGGCGAAGAAGCCGATGGTGTTGTAGCCCCAGTAGTTGCGCAGGCCCTTGTCGTTCAGGTGGCTGTCGGTGACGAACTGGTGCACCGGCATCAGCTCGACCGCCGTGACCCCGAGCCCCTTCAGGTGCGAGATCACCGCGGGGTGCGCCAGCCCCAGGTAGGTGCCGCGCTGCCCGTCCGGGACCACCGGGTGCTCCTTGGTCAGGCCGCGGACGTGCGCCTCATAGATCACGGTCTCGTGGTAGGGGATGCGCGGCGGCCGGTCCAGGTTCCAGTCGAAGTACGGGTTCACCACGACCGAGCGGGGGACGTGCGGCGCGGAGTCGGTGTGGTTGCGCCGGTCCGGGTGGCCGAACTGGTAGGAGAACACCGCCTGGCCCCAGTCGACGCTGCCCTCGATCGCCTTGGCGTACGGGTCCAGCAGCAGCTTGGCCGGGTTGCAGAGCTGCCCGTCTGCCGGGTGGTACGGCCCGTGCACCCGGTAGCCGTACCGCTGGCCCGGGCTGACGCCCGGCAGGTACCCGTGCCAGACGAACCCGTCCACCTCGTGCAGGCCGACCCGGGTCTCCCTGCCGTCGTCGTCGAACAGGCACAGCTCGACCCGTTCGGCCACCTCGGAGAACAGGCCGAAGTTGGTCCCGGCTCCATCATACGTGGCACCCAGCGGATAGCTGTCGCCCGGCCATACGGCAGTCGCCAAGTGTTCCCCATCCCTAGCGCAGCACGTGCGTTCTGACCATCTCACACTTTCCCACGCCAGCGGCGGCCATGCGCGCGATCACCATATCCCCAGGCCACAGCGCCACCCCCCAGCCGCAGCCGCGAGCACAGGCAATCGAGAGGCCGACAGTTATCGGTGCGTTATAGCGGCACATGCCGGATCTCCAAACGGTAATCCGAGCGCAGCCCCAGATCGTGGGTCTTGGCCTAGGCGGCTCCGGCGTCATGTCGGTCGGACGAGTATCAGCGCAGGGTCTATCGCGGCGATATCGTCTGTGTCGCTGGTGATGACGGGATGCCCCCGGTCGCTTGCGCAAATGGCCACGCTCACGTCCACTATGTCCGTTGAACCAGTGGATGCACACCTGGCACCGACGCGTAGGGCGAGCTTGGCATCGAGGGCGACAATCGATGTCACCTGAAGCTGCAGCAGCTTCGCGATCCTAACCTGCCGGGCACCACCTCGCCATGCCTGGGCGACCACCCCCGCCGGTATCGCCAACTCGGCTCCCGCAGCTATCGCCTGCTCGACCAGCAGCGCCATGCGCCGGCTGCCGGCCTCGATCGCGATCAACGCCCCCGTGTCGAGGGTCAGGCCGGTCACGGCTCAACGCCAAGCACGCGGCGAGCCCATGCCCGGTCCTCCTCGGTCGGCTCGCCCGCTTGCGCGTAGATTTCCGCGATGATCTCGGCCATTTCCTCTTCGGCGCCGCGCCGGGCGAGCGCCTGGGAGATGTACGCGGAAACTGAGGTGGCGCGGCCCTCAGCCACCGCCCGTCGTGCGGCAGCGACCTGCTCCTCCGGCAGCGTAATCGCGATCTTCTGCCGCGTCATACTACCTATCATACTGCCGACGCCCTTCCCGCCAAGCTGAGTAATGGTCTCACTCCGCACCCGTGAGGCTATGGCCAGCTGCCGGCATTTCCGCTGGCACAGTCGCGCCGCACAGCTTTTCGAGCAGGCCGGGGCGGCCTGCCGGCAGCACCTGGGAGCCGCTGATCCGTGGGCACTTGACCGGCTGAAGCTCCCCGCCGCAGACCATACGCCGGGCTCCCGCACCCGCACTTGCCGTTAGCGTCAGCGGGCGCGGAGGGCCGCCACGAGGGCGGGGATGACCTGGTGCAGGTCGCCGATCACGGCGTAGTCGGCGTGGCCGAGGATCGGGGCGCCCGGGTCGGTGTTGATCGCGATGATGTGCCTGGCCCCGGCGCAGCCGGCGATGTGCTGGATGGCGCCGCTGATGCCGCAGGCCAGGTACAGCTCCGGGGTGATCTTGGTGCCGGTCTGGCCCACCTGCTGCCTGTGCGGGCGCCAGCCCTCGGAGGTGACCACGCGGGACACCCCGACCACGCCGCCCAGCAGCTCCGCCAGCTCCTCCAGCGGGGCGAAGCCGTCGGGTCCGCCCACGCCGCGGCCGCCGCCGACCACGACCCGCGCGGTGGCCAGGGACACGCCCCCGGCGCCGGCGGGCGACTCGGCCGCCCGCACGACCAGGTCCGCCCCGGCCAGCTCCGGCTTGTGCACGTGCACGCTAAGGGCAGCGGGCGTAGCGGAAACGTTTGCTACCGAATCAGTCGCCACGGTGAACAGCGCGACCGGCGCCTCCATCACGGCGTCCTCGAGCAGCAGCCCGGCCCAGCGGTGCCGGACCAGCCGGTGCGTCTGCCCGCCGTCGGGGGTGACCAGCGTGCAGTTCGCGGCCATCGGCAGGCCGGTGATCGCGCCGAGGTGGGCCAGCACCTCGTTGCCCCGGTCGGTCCCGGCCGCCAGCACGGCGGTGGCGCCGGTCTCGGCGGCCAGCCCGGCCAGCGTCCGCGCCCAGGCCTGCGGCGCGTACCCCTCAAGGGAACCGGGCTCGATCACGTACACGTCGGTGACGCCGTAGCCGGCCAGCGCGCCGGCGGGCACAGACGCGGAATCGGCGAACACCACGGCCGCGAGGGCAGAGCTGTCCAGCGACCGCCCGAGGGTCAGCGCCCGCAGCGAGGCGTCGGCGGCCTCACCGCCGTCGAGTTCGGTCAGGCACAGCACCGTCATGACAGCACCCCCATCTCCTCGAGGACCCGGACCAGTGAGGGCACCGCGTCGACTCCCTGGCCGAGCACCTCGGCCTGGTGCTTGCCAGACTCCGGCACCCGGAGCGCCTCCTTGCGCAGCCCCTCGGCCGCCCAGGCCGGCGCGGAGCGCTCGACCGCGGCGCGCCTGGCCCGCAGCCGCCCGGGCAGCGACGGGTAGCGCGGCAGGTTGATGCCTTCCTTGACGGTGACCACGGCGGGCAGCGGCAGCTCGTACGCCTCTTCCACGCCGCGGTACTCACGGCGGGCGACCACCCGGTCCGCGGACACCGTCAGGTTCTTGATCCCGGTGGCCACCGGCCAGCCCAGCTCGTGCGCGAGCCGGACGCCGACCTGGTAGTCGCCGGTGTCGGCCGCCTCGTTGCCGAGCAGCACCAGGTCGTACCCGCGGTCCCGGACCTCGGCGGCGATGGCGGCCGCGGTCACGATCGGGCCGAACTCCCGGCCGTCGGTCTCCAGCAGCACCGCCCGCCCGGCGCCGAGCGCCAGCGCGCCGCGCAGCTGCTCGATGGCCGCCTCGGGCCCCAGGGTCAGCACCGACACCGTGCCGCCGGCCCGCTCGGTGATCTGCACCGCCTCCTCGACCGCGCATTCCTCGTGCGGGCTGATGGAGAACCCGGACGCCCGGGTGTCGACCTCCTGCCCGTCCGTGGTCACCGCGATCTTGCCGCCCACGGTGGGGACGCGCTTGACGCAGACGAGAATCTCCATGCTCAGGCCCTCAGCTCCTGATCCGCTCGTTCGCGGGGTCGAACAGCGGGGTGGCGCTGGCCCGCGCGACCGTGACCGGGTACTGCTCGCCCATGTACTCCACCAGCAGGGCGCCGCCCTCGACCGCGTGCCCGGCGGGCAGGTAGGCCATCAGCAGGTGCTTGCCCACCGACGGGCCCGAGCCCGCGCTGGTCACGTACGACGGCCGCCCCTTGGCGTCGACCAGGCGCTCGCCCGCCAGGGACAGGATCGGCTCGCCGCCGAGCATGTACCGCGGCGTACCGTCCGCCGAGGCGTGCGAGTCCACGGTCAGCGTGCACAGCACCGCGCACGGCGGCTCGGCCCGCTGCCGCAGGTACGCCTCCTTGCCGATGAACGCCTGCTCCTTCACCTTCGGCCTGGTCATGCCGGCTTCTACCAGCGTGTAGTCCGGCGTGAGCTCGAACCCGAACGCGCGGTACCCCTTCTCCAGGCGCCCGGTCGTGCCGTACACCCCGATGCCGGCCGGCACCAGGCCGTGCGGCTGCCCGGCGGTCCACAAGGTGTCCCACAGCCGCAGGCCCTGCTCGATGGGCACGTGCAGCTCCCAGCCGAGCTCGCCGACGTAGGAGATCCGCGACGCCAGCACGACGATGCCGCCGACCTCGATCTCCCGGCAGGTGCCGAACGCGAACCCCGCGTGCGACACGTCATCGGCCGTCACCGAGGCCAGCACGTCCCTGGCCCGCGGCCCCCACAGCCCGATCGTGGTCCAGGCCGAGGTGAGGTCGGCCAGGAACGCGCCCGAAGGCAGGTGGTCGCTGATCCGCTTGGCGTCCGACATCCCGGTGGCGCCGCCGGTCACCACCCGGAACCGGTCGGCGGCCAGCCGCATGACGGTCAGGTCGGCCCGGAACCCGCCGTTCTCGTCCAGCCACGAGGTGTACACCACGCGGCCGGCCGGGACGTTCAGCTGGGCGACCGCGAGGTTCTGCACCGCGTCCAGCGCGGCCGGCCCGGACACCTCGAGCACGGCGAAGGCGGACAGGTCGACCAGGGCGCAGGCGTCCCGCATGGCCAGGTGCTCGGCGTTGATGACCGGCGACCACCAGCGCGACTCCCACTCCGCCGGGCGCTCCATCAGCCGGCCCGCGTACCGGGCCAGCAACGGCTCGTTGGACGCGTACCAGTGCGGCCGCTCCCAGCTCGCGGTCTCGTAGAACACCGCCCCGAGCGCGCGTTCCCGCTCGTACATCGGGCTGACCCGCACCGGCCGGCCCGATTCCCACTGCTCGGCCGGGTGCACGATGCCGTACATCTTGTTGAAGCCCTCGCGGGCCCGGCCGCGGACGTGCTCGACGGTCTGCTGGCAGGGGTAGAACCGGGCCGCGTCGGCCTCGTGCACGTCCACCGTGGGCACCCGGCCGGACATCAGCTCGGCCACCGCGCGGCCGCAGCCCGGGCCTTCCTTGATCCAGCTCGCCGCCGCCGACCACAGCCCCCTGGCCTCGGGCATCTCGCCGAGCAGCGGGTGCCCGTCCGGCGTCATCGAGATCAGCCCGTTGATCGCGTACCTGATGCCGGCCCGCTCGTCGCCGAGCAGCTCGGGCATCAGCTCGAGCGCCTGCTCCAGCTGCGGGTCGAAGTCCTCCTGGGTGAACGGCATCTCGGTGGGCGAGAGCACCGACTCCTCGATCGACGGGATCTCGTCCGGCGGCACGATGATCGGGCGGTGCGCGTAGGATCCGACCTCCATGTCGCCGCCGTGCTGGCGCTCGTACATGTTGGTGTCCACGTCGCGGACGATGGGGTAGGAGATCTCACCCGGGGTGTCGGCGAACAGCGCTATCGGGCCGACGCTGATCATCTGGTGCACGATCGGGGTGAGCGCGAGCCGGGCGCCGGCCATCCGGGCGATCCGCGGCGACCAGACGCCGCAGCAGATCACCACGTTATCCGTCTCGATCTCGCCCGCGCTGGTCGCCACCGCGCGCACCCGCCCGCCGGCACCGCCGGCCAGGCCGGCGGCGCCGGTCACCGTGATGCCGTGCACCTCGGTGCCCGCCAGCACGGTCAGCGCGCCGGATCGCTGCGCCGTCTCCCGCATCAGCGTGCCGGCCCGCAGCGAGTCGACCACGCCCACGGTGGGGAAGTGCGCGCCGCCCAGGATGACCGACTCGTCCAGGTAGGGCACCAGCTTGCTCACCTCGCCTGGGGTGACGAGCTCGGCCGGGATGCCCCACGCCTTGGCCTGGCTGCACCGCCTGCGCAGCTCGATCATCCGCTCGGGGGTGCGCGCCACCTCGATGCCGCCGCTCTGGGTGAACACCCCCAGCTCCTGGTACTGCGCGGTGCTGTCGGTGGTCAGCTCGAACATCATCTTCGAGTACTCGATGGGGAAGATGAAGTTGGAGGCGTGACCGGTGGAGCCGCCCGGGTTCGGCATCGGGCCCTTGTCCACCAGGACGAGGTCCCGCCAGCCGAGCAGCGCCAGATGGTGCACGAGGCTGTTGCCGACGATGCCGGCCCCGATGATGACGGCGCTGGCCCGCGCCGGAGTCTCAGTCATGATCAACCTGCCAGTAGTGGTTTTTCGTTTCCGGTGCGCTCCAGGGCTGCCCGGCGCCATTGCTCGGCCGGCTGGAGCTGGTTGAAGGTGAACAGGTGGAGCCCGGCCACACCCGCGTCGGGCGCGGTGATCACGGTGGCCGCGCGGTCCAGGAACCGGTCCGGGCTGTACCCGCCGGGCGCCCAGAACCGCAGGATCCAGCCGGGGTGCCGGGTGATGAAGCGGGCCGACTCCGAGGCGCCGGCCACCGCCGCCATCCGGAGCAGGCGGGCGCGCTCGGCCGGCCCGGCCAGCCCCACGTACAGCGGCAGGGTCACGCCGCGCGCCCTGATCCGGCCGATCCAGCGGCCTAGCCTGGCCGCGTCGAAGCACACGTTGCTCACGATGTAGCTGGCGTACCTGCGCTTGTCCCACATCGCCTGGATGGTGATGTCGTCGTGGATCTTGGGGTGGCTTTCCGGGTAACCGGTGATGCCGATCCGGCGGAACGGGCTGCCCATCTCGGCCAGCCGCTCGAGCAGCGGCAGCGCGCTGTCGAACGGCCCGGCCGGATGCGGGGCGTCCCCGCCCGGCACGAACACGTCGTCCACGCCGCAGTCCTTCAGCCGGGCCACGATGCCGGCCAGGTGCGCGTCGCCGGCCACCGAACGGGCCGCCAGGTGCGGCACCACCCGGTAGCCCCGGGCGGCCAGCCGCTCGGCGAGCTCGACGGTCGGGTCCAGGCCCTTGACCGGCGACGCGGTGACCGTGACCGTCATCCCGGCGGGCACCCGGTCCGCGACCGCCTGCTCGGTGCCCTTGGCCGGGAACACCTCGTACCGCGGGCTCTTCAGCAGGGCGTCCAGGCCGCTCATCGCGCGGCCTCCCGCCCGGCGGGCAGGATCTGCCCGACCAGCGCGGCGAGCTCGCGCTCCAGCCGGGACACGCCGACGTCGATCCTGGTCAGCGGCAGGCCGAACAGCCCGGCGACCCGCTCTGCCTCGGCCGCCAGTGCCGGTGACGGCTCCTGGGCCAGCCAGACAAGCCGCTTGTAGTGCCCGAAGTAATCGGGCCACAGCTCCGGGTACCGGTCCAGGCCGAGCCCGGCCAGCACGGAGCGGTCGAAGCTGCGGAGCAGGAAGTCGGTGAGCACGTACGTGCCCGGCTCCGCCTCGAACATCGCCGCGACCCGCGCCGCGCCCGCGAACAGGTCGTAGCAGTGCAGCCCGGGCAGCCGGCGCGCGCCGTACCGGGCGCACAGCTCGTCGAGGGCGCCGTAGGTGCCGCAGTCGGCGTAGGCCAGGGCGACCGTCCGGCCGGACGCCAGGGCGGACACCATCGCCCGTTCGGCCTCGATGATGATCTTCTGCGGCCGGTTGTGCAGCACCGCGGGCAGGGACCGTACGGCGGCCGGCCATCCGCGCCGGGCCACGATCTCGCGGACGTGCCCGGCCAGCGCGCCGCAGGCGAGGATCTCAACTGGCGGGGAAGGGCAGCTGCCCGACGAAGCGGTCGTTGAAGTCGGCATGGTCGGAGAGCTCGACATACCTCACCTCCTCGAGCAGCGCCAGGCCGCCGGCCCGCTCGCGCAGGCTGAGCAGCGCCATCTTCGCCCCCTCACCGGCCACGTTGCCCGCCGCCACCACCCGCGGCAGGGCAACCTCCGGGACCAGGCCGATCCTGATCGCGCTGGCCGCCGACAGGTAGCTGCCGAAGGACCCGGCCAGCAGCACCTGCTTGACGTCGGCCGCGGTCAGCCCGGCCTCCTCGAGCAGGATCTGCCAGCCGGTGGCGATGGCCGCCTTGGCGAACTGCAGCTCGCGGACGTCGCGCTGGGACAGGTAGATGCTCTCGGCCGGGTCGTCTCCGGGTCCCCGCCAGTGCAGCACGAACACCCGCTCCTGGCCGATCCGCGTCAGCCGGCCGGCCAGGCCGGGCGCCCTGCGCTCGGCCTCTTCCGCGGAGACGAACCGCCCGGAGGAGTCGAGCAGGCCCACCCGGACCAGGCCGGTCACCGCGTCCACCAGGCCCGAGCCGCACAGGCCCTGCGGCTCGGCGTCGCCGATCACCTTCAGGCCCAGGTCGCCGGGGGTCATGGTGACCACCTCGATGGCGCCGTCGGCGGCCCGCATCCCGCACCGGATCGCGGCACCCTCGAACGCGGGCCCGGCCGGGGCGGCCGTGGCCAGCAGCCACTCCCGGTTGCCCAGCACGATCTCGCAGTTGGTGCCGATGTCGATGAACAGGCGCACCCGTGCGTCCCGGTCCATCCCGCTGGCCAGCAGCCCGGCCGTGATGTCACCGCCCACGTAGGCGCCGAACGAGGGGAACACCACCGCGCGGCCCCGCGGGTGCACGGCGCCCGCCAGGCCCAGGTCGGCCGCGAGCACCTCGGGAAACAGCCGGGCGGACAGGATGAACGGCGCCACGCCGAGCGGCTCGGGATCGATGCCGAGCACCAGATGGGTCATGGTGGCGTTGCCCGCCACCGCCACCTCGTACACCTCGTGCGGGGCGACGCCGCCCCGCTGGCAGACCGCCCGCGCCAGCTCGCCGAGGGTCTCCTGGGCCAGTTGCTGCAGCTTGTCCAGGGCGCCCGGGTCCATCATGGTGGTGCTGATCCTGGTGATCACGTCGGCGCCGAACGGCTGCTGCTTGTTCAGCATGGATTCGACCGCGACCGGGGTGCCGGTGGACAGGTCGAGCAGGGTGGCCACCACCGTGGTGGTGCCGAGGTCGAAGGCGATGCCGAACCGGCGTCCGGTGGTGTCGCCGGGCTCGACCGCGATCAGCACGTCGTCGACGACCACCGCGGTGACCTTGTAGTCCGCCTCGCGCAGCGTCCGGCCGAAGGTCCTGAGCACGGCCAGGTCGGCCCGCGGCTCCAGGTCGTCGAGCCGGGCGAGCACCCGCTCCAGATCGCTGGCCTGGTCGGCCAGGCTCGGCTCGGCCAGCTCCAGGTATCGCTTCTGCACCGCCGGGCGCAGGATGACCTGGCGGCCGACGCCCACGGTGGCGGCCTTCGGCCGGGTGGTCAGCGGCGGCACCTCCACCTGGGTGTCCCGCGTCGCGGTGGTGCGGCAGGCCAGCCGCCAGCCGTCGCTGATCTCCTGGGCGGTGTAGGCCCTGATGTCCAGGCTGGACGGCGCGGGCGGGTCGTCCGCGATCCTGATCCGGCACTTCTTGCAGGTGCCGTGGCCGCCGCAGGTGGAGTCGATGGCGATGCCGTTCCAGCTGGCCGCGTCGAACAGGGTCACGCCGTACGGAACCCGCACGGCCCGCTCGTTGAAGAGCAGATTGACCCGAACGGGCTGGGTGGCAGTGTCCTCCGCCGCTGTCACGTGGCGCCCTGACCGTGCGCCCGGGCCTCCTCCGCGGCCTGCTGCGCTGCTTGCTGGGCGGCCTGCTGTGCCGCCTGCTGTGCTGCCTGCTGGGCCCGGTGCGCGGCGATCCAGTTCGCGCCCCACTCGTCCCGGTTGAGCACCAGGTCGGCGGCCTTGACCGCGCGGACGATCTGCGGCGCGCGGGCGTCCATGATGGCGCTGGTCAGCCCGTGGCTGATGGCGATGGGCAGGAACGCGGCGGCGATCGAGTGCCGGTCCGGCATGCCGAAGCTCACGTTCGACGCCCCCAGCGTCATGTTCACCCCGAACTCGTCCCTGATCAGCGCGATCGTCTCCAGCGTGCGGGTCGGGTGCAGGGTGTCCGCGCCGACCGGCATGGCCAGCGGGTCGATCACGATGTCCTCGACCGGGATCTTGTACCGCTCGGTGGCGACGTGGATGAACTTGCGGGTCAGCTCGACCCGCCGGGCCGGCTCCTCGGGGATCTCCTCCTCGTCGTTGGGCAGGCCGATCACGGCGGCGCCGTACTTCTTCACCAGCGGCAGGATCGCCTCGAGCCGCTCGTCCTCCGCGGTGACCGAGTTGACCAGCGCCTTGCCCTGGTAGGCGGCCAGGCCCGCGTCCAGCACCTCGATGATGGAGGAGTCGATGACCAGCGGCAGGTCGGTCAGCCGCTGGATCAGCGGGATGGCCTGCCGCATCAGCTCGGCCTCGTCGGCCAGCGGCGCGCCCATGTTCACGTCGAGCAGCATGGCCCCGCCGGCCACCTGCTCCTTGACGTCGATCTCCACCCGGGACAGGTCGCCGTTGCGCAGCTGCAGCTGGAAGATCTTCCGGCCGGTCGGGTTGATCCGCTCGCCGATGATCGCGAACGGCTGGTCGCCGCCGATCCGCACCGTCTTGGTCGCCGAGGACAGGATGGTGTGCACGGGCTTGTTCCCCTCCGGGGCGTTCGTCTGCTGCTATGCGTTAACGGTGGCGCGGCGCCGCGCGATCAGTTCCTTGGCCCGGACCACGGCCGCGGACGCGTCGGCCGCGTAGCCGTCCGCGCCCACCACGTCCGCGTACTCCTGGGTGACCGGGGCGCCGCCGACCATGACGATGACCTGGTCCCGCAGGCCGGACTTCTGCAGCGCGTTGATGTTCGCCTTGAACATCGGCATCGTCGTGGTCAGGAACGCGGAGAATCCCACGATGTCCGGCTGGTGCTCCCGGATCGCCTCGACGAACTTCTCCGGCGCGACCTGCACGCCGAGGTCGATGACCTGGAACCCGGCCCCCTCGAACATGATGTTGACCAGGTTCTTGCCGATGTCGTGCACGTCGCCCTTGACCGTGCCCATCACGATCTTCCCGATCGCGGCGGCACCGGTCTCGGCCAGCAGCGGGCGGAGGATCTCCAGCGCCCCGGCCATCGCCTTGCCCGCGATGAGCATCTCGGGCACGAAGAAGTCGCCGCGCTCGAACCGGGCGCCCACCTCTTCCAGCGACGGGATCAGGGCCTCGTAGAGCAGCGTCTCCGGGCCGAGGCCCATGGCCAGCCCCTGGTTGGTCAGGTCGAGGACCGTGGGCCTGTTGCCGACCAGGGTCTGGTCGTAGAGCTGGCCGAGCAATTCCTCACGCGTCACGCTGTGCCCTCCGCTCGCTCACCTATCCTGCCTTCCGGTTCTGCTTGCCGGCCCGCTGCCGGTAGCCGAGCACGGCCGACAGGCCGGCCGCCTCCTCCGTGCAGTAGCCGGCCACGGCCGCCACGCTGTCCTTGCCCATCCGGGTCGTGGGGGCCGAGACCGACAGCGCCGCGACCACGGCGCCGTCATAGCCGTGAATGGGTGCGGCCACCGTGATCAGGCCGGGCTCGAGTTCCTCGTCGGTCACCGCGTAGCCGCGGGCCCGCACGGCGGCCAGGTCGGCACGCAGCGCGGCCTCGCTGGTGATCGTCTTCTCGGTGCGCCGTTCGAGCTTCCCGGCGGGAAGCTGGGTCGCGCCGTAGGCCAGCAGCACCTTGCCGAGCGCGGAGCAGTACAGCGGCACCGACATGCCGACCCAGTTGGTGCCGCCGATCAGGTAGGTGCTGTCGACCTGGGCGATCTGCTCGACCATCCCGTTGCTGGCCACGCCCAGGTTGATCGTCTCGCCGGTCGCCTTGCCGAGCCGCTCCAGGAACGGCTGTGCCACCGCGACCAGCCCGGCCTCGGCGCCGCCGCGCCAGGCGAAGCTGACGAACATCTCGCCGGGCAGGAAGCGGCCGTGGTCATCGCGCCGGACCAGCCCGTTGCGCTCGAGCGCGAGCAGCAGCCGGGAGGTGGTGGATTTGGCCAGCCCGGTGGCCGCGCTCAGCCCGGTGAACGTCATCGGGTCCGCCGAGTGCACAACCTCCGAGAGCAGGCGAGCCGCCCGGTCCACGGCCTGGGTGCCGTTCTGGTTGCTCATCGCTGCGTGGGGTTCCGTTCTCGCACATCCATGGGTTCCACTTTATGGGACCCAGTTCTACTATGTGATATTAAGGTCCGGTCTACTATCGGTCAAGCCGACCCTCCCTCCCGCTGAACCCACTCGAGAGCTTCAGAAAGCAGAGTGAGAATCGATGTTCGTCAACACGATGCCGAGGTACGAGATCCTCTCCGCCGACGCGATCGCGGTCCTGGACCGGGGCTGGCGCCGGATCGTCTCCGAGATCGGCGTCCAGTTCGCCAAGCCGGAGGCGGTCGAGCTGTTCGCCAAGGCGGGCCAGCAGGTCGACGGCGACGTGGTCAAGCTCGACCCGGAGTTCGTCCTCGAGCAGGTGGCGAAGGCGCCGCGCGAGTTCGACGTGCAGGCCAGGAACCCGGCCCGCAACGTGCACATCGGCGGCGACCACATGGCGTTCAGCGCCGTGTACGGCCCCCCGTTCGTGCGGGCGGGCGACGTGCGCCGGGACGCCACGATGGAGGACTTCCGGCAGCTGTGCATGCTGGCGCAAGGTTATGACGAGCTGGATTCGGCCGGCGGCGTGATCTGCGAGCCGAACGACGCCCCGCTGGACTCCCGGCACCTGGACATGATCTACTCGCTGCAGACGCTGACCGACAAGATCTACATGGGCAACGTCATCTCCGGGCCGAACGCCGCCGATACCATCGCGATGACCGAGATCCTGTTCGGCGGCCTCGGGGGAAAGGGCAGAGCCGCGATCGAGCGGACGCCGGCCACGATCTCCCTGATCAACTGCAACTCGCCGCTGCGCTGGGACGACCGGATGCTGGACGCCCAGTTCGAGTACTGCGGCGCTAACCAGCCGGTGGTGCTGACGCCGTTCCTGCTGATGGGGGCGATGTCACCGGTGACGATCCCGGCCGCGCTGGTGCAGCAGCTGGCCGAGGCGCTGTCCGGCATCGCGCTGGCCCAGCTGATCCGGCCCGGCTGCCCGGTGATCTTCGGCTCGTTCCTGTCCAACATCGACATGCAGTCCGGGTCACCGTCGTTCGGCACCCCGGAATCGGCCATCGGCCTGCTGTGCACCGGCCAGCTGGCGCGGCACTACGGGCTGCCGTTCCGGACCGGCGGCGGGCTGAACTCCAGCCAGACCGCGGACGCGCAGTCCGCGTACGAGGCGCTGATGACGCTGCTGCCGACCTTCCTGGCCGGCACCAACTTCGTCATGCACGCGGCCGGCTGGCTGGAGGGCGGCCTGGTCAGCTGCTACGAGAAGTTCATCATCGACGTCGAGCTGCTGCGCGAGCTGCGGGTGGAGTTCACCCCGCTGGAGATCTCCGAGGAGTCGGTGGCGTTCGGCGCGCACGAGGAGGTCGGCCACGGCGGGCACTTCCTCGGCGCGGCGCACACCATGGAGCGGTTCCGCGAGTGCTTCTACCGGCCGATGCTGTCCTCCACCGCCAACTTCGAGCGCTGGATCAAGCAGGGCGGC
>Ga0335069_10002603_pt1 | contig 27679 bp, 24 predicted proteins | sample Lox_Sample_11_FD_206714 | JGI IMG/M metagenome (GOLD analysis project Ga0335069, IMG submission 206714) | Soil microbial communities from Loxahatchee National Wildlife Refuge, Florida, United States - Lox_Sample_1.1 | ecosystem: Environmental > Terrestrial > Soil > Wetlands | place: USA...
TGAAAACACCAACGAGCAGCGAACGAAAGCGGCCGTCCGTATCGCTCCAGCCGCCGATGACGACTTCGTGGCCGGCGCGGCATTTCGATTTTGTCCAGGTGTCGTTCCGGCCCGACACGTAGGGCGCATCGAGCTTTTTCGAGATGATCCCTTCGAGCGACAGACGACATGCCGCTGCGAGCGCATCTTCGCCGGAAGTGCGGAAATCCTCGACGTAACGGATGACGGACTTTTTCGCGTTGCCGAGCTTGGCGAGCAGCGTCTCGAGAAGAGCCTTGCGTTCGGACAGCGGTACCTTGCGTATATCCGCAAGACCGCGCGCGCGTACGAACAAGAGATCGAATGCGAAGAAGATCAGGTTGTCGGTGCGGCCGTCGGACAGCGCCGCCTGAAGGGCCGCGAAGTTCGAGACGCCTGCCTTGTCGAGCGCCACGACCTCGCCGTCGATAATGCAGTCGGGCAGCGCCTTTGCCGCTTTCGCGATGGCGGGAAATTTGTGGGTCCAGTCGAGGCCCTTGCGCGTACGCAGTTGGGCGCGTCCCTTCTCGACGCGGAGCTGAAGGCGATAGCCGTCGAATTTGATTTCATGCTCCCAGCCCGGGCCGGCCGGAGGCTGCTCACGGATTTCGCACAATTGCGGCGCGATGAAGTGGGGGAGCGTCGCGGCGCTCCGGCCGGGTAGGGCTTTGATGGGCACGCGTCCTCCGTGCTTCTTCAAAGCAGGAATTCTATGACTGGTTCCCCTCGCCTGTCCGCCCGGCTTTCCCACGTCATCGGACCGTCATGACGACCGCACTTAGCCGGAGCACAAATCGGTCCGGCGCCAAGGGGTTAGACGTGCGAGGAACAGCTCGGATACTATAAATTTTCTCAACCTCCCGGTTTGCGCGGTGCGGGCTTCCCTATTCGATGCTACTGGTCGCGCCTGCAATCACGCCTTGAGGAATTCCATAATGTCTCTGCGCCTCGGTTTCGGCGTTCTCGCGCTTTGCTCGTTGGCCCTCGCGCCTGCAATCGGCGCGCCGCAATATCAACTGACGAAAACGGTGCAGCTCGGGACGCCCGATCGCTGGGACTATGTCGTCTATGATGCGCCTTCGCATCGGGTCTATGTCGCCCATGGCGACCGCGTATCGGTGGTCGATGGCCGCGACGGCACCGTCATCGGTGCTGTATCAACCTTCCCCGGCGGCACCCACGGCACCGCGATCGCGGCGGCGCAGGGCCGCGGCTATACCGACGACGGCAAGGCCGGCATCGCAAGCTCGTTCGATCTGAAGACGCTGAAGCCGATCAAGCAGATCCCGGCGGCGCCGGATGCCGACGGCATGGCGTTCGATCCCGTCAGCGGGCATGTCTTCGTGGTCGACGGCGACAGCGCGAAGATCACGGTGATCGATCCTGCGACCGACACGGCGATCGCCACGATCGACGGCGGCGGCGGTCTCGAGACCCCCGCCGTCGACGGTCACGGCAAGCTCTTCGTCAACGGCGCTGAAAAAAACGATGTCGTCGCCATCGACACAGCCACCAATAAGGTGATCGCGCACTATCCGCTGACGAACTGCCAGCGCCCCCACGGCATCGCCGTTGATACCGAAAGCGAGCGCGTCTTCGTCAGCTGCGTGAACAGCCAGATGGCCGTGATCGACGGCAATACCGGCGCCCAGCTCGCGAGCCTGCCGATCGGCAAGTTCACCGACGCCGCCGGCTTCGACCCCAAGCGCAAGCTCGCCTTCAGCTCCAACGGCGAAGGCACGGTCACCGTGGTCCAGGAGAGCGATCCGAAAACCTTTGCGGTGGCCGAGACGATCCAGACGGCACCGGGTGCGCGCACCATGGCCGTCGACCCCGAAACGGGTCGCCTGTTCCTCGTTACTGCCGACGTCCAGAGCATCACGCCGCCCGCAACGCCGGGCGGCCGCCCGCACGTCACCTATGTACCGGGCACGACGAAGCTGATGTTCTACGATCCGAAATAGACTCTTTGCCTTAAGCGCGAAGACGGCGGGGCAGTCTTTGCCTCGCCGCTTTTGTTCGCGACGACCATCAAAATGCGGCTTTCACCACGCCGCCGTCGACGCGCAACGCGGCGCCCGTCGTCGCGGAGGACAGTGGGCTCGCAATGTAAGCGACAAGCGATGCCACTTCCTCCGGCGACGCGAAGCGCTTGATCAGCGAGGTCGGGCGCACTTTATCGAAGAATTGCTTCTCGAACTGCGCAAAGGTGGCGCCGCTCGATTTCGCGAGACTCTCGACAAATTCATTGACCCCGCGCGAACGCGTGGGCCCCGGCAAAATCGAATTCACGGTGATGCCGGTGCCGGCAACGGACTCCGCGAGACCGCGCGCGACCGCGATCTGCGCCGACTTTGTCATGCCGTAATGGACCATTTCGGCCGGTATCTGGATTCCACTTTCGCTCGAGATGAAGATGATGCGGCCCCAATTGGCGCGCTTCATCGCCGGCAGATAGAGCCGTGCAAGCCGCACGCCGCTCAGGACGTTCGCGTCGAAGAACCGTCGCCAGTCATCATCGGGAATGTCTTCGAACGGCTTGGCTTCGAAGATGCCGAGATTGTTGACGAGAATTTCGACCCCGGGATGTTTCTTCGCAAGATCTTCGGCGACGGACGCCTGGCTCAGATCGCCGGCGAAGCCAAGAATCTCGCCGCCTGTGTGCGCATCGAGCTCTTTCACCGCCTTGTCGACCGCGCCCTGCGTGCGACCATTGACGATCACCCGCGCGCCTTCCGCCGCCAACGCGGCCGCTATGGCGTGGCCAATGCCGGCGGTCGAGCCGCTCACCAGTGCGATCTTGCCTTTCAAAGCGAGGTCCATGGGGTCTCCTTTTCGCGAAGCAGGACTTAGGTTAGGTAAGCCCTGGCCGGTGGGATTCAACTTCGCCTTCGCGAGGAGGTCGCTGCCGCCGATGCAGCCGCACTGGCGGCGCTTTTCGCTACGACCGCGCGAACTCGAGAACGTCCTTATTCACGCGATCCTTCATGGGCGTGCAGAGACTTCGCGGCGCGCCCTCATTGACAATGAGGATTGCTCCTTGACGATCTCGGCGCTAAGCGCACCCGCATCGGCGAACGGCACGACCTGATCGTCGTCGCCGTGAATGACGAGGTCGGCACATCTAACTTCTTCAGATCTTACGTCCGGTCGGTCGCGGAAAACGTCCTGACGCCGCGGCCACTCGTCCCGGCGCAGGTATTGCTTACCCGCATTAACGACCACGAAATGAGAGTTTCGCCGGAACTCGACCTGCAATCTCTGCGTTTGGCATCGTGAACCCCCGCAAGGAGTGTGGTGATGCTCTTCCGCATGCGCAACGGCTCGGACGTCCGCAAAAGCCTTTCGGCCTGCCGCGAGGATCTAGTAGCGCTTCAGAAGGATGCGCGGGATCTCGCCAACGGCGTCAGCGAGGTCACGCGAACCGGCGCCACCCGTGCGGCACGGCAGGCGAGCGATGCATTCGGTTATGTCTCGAACCGAATTGCCACCCGGCCCCGCCTCGACATGGCCCTCGTGGCGCGCGAACGGCGCTTCACGATCATCGCGGCCTTTGCGGGTGCCGGCGCCATCATCGGCGCGCTCCTGACGCGGCGCTGAAGCCTATTTCGTGAGCGCCTGATAGACACCGTCCCATGGGGACGGCGGCGGTGTCCTGCGATAATTGGCGACGCGTTCGCGATAGACACCGACGAGTTTCGCAAGACCCAGTTTCTCCGCGACGGGCGCGACGGCGTCGAGCGTTTGTTCCGCGCCGTCCCAATCCTGCGCGCGATAGGCAGTGAGCATCGCCGCAACGCCGTCTTGAAGCGCACGGAATTCCACATCGGCGGTGAACTCGGGCGTCCCGATCAAGGCAAAGAGCTTTTCCGGCGTGTCGCGGCCCACGACGCGCACGAGATCAACCTCGATCAAAGCAAAATCGGCAAGCCGTGAGGCGAGCTCGTGCCCCAGCGCAATCGAAACGCCGTAGTTCTTGGTCAGCCCTTCGATGCGCGAGGCGAGATTGACCGTGTCTCCGATCAGCGAATAGTTGAGCCGCTGCGCCGAGCCGATATTGCCGACGAAGCAAGGCCCCGAATTCATGCCGATGCCGATCCTGACCTCGCCGGGCCACACGCGCTTCGGATCGGATGGATATTCCTTGTTCATCGTCTTGAGCCGCTCCAGCATCTCGAGCGCCGCGAACGCGGCATGGCGGTGATGATCGGGATCGTTCAGGGGTGCGTTCCAGAACGCGAGGATCGCATCGCCCATGAATTTGTCGATCGTGGCGTTGCGCGCAAGCAGTACGTCAGTCAATGGCGTCAGGAAATCGTTCAGGAAGCGGATTACCTCGCGGGGCGTCAGTGATTCCGAGATGTGCGAAAAGCTTCGGATGTCGCAGAACATCACCGTCATGTCGCGCTCTTCGCCGCCCAGCTCGAGCTGGTTCGGATCGCGCGCGATGCGCTCGACAAGCTCGGGAGAGAGATAGTGGTCGAAGGCGCGGCGGATATAGGCGCGGGCGCGTTCCTCGCGATAGAAGGCAAAGGTCGTGTCCGCGAGATAAACCGCGATGACGCCTACGGCAGGAAAGGTCGGATCAATCAGAAGAGCGCTGTGCCGGAAGGCTATCCAGGATCCCGCGACCGTCGTTGTGATGGCGACGACGGCCATGATGCCGCCCCGGAGCGCGCCCAACGGCGCAAGGCTCAACGACATTGCGATGCCCAGAAGAATGAGGATCGAACGCTCAAGACCGGCAGCCCAGTCGGGGCGCACGAGGAAGCGCTGCAGGATCATCTGCTCGATCGCTTCGGCATGCACGACTGCGCCCGTTTCGCGCTCGCTGATGGGGGTCGCAACGAGATCGCGCAAGCCCACCGCACCGGCCCCAACAATCACGATATTGCCCGCAAACAGGTTCTTCATGTCAGCTGGCTTGATGGCGTCCGTCAAAATCTTCCAGGCCGGCACGACGCGTTTCGGCTGGGGCTCGGTGTAGTACATCCACAGCTGCCCGCGTTTGGTTGTGGGCACTTCGAAAGCACCGATCTTGACCGCAACTATACCGGCTTCGCCGCCCGCGAATTCACCGCTGCCTGTCGTCGTTTTGACGACGATGGCGCCGGCGCCTTGCGCGACACGCAGGGCTTCGGCCGACAGCGACGGCACGATCTGGTCGTCGATGCGCGCGATGAGCGGAACGGCGCGCACGATTCCGTCGGCGCCGCTCTCGATGCTGACGAAACCGGAGCCGCGCGCATCGGCGTCGATCGTCGGCAGCGGCACGATGGAGCCCTGAAACAGCGGCAGGCTCGCAAGCGGTGCAGTTCCCGAAACCGCAATGCCCGCCTTCAACGTCGGACGCACTGTGTTGGCGTCATGCGTTAGAAAATAGCCCGTCACCGACGGCGTCGTCTTGAACGTCTGTCCCAGCAGCACGTCGTGATCGGGCAAAGACGCGACATCATCAAACTTCTTCCCGACGCCCGGATTGGCCCTCAGGATCTCGGCGATCCGCGCCGGCGACGTGCGGTCGGGTTCGGAGAACACGATGTCGAAGGCGATGGCGGCGGCGCCGGCATCGGCAAGGCGCTGCGTGAGTCGCGCAACATCCGTGCGCGGCCACGGCCACTGCCCGAGCTTCGCGAGCGTCGCATCGTCGATGTCGACGACCTTGACGGGAACCGGCTGGTAAGGCCGCGGCGCCGCCCGTTGATAGGCGTCGAACACGAGATTGCGCACTTCGGTGACGAAACTGAAGTCGCTCAGTTGCGCGATCAGCAGGATCCCCGTGACCAATAGCCCGGGAAGAATGGAATAAGGCACTTTCCGGCGAACTGGGCCGGCCTCAATTCGCTCGCCCGCGCCGTTCTTGCCTTTTCTCCGCGCGCTCATTCCGGCCCCATCATCCCCAACTAAGGCGCTGCAGCCCCGCGCGCCAGTATAGCCGGGGTTTGCGATCTGCGGCGCGGGTAATTAACGTATATCAATCGATCGGGCTGCCAGCGTCTTGATGATCCGCTTCGGGGAGCGAATCCGTATGACCTCTCGAATGTTACGCAGCCTGATTTGTGTCGGCGCGGCTCTTTTCGCGCTTCAAGCCGGTCCGGCCCAGGCCGATGCACCGCGCGACAGCGCTTTCGACCAGATTTATGCAGCGCCGGATGATCTCGCCAAAAATCTTGCCTACGCGCGCGACGAAGCCCGCGCGGGCCGTCTGTTGAACGCCGCTGCCGCGCTCGAACGCATTCTTCTTCTTGCCCCCAATGAAAACGGCGTACGCCTGTTCTACGCTGCGGTGCTCTATCGGCTGGACGATCTTCAGGGAGCAAAGCAGCAGCTCGATGCGCTCGACCCGTCCAAACTGACACCCCTGCAAAGGAAGGAATTCGACAAGTATCAGCGGATGATCGCCGAGGAGCGCAGGGATTTTAAAATCTCTGGCTATCTCTCTACCGGCCTCGCTGTCGACAGCAATCCGCAGGGCGCGCTGTTCACGCAGCTCAACATCTTCACTTTCGGACAGAAGCCGCCCAAAAAGCAGGGCGAAGCGTCTGTCAACGCAGGCGCATTCGAGATCATCCAGGATCTCAATAATGACGGAGACCTGGCGGCGTTCGCTGCGGGCTCGATCTATTCGCGCCAGTCGATCGGCGGCCCCAACGCGGACTATCTGAACTCGGACGTCAATCTCGGAATCAACGGCTCGGGATTGAAGACGAAGTGGGAAGCGGGTGCGCTTTACCGCGACTATCAGCTGCTCGACGCACACTATCTCGCGGAATATGGCGGACGCGCCGCGTTCAACTGGAACCCAACGACGTCGGTCTCCTGGATTGCGACGTTTGAAGGCGTGGGACAGAGCTATCACGAGTCCTTCATCAAGAATCTGGTGCCATTTCTGCTTCCCGGTACGCGCAACGGCGAACGCTACGACGTGACCGCAGGGGTTTCCTGGCGCGCGTCGGCGGCGGACACTCTGTCCGCTGACCTCGGCTACGAAGCAAAGACGGCCGGGTACGAGCCTTTCGCATATGACTCGCCCTTCTTCGACGCGCATTATCACTCGCTGCTGGGTGGCGGCGGTTATTTCGACATGAGCGGCGAGATTGGTTACTTCGATTATCGAAAATTCGATTCGGTCTTCCTGCAGAAGCGCCGCCAGGATATTCGCGGCGCCGGCCGCATGGCATTGGGCGCGCCGTTGAGTGCGTTCTGGCCGGAGAAAGCGACCGGCGATTTCCGCGAGAACCTCATCCTGGAAGGTGCTATGACCTATACGGACCGCAGTTCGAACGCCGTCGAGCCCTACAACAATCTCGGTTTCGAGATGCGGCTGATCTGGAAATTCGGCGACACGCGCTGAAGGAGAAGATCCATGAGACTTGCAAAGCTCGCACTCTCCGGCACCGCGATTCTTGCGCTCTTCGCTGCCCCGGCACTTGGCGACTCGGCGATCGGCACCAACGCTGCGATCCGCAATTCCATCCAGACCAAGTCGAACGCCCAGTCCGTACTGCATCCGGCGGTGATCCGTGCGCCGGTGCACATCGGCGATGTCGTCGTCAGCGGCGACAAAAGCGCGCTTCAGATCCTGCTCGTCGATCAGTCGGTGTTCACGGTGGGCGCGAATGCCCGCGTGACGATCGACAAGTTCGTTTATGACCCGAGCCGCGGTGCCAGCGATGTGGCTGCTTCCGTCGCCAAAGGCGCTTTCCGCTTCATGTCAGGTCCGACGCTGGCCGGTCAGGGCCACAATGCGATTTCAAGTCCCGTCGCCACCATCGGCGTGCGCGGAACCATCGTCGAAGGCGCCGTCGGGACTGATGCGCTTACTGTGCTGGACGGTCAGCCAGGGGTCTCGACGGCCGGCGGCAATCCCGATTCGGCCACGCTGATCGTGTTGCGCGGTCCCGGTCACACCAACACTGGCTTCGATAAACCAGGCGCGATCGACGTGACAGCCGACGGCATTACCGTGTCGCTCGAACATGCGGGACAGGCCGTGTTCGTTGCCGGTCCCGGCCAGCCTCCGATTGGCCCGTTCTACTTGACGGATGCGAATTTCCAGCGCCTGAGCGCGCTTCTGCGCACCCAGGCCGGCGATGGAGGCGAAGGCCTGCCGCAATTGGGCGATGTCGGCTCCGCCAGCGTCAACTCCGGGCAGAACTTGGATCCAGGCGCCATCGGCGACACCTACACCACGCAGACCAACAGCTTTGACCCGCCGATCAAGGTGCCCAGCCGTCCGACCGAGAATCGTGGCGGCAACGGCGAACCGTGATCTCGACATTCAGGCTCGCACACCAAACTTGACTCTGACCACATATCGTACATAGTACGCGTACTAAGTACGAGATGTCATGCGCGAACTCAGCGAAGAGGACATTGCCGATTTCCGCGAACGCATCGGCGACGCGGCGGCGGCGCTCTATACGAAGGGCGGGGAAGCCGCGATCACGATGCGCGAAATCGCGCGCGCCGTTGATGCAAGCCCGATGGGGCTTTACCGATATTTCGAGGATCGCGACGCCATTATCGCTTACTTGCGCACGCGTGCATTCACGCGTTTCGCCGAACGGCTCGAGGCCGCGTTCGCCAGGGGCGCAGATCCCTTTGCGCGCGCCCGCGCGGTCGGTCGCGCCTATCTCGATTTCGCGCTGGAGAATCCCGGCGATTACCGGCTGATGTTCGACCTGAGCCAACCCAACGAAGAAAAGGATTCCCCGCTGGCGCGCGCCAGCGCCCGCGCCACGCTGACCGTCACGCGCCATGTCGACGATCTCAAGAAGGCGGACATTGTCGTCGGCGATTCCAGAGAGATCGGCCGTGCCCTGTGGGCGGCGGCGCATGGCGTGATCGTGCTCCATCTTGCCGGGCGCCTGCCCAAGGATGCCGACGTCCGCGCGCTCTATTTCGAGACGATGCGGCTGGCCTTCCGCGGCGCCCGCACCGCCCCCGGCAAAATTCAATCCATCGCCAAAAGGAAACGTTCATGACCCTCGCCGCCACCCGCAGATTGCCGGGCGCTCTCGCAAAGCCGTTATCGGTTCCCGTCATCGGTTCGCCATTGTTCATCATCTCCAATCCAGATCTCGTCATCGCGCAATGCAAGGCGGGCGTGATCGGATCGTTTCCGTCGCTCAATGCGCGGCCGATCTCGATGCTGGACGAATGGCTGGCGCGTATCACCGAGGAGCTTGCCGCACATGATCGCGTCCATCCCGAAAGCCCCGCCGCGCCCTTCGCGGTCAACCAGATCGTGCACAAATCGAATGACCGTCTGGAGCAGGATCTGGCGCTGTGCGTGAAATACAGGGCGCCCGTCGTCATCACCTCGCTCGGCGCGCGCACCGACGTGAATGACGCCGTACACTCCTATGGCGGCGTGACCCTGCACGATGTCATCACCGACCGCTTTGCCCGCAAGGCCATCGAAAAGGGCGCCGACGGATTGATTCCGGTTGCGGCCGGCGCCGGCGGTCATGCCGGCACCCTGTCACCTTTCGCGCTCGTCGAAGAAATCCGCGAATGGTTCGACGGGCCTATCGCATTGTCCGGCGCCATCGCCACGGGCCGCGGCGTACTGGCCGCGCGCGCCATCGGCGCCGACTTCGCCTATATCGGCTCGGCCTTCATCGCCACGAAGGAAGCCAACGCGCCGGAAGGCTATAAGCGCATGATCACCGAATGCGCCGCCGACGACATTGTCTATTCCAATCTCTTCACCGGCGTGCACGGCAACTATTTGAAGCCGTCGATCGTCGCGGCAGGGCTCGATCCCGAGAACCTGCCCCAGTCCGACCCGTCGAAGATGAACTTCGCGTCCGGCGGCAATACCGAGAAGAAAGCCTGGAAGGACATCTGGGGCTGCGGCCAGGGCATCGGCGCGGTGAAAGCCGAGGTCGGCGCCGCCGAACTCGTCGCGCGCCTGAAAAAAGAATACGACACCGCGCGGCGGTCCCTGGCGGCATAAAACAAACATTTTCATCGCACCCTCGTCGTCACCGGGACGCGCGTGCCGGCGCGGCGGCCGGGTACATAAATGCGATTTCATCTCGTGACCGAGCCAATACTCAAAGAGCCCGGCCCCACGTCGGACGATTAGCCCGATTGCCTGGGTGGTTGGCGCGCGGCTAGATTTGCGGCAGGGGGCGTCGGGGCGCTCGTATCGAACAGGGTCCTCGTCACATGAAATTCCTGGGTTTGAAGTCCGCGGCCGCTTTCGCGTGCGCCTTCGTGCTTTCGACTGCCGCCGCGCAGGCAGGCGGTGCGCAAACCAACGGTCCCTCGCCGTTCCCGATGCCGGCGGCCATTCCGGCGCCGCTGGACAAGCCCTATCCCGGCACGATCAAGCTTTCCGTCGACGCGACCGACACGCAGCGCGCGATCTTCCGCGTGCACGAGACGATTCCCTTGGCGCAATCCGGCGTCGTTACGCTTCTCTATCCCAAGTGGCTGCCCGGCAATCACGGACCGTCCGGCCCGATCGACAAGGTCGCCGGCCTTACCATCCGCGCCGACGGCCAGCGCCTCGCCTGGAAGCGCGATGTGGTCGACGTCTACGCGTTCCACGTCAATGTGCCGAAGGGCGCCGCGGCGCTCGATGTCGATTTCCAGTTCGTGTCACCGGTCGCCAACAACGAAGGTCGAATCGTGATGACGCCCGAAATGCTCGACCTGCAATGGAACGCGGTCGCGCTCTATCCGGCGGGTTATTATTCGCGGCAGATACTCGTCGAGCCGAGCATCAAATTGCCGTCGGGCTGGCAATACGGCACGGCGCTGGAAGCAGCCTCGTCCGACAATGGCGTGACGACGTTCAAACCCGTCGCCTTCAACACGCTCGTGGACTCGCCGATGTTCGCGGGCCGCTATTTCGAGCGGGTCGATCTTGATCCGGGCGCGAAGGCGCCGGTGCATATGGACATCGTGGCGGATCGCCCCGACGAACTCGTGATCACGCCGGCACAGCTTCAGGTCCATCGCAATCTCGTGACCCAGGCCTACAAGCTGTTCGGGTCGCATCACTACGATCACTACGACTTCCTGGTCGGCCTTTCCGATATCATGAGCGGCATTGGTCTCGAGCATCATCGCTCGAGCGAGGATGGGACAGGCGGGAAATACTTCAAGGATTGGGACGGTACCACCGCCTCGCGCGATCTTCTCAGTCACGAATATACGCATTCCTGGAACGGCAAGTTCCGCAGGCCCGCCGATCTCTGGACGCCCAATTTCAATGTTCCGATGCGCGACAGTCTCCTGTGGGTCTATGAGGGCCAGACGGAATATTGGGGTAAGGTTCTGGCGCCGCGCGCGGGGCTCTGGACAAAACAGCAGGCGCTCGATGCCATCGCGCTCGATGCGGCGGTCTATCAGAACCGCATCGGCCGGCAATGGCGACCACTGCAGGACACGACCAACGATCCCATCACCACGATGCGCCGTCCGATCCCCTGGCGGAGCTGGCAGCGCAGCGAGGACTATTATGTCGAAGGCGAGCTGATCTGGCTCGACGCCGACACGCTGATCCGCCAGAAAACCGGCGGCAAGAAGTCGATGGACGATTTCGCGCGCGCTTTCTTCGGCATCAACGAGGGAAGCTATGTCACCGTCACCTATACGTTCGGCGATGTCGTCAAGGCACTCAATTCCGTCTTGCCCTATGACTGGGCCAAATTCCTGATCACGCGGCTCGACGGCAACGGGGCGGCGCCTCTCGACGGCATCACCCGCGGCGGCTACAGACTGGTCTATACCGAGAAGCCCTCCGATTTCTCGAAGTCGAACGAACGCCTGCGCAAGAACACCGATCTACTCTTCTCTCTCGGCGTGATCGTCGACAAGTCCGGTGTTTTGAGCGAAGTGATGTGGAACGGCCCCGCCTTCAATGCAGGCGCGACGATCGGGGCAACGATCGTCGCCGTGAACGGCACGGCCTACGACAGCGATCTCCTCAAGGACGCGATCACCGACGCGAAAACCGCGTCGACGCCGATCGAGCTGCTGCTGAAGCGCGGCGACCGCTACGAGACGATATCCATCAATTATCACGGCGGTTTGCGCTATCCCCATCTCGAGCGCGTGCCCAATACGCCGGCGCTTCTCGATGCCGTGCTGGCGCCCCACTGATTGAGGGATTCCGCTTTTTGTGATTGCATGGCGCCCCAAGCGATGGAGGGGCGCCATGCAGAGCAGAGCCGTCCGATACGCTTTTCTGCTGCTGCCCGTGATCCTCGGCTGCACCGATCCGGGCGCCGCGCAGGATCCCCAGGCGCCGAAGCTGACCGTGCCGGGCGGAAAATTCTGCGCCGGACCGCGGCCGGAAATGTGCATGGAAATCTATCAGCCGGTCTGCGGCTTCAGGCAGGACGGCAGCTCACACACCTATTCCAATTCCTGCCATGCCTGCGCCAAGGCGGAAGTGGTCCGCTATGAGCCCGGCGAATGCAAGGATGCCGGGCCCAAGCCGGACGCGCCCCGTTAGACGACGAGCTTCCGATAAAGGTGCCACGTAGCATGGCCGAGCACCGGGATCGTCACCACCAGCCCGATGAAAAGCGGAATGGAGCCGACCACAAGGCCCGCCGCCACGATCAGGCCCCACAAACCCGTCTCGACGGGATTGAGGCGCACCGCCCGGATTGACGTCTTGATCGCCGTGTCGAGACCGATGTCGCGGTCGATCAGCAGCGGGAACGACACAAGGCTGATCGACATTGCGAAGACGGCGAAGAGAAATCCGACACCCATGCCGATGACGATCATCTCCCAGCCCTTGGCCGTGAAGAGCACGTCGTGGGCAAAGCCGGCGAAGGATGTGGGTTCGGCGGGCCCCAGCGTTCCTCGATAGATCAGCCAGGCCGCCAATTGCCACAGAAGGAAGATCGCGACGAGCGCCACGCCCAGAACCAGCACGCTTCCGGCGGCGGGCTCGCGGAACACGTCGAACGCGTTTGTAATGTTCGCTTCCCGACCCTGCTCTCTGCGGCGGCTCATCTCATAGAGTCCGATTGCGGCGATGGGACCGACCAGCGCAAAACCGGAGGCGAGCGGGAACAGCAGCGGCAGCATGTCCATGCCGAAGGCGAGACGCGCGAGCACGAGGCCCACGACCGCGTAGATCACGCAAAGGAAGATTACGTCGGTCCGATAGGCGCCAAAATCTTCGGCACCCTTGGCGAGCGACTCGAAAAGATCGGAAATCGTGATCCGCCGGACGGCGGGCGCCGGCGAGTGAATTGTTTCCTGCACGTGATGCAGCGAGCGGCGAAGTGAGCCGAAGGCTTGCGCCGTGTTCACAAGCTGCGCGCCGCTCCACTCGATGGGGTTCTTGATGGTCATGCGAAAGCCTCCCGAACGATGTCGGGGACCTCGCACGGGCCAGCGGCCTGAACGCGCCGTCGGTCGTCGCGGGGAACCCCGCAACCTCTTCGACGACGAAATTGTAACGCGATTTGTGGCCGCCGTCAGCCCGAGGGGGACAACTTACGCGATTAACCCATTCAGCGCCGGGGCGGCACTGCTGCCCGGGAAAACCGTCTCATCCAGCGCGCGAGCCTCGAGCCCCATATGGTCCCGGAGCACGCCCTTGAAGACCTGGCGCACATCGAGAGTTGGCGCGAGATCGCGATTCTCGAAGAGCTTTGTATCGGCAAGTGTAGGCCAATCGCCAATGATTCCGCCGCGCCTCAAGGCGCCGCCGGCGAGGATCATCGTCGAAGCGGTTCCGTGATCCGTGCCGCCCGTGCCGTTGATATGCGCTGTGCGGCCGAACTCCGTGACGGCGATGATCGCCGTGTTCGACCAGCTGTCGCCGAGACCGTCATGCAACCCGTTGACGACGTCGTCGAGATTTCTCAGATGATTTGCGAGCTGACCGTTTACCGCGCCCTGACCGGCATGCGTGTCGTAGCCGTCGAGCGAGAGAACGGCGATCGACGGACCGCCGGCCTGCGTCAGGAACTTGGCTGTCGTCACCGCATAATCGTGCGCGGCGCGTTGCGGCTGCACCGGCGCGTTCATCGTGCCGTCGCCGGAGAAAGTCTCCGCCATTGCTTCCGTCTGCATTCCCGATGCGAAGGCGCGCGAGAGCATGGGGTCACTGGCATAGAGATCCTGCAGAACCGTGGAGATGCGCGCCATGTCCTGCGTGACTTTCCCGCCGGGCGACCAGGATTGAATGGGCGAAGGTCCGCGCAGGATGAGCGGCTCCTGTGCGCCGACCGCGAGCGCCGTGACACCGCCCGACTGCACCGACAGCGCGCGATTGAGCCAGCCCGTCGTCGTCGCATAGAGATGATCGCCGCCACTCTCAAGCAGATCCTGCGCCTCGAAATGCGAACGAATGCGCTCGGGGATCGCCACTGCGGGCGCAATGCGGGCCTGTCCCGCCTGCGTCAGCGCATAGATGCCCGCGAGCTTCGGATGCAGAGCGAAATCGCCGTCGAGCTTCAGCGCCGCATCGGCCGGAATGGCGATCGGACCGCGCAGCGCATAGTAGTTGGCATCCCCGATCGGCGGCGACACGGAGAGACCGTCCATGGCCCCTCGGCAGATGATGACGACGAGCTTGCGCTTGGCTTCCGCCGCGCCGAGCGCCGGGCTTGCGAGAAAGGTCACGCCGAGACTTGCACCGAGTTTCAGCGCCGCGCGCCGCGAGAATGCGTTGTCCTGTGTCATCGCCGTTGGAACTCCGGAGACATGAGAAGGATGGAAAAGGCTTCGAAGCGCGTTTCCGCGCGCGCCATGGCCGTCTTGAGCGCAGCGCTCATGCGATCCCCGAGCGTTGCAGCCGCAACATCGACAGGCGCACCGTCGTTCGGCGCGTAATAGGCCGAGAACTTCGTCGCCCAGGTCAGGCGCTTGACGAGCGCATCGGGTGCCGCCCAGTCGGCCGCAACGTCGGACCAGCCGTTCGGCTGCGGCGCCGCAAACGGACGCTGCCCCAGGAATGTCAGCGGCTGCACCACTTCCTTCGCAGGATCACTCGGCTCTGCGCCGGCGGCGCGATAACCCGAGACGACGAACTCATAGGGCGTCTTGAACTTACGCGCCTCGGGCGACCAGCATTCCGGCGCTTCGATCAAGCTATGCGCGACTTCGGCGAGATCGCCGTTCGAGCGGAGATAAGCATCGCGCAACTTCGCGACAAGCGCGCGCGGTGGGTCGTCGGCGACGAAATGGATCGCGAGCTTCTTCGCGAGATGTTCGGCGGTTTTCGGACTTGCGGCGAGATCCGCAAAAATCGCGCGGGCCTGATCCTGACCGCTCTGCTCGTAACGCCGCCCCATCACGGTGCGCGCGCCCGGCTCGTGCAATTGCGGACGATAGAGAAACCGGCCCTGCTCGTCCGGTGGATCGTTCTTGTAGCCGATGCTGTAACCCGTAAGGGCGCGCGCAAATTCGGTGACGTCTCCTTGCGTGTAGCCGGCATCGGCGCCAACCGTATGCAGCTCCATGATCTCGCGCGCGAGATTCTCGTTCAGCCCCATCTTCCGATAGAGGCCGCCGAGGCTGTTCGGCCCCGCCGAACGCGCCTGATCGAGATAGAGCAGCATGCCGGGATGCGTCGACGACGCCACCAGCATGTCTTCGAACCGGCCGAACACATGCGGACGGATCGCTTCGCGCTCGAACGGCCCGACCAGAACGGAGGCCTGCAGCTTCGAGGTCGAGACGGTGAAATGATTGGCCCAGAAGAGCGTCCAGCGCTCGCGGAACGACTGCGACGTCGCCGCTGCGAGGCGCGTTCGCGCAAAGATCTCGTCGCGCACCCCTTCGAGCAGAGGTTGCAGTGCTGCGCGGCGTTCCTCTTTCAGCTGATCGGCAGCGTGCTGCTGCATCGCTTCGTCTTCGCCCGCCATGCTGACGGTCATCGGCGCTTTGCGCTGCCGTCTGATCGGTGCGAGTCCGGTCTGATATCCGATGAAGCTCTGAAAGCGTTCGACGCTCCCCGGCAGGTTTCCTTGCGGCTGCTCGGCCCCGTCGCGCGTGATCTGCGCTTTCAGCCAGCCGTGCGGGTCGTCGGCGGCCTCCGTCATCTCGCCCGGTTTCGCGCCGAGTCCGAAGCGTGTCACCGCAATGGCGCCTTCCAATGTCTTAGATGCTGTCATTTCGCCTCCGGCGTTGCCGACTATAACGCCGCCACCGACTTTGCCCTACGCGGAGCGTAGGATTCCTTGCGCTTTCGCGTAAAACTGTCGGAGCGGAGTCGGGCGACAGGCCTATGGAGGATGGCGATGACGAGCTCATCGCGCGCGTGGCGCGCGGCGACAGCGCGGCCTTCTCGCGCCTTGTGAGCCGCTATCGCGCCCGGTTGACGGGCACAACGACACGCATCGTCGGTAATCGGGCAATCGCCGAGGAAATCGTGCAGGAGGTCTTTACGCGTGCCTGGGTCAATGCCCCAAAATGGCGGCCGCAGGAAAAAGGACGGTCCAGCTTCGCCGGCTGGCTGGGCCGCGTGGCGACCAACCTTGCCATCGACCATACGCGGCGCACGCGCACCGTTCCGCTGGATGATGCACCCGAGCCGGTCGACGCGACGATTGCCGCCGATGACGAGCTGATCGCGGCGGAAGACCGAAGGAAGCTCGAAGCAGCACTCGCGCAACTGCCGCCCCGGCAGCGCGCGGCGATCGCATTGACCTACGACCAGGGCCTGTCGAATGCCGAAGGCGCCGCGGCCATGGATATCAGCGTCGGGGCATTCGAATTGCTGCTTGTGCGCGCACGCCGCGCGCTCAGGCAAGCCATGATGGAGGACAGGGCGCGATGACGCCGAAAGGACTTGATGAATTTCTGGAGAGGCTCGACCTCTATGGAGGCAGCCTGGCCGCCTGGCCCGTCGAAGCGCGTGCCGAGGCCGAAGCCCTGCTCGCAAGATCGCCCGACGCGCGTGCGCATCTCGTGGCCATGCAGCGGGTGGAATCGGCGCTTGCGCAAACCCGGATGTGCGACACGGGCGACGATCTCGCGTTCCGCGCCACGCAGGCGAGACAGGCGCGTCCGGAGCACGCTGTGATGCGGCAATTGCCGTGGGCGGTCGCCGGCATGGTGGCGATCGCGGCCGGACTCTATGTCGGCGCGTTGCCGCGTATCAGCGAAGGGCCGAGCGAGATCGTGAGCGCGGCGCTCGATCAATCGGGAGGCCACGATGTCTGGTGAGCGCACACCTATCCTCGCCGTCGCGCTGGCCGTGTCGGTGCTGCTGAATCTGTTTTTCGCCGGCGTTATCGTGGGGCGGATCACGTTCCCCGGGTTCTGGCCCGGCAATCCCGGCGCGCTCATACCGCGCGACGAAATCCGCGCGCTGCCCGAGGCCGAGCGGCACGCCTTCAGTCAGGTCATCCGCAGCCGTCAGCCGGAGATCCGAAGCTTGCGCGAGCGCGTGCGCCAGGCGAAACGTGCGGCGGAAGAGGCGATCGGCGCGCCCCGCTACGACAAGCAGCTGCTCGAGACGCGGCTTGCTGCCGTCCGTCAGGCGCAGCTCGCACTGGGCGAGGCCCAGCACGGCGCCGTCATTGAGGCCCTCGGCACCCTTAGTCCTGCCTCGCGGGCGGCCATTGCGCACCACGCGGAGGAGAACACGCCCTAGCGCCGTCCGGTGCGGTGGTTGCGCAAGATCAACGCGCGGAATTCCCCATCTGCCATCCTTTCCCGGCCGTCATGGAAAGGATCGGCCCGTGCAGGCCTATGTTCGCTGGTTCGAAGACTTGCGGCTCGAGGACGTGCCGCTTGTGGGCGGAAAGACTGCGTCCTTGGGCGAACTCTTCGGCGCGCTCACCGCCGAAGGCCTGAATGTTCCGAACGGATTCGGCGTCACGGCAAAAGCCTATACCGATGCCCTGACTCGCGCCGGTGCCTGGGACACTTTGCGCTCACTTATCGGCGGGCTCGACAAAGCCGGCGTCGCAACGCTGCAGAAACGGGCCGCCGAAGCGCGCGCCATCGTCTATCGCGCGACCGACATGGACGATTTGCGCGCGGAGATCGCTGCCGGCTACCGCGCGCTTGAGTACGAATATGGACGAAGCGTTTCTGTCGCCGTCCGCAGTTCGGCTACAGCCGAAGATCTGCCGGACGCGAGCTTCGCCGGCCAGCACGACAGCTTCATCAACGTCTCGGGCGAAGACGCGGTTTTCGAAGCCTGCCGTCGCTGTTTCGCATCGCTCTTTACAGATCGTGCCATTGTCTATCGCAACGACAATCACTTCGATCATTTCAAGGTCGCCCTGTCGGTCGCGGTGATGAAAATGGTTCGCTCCGATCTCGCATCGAGCGGGGTGGTGTTCACGCTCGATACCGAGTCGGGATTCCGCGACGTCGTGCTGGTCACCGGCATCTATGGTCTCGGCGAAAACATCGTGCAGGGGTGCGCGGACCCGGACGAATTTTACGTGCACAAGCTGACCTTCAATGCCGGCTATCGCACGGTGCTGCGCCGCTCGCTGGGACAGAAGCAGCTCCGGATGGTCTTTGCCGGGGGCAAGGGAACGACGAAGAACCGCCCCGTCTCGAAGACGGATCGCGAAAAATTCTGCCTAACCGACGCGGATGTGCTCGATCTCGCCCGTCAGGCCATGCTCATCGAAAGCCATTATTCGAAGATCAACAACCGGCCCACACCGATGGATATCGAGTGGGCGAAAGACGGCATCGACGGCAAGCTATATATCGTGCAGGCGCGGCCAGAAACGGTGGCGTCGCAGCGCGAAGCGGGACACATCGAGACCTACACGCTCGAGGGCACGGCCCCCCCTGTCGTATCCGGGCGCGCCGTCGGCGACAAAATTGCGGTCGGCAAGGTGCGCTTTGTGCGCAACGAGAAGGATCTTTCGACCTTCAAAGCAGGCGAAATTCTCGTCGCCGACACCACGACGCCTGATTGGCAGCCAGTCATGAAGATGGCGGCAGGTATTGTCACCAATCGCGGCGGCCGCACCTGTCATGCCGCCATCGTCGCGCGCGAGCTGGGCATTCCGGCCGTCGTCGGAACCGAGACGGCGACCCGCGTCCTGAAAGACGGCGCAACCGTTACCGTTTCGTGCGCCGGCGGCGATGTCGGGCATGTCTATGCGGGCACGCAGCCTTTCCACGTATCTCATGTCCTGCTCTCCGACGTTCCGCGGCCCAGGACCAAGATCATGGTCAATCTCGGGGACCCGGACATAGCCTTCCAGTCCGCGATGCTGCCGAACGACGGCGTGGGGCTGGCGCGCATGGAATTCATCATCAACGAGTTCATCGGCGTTCATCCAATGGCGCTGGCGAAAATCGACGAGGTCAAGGCGCCGATCGTCCGCCAGAAAATCAAGCACCTCACGCGGAACTATGCGAAGCCCGAAGACTTCTTCATTGCACGGCTGTCCGAGGGTGTGGGCACGATCGCCGCAGCCTTCTATCCAAAGCCCGTCATCGTCCGGCTTTCGGACTTCAAGACCAACGAATACGCGACGCTTCTGGGCGGACGGCAATTCGAACCCGTCGAAGCCAATCCGATGATCGGATTTCGCGGCGCGGCGCGCTACGCCCATCCTGCCTATGCGGCCGGATTTGCGCTCGAATGCGCCGCGCTTGCCCGCGTGCGCGGCGAAATGGGCCTGACCAATCTCAAGATCATGGTTCCGTTCTGCCGGCGCGAGGAAGAAGCGGCACGCGTGATCGAGGCGATGGCCGGGCACGGCCTGAAGCGCGGCGAGAACGGGCTCGAAATCTACGTGATGTGCGAGATCCCGAACAACGTGATCCGGATCGACGCCTTCGCGAAGCTCTTCGACGGCTTCTCCATCGGTTCGAACGACCTCACCCAGCTTACGCTGGGCGTCGACCGCGATTCCGAAATCGTGGCCTTCGATTTTGACGAACGCGATCCCGGCATGACCGAGATGCTGAGGCTCGCCGTCGAAGGTGCACACCGCAACGGCCGCCATGTCGGCATCTGCGGCGAAGCGCCGGCGAATTACCCCGACCTTGCCCAGCGGCTGGCCCGGTGGGGCATCGACTCGATCAGTGTCAATCCGGCGAGCCTGATCAAGACCTTTCACACCGTTGCCGAGGCCGAAGCGGGCGAACGCCCCACGCGGCTCAAGATTATTTCCCTGTCTTCGACGCTTCCGTCCCGGTGATGATGGCGGCCTGGAGCTGTTCGGCGATGTCGGTCATGCCGCCCGGCGAATGCGGCATCAGGATCACCTTGCTCCCCGACGACACGCCGATTTCCTTCATCGTGTCGAAATATTGCGTCAGCAACACGAGCTTCAGCACGTCGGGCGCGGAGACGCCGCCGATCTGATCGGTGAAGGCGGCGATCGACTCGCGCAGGCCGTCGACGATGGCGCGGCGTTCCTTGGCGATGCCTTCGCCCTGCAGGCGCTTGGATTCCGCTTCCGCTTCGGCCTGCTTCACAACCAGGATCTTGTTGGCCTCGCCTTTGGCGGCCGCCGCGACCTGCAGGCGCTGCTGCGTCTGGATATCGTTCATCGCCGCCTTGACGTTGTCGGCGGGGTTGACGTCGGTGACGAGGGCATTCGGGATCTCGAAGCCGTAGACCTGCATGGAGACGTCGAGTTCGCTTTTGACCGCCTGCCCCACGTCGTCCTTCTTCTCGAACACTTCGTCGAGGGTCATCTTCGGCACTTTGGCGCGCACCACGTCGAGCACGTAGGATTTGATCTGCTCGATGTGATCCTGGAGCTTGTAGTAGGAATCCGCCTCACGGCCCTCGATAACGCGAAACTGCACAGCGACGAAAAGCTTCACGAAGACGTTGTCGAGCGTCTTGGTTTCAACTTCGACCGGCAATTGCTGCACGCGCAGCGACACGCGCTGCACGACGTAATCGATATAGGGCACTTTGAAGTTCAGGCCGGGCCTCGCCGTGCGCAAAAAGCGGCCGAAGCGTTCGACGATCGCCGCTGTCTGCTGCTGCACGGTGAAGAAGCCTGACAAGAGCCCGATCAGCAGGAAGAACCCGACAATGATCCAGAACACGATGATGATGACGGACAACGGACCCTGCATGACGCCCTCATCGGAATGCGACCCCAGATTTAAGCGATTCGCGGGCGCAACACAGAGCGCGCGATCACAGCCGGGTTGCACGGACGGCCCCGGGTACGCGCCTTGCGCTGAAATATTCGATGGCGTTTGCCGGAAGGTCCACAACAAAACGTGGCATCGTACGACGCCTGTCAGGACTCCACGCGCGCAAAGTTCCATTTTTGCAGTAATAATACGTATGCGTCACAGTTGTTTTGCAAACAATGTAAGACGTTGAAAGAAAAAATCTCTCGTAAGACTATGAGAATTGAAGAAAAGAAATACTACCGCAAATAAAGCTGGCCTACTAAGCATCAGTATTAGTAAGCTCCGGCCCGGAGAAAGAACTCAGCCAGCAATAGCTGAGATGGGGGTCTGGGGAGGATTTCATGCACGGGCGCGCGTGGATCGGCCCGCCCGGATTCATGTACCTGAACCCTACCCTCGGTATCGAGCACCAATAGTTCGTGGCGTCGCGAGAAGGCGGAGCCGCCCTTCTCGTCTTCTTCCCTCAAACCAAATGGAGCAAGCACATGAACAAGCTCGTATTATTGACTTCTTCGGCGTTGGTTGCCCTGTGTGCGTCTTTCCCCGCACTGGCGGATTCCGCAACCATCACGCAGACCAACGAAACCTTCGGAAATGCGTCGCAGCATCAGCCCGGCGCCATTGTGGGATTCCAGACGGGCGACAGCGCCACGATCCTGCAACAGTCGGGCATTGGCGACACCGCGCTGCAGGAGCAGGCACGCTTCGCCGACGGCAGCGATTTCGCCGTGAACGGCATCCAGTCCATTTCGCAAGCGAACAACAACACCGCCTTCGCTGCCCAGCAGGACAATAGTGTCTTCGGCGGGGACAACCAAAGCATCACGCAGACGAACAGCGCCGGTACGCAGGCAAGTCAGACGAACAACGACGAATTCACCGGCAACAACGTGCAGGCTTCGTCGCAGGACCAGGACAGCGGCTCGAGCGTCACGCAGATCAACGGCATCAACCTCACCAACGGCGCGAGCGGCGGGCAAAACAGCCAGACGGCCATGCAGAACGGCCAAACCAACTCCTCGATCAGCCAGACTCTCGACGGCGCCAGCAGCTTCAATACGCAGGTCGCTACCCAGAACTACTTCGGCGGCGGCAACACGATCTCGGCGCTGGTCGAAAACGGCGACAACAACCACTTCACCCAGACACAGGACTCAGGCGCGAGCAACGACACCGAGACGGCATCCTTCAATCTGAGCTCCGGCAACGTCATCACGCAGTATCAGGGCGTAAACAGCTCCGGGAACATGCAGAGCTACACGAACGTCCAGTCTTCCGGGGGTGCCGGCATGCAGATTCAGGCCAACGGGACGACCAACAGCACCCAGACCATCACGCAGATCGGCTTCGGCGGCGACTACGCCAACCAGGCCGGCCAGGGCCAGGCGGGCAACGGCAACACCGAAACGATCTCGCAGACGGCCGGATTCGGCAACAACGCCATCCAGAACCAAGGCCTCAATTTCGGCCAGCCGGGTTACGTGTACCTGAACGGCGGTGCGCTCGCGCACTTCTAGTTCGCATTGCGGCGAGAGGAACGCGGGGCTCCGCGTTTCTCTCGCGGCATCTCGCGGCCGTGTTCACCGTGTAGGAGCGTGGATGACATTCATTTGTCGAGTACCGGACGCTTCAACGACGCTTTTGACGGTAATGCAACAGCGCTGTCACGCTTCCTTTGCAGTCGCGCCAACCGGTTGAAGAAAAGGAAGATTTCAAAAGCCGATGCGAATTGAAGAAAAGCAATGCTACCGCGAAAAACGCTGGCGCAGTCAGTATAACACTCATTAATCTCCGCGCCGGGTGGAGAGCCCAGCCAGAAGGGCTGGAGCGAGACTCGGGGAGGATGTTCATGCGCAGAAGTGCATGGATCGGGGCCGCGGTGGTCTTGTTCGCGACCAGCGCAAACGCAAGCCAGTTGGTCTACACGCCGGTCAATCCGACCTTCGGCGGAAGTCCGTTCAACGGTGCTTACCTTTTGAGCACCGCGGACTCGAACAATTTCGATTTCCAGAGCAATCCGAAAGCGGCGCAGGAGCTCAACTCCCTGACGTCCCAGCAGAACACCGCGCAGGAGCTGCGTCAGGCCCTGATCAGCGCGCTGATTTCGCAGGCCTCGCAGACGGTGATCGACAGCATTCTGGGCACCAATGGCCAAGCCCAGGACAGCGGCACGTTTTCGCTCGCCGGCGAGACGATCACCTTCAACCGCGCGGGCGGCGAGATCAACATCACGCTGACGGATCCCACCGGCGGCCAGACACAGATCACGATTCCCGTTCCCACCGTCTGATCGAGCGCCGACGTGTCGTACCGCCTTTCCCGCCGCGCGATGGTGAGCAGCGCCCTTTGTGCGCTGGCCGGCTGCTCGTCGCTCTCCACGGGTCTTTCTGACGATCCGACGCCGACGATAGTCGCCGGAACCAAATCTTTCGACGACCTGGCGAGGCTGCCGCCGCCCAATCGCCGTCTCGACGTCGCGGTCTTTCGCTTTCTCGACCAGACCGGTCAGCACAAACCCAATCAGACGTTTGCCGATTACAGCTTCGCAGTGACGCAAGGCGGCACGAATCTGCTGATCAAGGCGCTGCGCGATGCGGGGCAAGGCTCGTGGTTTCGCGTCATCGAGCGCGCCAATGTCGCCGACCTCATGCAGGAACGGCAGATCATCCGCGCCAACCGCATCGAATATGCCGGCCCCAACAAGGAGCCGCTGCCCGAGCTTGCGCCGCTCCTGAACGCGGGGCTCATCCTCGAAGGCGGCATCGTCGGCTACGATTCCAACCTCCTCACCGGCGGCGTGGGCGCCAACTACCTCGGCATCGGCGCCTCGACCCAATATTCGAAAGACACCGTGACGGTGTCGCTGCGCTCGGTCAGCACGCTGACCGGCGAGGTGCTGACGGCCGTCGAAACCAGCAAGACGATCTATTCCGTGCTCTTCGACGGCTCGGTCTATCGCTTCGTCGGCTTCAACAGGTTGCTGCAGGCGGAAGCAGGCTTTTCGACCAACGAGCCGGTGACCATCTGCGTCACGCAGGCGATCGAGCTCGCGGTCTACTCCACCATCATGGAGGGCGCGCTGCAGCATGAATGGTCCTTCAGGGACCCCGCCGCCCAGGCAACGCTCACGCAGAACTATCTGGAAATGCGAGGCGACCTCGCGTCGGACCCTCGACTGTCGAAGCGGCCATAATTTCCGGATCAGGAACGCCCAACTTCATCCGGATCGTTCAAAAGGGCAAAGCCAATGGAGCAACCACATGAACAGATTAACGCTACTGACAACGACGGCATTCGTCGCTCTGTGTGCGTCCTTACCTGCTCTCGCCGATAACGCAACAATCACGCAAACCGGCGAAACCAGCGGTTACGCGGTACAGCATCAGCCCGGCACCTATTATGGCGGCGCGACGAATGACACGGCAACGATCGTGCAGCAGTCGGGCACCAACGATACGGCGACGCAGGAGCAGGCGCGTCTGTCCGACGTGAACGACTTCGACTACGCCGGTACCGATACGATCACGCAGACGAGCAACGTCTACGCCACGGCCAACCAGGAGGACAACGGAAACGGCGGGAATTCTGAAACAGTCACGCAGACCGGCAACGTAAACTCTGCGACGAGCCAGACGATCAACAACGAGTTCGGCTATAACAACACGCAAACATCTACGCAGACCGGCAACGAGTTGTCGAGCGTCACGCAGGTAAACGGGTACTACGCCACCAACGGCGGAACGGGGTCCTACAACAACCAGACGGCCACGCAGACCGGCCAGTATGCTTCCGGGATCTCGCAGACCATTGACGGCGCCAGCGGCAGCAACACGCAAACCGCGACCCAGAATTCGGGCGGCTCGTTCAACAACATTTCGACTTTCATCGAAAACGGCAGCAGCAACAACGTGAGCCAGACGCAGGACACGAATGCGTTCGCCAACGTTCAGACGGCGAACATCACGTCGAGCAACGCGAACCAGATCGAGCAGTACCAGGGCATGGGCAGCTCGTCGAACACGCAGACCGTTGCGATAGGCGACTACACCGGCAGTTCGAATAACGGAACGGCGCTGCAGTATCAGGCCAACGGCGTTACCGGCGGCAGCCAGACCATCACGCAGGACGGTGGCGGCAGCAACAACCAGGCTGGCCAGGGCCAGGGCTCGAGCAGCAGCGTTGAATCGATCACGCAGTCGGGCGGCTCCGGCAACATCGCCATCCAGAACCAGGGCCTCAACTACGGCAACGCCGGATACATGTACGTCAACGGCTCAGGCCAGGTCGCGCATTTCTGATTTGTATTTCGGCGAGAGAGACGCGCGCGTCGCGTCTCTCCGCTATTTCCGAGGGGGCGAAACTCTCGGCCGATCGTCCAATTTTGCACACTCCTTTTGGTTGCAGACTCCGAGCTTTGGAACAGGCACTCCAAAACGAGCAACACTTATGGGGACAAGCCATTTTAACGCCGAAATAACCCTGGCCCAGTAAGGCTAACAACGAGTAATCTCCACGCGCCGAAAATGCTCGGCTAAGCACGGCGCGCGTGAGTAGGGTTCAGGGGAAGCTTCGTGAGAAAGGTGATCTGGGCTGCGGCGGCGGCTCTTCTCGGCACGGCCAGCGCCGATGCCGGGCAACTCGTCTACACACCGGTCAATCCGACTTTCGGCGGCAGCCCGTTTAACGGCGCCTATCTGCTGAGCACCGCTCAGTCGAACAATTTCAACTTCCAGACCAATCCGAAGGCGGCGCAGGAACTCAATTCACTCACGTCGCAGGAGAACACGGCGCAGGAACTGCGCCAGGCGCTGATCAGCGCGCTGATCTCCCAGGCTTCGCAGGCCGTGATCGACAACATTCTCGGCACAAACGGGCAGGCTCAGGATAGCGGCACGTTCGATCTCGCCGGCGAGACGGTCACGTTCAGCCGTGCAGGCGGCCAGATCAACATCACGTTGACGGACCCCACCGGCGGCCAGACGCAAATCTCCATTCCCGTTCCGCAAGTCTAACCAGGTTTCCAGGTGACAATGTCGCACCTTACCCGTCGCACGATGGTGAGTAGCATGCTGCTCGCACTGGGCGGCTGTTCGTCACTGTCGACGGCCCTCTCCGAGGATCCGACGCCGACGATGGTCGCCGGCACGAGGTCTTTCGACGATTTGACGGGACTGCCGCCGCCGGCACGCCGGCTCGACGTCGCGGTCTTTCGCTTTCTCGACCAGACCGGTCAGCACAAGCCGAACCAGACATTTGCCGACTATAGCTTCGCGGTGACGCAGGGCGGTACGAATCTTCTCATCAAGGCGCTGCGCGACGCCGGTCAGGGTTCGTGGTTTCGCGTCATCGAGCGCGCCAATGTCGCCGACCTGATGCAGGAACGGCAGATCATCCGCGCCAACCGCATCGAATATGCCGGACCCAACAAGCAGCCGCTGCCGGAGCTCGCGCCGCTACTCAACGCCGGGCTCATCCTTGAAGGCGGCATCGTCGGCTATGATTCCAATCTCGTCACGGGCGGCCTTGGCGCGAACTATCTCGGCATCGGCGCCTCGACTCAATATTCGAAGGACACGGTGACAGTGTCGCTCCGCTCGGTCAGCACGCTGACGGGCGAAGTGCTGACGGCCGTCGAGACCAGCAAAACGATCTATTCCGTGCTCTTCGACGGGTCGGTTTATCGCTTCGTCGGCTTCAACAAGCTCCTGCAGGCGGAAACCGGCTTCTCGACCAACGAACCGGTGACGATTTGTGTCGAGCAGGCGATCCAGCTTGCCGTTTACTCCACGATCATGGAAGGCGCGCTCCAGCATCAATGGGCGTTCCGCGACCCCGCCGTGCAAGCCGCCCTCACGCAGGCCTATCTGGACACCCGCGGAGACCAATTCCTCGCGACGCAGAAATCGAAACCGCAATGACTTCCCCGGACAGTGAATGCCCTGTCGTCGTCCGGGTCATCGAAACGGGGCGAGTGTGACGGAGTAATGAATGAACAAGTTCATGCTATTCGCGACAACCGCGTTGGTGGCTCTGGGAACGTCGTTCCCCGTGCTCGCCGACAGTTCAACCATCACGCAGTCCGGTGAAACCACCGGCTATGCGGCACAGCATCAGGCCGGTGGAAATTCTGACACCGCCACGATCGTGCAGCAGTCGGGCTCGAACGACCAGGCGACCCAGGAACAGGGACGCGGTTTTGACGGTCATGACTTTGCCAGCCTCGGCAACCAGTCCATCAGCCAGACGAGCAATGCGTGGGCCTCGGCGAACCAGGAAGACAACAGCACCGCCGCCTCTCAGAGCATCACCCAGATCACCAACAACGCCAGCACGGCGACCCAGACGGTCAACAACGAATCCGGCGCCTACAACACGCAGTCGGCGGCGCAGACCGGCAACAGCTACTCGAGCGTCACCCAGACCAACGGCCAATATGCCACCAGCACCGCGTCGGGGTGGAACAACACGCAGACGGCCACGCAGAACGGTCAATATGTTTCGTCGATCTCGCAGACCATCGACGGCGCCAGCACGAGCAACGTGCAGACCGCGACGCAGAACACAGGCGGTATCGGCAACA
>Ga0335069_10002604_pt1 | contig 27678 bp, 26 predicted proteins | sample Lox_Sample_11_FD_206714 | JGI IMG/M metagenome (GOLD analysis project Ga0335069, IMG submission 206714) | Soil microbial communities from Loxahatchee National Wildlife Refuge, Florida, United States - Lox_Sample_1.1 | ecosystem: Environmental > Terrestrial > Soil > Wetlands | place: USA...
GGCGAGGGACAATCTAGCTCTCACGCGAAAGGACGAGGTGATCACATACATCTCGCGCAACCTGGAACCCTACAGGGGCTTTCACATTTTTATGCGCGCGCTGCCGGAAATCCTTCGGCGCCGTCCGCGTGCACATGCTCTGATCGTCGGAGGCGACGGCTATAGCTATGGCGAGCCGCCGCCGAGAGGAGGCACCTTTCGCCAGATGCTCCTCGATGAGGTTGGAGATTCACTTGATCTCGAGCGGGTCCATTTCCTCGGGCAGATACCGTACACGACCTACGTGAATATCCTGCAGATTTCTTCAGTTCACATTCACCTTTCATATCCGTTCGTCCTCTCATGGTCATTTATTGAAGCGCTTTCAGCGGGTTGTGCACTTGTAAGCTCCGCGACCGCTCCGATTCTCGAGGTAATGCGAGACCGGGAGAACGGGTTCATCGTCGACTTCTTTTCGACGGATGAGATCTGCGACCGAGTCGATGAGATTCTCGACGATCCGGACAGGATGCAAGGGATACGAGACGCGGCTCGCGCAAGTGCCGTCGAATTGTTCGACACTCGTCGCGTAACGTTGCCGCGTTGGGAGAGGCTTCTCGGGGACTTGATTGAGCACCGATTCCCGTTAGAACAGCCGCCAGATCCCGGGCCGGCTACCCAAGTGAACGGCTCTTGAGTTGTAGGGGCAGTTGACTCTACAGCAACCGATGGGAGATGGACGCCGTAACCGGCTGAGTCGACGGGATCGGATGCATATTCTACTCGCTTTTTCCGACGGGGCCGTGTTATGAAGGAGGAACGACTTGCCAAAGGAACGTTCCGGTGCTTCGGCTGCCGCCGCTCATCCTCGACTTCTTACCGCTGTGAATGCACCGTGCGACCCGGTTCAATAGTTTTCAAATCATGAAGGATTCATAATGTCCTCTTGGTCTATGACTTCCGAGCCATCCATACCGAGGCAACCACCGGCGGCCAACAACCTGGCGCGGAAAGCTACCTTCGACAGCCTTCAGGGAGTGAGGGTTCTGGTGACGGGGGGCCTTGGTTTCATCGGTTCGAATCTCGCCCGGCGCCTGGTGGAACTCGGCGCCCGCGTCCTGATTCTGGATTCTCTTCGCAATAATTCGGGCGGAAACCGAGCCAACATAAAAGGGATCGAAGACAGGCTGGAGGTCCGCATCGTCGATCTGAGAAACTGCGACGAGCTCGCCCATGTTTTCGATGGCCGGAGTATCATCTTCAATCTCGCGGGTCAGGTTTCTCATATCGATTCTATGAGCGATCCGTTGGAAGATTTGGCGGCCAACGTTCATTCTCAAATCGTATTTCTCGAATCCTGCCGGAAGCATGCGCTGCAATCTCGTATCGTATTTGCCTCGACGCGCCAGATCTATGGCAGACCTCGTCGTAATCCAGTCGATGAAAGCCATCCTTTACATCCGGTCGACGTAAACGGAGTTCACAAGATTGCGGCGGAGGCGTACCATACCCTCTATTATGAGGTCTACGGGCTTGAAACGGTTTGCCTGCGCCTGACCAACACTTTCGGCCCCCGCATGAGGGTGAAAGATGCCCGACAGACCTTTCTTGGTATATGGTTGCGGCGGGTTGTTGAAGATGCGGATTTTGAAGTGTGGGGCGGGCAGCAGAAGCGCGATCTCGCCTATATCGACGACGTCGTGGACGCATTTCTTCTCGCCGCGGTCAGCCCTGACATCTCGGGCAAGGTATTTAACATCGGCGGCTGCCCGCCTGTAACGCTTCTTGAGCTGGCGGAGTTGCTGGTTACGATCGGGCGTTCAGGGCGTTATATGAAGAAAGACTTTCCGATAGAGCGTTTACGCATCGATATTGGGGATTATTTTGCGGATGATCGGCTCTTTCGCCAGTTTACAGGATGGGCCCCAATGATCGAACTTCGGGAAGGTCTGATTAGGACCTTGGCCTATTACCGGGAAAACCTGAGCGACTATGTCTAAACTCGCCAGTAGTGTCCGATCCATTCCGCAGATGCGCCCTGGTGCATTTTTCGAATCACACAAGAGCGAAACTGCGGCGGCAATCCAGCGCGTGATCGAAAGTGGCTGGTACATTCTCGGCGAAGAAGTGCAAAGCTTCGAACGCGAGTTCTGCACTCATTTTCATTTTGCGCACGCGGCCGGTGTTGCCAACGGTACTGACGCGATTGCCATCGCATTGCGGTCACTGGGAGTTGGAAGCGGGGATCGTGTAGCAACCGTCTCTCACACCGCGACGGCCACGGTCGCAGCGATTGAAATGGTAGGCGCGCGGCCGGTATTTGTCGAGATCGATCCAAAGAGTTACACCATTTCCCCCGCGTCGCTGGCGCGCACACTCGAGGCATTCGATTCCATCAAGGCGGTGATTGCCGTTCATCTTTTTGGGCATCCGGCCGACATTCCGGCAATTGCGGAGATTGCGCAGCCACTTGGCGTTCACGTCATCGAAGACTGCGCGCAGGCTCATGGGGCCATGCTCCATGGGCAGTTCGTGGGCAGCATGAGCAACATATCCGCTTTCAGCTTTTATCCAACCAAGAATCTTGGTGCGCTCGGCGACGGCGGCATGGTAGTGACCAGCGATAACGCGCTCGTTAAGCGGGTGCGAATGTTGCGTGAGTACGGTTGGGATCGCCGCTACGTGAGTGAATTCGCGGGCGTGAACAGTCGTCTGGATGAATTGCAGGCGGCGATTCTGCGGATTCGATTGCCACGGCTCGACGCGGGAAATGGCCGCCGGGCCGAAATTGCAGCCCAGTATGACCAGGGATTGGCGGAGACAGGACTGACATTGCCAGAAGTCATGGAGGGAGCGACCCATGTCTACCACCAGTACGTGGTGAGGCATCCAAATCGGAATCGCCTGAGGGAGCAATTGCAACGGAGGGGTGTGGGCACCAACATCCACTACCCCGTGCCGGTGCATCGGCAGCCCGCTTTTGCATCAAGATGCGAGATGGATCCGGGCGGCTTGAAGGTAACTGAATCGTACGCGAACGAGATCCTTAGCCTGCCCATGTACCCGGAACTAAGTCAGGACGAAGTGGATGCAGTGATTTGTGCTGTCCGGGAATCTCTGTAGCCGGGAATCGAAACTACTGCGCTTCTCTGAGCGAATATGAGCCTATCCGAGAATACAACGACGAAGCCCGCTTCCGACAGTGATCCGGACTCTTCCGGCTTCTTCGATAGCCGGCCGGCCGAATCGGCCGACATCGGGAACTGCATGGCAGTCTTCCTCGGTCGGAAGCCGGATCGTGAACTGCTCGATCGATGGTGTGGGGAGAGTATCCTGGCTGTTCTTCGCGCGCTCCTCGAAACGGAGGATTTCCAGAGCAAAGTTTTGTCCCCTGTGTTGCTTCGTGAACCGCTTCCTCACGCTCTGCTCGAAGACGCGCCCTCATTGCGCTTGATCGATTGGGCGCAGAGGCGACTGCCCATCGAAGCTGGCACTCGATTGGCTTTGGGCGGCGCCCGCACTTGGACGCACTTGCTCGAAACCCTGCTCGCGGACCAAACACTCTTGTCGCTTTCAGAAGGGTTGGCCGACGCAGGAATAGACACCGCCCTGCGAGAGCGCCTCGAAAAGGAGCCTTTTGCGAAAGTTAGACGCTCGGTCGTCGGATCTTTAGATTCAGCGTCTGCTTTTGAGATTCGAGGTTGGGCAGCGGACTTGTGTGATAAATCCGTCCCGGTCGTCCTTGAGTTTTTCGCAGAGAATGCGTTCATCGGCTCTGTCAGGTGTGACGCCTTCCGCGCTGACGTACAGGATGTCGTCGGGGGAAACGGGAAATCCGGTTTTACTTTCCAGATAGCGTCCGCACATCGCGCCTATTTCGCCGGAGGCCGAACGTTGACCGCGTTCGACTCGGTATCGAAGCAGCAAGTTGGAGTGCCGATTCTGGTCCATGCTGACCCGTCCCGATACTGGGACCTGATCGCGGAAACACGCACCGAGATTGCCGGCATCCGCAAGCTTCTCGAGCGGATCGAAGCACGCCTGCCCGAAATTGGACGCCAGGCAAGCATTCCTATCGAGGCATACTCCGAGTATTGGGAGCGCTTTTATCGTTTGTCTCGGGATGTTCTTGACGAACAGCGAATCCGCAGCCGGCAATTCGCCTATCGGCCTTTGATCTCGGTGGTGATTCCGACCTGGAACAGCGACACCCGATTCCTTGATCAAGCGATCGCAAGCGTTCGCGCCCAATCCTACGAGCATTGGGAGTTGATCCTGAGCGACGATGGCTCGGATCGCGATGAACTGCGGTCATTACTGAGTCGCTACTCGAGCGAACCGCGAATCCGCTGTCTTGAGGCCGCAGACCGCGAAGGAATCGCAGCCAATACCAACCGAGCGCTCGCCGCGACCGGGGGCGAGTATATTGCATTCCTGGATCACGATGACGAGCTTTCGTCGGACGCGCTCTTTTGCAATGTCGCGCAACTGCAGGAGCGCCGTTATGGGCTCCTCTATTCCGACGAGGACAGGATTGAAAGCGACGAGCGTGGAGGACTCGTTCATCACACTCCGTTCTTCAAGCCCGGATTCGATCCGGACCTGTTGCTCTCAATCAATTACATGTGCCATCTTGTCGTCATGCGTCGCGACCTTGTCACGTCTCTCGGCGGACTTCGCAGCGGCTATGAAGGTGCGCAGGATCATGACTTGCTGCTTCGCGCCGTCGAATTGCTACCCCCGACGGAGATATTGCTTCTCCCGCGGGTGCTCTATCACTGGCGCGTTACGCAGGGCTCGGTGTCGGGATCGCCGCACCATGTCGAACAGATTCAGCAAAAAGTAGTGGCGGCCGTTGATGAGGGGCTGAAACGCAGGGGAACCACCGCGAAGGCCGAGAGCCACAACGATCCGGTGGGATCCGCCCGTCTTTTTGCTACTCGCGTTCGCTGGTGTTTACCTTCGAATCCGCCAAAGCTTTCGATTATCATTGCTACTCGCGACCGGATGGATCTTCTGCGCCCATGTCTAGAAAGCGTTCTTGCGTCCACCGTCCGTTACCCTGGCTGCAGCGAAGTGCTCATAGCCGACAATGACAGCATTGAATCGGCGACTTTGAATTATTTCGCCGGCTTGGCCGCCCACGGAAGCATCCGAATTGTTCCCTTTCGCGGCCCGTTCAATTGGTCGGCGATCAATAACAAGGCGGCTCGCGAGGCGACGGGCGAAGTCCTTATCTTCCTCAACAACGACACGCTGGTTTTGACGCACGATTGGTGCGAGGAATTAGTGGCGCATGCATTGCGCCCCGATGTCGGCGCTGTTGGGGCAAGGCTTCTTTATGCGGATGGCACGATTCAGCATGCGGGGGTTCTTTTGGGCGTTGAGGGTGTCGCCGGGCACGAATGCGTGGGTGATTCCGCAACGACAGGTGGATACTTCGGTAGGAGTCAACTGCTGCGAAGCGCCTCGGCGGTCACCGGCGCTTGTCTCGCGACTCGGCGAACACTCTTCCAGGAAATGGAAGGTGGCTTCGATGAACTGAATCTCAAGGTTGCATTCAACGACGTAGATTACTGCATGAAGCTCCGCAAGGCGGGATATCGCGTTGTCTACAATCCGTTCGCAGTTCTGTACCATCTGGAGTCCAAGTCCCGCGGCCGTGATGTAACGGCAACTCAGGCGACGCGTCACCAAACCGAAGCCATCGCCTTTCGGGCCCGCTGGAGCGAAGAGGAAATGATCGACCCTTACTACAACGCTCATTTCGAGCGATTTTCGCGCCCATTCGATCGATTGCTTCCGCCTCCGGATTTGTCTCGCCCGTTGGGGAATCATGCATTCTCCAACAGCAGGCACCTTGCCCTTGATGAACGGAATCCAGAGAACCCGGCTTGAAAAGAGTTGAAGATCAACGACCTCGAAATCTACCTGGCTCTTTCCGACAAGTTCAAGAGTGGACTTGCGGCGACGACGGGAGCCTGGACGAGGCAGTGTGGGCGATTGCTGGCGACGCGGTCATTTTCGAGATCGGTTCCCTTTTCGGATTGGCGACGGATGGCGGATCTCATGGCTCTGCCGCGCAGGCATGGTAGGTGTTCGAGTACTCCAGTTGCACCTGATATTTCCTGCCATTGATAAGAAAGATGGGCACCCTGAAATTACCATATGAATTCTGGGGCGGCTGGCATTCGTCGGCGACCTCGTTGCCTGTCTCAGGAAAAGTCGTGGTGTTGGTCCAGCCGGTTGGCGCCAATGGATCTGTAATGGTCTCGAACGTCTCGTGCGACAGGGTAGAGTTTGTAGAGTCAATGAGTTTGCCATTGGCGTAGGGCTGCGTCACCGCACAACCATCCACGCCTTGATATGGCTCGACGGTGAAGAAGACCACGCCAATGTCCGAGTCTCCAAAATCGATCGCATCATGGTAGGCACAAAACACCCATGCATTGAAATTGTCGGGCGAGTAGCACTGCATCTTCTCGTCCAGACAGGTATCCATATCCTTGGGCAGAAAGATGTGATAGATGTGTCCAGTGCCTGAGCCGAACCCCACAGCCTTGGCAACGCTATGCACAATTGCCCACAATTCGTGTTCGTAGAGCACGTTGCCGTACAGAGGATAAGTCACGGAAGCACTCTCCCCCCGGGAGTATCGTCCGGGCGACGTCCTGCCGGTGTATTGGTCCGTCAAATGGATGAACTTATCCTTGAATAGATCGCTCAGAAAAGCTTCCGGGTTCCCCCAGTTGGCAGAGATCGACCCTTTGTAGTTGACGTATACAGCGTGGTTCACGGCTGTTGTCAATGTGACTCCGCTGCCCTTCGAAAGATCGGCGGGATAAAAGGATGGTTTGACGAGTGCGGCCCGGGGGGCGGGAACATCCGTCTCCTCCTGCGTCCCCAGATCTTCCGACCTGCGCCGATTGTTTTCGGAGTTCAGTGCGGCCGCCTTCTCACTTGCACCCTGAATGTGCGCGGCCAACACGTGAGGCGAGGAGAGCCTGACATTAGCGGTGGCCCTCTCGTCAACCTCGCTCACCAGGATGTGCCTGCGAACGATGGTCTCTTCGACCCCTTGCCCCAACATGTTCCGCAGCGGGAATATGACGAATATTGCGGCGACAAATGAGACGCGGCCAATTTCCTTGTGCGATAGGATCATTAATCACCTCGCTGAGCTTTTCTTTGTTCGCCAGCTGCGCGTTCCCGATCGAAGCCGCACCGGGGGTCGGGGAGCGGACACAGAGAGTTCTGGAACTGATAAACGATCATGACATGGTGGCCGAGCGGGATCAAGGTTGCCTGATCCTTCACCCGTGTCCGAAGAGCCCATGCACCAGCGCCGATCGAGAGGTCTTGGGGCTCCGTTGGAGGCTCCTGGCGGCGCATCCAAGTGGAGCCTGGCGCGTATCATGATCAGAAACAGGCCAAGACGGTCATGTAGGGCCAACCTACAAAACGAGCTCCGATGAAAGCGCTCGCGCTAGCATCAAGCCCAAAATGATCTTGCTGCCAGCTCAATTCCGGTCATTGGGAAATGACCGTAACACTAACTGCGCTTGACCACTCTTGAACCGAGATGGAATTTGGCGAAGCACAGGTACAAAAGATCGGGCAGTCCAGGCGCGCTGTTCGATCCTATGGGAGAACTGGGAGGCGCGATCACCACACACAAGGACAAGCCCTTTGCCTCGTGATTCTCCCCATTGACGCGGACCGGTTTGGCGGGTGGCCTGGGTGCGGCCGCCCGCCTGGCTTTGGTCGGCCCGGCTCTACGGCCCACCGACTCCGAAAACTCCAAAGGTAAAGGTTGCGCTGCCGGCCGTGATGGACACGGTGTCAGAGTGGGCTCCGGCGATAGTCGGCGTGAAGACAAGCCGGAAAGTACAGGTGGTGTTCGCCGGCATCGAAGACGGGCAAGTGCTGCGGTTCACGCTCCAGTCTTTGGGTGGGGTAATGGTCACGTCCTGCGTCGTGCCGGTGAAATTGCCCAGTTCCGTGCCTTGCCCGGCGGAGCTGCTTCCGAGCGATATCGTGCCGAAATTGGCCGTGCCGGTGCGGCTGACAAAAAAGCCCACGGCCCCTCCGATCCCATCGACGCCGAAGCTGAAGTTGCCCGCAGTCGTGTTGATGTTCACGGTGCCCGTTGCGTGCCCCGGCGAGGTGGGCGCGAAGACCAGGAAGAAGGAGCAGAAGGAATTCACAGCCAGCACCGTTGAGCAGTTGCTGGAACTCACTCTCCAGCCCGGCGGCGCGACCGCGCTTAGCGTCACCGGCCCCCCGGTGAAATTGCCCAGCCGCGTGCGCTGCGGGTTGGAATTCGAACCCACCGCAACTGGGCCGAATAGTGCTGTTCCGGAGCGACTGACGGAGAATCCCGAAGACTCCCCATACCCATCGACGCCAAAGCTGAAGTTCGACGCACCGGCGGTAATTGCGACCGCGCCGGTCTCATACCCGACCATCGACGGCGTGAACACGAGCAGGAACGTGCACGTCGCGCCGTCCGCCAGGGTAGATGGGCAGTGGTTGGCGCTGATGCTCCAGTCGGCAGGCGGAGTGATCGAGACTGCCACCGGACTTCCGGTGAAGTTACCCAGCCTGGTGTTCGCCGGGGCCGAGGTTGTCCCCATGGGCAAGGTGCCGAAATAGGCATGGAACCGGCTCACGACGAAGTGCGGCGTCGTTGTTGAACCGTCGATTGCAATGTTCAGATTGGCGCTCAACGAACCTGCTGCGCCCGGCGGGTACAGTGTCAGGTTGACGTCGCTGCCGTCGGTCCCGGAAATCCTGCCTCCGTTCAGCGACAGGGCGGAGTTTGAGTTGTAATCCAGGAATCCGCCCGTAGCGCTTCCGCTCGTCGTGTCTCCTGCGGCGACCGTGTAGACAAAGGTCAGGGTGTTCGTCCCTGAACCGGAAGAATACGCAGCGGTTGTGGGCGGGTTGGTATTTAAGCCGAGTTGCAGTGGGCCGGCGGCATTGACGGCGCCCGTGAAACTAACCTGGATCTCAATTCTTGTGTCGGTCCCGTAGGTGCCGCTGGCAATGGTCGACGTCACGTTGCTTACGCTGATCGGCGTCAGCATCTCCCACGCTCCGCGTCCATGCGTAGCAACGGCCAGCAAGCGGAGGCCGCTGTTCAGTTCCAGGTCGTAGCCCTGTGCATTGGGCAAGCCGGTGCCATAAATCGACCACGTCGTGTAAGGGTTAGGGGACGAATACACGCCCGCGTCCGTGGAGATATAAGCCGTCTGGCTGGGGTCGGTATCCACCTTGATCGACCAGACCGGCAAACTGGGGAGATTGCCGCTGATATTCGACCAGTTCGCGCCGGCATTCGTCGTCCTGAAGACCGAACCGAGAAACACACCGTTGTTGTCGCTCTGCGTATTGTTAATCGTATTGATGACGGCCAGCGCGGTATTGCCTGTGGAGTCGTTGGGATCGACCGCAATCTGATGCACGCCGCAGCCTGCAAACGGTACAGGAGTCGCAAAATGGTCCGCGCAACTGGCCGCCGGCAAGTCGATCTGGCTCCAGGACGTGCCGTCGTTCGAGGTCACGAAAATGTGCGTCGTGGTGGCGTTGGAACCTCCCGTAACGGCATAACGCATCTGTGTGTTCGGAACAATTGCGACCGAATTCACGGCACGGTTTTGGTTGTTGAATCCGTTCGCGCCTGGAGTGCTGATCGCCTTCCAGGAGCCGCCGCCGGAGGTTGCGCCGCCGGTTGTGGTCTCATAGACGCGGTCCAGGCCGATCAATAAATGGTCCCCGTTGGTTGGATCGACCCCCAGGGGGATGGTGAAATTGGCGTGCATCAGGCTGGTGGTCAGAAAGCCTGTGCCCGCGTTCACCCAGGTTCCCGACGCGCCACTGCTGTCGGAGCGGCCGAAAACGGGGAAGGCGGGATCGGTAAAAGGAAATGTCGCGTAATAGCGCGTGTTGTTGGTGGGGCTGATCTGGGCCGTCCCGCCATCGCCTCCGAACACCCCAGTCCAGGTGGTGTCCGCGGCGTACGTCATGGTGCCATTGTCCTGGCTGCCCCCAACGGCCGTGCTGATGCTGAGCGGATCCAATCCGACCGAATAGAACTGGATGGTCTCCAGGTTCCCGTTGAGAACCGTCCATCCGGGAGTCGCCGGATCGAAAAGGTAGATGCCGCCATCGCTGCCCAGGAGCATCCGGCCGCTCGGGTCGATGGCAATCGCGTGGGAGTCGGTATGAGGCTGTACCCCGCTCACAATCGAGATATCGGTCCAGCTCGCGCCTTTCGTCGTCGAGCGGATGACATTTTGGCTGCCGGCGACGCCGTTCTTGCAGGTACCCGCGTTGTAGCATTCCGCACCGGCTGCGTAAACGGCGCCCGATGCATCGACATTGAGCGCGATGTCATACCACCCCTGCCCGCCGGTCCCGCCTCCATTTTGCCCCCCAAGAAAGTCCGGAGTTCCCGCAGTCAGGTTGGTAAACGTGGGGGTGGCGGCGTCTGCGTTGTCCGAGCGCTCGAAGAAGAGCAGCCCTCCACTGGCGATGTTCTCCACTGCCACGTAAAGCACGTGGCTGCCGGCAGTATTGGCGGACGGATCGACAGCCAGTTCGATCCGTCCTATGTTCGTCGTGGTGCTCCCCCCGGCATGGGGCGCAGCGCTCAGCAGGGACCAATTCGATCCGCCATCGACCGACCGGTAAACGCCGTTGGTAGAGTTGCTGGCCCCTTTCGTAACGCTGCCGTGCGCGGCATAGACGATCGACGAGTTGTTGGGGTCGATCGCGACCGCCGACCAGGCGAACGTTGTGTCGATCGACGCCGTGGTATTGGCCCAGGTGATGCCACCGTCGGTGGTCTTGTAAATGCCTGTGCCGCCGCCGGAGAAAAACGTCCCGTTCAGACCCCCCGCGTTGATCGCGGCATAAGCCGTATTCGGATCGTTCGGATCAACCGAAATGTGCGCAACCGAAAGTCGGCCATTGCTGAAGATGGCTCCCGGCCCGGTGGCAAGTGACCACGTGGTTCCGCCGTCGTTCGAGATCAGGATGCCCATACCGTGGTTGCAATCCAGGCAATTGTTCGGCTCGCCCGTACCTGCGTAGATCTTGAGGCGATTGCTCGGCGCCACGGCAATGGCTCCCATGGCCAGCGTTGGCTGATCGTCGGTCAGCGACGTCCACGTTGTCCCTCCGTCGCTGGTCATCCACACGCCGCCGCCGGCCGCGGCAAGGAAGATGGTGTTCGAATCCGTCGGGTCGACAGCAATGCCGGTAACGCGCCCGCTGAGGAGTTGAGTTCCCGAAATATCCTGCGGGGAGCCGGAAAGAGGCGCCGGTCCAATGTCGGTCCAAGTGGATTGGCTGAGGCCCTGCACAGGCGCCTGCGAAATCAGGGCTGGTCGCGCCTTTGCCGGCGGCTTCACCGCACGTTGTTCCCTCGTCGCCGCTTCCGGCACAGGCAAGTGATGGAGCAGCACCGGTGGCAATGGCAATGCCTGTTCCTGGGCTTGTGCCGGGCCTTGTGCCGGGCGCTGGGCCCATGCCGGGCGGCCGATAAGGGCGAGAACAATCAAAAGAAGCAGAATCCGTAACGGGGTTCCGGACAAACGTACCATCGCAGCATCTCCCATCAACTTGCGCGGCCCAACGGAATCGGGCGGCGTCGAAGATTTCAGTTGTCCAATATAGGGGCCTGGGCTAAGGAGGAGGTCCGTTGCTCGGCCTATGTTGCGCCTCCGGCAATCGAGCCGGATTGGTGAAAGTCGCACTCGACTTTCCGGTCTTCTTGTCGAAGACCTTCAACCTGGGTGAGAGACTGTCGCAAGCGGTCGGCAAAAGTATCTCCGGCGATGGATTGGCGCCGCCGTGATAGCCATACAGTAGAACCGCGCGGATTCGGGCGCGAGACTTGGCTCCTGAGATCTCCTTAAATGCGAGGTCCAAATCGCCGGCCTTGCCCGGCTGGATGTCGATGATGTTTTCCTTCAGGACCTTGTCATTTGAATCGAGAAACCGGAAGTTGATCTTGCAACTCGATCCGCTGACGTCGGGGATTGCGGTGTTCCGCACGCTCATGTGCGCGGTTTGACCGGACGCGATCCTTATCGGAGGGAATCCCAAACCGGTCTGCGCGTGCGCCGGCAAACAGAGGGCCGCACCGAAGCAAGACACAAGCAGCACTCGGAGTATTCTCGCTTTCACAATACCCCTTCGTTATCTCTGCGCCGCCCAAGCGGCTTCAGCTTCATGCAATCGGAACGGGGAAATCCACCTCGCTGCCCGAACCAGGCGAAACGCGAATTCAAGTAGCCTACATGGCTCCCGGAAAACAAGCAAGGCCGAAATCCCGCTGCAACGTAAACGTCTGGTAACCCGATGTTTGCTCGGAACGCGGTGGAAAAGACGCGGCCCTTGTGCCTTCCGAGATGCAGTGCTCACCCTTCCGCGAATTCGCCCTGCGTCGTCGCCTTACCCACCGTGATGGAATGCGAGACGTTTGACGCAGCTTCATAGTCGACGTTGCCTGGGTTGCTGTGATTTCAATTGTGCCAACACCCGTAATCGTCAGCTTGCCGCCGTTGCCTGTCGCCGGTCCTTTGGCTTAGAACGTAATTGCCAAATGAGAACTCGCGCTGACTGTCTACACGAACCATCAAGAACGACTGGGCCATTGCTCGCGCGATTGCTGGCGAACACGAACTGAGGAAGAGCTCGCTGCAGCACATTAAGTCGGTGCTGAGCGGAATCTTCACGCACGCGAAAAATGAAGGCGCGTTCGACGGGGCTAACCCGGTACAGGGCGCACCGATCCCCAACAGCGCACGCGAGTCGGGGGAATCGTAGGCCTACAACCTGGCGCAGATTCTTCGGATTCTCAACGTCCTGCCGTTGCTTCCCCAGGCAGTCGTCGCTACCGCATCCCTGGCCGGGCTGCGCGAGGGTGAGCTGCGAGGGCTGGAATGGCCGGACTATACGGTGGAGCAGCTGTTGGTGAATCGCTCGGCGTGGCGGGAGTTTGTCAATAAGCCCAAGACCCGCGCGAGCCGTCAGCCAGTTCCGGTGATCTCCAAGCTGGCGACGATCCTCAATGCCTATCGCGCGTCCAGGCACCACCCCACCACCGAGGACATATTCCACCATGGCAACGGCGAAAGGATGGACATGGACAAGCTGGCGCAACGGGTGATTCGCCCCGCGGTCGAGGCCATCGAGCTCCAGTGGTACGGCTGGCACGGGTTCCGTCGCGGGATTGCGTCCAAACTGTACGCGCTGGGGACCAATGAAAGGACCGTGCAAAGGATTCTGCGCCATGCGCATCCACACGTCATTAAAGGGCGTTACATCAAAACCTTCGATTCCTCTGTGATCGAAGCGATGGAGCGCCTCTGCAGGCGACGGTGGAGGTGCTGGAGACGTGTCCAGCAATTGGCCAGCAGGTGCCGACAAGGCACGTGCTAAACTGTTGACAGAAAACCGCGGAGAGATGGCCGAGTGGCTGAAGGCGGCGGTTTGCTAAACCGTTATAGGGTCAAAAGCTCTATCGGGGGTTCGAATCCCCCTCTCTCCGCCAGAAATCTTTAGAATCATTAACTTGCAGAAAAATAAGTAACTTACGGATTCGCTAGAGTCGCCAAAATCGCCGAGGTTCGCCCTTTTCCACAGTTCTACCCTGCTAAATGAGATTTACCCTGCTAAGGTTTTAACGCCGTGTTGCGCACGGGGTAAAAGGTTTCATCCAATGTCTGCCGTCTGCGGTTTGGAGTGCCGTCGTCACGTTCGCCCGCCACAACGCACTGCTGATGAACTGTTTCGTGCGCACGAAATGAAAATCACTTCACATGCTAGGCTTCGCTCCATTTTTCTGAGACGATGCCCTTCGCGACTTTCGCTTATTGCTGTGGGGGTTCCCTTGGCCAGAGTTGGGACGCACCCAAGCAACGATACTCGATATAGCCTTGTAATCCTCTCGATTGGATTTGGGCCTGTTCTTTTCCCACCATCGCATTCTCTTGATAGCGGCCTTGAACGACTCGTTGGCGATGGCCATGCTGATTGTGTTCTCGTTCTCGGAGTGTTCGGCGTAACGGTTGTCGAGGTAGCGCCCCCAAACTCGGCCGCACTCGCACTCTCTTTTTCGTCTCGTGAGCCGCACGAGGCTCTTGCATTTCTTGCAGTACAGGACCTTCATAATGTTTTCACCTCAGTTCCACCAGAATTCGATTCCAAGCATGGAGTTTCGCAGATGGCCATTGACGATGAACTGGATGCGTTAAAGGGACAATACCCAGAGGCGAGCAAGAATCTCGGCTTGGAGTTGTCCCTCGGAGCATTGACTGCGGTTCCTGGCGGCATTGGACTGGCAGCCACAATATTGAGCGTGCTACGCAACCACTTCTCAAGCAAAGCAATGGCGGAGCGTGCAGAGCTATTGTTTGAAGCACTTGAGCGGAGGGTCCGAAGTCAAGGAGAGAGAATCTCAGATATCGAAAAAAGATTGGACAGCCCCCAATTTGCCGAAGCATACGTCAGCGTTGCGAATATAGCGATCTTCACACCAGATCCGAACCGAATCCGCCAATTTGGGTCAATCCTCGGATATGAAGCCACTTCAAACGACTCGAAAGGATGGGATGAGGCAGCGGCCCTGATCGCGGACCTTTCACGTCTTACCGACGGCGACTTAGAAGCACTCCGTCTCATGGTGCAGTTTCAAGGTGACAAGGTCCGTAACAACCCGAACGATGCAGAGTACCACATGATGTCATCAGAGTTTGCGAAAGTACGTGACGAAGCAGTACGACGCGGCCTCTCGCGATATGACCTTTACTCACGCGCCGAACGGCTCTCCGGTTTCGGCCTTGCCCACCCGCTCAATTGGAATAAGACGGCCTGGGGACCGCAGGACATGGGCTTTGCTCCGACGCCCAAAGGGAAACGTCTCATTGAAATGTTGGATAAGTAGTCGCCCCAGGCGCCGAATTCATGTATTCAGCCCGGCTCTTCTTCAGGCGGCGCGAGCGTCGTAGTCGGTGGAGACGATGGCGCTGTCAATTCCACTGAAGGCGCGCAGAAAATCTGTCGCGCGCTGGGCGTGGGCGGCCGCCTTGAAGATGAATCGCGTGTCGTTCTTCAGAACCTCCAGCCAATTGGCAATGTAGGAGGCGTTCTCGTCGCGTGGCTCGGTCGCCAATTCCAGGTCGGCGCACAGGAACGCAGCACCCAGTTCAGCGACGAGTTCTTCCTGCGCGTAGCCTTGGTCGCCCCACTGCTTGCGGCCAAAATCCCGTGCAAGACGCGATGGGTGCTTGGTCCAGTGTGTCATCTCATGCGCAAGCGTTGAGTAGTAGCTTTCAGCATTGCGGAAGGACTCAAACGGCGGCATCTCAACGTAATCGACCTCCTGCGCGTAGTAGGCGCGATTACCGCTATGCCGGATCGTAGCCTTTGAAGCTGCAAAGAAGTTTTCGGCGCGCGCGATGCGGGCAACGGGATCGAGTTGTGGTGCGGCCTTGGCGTAGTAGTGATCGGGCAGACCGTCGATCTGTTCCACGTTGAACACGCTATAGCCTTTTAGGTACGGGATTTCGCGCTCGAAGTCTTCTCCGGTGTCCTCATCGTGTTCAGTGCGCGTGATGGCATTGGCGTAGACAACGAGGGAGCCTTTCTCGCCCTTGCGGACGTGAGCATCTAGTTCAATTGCCTGGCGGAAGGTCATCCAGATGGGGGCGGCGAAGCCCTGCGCGGTGGCACTCATCCAGAGCGAGAGGACGTTGATGCCGGAATAGGGCTGGCAGTTGAATCGCAGCGGCTGGGTAATGCGTCCGGCGGCGTGTTCGGCGTTCCACGGCTTCACCCACGGGCGCACGCCCTGTTCGAGGCTGGCAACGATCTGCGAGGTGATGCGGCTGTACACATCCTGACGGCTGGGGCTGCTGGCGTCGTTTTTCATGTCTTTTGCTCCTTTGAAAACAGATTTTTTCTTTGCGAAACCCGTGACGCCGTGGGGCGTTTGCAGCGGCGCGGAGCGGTCAAGGGCGAGCGCAGCGAGTTCATCTCGATCCTTGACGGCGAGCACCGATGAAATAAACGCCGGTTGTAAGGCACGGGTGGAGCGAAAAAGTCAGTGAAGGAGCTGATGAAGCCAGCCAATAGCTGCCGGGTGGAATGACCACAGAGGGGGTCGAATAGCGGAGTGGCGACGCTAAGCAGAATCACTGCAATTCGATGAACCATCTTCTGCCAGATGCGGTCCTTTTCCGTCGATACGGTCCATAGGCGGGATGCCTTCGGGTATCCGGTCGCTGCTTTCTAGGTAATTTCGCAAATAATTTGCTGCTCTTGTCGCGAAAAGCGCTTCTGTTCCGCCACTAGTTCAATGGAGTCAATTGGGGTCTCACCAGATGCCACACGTCATGGTGGATTTTCGATTCCGCAAGAGCCAGTGGCAAACAAATGGAGAATCCATCCGCTGTATTCTCGAACACGCCTCTTCCTCTGCGAGCAGCGCAGTACGTGCGCATGTCCACCGAGCACCAACAGTACTCACCTGAGAACCAGCTGGATGTGATCCGCAAATACGCTGCTGCCCACCAAATGGAGATCGTCCGTGAGTACTCCGACTTTGGGCGAAGTGGGTTGAATATCGCAGGCCGCGAGGGTCTGAACCAGTTAATGGCGGATGTGGAGAACCGTCGCACGGATTTCTCCGCATTGCTTGTCTACGACGTCAGCCGGTGGGGACGCTTCCAGGATGTAGACGAAAGCGCCTATTACGAATACGTGCTGAAGAGAGCCGGCATTCGGGTGCACTATTGCGCGGAGCAATTCGAGAACGATGGCAGCATGTCGTCATCTGTTCTCAAAACTCTGAAGCGCTCAATGGCGGCTGAGTACAGCCGAGAGCTATCAGTCAAGGTTTTTTCCGGCCAGTGCCGTCTTATCGAACTGGGGTTCCGTCAAGGCGGGCCCGCAGGCTTTGGCCTGCGGCGACAGTTGATCGATCGCGATCGGAATCCAAAGGGTCTATTGGACAGGGGAGAGCGAAAAAGCCTGCAGACCGACCGGGTCATCCTGGTTCCTGGGCCGGAGTTGGAAGTAGAAACCGTTCGACAGATTTATGAACTGTTCGTTGTTCAGGGCAAGACTGAGCGGGAGATCATGGAGACTCTGAACGGCCGGCGCGTGTTTGGAGAATTCGGACGCCCATGGACACGCGCATCAGTTCATCAGGTGTTAATTAACCCGAAGTACATCGGCGCGAATGTCTACAACCGGCGCTCCTTCAAGCTGAAATACAAACGGGTCAAAAACCCTGTGCAGATGTGGATCTGGCGCGACGGCGCCTTTGAGCCTCTCATCTCGGTCGAGCTATTCGCACATGCAAGGGAGATCATCGAAACTCGACATCGTCATCTTTCGGATGAGGAACTTCTCGATCGGCTGCGGGAGTTGCTCCGCGCGCACGGCCGGCTTTCCGGCATCCTCATCGACGAGACCGAAAACATGCCTTCCAGTGCCTGCTATTCCTCGCGTTTTGGCAGCCTGAATTGCGCATACTCACTTATTGGTTGGGCTCCGGATCGGGACTTCGCGTATATCGAAATCAATCGCAAGCTCCGTCGGCGACATGCCGACCTGATTGCCTCCCTATTTGACCAGATCTTGGCCCTCGGAGCTACGGTTAGCGTCGACCAGAGCAACGACCTGCTCACGATCAACTCTGAATACACCGCATCCCTAGTCCTTGCAAGGTGCCGAGAGAGCCGAACAGGACATTTACGTTGGCAACTTCGATTTGACGAGAGTCTGCGCCCAGACGTTGTCATTGCAGCTCGCCTCAACCCTGGCAATGACGACATTCTCGATTATTACCTCTTGCCGCGTCTTGACGTCCTGGCTGAGAGATTGATCTTCAGGCCGGAAAACGGCCTGGTTCTGGATGTTTATCGCTTCAACAATCTGAACTTCTTTATGGAGATGGCCCAGCGTGCGCGCGTGGAGAGTGCCGCATGAAGGAACACGCATTTATCGGGATTCAAGTGCTCAGATTCACATTCCTAATTCCAGATCACACCGGCGGAGGATAGCGATGACCGTTGCCAACACGCGCGAGACCTGGTTCAGGTACCCCATTACTGTCATACGCCAAAAGGAACCCGATAAAGACGGGAAGCATTTTGATATCGTCTGCGGCTACGGAAGACTTGACGCTTTCGTAGCTCTCGGGGAGAAGACGATACCGGCGGTCATCGTTGAAACATCACGTGGAAAAAAGGAACAGCGACCGGCAGAAAGGGAGCTCCCGTGAAGGAACAACACATTGAACGGATTCCAATTGATCAGATTCACATTGCAAATCCGAGGTCTCGCAGCATGGGTAAATGGCAGATCATCGTTGCCAACATCCGCGAAGTCGGACTCAAGAAGCCAATTACAGTTGTGCGCCGCAAAGAGCCCACTGAAGATGGGAAACAATTCGATCTCGTCTGTGGTCAGGGCAGAATTGAGGCGTTCGTCGCTCTAGGGGAGAAAACCATCCCAGCAGTAGTCACTGAGATATCTCGCGAAGATCAGTATCTAATGAGCCTGGTCGAGAATATTGCAAGGCGACCGCCGTCCAATAGGGACATAATCCGCGAAGTTCAAACTTTGCGTGAGCGCGGATACAGCGTCGGCGATATTGCGAAGAAGATCGGTACAGAACGAATGTATATCTCAGGTATTGTGCATTTAGTCGAGCGCCAAGAACTAGAGCTCATCGATGCAGTCGAGGGCGGGCGGCTGCCCATCAGCGTCGCCGCACAGATCGCCAGCGGGAAGGACGCTGAGATTTCTGAAGCTCTTTCAGAAGCATATGCGACTGGGCAATTGCGAGGCTCGAAGCTGGCAGCCGCTCGACGACTCATCACGAGACGGATTGAAAAGAGGCAGAAGCAGGGCAAAGCAGAAGAGAATCGCCGTAAAGTGACAGGACACATGTTGGTCCAGGTATACAAGCAGAAGGTTCGTGAACAAAAGACGCTCATCGCGAAAGCGGAGCTAACGAGAGAGCGCCTCCTGCTAGTTACATCTGTGATACGCCAACTTGTCGATGATGAGAACTTCGTCACCCTGTTGCGCGCGGAAGGAATCTCCGACATGCCAAAGCAACTCAAAGACAGGCTCGATTAAGGGAGCGAACGATGTCGATCAACGCAATTAAGGCGGCCTTCGAAAATCAGATCGTCGTTCTGCCTCTCGACATCATTGTGCCTCAGCGGGATGCCACAAAACGCTATCGGTACGCGGAGTTCTATAAGCAACTCGCGGCGTCGCTTAAGCACGTCGGGCTGATTGAACCGTTGGTGGTCTATCCGAGAGGGCCAGCCGATTATCTTCTGCTTGACGGCCACGTGCGGTTCGAGATTTTGAAGTCGATGGGGGTAAAGGAGGCCAAGTGCCTTCTTTCGACGGACGACGAGGCCTACACTTACAACCGGCATGTCAACCATATTCCCCCAATCGCGCAGCACTTTATGTTGCTGGAGGCGCTGAAAACCGGTCTGACGGAGGATCGTATAGCGATCGCATTGAATATCAGCTTGGAGGCTATTCGCACCAAGCGTGACTTGCTGAATGGGATCTGCCCCGAAGCGGTACAGATTCTGGTCAATAAGCAAGTAAGCCCGAAGGTCTTCTCCATTCTGCGCAAGATGAAACCTGTCCGCCAGATCGAAGCCGCCGAGCACATGGTGGCTGGAGGCACGTACACGGTTCCTTTTGCCCAGGCCCTTTTGGCCGTCACGAAACCGGAAATGCTCGAATGCCATCCTGTGTCCGCAAAGAGCCTGGAGGCGACGTCTACAGCTGCACGGGCAATGCTGGAAGGGGAAAACGAATCACTTTTGCGAGATCTCAAAGCGGTAGAAGAGTCTTATGGCACAGACGTTCTTACGCTGACTGTGGCTTGCGGCTATCTTGATCGTTTGCTTAAGAATGCCAAAATCGAACGGTACTTGGCTCGGAACCACGCAGATATTCTGGAGGCGATACAGGCGATATTGTCAGACAGCGGTGTACGGTCTTTCGCTTCCGCAAATGGTCATCGATAAAGGCGACAGACACCTGCCGTCTCCCGTAATGGGGAATCATCATCGGCCGGATTATTGTCAAATCACATCGGTGGTAGACCCCCTACGCTGATAGCCCTCGGGCCGGTTGGATAGCGAAAGTTTGCGCAGCTTGTCGCTAAAAGAGGCTAATTCGGCCACTCCTAGACAGCTAATTCTCATCGGCTGGCCAGGGCGGTGAACGAATCTGATGCAACCGATTTAACAACGACTCTCTTCGGTAGCTGGTACATGTCGCTTGTCCGCTATGCACTCCGGACCACAGCGAACCATGAGCTTGCTGAAGACCTAGCCCAAGATGCGTTCATGCAGCTTTATCAAGCGCTGAGAGCTGGCAAGGAGATCGACCACCCGAAAGCGTGGACAATTTGCGTATTGCGACGAGCAATGAACAGACAAATCAAGGATCGAAATCTTCTCGAGCAGCTTGACGATGCGGAGATGGTAGGAGGACACGGTACAGAAATTTCTAGACTTGCCGAAATCAGAGGCCTTCTTTCCGTGCTGACTCCTCGTGAAGAGGAAGTTTTGCTGCTCAGACTCGAGGCATTGAAATACCGGGAGATCGCGGAACAGTTAGGCATTAGCATGAACTCTGTAAATACACTCCTGGCACGTGCGTTACGGAAGCTACAAGCAGCGATGTCGCAGGAAGGGACCATTCAGGAAAGGACCAAAGTGCATGCGGATAAACCGATCGCGCGAACATCTCGCTGATGAGATTCTCGTTGCATTTCTCGATGGTGAGATGTCCAAATCGCAACTACGTGCGATTCAAAATCACCTTAATCTTTGTTGGAAATGCCGCTCTGCACTAGCAGAGCTGGAGACCGCTGCAGAGGCCACCTCGCGCCTCCTAGGTGAGAGATCGAAGGATGAAATCGATCGGTCCATTCATGCACGGGAGAGATTTCTGCGATGGAGGGCTGCTTTTGAATCACACCAGAGGTTCCTTTTCAATCGTCATCCTCCTGACTGGGTTGTGGCGGGCTGTGTTCTTGCATAGAACCTCGCTCGCATTCTGCTGGGCGTCTACGGCATGAAAGTGCATGTCGCGCTTTCACTGAAAGCACTATGGCAGGAGGTCAGATGAAGAAGAAGACCAGTCATACACCGCTCGGTCAGCCGATACGCTGTGCGATATACGCCCGAAGTGCCACTGTGAAGCAAGCGAGTGAAGACAACTCAATCGCCCGGCAGGTTCGTATGTGCCAACGCTTCGCCAAGAAAAAGGGGTGGATCGTCAGGAAAGAATGCATCTTCACTGATTCTGGAAAGTCCGGATTAAATGCGAACTCAGGCCTCAAAGATCTGTTGCGTGTTGCCGCCGTCCGTCCAAAATCGTTTGATGTCCTGCTCTGTACCGCAATCGACAGAATCGCGCGGGACACCCGCCTCGTGATCCGAGTCCATACGGCGTTCAAGAAGCATGGTGTTGAAATCCGATTTGCTGAGATTGGGCTGCCGCAACATCAAATTCCGGCTTCCCCAGATACCAAAGAAATCCGTCCAACACCCTCATCTTGTATTGGTAGCCCTGAAGGTCTGATTTATCAATGATCGGTCTGATCCTGTTGTAGAACTGCAGCCAGACATCCACAAAAGACCCGTAGGCTTCTTGATCCGGCCTTGGATATATCCGGCAAATGCGGCTGACGACCTGAAGCGCCCGGAGAGCATAGTCGTCGAAAATCGGGACGTCATGCGGGTAGCATAGCCATAGCGCTTTCGAAGTGAGAGATGTTACCTCCCTCCGTCTGTTCGACCTCGGTGCCGGCGGAGCCAAAGGCTGAATTCGGCTCCTGAGCCTGTCGTACTCACGAACGATCTGAGCATGGCATTGATCCAGCGTTGCTGGACGCGGTTCATCGGCGAATTGGAGGATTTCGTGCGCGATAGCTCGGCTTCGATCCGGCGGAAAGAAGAGGATCACCTTGTAATATCCAAGCCATGCTCGCACCTGGTCCTCCCGCGTTCGGCTCTCCAAATCTTTGTTGGCTACAACGCTCACGGTTCTGCCATCCGGTGCGGTGTCTTTTTCAAATGACCGCAACCGCGTCTGAATAAATTCCTCAATCAGAGTTTCCACATCTAACATGGACAAGACTCCGCCAATTCAGCACTGGCTTGTACTAGGACAGTCAAATTTACCTTGAGTCCGGGAAGCTAGGCAAATGTCTTTCCGCAGTTCTGGCTCAAACAAATCGTTCGGCAGTTCCGTCGTACAAGGGATGAATGCGTCTATGTCGGGCGGTTCAGGCTGAGATTTCGGAGTAGCTCCCGATACTGCGAAAGAAATTGAATTGCGGCCAAGCGCATGCCGGCGCGGCAGCCGGCGCGCTCGGTTTCCGATGTGCGCCATGGCGCGCAGAGATTCTCCTTTGCAAGTTGTTCGATGACCGCAACCTCCATCTTTTCGAGGTTCACCGCTCTATCCTTGAACCGTTCCTCCAGCAAGGTCAAGGTGATGCGATAGCCTTCGATGCGGGCAAAGCGATACTGTTCCGATTCATCACGAATCATGGTTTCCTCCAAGTCGCTTGTGAAGACAAAGGAAAGCGCCAGCCACGGTGTAATCCGTGGCAGGCGCGAGGGTGGTTCTGTTGAAGAGATGAGCCACATGAGGAATGTGGCCCACAGGTTGATAGGTTCAGCGCGTCAAAAACAACTTGCCGTTCTCATTGAATGCCTGACGGAGAATGATCCGCGCCTCGCGCAGATACTGGTGCACGTTCGCTTTGCTCACTCCCATCGCCTGAGCGATCGCCCTCGGGTCGAGGATTGGTCTTCTGCCTCGCTCCCTTTGCCAGGCATCCGGGTCACCCGATGTAGTAAAAGCGTGTTCCTTGAGCGCATGATCGGGACCAAGAGAACGGATGCACTCAAGCGTTGCCCGCACCTGCGGCCGGAGCTGTGGGAAGGTCGTTACCCGGTCCAGCAATTCCCAAGTGATGATCTCGTCCTCAATCTCAGTGCGAGGTGATTTTTTGGGAGCCAATAATTTGGTCAGATCGGCTGCCGCGCGGATGCCGTCGTTCTCTCCGCGCCGGAAGTAAGCGCGCACTGCTCCGAGCGCCATGGCCCGTAGCAGGTAGCGCCGGAAGGCATCGCCCTCCGGCTTTAGCTCACTCTTCGACTGAAAGACGCCAATGACGGCCTCTACTGCGCCGCCGTACATCAGTTCAATCTGCAAGTCAGAGGGATGGACAAAGATCTTCGTGGCCCGCCGACGTGCGGCTCCCTCCGCCAATGGCAACGCAGACGCAAGAAACACGTCCATTGCGCGCGGATGGTCGCGGTCGTACCTGAACACAACCTCGGCCACCTGAATGCGGATGTCCCTGGGCTTGGCCGTGAACAGATGGTGCAGGAGAGCCTCCATCTGTAGTTCGTCGAGGGCAGGAATCTTTCGTTCAGCAATCAAATTCGTCACGATGTCAAACATGAACTAGGCTCCTTCGCGGTGTGGATTTGCCCGTTTTCGGCCCTGGTGGGCCAAAAAAAGACATTCGTTTCATGGCTGGCGAAGGAAGAGCGGAGAGAGGCGCTGTCAATCCCCGAAGCCCGAAAGGGGCGCGGAAGCGAGCACGGCGCGCAGGTTTGCGCCGCGCGGAGCTGCACGAGCGGGATTGACTGAAGGAGCCGAGCGGAGCCTAGAGTTCGCCGGGAAACGAAATGTCAGGAGACATGATCAGCCGAAGGCTGCCGGGGAGTTCACTACAGTGTAGCTAAACGCCCTTTTATACGGGGTTTCGTTACACAATGGTGTTGACGACAGCTCCGATATTGCGTTAATATCCACCAAAACACCCTATTTCATAGGGTTTCGTTACATTTTATGGAGCAAGCTCGATCCTTATCTGCGCAAGAAAGCAAAGTGGTGCTTACCCTTACCGAGCAGCATCAGCGGGAAGTCACGCGCCAACAAGTGATCGAGCTGCTCGGCAGCAGCTCCAAGGCGGCCGATCATGTCATCGCGTCGCTCCGCCGTAAGGGCTGGCTGCAGCGCGCAACCTGGGGTGAGTACCTACTTGTGCCGCCGGAGCAGGGACCGGATGCTCTCGGCGATAGCAACCTTCTCGCACTAGCGAGTCGTATCGCCGATCCGTATTACATCGGCTTCGGAACCGCCGCGGCCCATTACGGCCTGACGACGCAGCTCCGCAGAGTGATCTTTGTTGTTACGACGGTGCGCCTGCGCGCGCGCCAAGTCGGCGAGTCGCGTGTTCGCATCGTCAACTTGTCGCAGAAGAAATTCTTCGGCTTCGCGCCGGTCGATGTTTTGGGCTACCAGGTTATGATTTCCGACCGGGAAAAGACCGCGATTGACTGCATCGACCGTACGGACCTTTCTGGTGGTGTCGGTGAAGCGGCGATGATTTTTGGAAATGCCTGCCGCCGCTTCGACTGGACAAAAGCGACCGACTACCTGCAGCAGATTGATTCGGCGGCGCTCGTGCGCCGTCTCGGATGGCTCGCTGATCACGTCAAGGCTGATGTGCCACCACCCGCTCGCGAGCGTCTTATGCATCTGGCCGCCCAAAGCCGCAAGACATGGCTCGGGCCAGACCCGATCCGCGACGGTTTTGTCGCCCACGCGATCGGCTATGACAAGAGTTGGGGCTTGTTCGTGAATGTCACGCGTGAAGAACTACACGGTAGCGCCGGACTCGGTCAGCAAAAAACAATCAGGAAAGGTGCCTAGATGCTGACGCAGCCGCAAGTGCAACGCTACGCTGTCGAATCGGGACTGCGCGACATCATGATCGCAGAGAAGGAAGTTGTGCTGACCTTCCTGCTGCAACTCCTCTCTGAGCGCGGCATTCTGAACCGACTCGCCTTCAAGGGTGGCACCTGCTTGCGAAAGATGTTCTTCGGCAATCAGGGGCGGTTCTCGACCGACCTCGATTTTACAGGCCTTGAAGCACATGATCACGAGGACGTGATCCTCAACATGATGACAGCATTCGACCAGCCCTTCCATGGCATTCAATTCGGGATTCCGGACGAGGGGTATTACGAGACGCAGGATGGGCTATCTTGGGGCGTCAATCCCACCTATGCACATGACTGGAACCAGGGCGCCAGCGAAATCAAACTTCAGATCAGCCGCCGGGAAATACCATCATTACCAACAGAGCGGCGTGCGCAAATCGAACAGAGTTATTTCCGATTCCTGCCGTTTGTTCCGACCGAATTGACCTGTCTCGCACTCGCTGAAATCATCGCGGAGAAGATTCGGGCCTGTTATCAGCGAAACAAGGCACGGGACGTCTACGATCTCGGGATGTTCGCGACTCGGCCGCTCGACCACGCCCTGATCCGTAGACTCGTCGTCCTGAAGCTATGGCAGGCGCGTGATAATTTCGATCCCGGTCGCCTGATCCACAAATTCAAGGACGCACGCGATTTTGACTGGGATGATCTTCGGGACCTCTTGCGCCGGAATATCGTCATCGAACCTGAAAGGATTAGTGCCGATTGTGTGAAGGGCTTTGGATTCTTGGTCGATCTAGCGGAAGATGAGCGGCTGCTCGCGAATGATCCGTACCAGCGGGAGCAAGGTGCGGCGGCAAGATTGCGCGCGCTGATAACGCACTGACAGTTCACGGGGCAGTGCAAGTCGTGGAGGAGGATGCGATTTCGTTTTTTCGCGTGGCGCGACAGCTTCGTGGGAAGGAAGTAGCCCACCTAATTGTCCAGCGACTTGCTGCCACTCCGAAGGGACCACAATTTAACAGTGCGGCGTTGCGGTAGCCGAAGTGAGCGTGTTTCGCGGGTTTGTTTTGAGAAAACTTTCCTGATCTCGACAACGAGTCACGCGTTGCGGGCGCATGCATATGAAGAAGGGAAGGAATACACTGGATTCAACCGGTAGAGGCCTGGAAACCTATGAAGGCATCACGAACACATAAATCACCGCGGTACGAACCGGGCGACTACATTAAGGTCGAGTTCCCAGACGAATTGACGGGCATTGGCGAGTGGATGTGGCTCCGCGTCCAAGCTTGCGATGATGAGCGGAAGATCGTGTTCGGGAAACTGGACAATGAGCCGGTCAATGACTACCAAGGAAAACTGAAGCTAGGGTCGCAGCTCGCTATTCGCTTCTCACAGATTCGTGAACACAAGCGGCCAACCGAATTCACTGAGCAATGATGGCCACAACTATTCTTGCCAAAGTATACTCTCACAGAAACGCACGCCCACTCGAGAGCGGCAAAGAACCGCTTTGAAGTAAGTTGCCTATCAAGCAGATTTTATCGCAAATCTGTATGGCTTCAGGCTGAGTTTAGTTCCAACCTTAGACACATTAACGGCGAGTCCACCATCCTCGTCGAGAGTCGTTACCGCTATATGCCAATAGGACCGGTCTCCATTGTCAGTAGTGTTCAGGTTTTTCTTATTGTCCCGAAGCCAGGGATAGGGCACAGCGAACGCTTCGTTGCGGTCCATGCACGATAAAATCAAAAAACCGTTCTCCGCTTCTGCTAAGAAATCATCCCACTTCGGGTGATAGGCATACCAATATGGCTGGTAGTCACCCGCATAGCGTTTCGAAACTGCGCAGCAAATACGTAGCGATTTATCGGGACTCCAGAATAGTGTCCGACTCTGCTTCACCAATTCCTTACCTTTGAGTGCCGCAAAAGCTTCTACCGCCTGTTGTCGTTTCGCATTTAGAAGCTCCGGGGCAGTCCTAATCTGCTTTCCACTGTCGTGTTCGTCCTGCTCGGTTGGAGCTTCCTCTTCATTGCCCTGTTGGTTCTCTACGTCTACGGCAGTGGTGAAGATCACATCGATAATCCTATCGATCTTGGTGTATTCGAACGGTTGAAGTAATTGACGAATTTGATGCAATGTGGCAGGGTCGTCTGACTTCTCTTTGATTTGCACGAGCTTGATGAGCCGTTCCACGCTGATAAGGCGCATATCCCATGCGTAGCGTGAACCACGAACTTGCGCCTCTAGCGCTCCTGTATCTTCACGGCCGACGACGATCAGAATGGATGCTTCTCGCTGCACCTTACCATCGGCGTACAACCGTTCTTTGTAGTTGGAAAGTTTGTCCAGCGAAATCGTGACATAATCCGTAGTTTTCGCTTCAATGATCAGGTCCGGTTGGCTTTTATACCGCCAGATACCGTCGAAACCAACCGTATTCTTTTTGCCTTGGTAGAGTCCGTCCTCAACATCAAAGTCAAGTCGCCGCCCAAGCTCATTGATGGTGTCTTGAAGGACTAACCCGCTCTTGTCGAATGTCTTTTCCAGACAATGATGTGCATACCCAAAGAGCTGTTCACTCGGAGCCATCTTCAAGAATTGTCTGAATTCCGCAGAGCACGCCGTGCAGTCGCGCAGATTCCCGTCTCCCGCATTCGAGAGCACCTGTTCAACTGTCAGTTTCAATACCTCATCTTTGTTGCTTTTCCAAAAGCTCAAGAGTGCCATTGATCTTTCACGCTTTCCGTTGAACGTACCAGGGTAACAGTCTTACTTGGCGTGGTCTCCACACACCCGCACAATTGGAGCCGCGGATCGTTGCCTGTGAGAACTTTCGCGGCCAGAGGTCACAAAAACTGAATCGGCTCAGTGG